>Ga0209040_10004402_pt1 | contig 10629 bp, 7 predicted proteins | sample BogFormECP12_OM3_FD_188240 | JGI IMG/M metagenome (GOLD analysis project Ga0209040, IMG submission 188240) | Bog forest soil microbial communities from Calvert Island, British Columbia, Canada - ECP12_OM3 (SPAdes) (version 2) | ecosystem: Environmental > Aquatic > Freshwater > Wetlands > Bog ... | reverse complement strand
CGTTATGCCGACGTTGTCGAAATCGGCCCAACTGATATTTCCGATGAGGTTGGAAGCCGCCACTAAGCCCACCAGAACTGAGCCGGACATGCTCACGGTGATCGGAGCGCTGGCATTCGTCCAAGTGACGCCGTCGGGTGATGTTTGGGTCGAGAATGAGGAGCCTTGCTTGATGAGCCTGAGCCAAACTGGCGGAGCGGCGGCAGAAGAAGTACAGCCGGAATAGCTCGCTGGCGAACCGGCCGCGGCTCGATAGCCGACCGTGCAACCTCCGTTGTTGGGCTGTAGGTTGAGATATACGAAAGCAGAACCTGGATCTGTGCTGGCGCGAATCATCAGGCCCCCACTCGTGTACTGGAACACGTTGTTTAGATCAATCAGGCGCGCGACGATGGTTCCGTCTCCCGCCAATGGCTGGTAGGTGTAGTGGAACCAATCTTGCGTCAGGTCTGGCGGGGAGCTTGCGCTATTGCTGGTCCCAACCACCTGGAAGGTGCTGGTTGCGGGAGTATACATGGAAGAACCTGGCCCGTTCGGCCCAGGTCCCCCAATATCTTGATCCCGCCATGGGCTCGGCAAGGAAGTAGCGGAAATTGTCCAAACGCCCACGGGAAGCCACGCGCTGGTGCTTCCACTGTCCGAGGCGATTCCGTAAACATTCTGGACACCGATAACCGGATTGACCGGCGTCAAGACCAGGGTTAGGTTCAGCGTACTACCGGAAATGACAGCTTGGGAGCCGCTGGCATCCAGTATGCACTGGCTATTGCTGAGAGTCTTGTTGGCTCCCAGCGTAGCTGAGCCGACCCAGCCAGTATCCGCGTCATTGCGGAGTGAAACAGTCTGCGCGCTCACCGAATACAACACGTAGCAAGCGGAAGCAGTGGTGGGTGTGGCGTTGACCAGGACTCCCGCCGAAGTGAGGTTCGCGACGCCGGACGCATCGGAATACGCAAAGGTGAATAGTTGCGTGGTCTGGGTGCCCGGGTTGGGAGACATGGACAGGATACTCGGGCCGGTTTGGGCTTGGACAACCACGGTGATGGTCGTAGACGCGGTTCCGCCTCGGGTCGTCCCGCCAATATAGGGTTGGCCGCCAATCATAACCTGATAGGCGCCAGGCGGAACAGACGGGGATACGGTTATCAACAAGACGGTGCTACCGGGTCCCGTCTGTTGCCACGCAGAAGACTGAGTGTACGGAAAAGTGGCCGCGATTCCACTGGCGGAGCTGCCGGCAACCCAAAGCACGGGCAAGCCGTAGCCACCGAGGACGGACTCAGTTACGGTCACACCCACGGAGCCACCCGGAATCGTGGTGACGGTTGGGCTGCTTGCCGTGAGCAAGAATCCACCGCCGATGGACAGAGTGAGCGGTTGGGACTGACTGAGCGGCGGATAAACGGTGTCGTTCGCGATCACATTTACGGTATACAGTCCCTGGGCGATGGTCGGGCTGGCAGTGAACGTTACTACCGATCCAGGATCGTTAAAAACAGCCGTGACGCCGTCCGGCAACCCGCTAACGGAGAACGCAATGGCGTGCGTAAATCCGTTGGTCAGAATGGTCACGCTCGCGCCGTTATACAAGCCCTCCCCAAGGCTCAAAACTGGCGGCTGCAACAACAGTGCGAAAGGTTGTGGCGAAATCCAAATCGTCGTGCTGCCGGAAACGGAAGGATTCGAAACGCTGGCCGCAGTAATCGTGACCGACTGCAACGCGGCAATGGACACCGGAGCCGTGTACAATCCGGTATTGTCAATCGTCCCGGCGCCAGCCGGACTGATAGACCAATTGACGCCGGCGGTTCCGGCGTTCGAAGAGATTGCCGTGAACTGCTGCGGCTGGGCCGAGTAGAGAACGGCGTATGCGGGAACAACATTTATGGAGGCCGCCGGCGACAAAGTAATCTGGGCACTGGCAGTCAAGGTCGGGTCGGCAACGCTGGTTGCTGTCAGGGTCACGGATTGAGCGCTATCGAGCGAAGCCGGCGCGGTGTAAAGGCCATCAGCGGAAATCGTACCGATTGGCGGATTAAGCTGCCAGGTAACGGATGGATTCGCGGCATTTGCGACTACGGAGATGAACGTTCTGGTCTGAGAAGCGGTGAGTGTGGCTTGTACTGGATTAATGGTGATCGGCGGATCGACGGTCACCGGCACGGTAAGCGATCCGTTGACGATAATCTGAGCCGAGCCGGAGCCGAGGGCGGTAACCAGCCCACCAGCACTAACCGTAGCTATCCCTGCCGGCTGGGTGACGAAGGTAGTCTGCGTGGAATTCGTCAGGTCTATATTAGAACCGTCAGCGTAAGTTCCGATCACTTGGAGTCCGGTCTGGTCGCCGATCGTCAAAGCCGAGAGGCTTGGTGGGTTTGCGCTCACGTAAAGAGGCGCATCTGATCGCTCAACATCAATTGTGATAGAGCCCGTCGTAACCGCGTTTCCTGAGGCCGTCCATCCATCGGTAATGAGGACGTAGGCGCCAGGAACGGTGCTGCTGGGAATCGGAATTGTAAATTGGAATGGAGCGGCGTCCACCTCGTCACTAAAACCAATGGGGTCTCGCCCTGCGACGTACACCCCCTGTGGAGTCTCTCCAGAGGCGGCCACGGTGATCGTCACGGACTGCCCCGGAGCTATGACTGTACCCGTCGCTGGCGACGTGATAGTCAATGTCGTCTGGGCTTGAATTGCGGCAGGACGGCCACAGACGGCCAGAAAGACCCAAACAACGGGCGCCAGGCTGCTGGCAGACGAGCATTTCAACCGGGCCTTGGGCCGTAAATATGACTGTCCCTCACTCCGGGTATATAGAAGATTCATGGTAGTCCGCCCGCGACGACTTTGACCGGTACCGCGACCTTGGCGTTCCCGTTAGTAATGACAATTTTTGTCGAACCTGGAGCTACCGCGGTAACAGCCGCGCTGGATGGCCGGACTGTGGCTACGGCGCTATTTTCAGTTACGAATGTCGTCAGTGTCGACCAGGTCAGGATGTAAGTTTTCCCGTCGGCGAAAGTTCCAGATACCTGCAGATGGCCCTCGTGAAGAAGAGCGGCTTTTTGGGCTGACATCAGCAGCGTTTGAGGTTCGGCGTGCAAACTAACAGGCGAATCGGCCCGCTCGACGTCCACGGCAACGCTGTCGGTTTTCACTTCGCCCTGCTCCATTATGTACCCGTGCGCACTGAGATGGTAGCGATGCGGAGTGATGTCAAGGGGTATGGCAATCGTGAAGTTGTATGGCGCCCTACTGAGCTCTTCCGATAGGCCGATTGGATCGGTTCCGATAATAATTACTCCATTTGGAGCGTCTCCAACGGCCATTACCTCGACTTTGACCTTTTCTCCCGGATGGACGACGGTACCTTCCGCTGGCGCAGTTATCTTGAGTGCGGAAGCCGCGGTAATTGCGTTAGCCATGGCACATCCGACTCCGCTGCATAACGCTAATCTCAGCAATGTCGCTCGCAGAGCTATGGTTCGCATGCTTTTCTTACGGGAGCAAAACGAAGGGAGACTTTCCTGCCGGTTGATTCAACATCTGAATAACCGATGTCTGAACGGTGTTGACACCCCCCAGCGGGTCGACCTCGCTGGGCCCCAGGAAACCCAAGCTGAGGCGTCCGACTATGTTGGACGAATGAACAAGTCCGCCTATGGTACCCGCGGCAGTGCCGTTGTTTCTCTGGCTGGTAAGGGGTACGATTGCATCGCTGTCCTGGCCGAAAACGGTAGGCCAGCCAGCCATCGTTAACTTCATCGCTAAGGGATCATTTTTGCATTCGTGGCGGAGGTACTGCGGCCCGACCGTACGCGTGTCGTTCAGTATGGACAGGTTCGCCGGCTGCATGATTCCGGCAATCATTGCGGTGGGCACCGAGTGTCCGTTGTTGGACTGCTGGATTGCCGTCAAGGACGTGTTAAGACTGCCGCCGGTACCATCGCCCATCAGATCGCCAATACCGCCGCGAGTCACGCTGCCATCTATTGAGGCGGTCAAAAACGACGAACTTCCGTGGTCTGCCAAGAATCTGCGTGTGCAGGCATTTGCTGGCTGAAGAATCTGTATAGCCAGTGGACTGCCCAAGTGCGGTGTCCCGATAGTGATGAGCTTGTCCATGATACTGGCGCCGAACGACGCACGGCCGGTGAAGCTTGGTAAGTACTCAATCTTTCTGGTCACAAGGCCACCCATGCTGTGGGCCACGATGTCGACCTGGGCGGCTGCGACGCCCTGAGAGCGGAAGTCAATCAGGAAACGGATCATCTCGTTCAAGACCTGTGGTGCGTTATAGTCGAGACCAATCGAACTTCGTGTTACTTGAGCAAGTGCCGCTGGGGAGTAATCGTTTGGAGAACTGGACGAAAGGTTTACTATGACCGGGTCGTCGTAATTGGCGGTCCTGACCACAAAACGTCCATCGTTGACGAAGGGCGTGAAATTCAACCAACTTGCACCGCTTCCCCAAACCCCGTGCACCAGCACGACTACCGGGCGGGTCATAGTCGAGGATGTTTGGTTCGACCTGCCGGAAGCCTGCGACTTTGCCGTAATCGTGACCTGGCGCGAGGCCGAGGTATCGTCGTTGCCGCCGCGCGAAAAATCCTTGGACGGGAAATACTGCGCAAATGCGATTGGTCCCTTGCTCGTCTGCTGCGCCGTGACGGTTATCTGGGAACCGGATGCCATGCCGTCGACGGGAAGCAAGGTTTGCAGGATGCCATCTGGCTGCGCCAGCCCGTTCTGATTGGGCGCCCCGTCGCCCTGCAGCTTGAGAGTGAGTTGCTCCCCCGCGAAACTCCCATAAATTTGCAGCACCAAACGCGCTGCGCCATCGGCGGCAACGCCCATAACCTGCTTCCCGCCGGTCGCGAGCGTCTCTGGATCGGTAAGCACGCCGTCCCCGGCCTGATTAACCAGATCCGGAACGGGGTCGAGCAAAACGATGCAAGGGTTCAGGGATGCGAGGATGACGCCCTTCGGACTAAGTGGGGCACGCTGCGGACTCGCACCAGGCTGTCTCGCCGGTCGCGCCTCAGGTACGATATTGGAGCACGGTGTGTTCGGGGAAGGAGGGGGTGGCGGCGGTGGCGGAAGGGCGGTGGCGGCAGCCAGACATTGCTGATATTCCGCCAACACTTCATCCTCGCACGCACCCCCTTGCCCGGAAAGCGCGCACCCCAACGTGCCTGCCGCCGCGATAGCGCCGCAGTAGTTACATGCGTCGCTGTTGCACGTCTGTCCCGACGCGAAACTCGTTACCAAAAGCACGAAAGCGACGCGCCCGAAAGCTAATGACACTAGTTTCCGCACCATTTCCGCCAAGAATCCTCCTGCTCACCTCAGCGACGAGCCGGCCGAACACCGCTCCGTGCTTTGCGCTAGAGTATATCCGACACGTTGCGGTAAAGCAAGGAATATTGATCTAATACTCTGTTTAGGTTCGTCCGGTCGCGTTCCGCGCCGATTCTCCGATGGCCGAGCCTGCCGATGCTAGGACGGCCGCTTTTTCCTCACACGAGATCATGCGTTTGGCAAAAGGCACTCCGGTTTTTTTGCCAGCTAACTAACGAAAGGCGACGCGAACCGCAAAGACCGAAAAATGTCGGTGGATTCCCAAGTGGATCAGAGCATGCTTGCAACACGGGCCGATAAAAAGAGCGTGCATAACGATGCCCGTTCCCCAGTCCAAAAGGAATTAAATCCCGTGAGCGACGCCGGCTCCAAGAAACCCGGCGCCGAAAAAGATCGGCTAGCGAGCTGCAAGCAATTCGAAAACCGCTCGGTTCACTCAAGACATGTGCCAACGGCTGAGTAGCACCGCCGAATCCAAGCCCATCCAGAGCGACAAGCACGTCAAATTTCATCTGGGCAATTCAAGGGAAACAGCATCAACGGTGGCGCGCGGGGTAGGTCTTGGCGCGACCGTTGCTGGACATTTACCAGAAAGCCCCGCCCAGCACCCGCCCGCGCTGATGCACTTCCAGATGCCCGGCGCTTCAGGTGGGATAACAGCGCGCGTCAGGTGCTGGAGACGTATCAGGAGGTGGTGGCCAGAACGCGGCCCCGCTGACGCACTTCCAAATGCCGGTCTTTTTCGTTTCCGATCCAGAGTAAACGGGCGTGAATGTCGCTTGCGCCGCCCATCACTTCCCAATCCTCCGGAAAATCGAGCGCGTCCGCTGTGGCCAGATAAACGCCGAGCGAGCCCGTGCGTAGATAACGCACCGCCGTTCCTCCCGTTGTCTCGACCACATACAAGCCGACGGGGTCCAATGGCAGTAGCGTCTGACCGGCCGTCTGACGGGCCGTCTGACTGGCAACGTTCAGGACTGCCAGATCGCATTGGGCGAGCACCATTTTCATTCGCGGGTCGGGCTCCAGCCGGACGGCCGCGACATGAGGGCGAGTGCGTTGCATAGGGACCGGCAGAGTGAAGCGCTCCCGGGTCGAGAACTCCTTCCGCCAAGGCTGGTTCGGGCCGATTGGCGCTAACAACATTGGCATTTCCACCAGCAGGAGCCGCTGGAGACGGGCGGTGATGCGGTCGTGCAACTCGTTGGGCGAACTGAAATCCAGAACTGATAGATGAAATGTTTTTAATATGCGATCCGCAATTTCGGGTGAGAGGTTTCGCACCCCTTTCAGCACATTATGTATGTGCGGCTGCGAGACTCCGGTCAAGCGCGCCATCTCTCTCTCCGTCAGGTGTCCGTTTCGAACGTGCGTTCTGAGTTCGGCCAGGAGCCGTTGCTGGGCCTCTAAGAAGGTCATGGTTGCTCGTGCTCCTGGGTATATTTCACGGCGAAATAGGTCACAACTGATCCGCGATGAATTTCAACAGCGGACAAAGTACTAAGAGTTACGGTACTAGACTTTAGCATACTCCTAAGCTGTTCTAAGGACAATAGCCTGAGAACCTCAGGGATGTGCCAGCAGCACCCGGCTTGAATACCCTTTCTTACTTCGAGGATTGACGGTCTTGGGAATCCGGCGAATGATGAAGAAAAAAGTAAGCGAGCAAGAGCAGCCAAGGGGAGTCCTTGGACTGCCAAACCCAACAGTGGAGAAGGACTTGAGACTGAGATGGAATGGACTCGTTCCGAAACTTTAGCGCTCGCAGGGCTAACCTGTAGTTCCTGTCATGGACTCGGGTTGCGTGCCGTCAGAGGCAACGCGCTGCAGCCGTGCCATTGCGTTTTCCGTTCGATTTTTCGCGCGTGCTTAACGCGCTTTCAAGAATGTGTGGCTGGCGAGCGCTATGTAAGCCGGGTCACTTTGGAGGTCATGCCGGGCCAGGAACACAAAGGGACCTGGGGCCGCAAGCAAGAGGAATTCATAGCCGACTTCTGCCTGGTGAGCCGGCGGGCCTTAGAAGAGGACGAGTACCGCATTTTTCGATATCACTTTCTGCTAGGCGGCGACTGGCGGCTGTGTTGTCAAAAACTAGGTATCGATCGGGGCAACTTCTTCCATTCCGTCTACCGTATTCAGGAAAAGCTGGGCCGGGTGTTCCGGGAACTGGAGCCGTATCCATTATTTCCGCTTATAGATTATTTCCATGGGCCGGCCAAGCGGGCGGGCAGTTGTCTGGTTCCGAAGGCTGTGGTTCTGCCGATTCGGCCGCCCGTGAACTACCCGGAGACAGAGGTCGCATAAGGCAAACCTGGGGACGGACACCTCCGTCCCCAGTTCCGGGTCATTGCTCTCTGCGCCCGGCAAAGAACCTCTTCAGCAGTTCCAGGCACTCGGCAGCGCGCACACCTTCGCTGATCTCCAAGCGGTGATTGAGCACAGCGGAATCTGCCAGGCGAAACTTACTCCGCACGCCGCCAAACCGCAGATCGCGCGCTCCGAAGACCAGCCGGCCGATACGCGCCTGCACCAGGGCGCCGGCGCACATCACGCAAGGCTCCAGAGTCGCATATAGGGTGCTGTTCTCCAAACGATAGTTGCCGGCCACTCGCGCCGCTTCCCGGATGGCCAGCATCTCGGCGTGTGCCGTGGGATCGGAGAGACGGACCGGAGAGTTGAAGCCGCGGCCGCGGATTTCGCCATCCATCACGACTATCGCGCCCACCGGCACTTCGCCGTTGCGCTCGGCTTCGGCCGCCAGCAGCAGAGCCTCGCCCATCCATGCGTCGTCATCCACGGTCGGTTAGTCTAATATACAAGGAAAGCCCTATGCTTCGTTTTCTCCCGCTCATGTTCAAGAACACTTTGCGCAACCGGCGGCGCAGCGTGCTCACCATTGCCAGCGTGGCAGTGTCGCTATGCATTCTCGGTGTCCTGCTAGCGATGTATCACGCGCTATTCATGTCCGATCCTACGCCCTCCCAGGCTTTGCGCCTGGTGGTTCGCCATCGAGTTTCCTTGACGGTCCCTATGCCGGTGTCCTACGAGCAGAAAATTCAACAGGTGCCTGGCGTCAAGGAACTGATGATTTGGGATTGGTTCGGAGGAACCTATAAAGATAGCCGCGATCCTAAGAACTTTTTCGCGCGCTTCGGAACGCAGCCCGAACGCCTCTTCAACGTCCATCCCGAGTACGTGATTTCCGAAGAGCAAAAGCAAGCTTTCCTGCACGAGCGGACCGGCGCCTTATGCTCCAAGGTGCTAGCGGCGAAAATGGGGTTCAAACTCGGCGACCGCATCACCTTGCTGGGCGATATCTACCCAGTCAATTTGGAACTCAAGCTGGTGGGCATCTTCGAGGATCCCGATAACGGTGAAGTGCTGTACTACAACCGCCAATACTTGCGGGAGGCCTTGGGAGCCGGTAATGCGCGCGCGGACATGATCGGCGCTTTCCAGATTCTGGCAACCAGCGCCGAGGAAGTGCCGCGAGTCGCCAAAGCCGTGGACGCTCTCTTCGACAACGCGCCAGCACCATCCCGCACGGAATCAGAAAGCGCCTTCGGACTCAGCTTCGTCGGCATGCTCGGTAATCTCAAGGTGTTTCTGATGGCCATTTGCGGCGCGGTGGCCTTTACCATCCTGCTGGTGACGGCGAACACGATTTCCATGTCGGTGAGGGAACGCGTTCGCGAAGTGGGTATCATGAAGACGCTCGGCTTCACACCGGATGCGATTCTGGGCATCATTTTGGGCGAGTCGGCCGTCATCTCGCTCATCGGAGGAGCGATTGGATGCCTGATGGCGGCGTTGTTGTGTGTAGGCGTGCGTAGCAGCCCGGCTTCCATTTTCGCGGGGGGTTTGAGATTTCTGAGCCTCACTCCGCCGGTGGCATTGCTCTGTCTGGGAATCGCTATCTTGATCGGGGTGGTCAGTTCGCTGGTTCCCGCGTGGGGCGCTTCCCGTACTTCAATCCTGGAGTCGCTACGATCGACTGGTTGACAATATGGATCTGCCGCTCACCTACAACATGCGTAATCTGGTGGTGCGCAAAACCACCACCATCATGACGGCGCTGGGCATTGCTCTCACTGTTGCGGTATTGCTCGCCGTGCTGGCGCTGGTGGCCGGACTGCGCACCGCCTTCGACTCATCCGGCAACCCAATGCAAATTCTGGTGATGCGCAAGGGCGCAACGGCTGAACTCAGCAGCGCAGTTCCGCGCCAAACTTTTCAAGATCTAAAAGCCAAAGCGGGAATAGCTCGCGAGAATGGCGAACCGCTCGCTTCGCTCGAAATGGTAAGCGTGATCAACCTGCCCAGCATTGAGAATCCCGCTGGAACCAACGTCACGCTGCGTGCGTTGCTTCCGGTAGGAGAGAGAATGCGCGACGGTCTCACCTTGCAGCAAGGGCGTTGGTTCCAGGCCGGACAGCGGGAAATCGTTGTGGGCAAGTCCATCGCCAAGCGTTACCCCGATGCGCATCTGGGAAAATCCCTGCGCTTTGGCCGGGGGGCGTGGTTGGTGGTGGGTGTGATGGACGGCGGCCAGACATCCGTGAATAGCGAAATCTGGGGCGATCTCAATCAAATTAGTTCAGACTACAATCGCGAGGACGGCCTGAGTTCAATACTCCTGCGAGCGACAGACGAGGGGACTGTGGAGGCGCTGATCAATTCGCTGAACGACGACCGGCGCCTCAACGTCCTGGCGCAAAGCGAAAAGACCTACTACGAAAAGCAGACATCCAGCGGAGCGCTGCTGCAGTTTCTGGGAATTTTCATTTCCATCATTATGGCCGTGGGCAGCAGTTTTGCGGCTATGAATACCATGTATGCGGCGGTGGCGCGCCGGTCGAAAGAGGTCGGCACGCTGCGCGTGCTGGGATTCTCCCAGGGCAGCATTTTGACCAGCTTCTTTCTGGAATCGCTTCTCCTGGCAGTCTTGGGCGGCATACTCGGCTGCCTGCTGGTGTTGCCGCTCAACGGCGTTACCACGGCCGTCGGGAGCTTTACCACTTTCAGCGAGACGTCTTTCAATTTCAAGATCACGCCGCTGATCATGGCTTCCGGATTGGCCTTTGCGCTCTTCATGGGTAGCCTGGGCGGCATCTTCCCGGCGCGCGCCGCGGCCAGAAAAGAGATTCTGTCGGCCTTGCGCGATATTTAGGGTCTGTCGTGAAACAACCAATTCAAACGCTCCCTCACGGTCGTGGCTCAGAAGGCGTGACCGGCCCGCTCCCTCACGGTCGCGGCTCAGAAGGCGTG
>Ga0209040_10004401_pt1 | contig 10631 bp, 5 predicted proteins | sample BogFormECP12_OM3_FD_188240 | JGI IMG/M metagenome (GOLD analysis project Ga0209040, IMG submission 188240) | Bog forest soil microbial communities from Calvert Island, British Columbia, Canada - ECP12_OM3 (SPAdes) (version 2) | ecosystem: Environmental > Aquatic > Freshwater > Wetlands > Bog ... | reverse complement strand
TTATCCATTAGCGGTCTGACACTGCGAGCCTGGTCGCGCCCTAACTTCGCCCGCCTCACCCCTCATCCCCGGCCCTTCTCCCGCACGCTCGCGATCGGAGAAGGCGTTCGCCCGTCTCTATCGCCACGCGATGCGATTTTTTTCGGTCATGCAGGAACATGGCTCGTTGAGCGCGAGTTTTGATTACGGGGAAAAGCAAGCCCGGGGAAAAAGAGGCGGGAATGCGGCGTCATAGCGTCAGTCAGGATCGTGGGCGCCGGCGGGGCGCGTATCGAAAGTGCGAGGGCGATCGAGCCCTCCCTGTCGAGTCGCCTGAGACGCGTCAGTCTCAATCAACTACCGCAACAGCAGTTGCGGGCCAGCCATCGTCGCCGGCTCTTGATGATCGCCTCAAGGCTAACGAATTCTGCGTGACCGTCAGGCGAGAGAACTGAAGAGCGGGCGTCGCTGGGGGTAACGCCAAATCGAAGAAAGGCGCCTTATGGATACGAACGAATTGGCGGCTGCGCCGGCCAGGACGAAAGGCGCCCGGATCAGCGGCGGCCGCGCCGGCGCGAAGAGCGAGCAGAAATATTTGCACTCCCTGTTGCAGGCCATGCAGGCGGTGCGGGCGGGCGATTTTTCGGCGCGCCTGACTACGGATCGGGTTGGGCTCCCCGGCAAGATCGGCGACGCCTTCAACGACATCGTTTCAGCCAATGAGCGGATGGCGAGGGAACTCGAACGCGTCGGACAAATCGTCGGACGGGAAGGCAAGACGCGCAGGCGCGTCCAGCTCGGCGTCACGGCCGGCGCGTGGGGCGAGATGGAGAATTCGGTCAACACGCTGATCGACGACCTCTTGTGGCCGACGACGGCCGTCACTCACGCCGTCACCGCCGTGGCGCAGGGCGATCTGCAGCGAACCGTTCCGCTCGACGTGGACGGACGCCCGCTGCAAGGCGAGTTCCTCCGTTCCGCAAAGATCGTCAATGCGATGATCAAGCAGCTCAGCATATTCACCTCGGAAGTGACGCGCGTCGCTCGTGAGGTCGGCACCGACGGAAAGCTCGGCGGCCAGGCGCAAGTTCGCGAAGTGACCGGCGTTTGGCGGGATCTGACCGAGAGCGTCAACTCGATGGCGAGCAACCTGACCGGCCAGGTGCGCAACATCGCCGAGGTGACGATCGCGGTTGCGAACGGCGACCTTTCCAAGAAGATCACCGTCGACGTTCGCGGCGAAATCCTTCAACTGAAGGAGGCCATCAATACCATGGTCGACCAGCTTCGATCCTTCGCCTCCGAAGTCACTCGCGTCGCTCGGGAAGTGGGAACGGATGGCAAGCTCGGGGGTCAAGCGCATGTGCCGGGGGTGGCCGGAACGTGGAAAGATCTGACCGACAGCGTCAACGCCATGTGCGGCAATCTGACCGATCAGGTCCGCAACATTGCGCAGGTGACGACAGCGGTCGCGCGCGGCGACCTTTCGCGCAAGATCACCGTGGACGTGCGCGGCGAGATCCTCGAGTTGAAGGACACCATCAACACCATGGTGGATCAGCTCAATGGATTCGCCTCCGAAGTGACGCGCGTCGCCCGTGAGGTGGGAACCGAAGGCCGGCTCGGCGGCCAGGCGCAGGTGTTGGGCGTCGCCGGCACATGGAAGGATTTGACCGATAGCGTGAACTCGATGGCCGGCAACCTGACCGCCCAGGTCCGCAACATCGCGGAGGTGGCGACGGCGATCGCGGGCGGAGATCTCTCGAAGAAGATCACCGTGAACGTCAGCGGCGAGATTTTGCAACTCAAGGAGACCATCAACACGATGGTCGACCAGCTCAACCGGTTCGCCGGCGAAGTGACTCGGGTCGCGCGCGAGGTCGGCACCGAAGGGCGGCTTGGCGGGCAGGCCAATGTCATGGGCGGGGCCGGCACCTGGAAGGACCTCACCGAAAGCGTCAACTCGATGGCGTCGAACCTGACCGCCCAGGTGCGCAATATCGAGGGAGGTCTCGACGGAGATCGCGAACGGCGATCTCTCCAAGAAGATCACCGTGAACGTCAGCGGCGAAATTCTGCAGCTCAAGGAGACCATCAACACGATGGTCGACCAGCTCAACGCCTTTGCCGGCGAAGTGACGCGTGTGGCGCGCGAGGTCGGCACGGATGGCCGGCTCGGCGGTCAGGCCCAGGTGCCGGGCGTTGCCGGCACCTGGAAGGATCTGACAGACGGGGTCAATTCCATGGCCTCGAATCTGACTGGACAAGTGCGCAACATCGCCGAGGTCGCGACCGCGGTCGCGCGCGGCGACCTCTCACGCAAGATCACCGTGGACGTGCGCGGCGAGATTCTCGAGCTGAAGGACACGATCAACACGATGGTCGATCAGCTCAACGCCTTCGCCGGCGAAGTGACCCGCGTCGCGCGCGAGGTCGGCACCGAGGGCCGGCTCGGCGGTCAGGCGCAAGTGCCGGGCGTGGCCGGCACCTGGAAGGACCTGACCGACAGCGTCAATTCGATGGCGGGCAACCTGACCGGGCAGGTGCGCAACATCGCCGAAGTCGCGACGGCGATCGCCAACGGCGATCTTTCCCGCAAGATCACTGTGGACGTGCGAGGCGAGATCTTTCAGCTCAAGGAAACGCTCAACACGATGGTCGATCAGCTCAACCGCTTCGCCGGCGAGGTGACGCGGGTCGCGCGCGAGGTCGGAACCGAAGGTCGGCTTGGCGGCCAGGCGCAGGTGCCTGGCGTCGCTGGCACCTGGAAGGACTTGACCGACAACGTCAACTCAATGGCCGGCAATCTCACCGCCCAGGTTCGCAACATCGCCGAGGTGACCACGGCGGTCGCCCGCGGCGATCTTTCGCGCAAGATCACGGTCGACGTGAAGGGCGAGATTCTCGAACTGAAGAACACGATCAACACGATGGTCGATCAGCTCAACGCGTTTGCTTCTGAAGTCACTCGCGTCGCGCGCGAAGTGGGGACGGAAGGAAAGCTCGGCGGGCAGGCCGCGGTCCCCGGAGTCGCAGGGACGTGGAAAGACCTGACCGACAACGTCAATTTCATGGCGTCGAACTTGACGGGGCAGGTTCGCAACATCGCGGAGGTGGCCACCGCAATCGCCAACGGCGACCTCTCGAAGAAGATCACGGTCGACGTGCGGGGAGAGATCCTGCTGCTCAAGGAGACCCTGAACACCATGGTGGAGCAGCTGCGCTCCTTTGCCGCGGAGGTGACTCGCGTGGCGAGGGAGGTGGGGACGGAAGGCAAGCTCGGCGGACAGGCTCTTGTCCCGGGCGTTGGCGGGACCTGGAAGGACCTGACCGACAACGTCAATCTCTTGGCCGCAAACTTGACCACGCAGGTTCGCAATATCGCCGAGGTGACCACAGCTGTCGCTCGCGGGGATCTCTCCCGCAAGATCACCGTCGACGTGAAGGGCGAAATTCTCGAGCTGAAGAACACGATCAACACAATGGTCGATCAGTTGAACGCCTTCGCGTCCGAGGTCACTCGCGTCGCGCGCGAAGTCGGCACCGAAGGAAAGTTGGGCGGCCAGGCCGCCGTTCCCGGAGTCGCGGGCACCTGGAAGGACCTGACCGACACCGTGAACGTCATGGCTGCGAACCTGACCGAACAGGTCCGCGGAATCGTGAAGGTGGTGACGGCGGTTGCGGATGGCGACCTCAAGCAGAACCTGGCGGTCAAGTCGAAGGGCGAGGTGGCCGCGCTGGCGGAGACGATCAACAACATGACCGACACGCTGGCGACCTTCGCCGCCCAGGTTACAACGGTCGCCAGAGAGGTCGGCGTTGAAGGCCGTCTTGGCGGTCAGGCGAATGTGCCGGGCGCCGCCGGCACATGGAAGGATCTTACGGGCAACGTCAATCTGCTTGCGGCGAACTTGACCACCCAGGTGCGCGCCATCGCAGAAGTGGCGACCGCGGTGACAAAAGGCGACCTGACCCGGTCGATCCAGGTCAACGCTCGCTGCGAAGTGGCGGAGCTCAAGGACAACATCAATACGATGATCGACAATCTGCGCCTGACCACCGAGCGCAACACCGAGCAGGACTGGCTGAAAACCAATCTCGCCCGGTTCACCAACATGCTGCAGGGCCAGCGCGATCTCACTGCAGTCGGCCGCATGCTGCTCTCAGAACTGGCCCCCCAGGTCGACGCCCAGAACGGCGTCATCTACCTGGTCGACGCGGAGGGCCCGCCGGTCCTCAAGCTCCTGGCGTCCTACGCTGACGCCGGTTTGGACGGACATCCTGATACGCTTCACCTGGGCGAAGGACTGATCGGGCAGTGCGCCATCGATGGACGGCCCACGCTGATCGCCGGGGTGCCCTCAAACGTCGTTCCGATCCGGACCGGTATGTTTGAAATGAAGCCGACCAATCTGATCATCCTGCCCGTCCTCTTCGAGGGCCAGGTGAAGGCGGTGATCGAACTTGCGTCTGTCTCTCCGTTCACCGACCTGCAGAAGACCTTTCTCGATCAGCTCACCGCCGGCATTGGCATCGTGCTGAACAGCATCGAGGCCACAATGCAGACCGAAGGACTGCTGAAGCAGTCGCAGCAGCTGGCGACCGAACTGCAGACTCAACAGAAGGAGCTGCAGCTGACCAACGAACAGCTCGAACAGAAGGCGCAGCAGCTTGCTGAGCAGAACTCCGAGGTCGAACGCAAGAACGAGGAAATCGAACAGGCGCGGCGCGCCGTCGAGGAGAAAGCGACAGAACTTGCGCTGACCTCCAAGTACAAGTCCGAATTTCTCGCCAACATGTCACATGAACTGCGGACGCCGCTGAACAGCATCCTGATCCTCGGCCAACAGCTCACCGACAATCCCGACGGAAACCTCACGCCGCGCCAGGTCGAGTTTGCGCGCACAATCCACGGGGCAGGCACCGATCTGCTCAACCTCATCAGCGATATTCTGGACTTGTCGAAGATCGAGTCAGGCACCGTGTCGGTGGACGCAGAGGAAATTTCGCTTAGCGTGCTCGGCGACGCCGTCACGCGGCCGTTCCGTCACGAGGCTGAGCGCCGCGGCCTGTCGTTCGAGGTCGCGATCGATCGTGACTTGCGCACCATCACCACCGACTCGAAGCGGCTCCAGCAGGTCCTGAAAAACCTGCTCTCGAACGCGATCAAGTTCACCGAACATGGCGGCGTGCAAATGCGGGTGACGCGCGCTGCGTCGGGCTGGACGCCGACGCATCCGGTGCTCGCCACGGCCTCGGCAGTCGTCGCGTTCGAGGTGACCGATAGCGGCATAGGAATCCCTCCTGAAAAGCAGCGCATTGTCTTCGAAGCCTTCCAGCAAGCCGACGCGAGCACAAGTCGCCGCTACGGCGGAACTGGCCTGGGACTGGCGATCAGCCGCGAGCTCTCGAACCTTCTCGGCGGCGAGATCCAACTGCGCAGCAAAGTCGGCGAAGGCAGCACGTTCACCCTATACCTCCCGCAAACCTACGCAGGCCCTGCGCGGCTCCCAGCAAAGGCCGCGACCGACGAGCGCACTGAGCCAAGAGACGGCCTCGGCGCGCTTCAGCGTTCGGAAGAGACGTCGCCGCCGCCTGTCGACGACCGGGCGCATCTTACGCCCGAGGACGCCATATTGCTGATCGTGGAGGACGATCCGCATTATTCGCGCATCCTGATGGACCTCGCCCACAACGTCGGACTTAAGGTCCTCGTTTGCGCGCGCGGCGCCGAAGCGCTGGCTCTCGCGCGGGAATTTCACCCGATGGCAATTTCGCTCGACGTGTTCCCGCCGGATATGTTGGGCTGGGCGGTTCTGAGCCAGCTGAAGCAGGACCCGCAAACCCGGCACATCCCTGTGCAAATTACAACGCTCGGTCAGAATTGGCAGCACGGCTTGGCGGGCGGCGCCTTCTCGTTCGTGAACAAGCCGACGACTATTGACGGTCTGAAGCAATCAATCGCTCGCCTCGCCGAATATGCCCGCGCGCCTCGCAAGCGGCTTCTGGTCGTCGAGGACAATCCGGCGGAATTGCTTGGCATAACCGAACTGCTCGGCCACGACGACATTGAGGTCGTGACCGCCGAGAAAGGACGGGACGCACTTGCGATCTTGCGCGAGCAATCCGCCGATTGCGTCGTTCTCGATCTCAAGCTGCCGGACATGTCCGGTTTCGAGCTGCTCGAGCAAATTCGGGAGGATGACGGACTGGCGAAGGTGCCCGTGGTGGTGTTTACGGGGCGCCAGCTCTCGCCTGAGGAAGACGCGCAGTTGCACATGATGGCGCGCAGCGTTGTCGTGAAGGGCGTAGAATCTCCGGAGCGGTTGCTCGACGAGACGGCGCTTTTCCTGCATCGGGTGGTCGCGGACTTGCCGCCAGACAAGCAGCGCATGCTGGAGCGGCTGCGCAATTCCGATGAGAGCCTGCACGGCCGCAAGGCGCTGCTCGTGGACGATGACGCGCGCAACATCTTTGCGCTGAGCAGCGTGTTGGAGCGACGCGGCATGGACGTGCTCACCGCGACGACGGGCCGCGAGGCGATCTCGCTTCTCAAGGCTGACCGGGGCATTTCGATCGTGCTCATGGACGTCATGATGCCGGAGATGGACGGATACGAAACCATGCAAGCCATTCGGTCCGATCCTTCGTTGCGGCGCCTCCCCATCATTGCGCTCACCGCCAAAGCTATGAAAGGCGATCGCGAGCGATGCCTGGAGGCCGGCGCTTCCGACTATTTGGCGAAGCCGGTGAATACGGAGCAGCTGCTGTCCGCGCTTCGCATTTGGCTGCATCGATGAGGTCCAGGCACAAATGCGTCGCAACAGCGATCCCGTAAACATTCTGCTGGTTGACGATCAACCGGCGAAGCTCCTCAGCTATGAGGTGATCCTCGAGGAGCTCGGCGAAAACCTGATCAAAGCAACTTCGGGACGTCAGGCGCTCGAACAATTGCTGCGTCAGGAGGTCGCAGTCATCCTTGTCGACGTCTCGATGCCCGAACTCGACGGATTCGAGCTGGCGGCGATGATACGCGAGCATCCGCGTTTCGAACGAACAGCCATCATATTCGTCTCGGCCGTTCACCTGTCGGAAATCCACAGCTTGCGGGGATATCAGGTCGGCGCCGTCGACTATTTGCCGGTCCCCATCGTGCCAGAACTCTTGCGGGCAAAGGTGCGTGTTTTCAGCGACCTCTATCGAAAGACGCGTCAGTTGGAAGGGCTGAACGCCAAACTGGAACAGAGAGTGGCCGATCGCACCGCGGAGCTGGCGGCGGCGAATGCGGACCTGGAAATCAAAGTCGAAGCGCGCACGCGCGAGCGCGAGGAGGCCTTGGCGCAAGTCGCGGAGATGCGCAAGCTGGAAAGTCTTGGCCAGCTCACCGGAGGGTTGGCTCACGACTTCAACAATCTTCTCATGGTGGTGATGTCGAGCCTCGAACTGGCGCGCAAGCACGCGAATGGAGATGATCGGCTGACGGGTTGGCTGGAGCGGGCGATGGAAGCGGCCGCCAGCGGCGCAGCACTGACGAAGCGGATGCTCGCATTTGCGCGACGGCAGGATCTGAGGCCTGAAACAATCGCCCTCTCGGACGTCGTCAACGGAATGGTCGAGATGATGTCGCACTCTTTGGATCCGACGGTGCGGATCGCTGTGGATCTGCCGAGCGATCTTCCCCTTGTGCGCATCGATCGCAATCAGTTCGAGCTCGCGCTGCTCAATCTCGGATTGAATGCGCGAGACGCAATGCCGTCAGGCGGGGTTCTGTCGATAGCGGCAAAGCCGGCGGACCAGGCGGATCTTCCAGAAAAGTTGGCGCGAGGCTCCTATGTGCGCTTGTCGGTGACGGGCACCGGCGTGGGGATGGACGCTGACACATTGAAGCGGGCGGCGGAGCCGTTCTTCACCACAAAGCCGGCGGGCAAAGGCTCCGGGCTTGGGCTTTCGATGGTTCACGGTTTTACCCTACAATCCGGCGGCGCGATGCAAATCGCAAGTCAACCAAATCAAGGCGCCACTGTCTCGCTTTGGCTTCCAGTAGCGCCTGACCAGTTCCTGGCCGAGCGCCCGCGCAGCGCCAGCGACAGCGCCAGCGCGTCGGGGCGCCGCGTTCTGCTCGTTGACGACGATCCGCTGATCTTGATGGCGACTGCCGAAATGTTGCGCGAACTCGGTCATGAGCCGATTGAGATGTCCTCCGCACGCCAGGCGCTCGAGTCGCTCAAGGCCGACGAGTTGCCTGATCTTGCGATCCTCGACTACGCGATGCCGGAGATGACAGGCCTAAGCTTGGCGGAACGGATACACGAACGTTATCCCGAACTTCCAGTGCTCCTCGCCACCGGCTACTCCAACAGTGCGAAGATAACCATCGATTTGCCGAGGCTCGAAAAGCCATACAGCCTTGCGGACCTGGATCGACAGATTCGTCTATTGGCGACGCGCGCCGGCGGCAATCAACAGCAGCCGCCGGACGGGCGCTTCAGCTGAACGACTGAGGGCCGGGGTTAATCCGGGGCCCTCAGTTTGTTCGTTCCTAACAGACGTTCACCAGCTGTTGGCCGATATAGTTGCCGTAGGGGTCATACATCGGCAAGTAGGCGGTGCAGCTGTTTCCATAGCCATAGCCGTAGCCGTAGTACGGGGCGGCGAACAGCGCGCCCGCAGCCAGGCCTCCTACGACGGCCGGACCCCACCAGCCCGCCCCGCCATTCCCGCCACGCCCGCCGCCGTGCCAGCCGCCGCCGTGCCAGCCGCCGCCGCCGTGGAACCCGCCTCCATGCCAATACCCGGCCGTCGCCGGTTCAGTCGTGGCGAAGACGGACCCGACAAGAGACAGCGCCGCGACCCCGGCGATCATCGTCTTGGACATCGTGTTTCGCATTTTTCGACCTCCTGTCCCCAACCAGATGCCAGGCTAACGCCAGCCGGCCCGAAGCGTTCCCTGGCTTGAAAAATTTGAGCCATTACCCAGGCACGCCCTGGGCTTTAGGCGCTGGTCAACGGAACCCGGGCTCACGTCGTAATTTCGTTGCCAATCGGGAGCGCCACGCCGTCTCGTCGAGCGTTCGCAGCCGCGAAACCGATCCGAAATCGATTGATCCTGCGTCGAATCCTCGCGACGATCGGCACCCCGTCGGAATCGCCGAAGGACGTCGGTCATGCGTGAGCGTCTCTACCTTATGCTGCGCGCGGCGCTCTACGGCATGCGGGGCGGATTTCTCATCCGCCCGCTGCTTATCGCTCTGACCTTCGGCGCCGTGGGCGCGATTCTGTCCTCCGCAGAGGAAAACCTCCCGGAACTCGACGCCTGGATTCCCGAGGTCCTCTTTCCCGCCCACCAGGACCCGCAGGTCGCGCTCAGCATCCTGTCGGGGATCGCCGGCTCGATCATGACCGTCGTGTCGATCGTGTTCGCCATCCTCCTGATGACGCTGACGCTCGCCTCGACCCAGTTTTCACCGCGCATTCTCGTGAGCTTTGTCCGGGACCGGGCGACCCAGTGGACGCTCGGCATCTTCCTCGGCACCTTTTCCTATTGCATGGCCGCGCTTCCGTCGGTGCGGTCGTTGCCGAAGCCCTATGTGCCGGTGCTGACGGTGCTGATCGCCATGGTGCTCGCGCTGGTGTGCGTTGGCTGGCTGATCTTCTTCATCAATCACATCTCGCGCTCGATCAGCGTGAACCACATTGTCGACCGCATCGCAGGCGAAGCGCTGCTCGTCATCGACCAGCTCATGCCCCATCCGCGCGGAACCTACGAGGGAACCGAGCTCGCGGCGCCTCATCGCGCTGGCAAAGAGCGCGTCATCCTCAGTCGCAAATCGGGATATGTCCGTTTCGTCGATGTGGCGTTTCTGCTTGAGCGCGCAAAGACTTTTGGCGTGCAGATCACGCTCGACCGGCGGGTCGGTCATTTCGTTCCGGCGGGCGCTCCGTTGCTTCGGGTCGTCGACGCAAGCCGGGTGACGCCGGAGCGCGAAGCGCGGCTCCTCACCGCTATCGACATCGGCCCCACCCGCACGTTGCAACAGGACGTCGAATTCGGAATCATCCAGATCGTCGACATCGCGCTCAGAGCGATCTCGCCCGCGGTCAACGATCCAACCACGGCGATCAACTGCATCGATCAATTGAGCCGAATCATGATCGTCTGGACGAGCCGCGCCGGGCCGCCGTCCCGTCTCTACGCGCCGCCGTATGTCTTGCGCGTCGTCGTGCCCTGGATCACCTATGAAGGTCTGCTGGATACGGCCTTTGAGCAGATCAGGCACTACGCGAAGAGCGACATCGCCGTCAGCCTCAGACTGCTGCGCGCCTTCGACGACATGGTCCTTGCCGGGGCCTCCCAGAAGGAGCTTCAGTCCCTGATCCGCAGGGCGCGGCGAGTGGTCGCGGGCTGCGAACAGAACTTGGACAAGGATGACGTCTTGCCGCTGAGGCAGCGACTGGCGCGCCTGGAAGGCCGGGTCACGCCAGTCGGAAGCAGGTGAGCCCGACGACCCTCAGGCGCGCCAGAAGGGCTTGGAGGCCTGCCATTGGAGGTAGGCCCGATGGACGCCGATATCGCGCAAAGTATGGTAATCGAGGCTCGACAGTTCCGACAGCATCCGCCGGTCCGCGGCGCGAGCCCGGGCGCGAGCCCGCCA
>Ga0209040_10004400_pt1 | contig 10632 bp, 14 predicted proteins | sample BogFormECP12_OM3_FD_188240 | JGI IMG/M metagenome (GOLD analysis project Ga0209040, IMG submission 188240) | Bog forest soil microbial communities from Calvert Island, British Columbia, Canada - ECP12_OM3 (SPAdes) (version 2) | ecosystem: Environmental > Aquatic > Freshwater > Wetlands > Bog ... | reverse complement strand
CGGGGGTGCTGCTCACCCCCGCTTTAGAATCGACTCACTCGTTACCGCGTCAAGCAAAATCTTGCGGATGCCCGCCGAGGCCGGGTTGAGCAGTTACACGGATTTTATCTATCCGGCAATGCTGCAGCTTTTGCTGCTGTTAAAGGCGATACGTTATCTATCGTTATACGGGGAACAGATCATACAGGACTTCCGATCCCCGGAAGTAAACCAGGCCTACTTTGGGATATAGCCGATATAGCTTCTACCGTATCGGGCCTCATAGCAGATGCTGTTGCAGCTTCGACATCTCCGAAGGAGCATTATGATAGTCTGTTTGCTTTTATCAAAGCCGCAATTGCGTATGCTAATCAAGATAGTAATATTCACAAAATCTTAATCACCGGACATAGCTTAGGAGGGCAAGCAGCAGAACTATTTTCGATCTATCCTCCTACGGTAGGTGCAACTGATAATAGCAATCTACCAGTCAACGTTAATCAATCAGGCGCAAGTCCGTCATTGCAGTTGGGTACATTTGACCCATTGGCCCCCTCGAATATTTCAGTGACACCGGATTTAAAGAGATTCACTACTGCGGATGTATCAATTATAACGTTTGGTTCTGCAGGACTGCCGCCTGACCTTATTACCCCCGACTTTACTGGATTACAATCACGCGTCTTGAATATCTATAATTACGAGGATCCGATTTATAGTTTATTCAATAGCTCTAATCCAGAGAGTGCTCACGTCGGCACACAAATGGTTATTTATAATTTAGATTTAAGTAAATTCGATCCGTCTAAGACAACACTAGTTGATTTGCGTGATCTTGCTAGTTTGGCAACTCAAGCATTAGTGCAAAATCCGTAACATCTGCAACGGATTATGCATTGCTTGTTGATAAGGTAAAGCAAGAATGGAACACATTCCAGGAGGGCCACAACGCTAGATATCTAAACTATATTAATGCGTTATCGGACTCTAAGTTATCTGATTTTTCTAATACCAAAACAACCTTTATATTAGATGCCGGCACCGCCGGCCAAGACATAAATGTTAGTTCGGTAGACATCCAAAAGAATATACAACAATCGACAAATCCGAATTTTATACTTAGTCTCGGAGGTTCTGCAGCTCTTACAGGTGGGCCCGGTAATGATTATATCGAAGCCGTCAACGGTAGTCATATTTTAACCGGAGGCGGGGGTGTAAATTTCTTCCAAGTAGTCAGCGGCACTGATATAATTGCCGATTTTGACTATAATAAAGATGCTTTGTACATACAGTCATATTCACCGATAACTGGAAAAATAGTGAATGGTAGTACTGTTCTAACATATACGGATAAAACTAACACGGCAGGAACAGTAACACTTCAAGGTCAGGATCTTAGCTCAGACAAAATTACATGGATACAGTGGCAAGGTAACCCTACAGGTGGCACGGCATTCTAAGTATCTCGATAACCATCTATGTCTTTGTTGATTATATTGTGACTATCGTATAAACATATAATCGGATATTGAATATAGTGGATGGAGATATCAATGGGTTGGTGGAGTTCTGATATACCTGGCGGTGATTCTCCTTTAGATACCTTGGGCGGTCTGTGTGACGGTTCACTGGGCGGCTCTGGCGTTCGAGATCGCGAAACAAGAGACCTACACCATTGGGCGACCTTCGGGCCGGACAGCCTCGTAGTAGTGATGAAGCGGGGCTAGACAGCCAGCCAGGCAAGCAGCCCTCTGGCTTGTGGTCGCGTTTTCCCGTCGGCGATCCTGCTGGATTCGCCGCGTGCATGCCATTCCTGCGACGTATGCCAGCTCGACTGGTGCCAGTGCAACGACAACCAACACCACCACCTACAAGCAGATCTTTGCCGATGGCCAGGTCATCGCCACCATGGCTTTGATTCTGTTCGGGCATGAACACAGACGATGCCCGCGAACTGGATCACGCCACCCTGGAAGCGCTGCGCATACGCGCCGTGCGAAGCGTGCAGGCAGGGGAGAGTCCCGAAGTTGTCGCGCGCACATTAAGGGTCACCAGCCGCGCGTTGTACAGATGGCTTGCTCTGTATCGTAGCTGCTGGTCGTCGGCGCGACACGCCCGATCTTCCTGATCGTTGACAGTGGTCCCGCGCATCGGGCGAAAAAGCGGAATAACAGATCATGCTGAAACATGGATCAGCTCTCCCAGTTCGAACTTATAATCGAAGGGATCGTATTTGTCATACATGACCGGAAGGATCACGACGATATCATCGGCATTGCTTTTTTCGTTAAGCTGGCGATAGCCGTGCGGCCGCTTAATGAACTCACCAATCGCCTCGGTTCCCAAAGCCTGAAGACCGGCAAAAAGGAAAATGTATTTACCTGGTGCCCACGGGTTCCGGTAGCGGGCGATCAGTCCGTACTCGGTGCGCTCACCGACTCGTTTTGCTGTCGGACTGTCAGAGGAGAAGCGCCTGCCATCTGCTGTCTCGATAAAGCGTTGGTCGCCAAACTTACCGAAGTGTCCCTGAATGGCGAATTCTTTTTTCAAGCGTTTCGCGTGCTCAAAGACGTACTTCGTGAAGCGGTTTCCGAACGGCGAGCAGACCAAAACAACGTTATCGCTCAGCAGGCGATCAGAGTTCTTGAGCGCATATTCATCAGCCACAATGTCTGCAGTCACTCTAAGCTTCTGCAAGTCTTGCTTGATTTGATCCGCGGTATGGATGTCACTCGCCGGGTAATAGACATAACTCTCCCTCTCGTGCAGGCGCGACGTGACCACAATCGACATGTGATCGTGATGTTTGAGTCCGCGGTAGAAGCGGCGAAGGTGAACTTGCTCTGACGTCGCGTCCACTAGCAAGTCCAAAAATGAAAGAAGCTTCTGCGAGTTATTGCTACCAGCATAGTTCCACACCTCAACCGGCACAAGGCCGCGGAGCTGAAGATCATTTATCTCGTGCTTTCCGGGATCGTCGAGAAGTGCCAGGAAGTGAGACTGCTGTTTACCTCGCATCGCAAAGAACTCATTGTTATAAAGCGAGCTGAAATCGGGATCTCGCAGACTGTATCCGACGAAGAGAAAAACATGAGATTTCAAGTCTTCGGCGAGCGCTTTAAATATTGTCGGACGGTTAAGTGGCAGGCTGGCGTAATCGCTACGCGTCAGCACAATATTGTCCCAGTCGAAGTGTTCTCCTATTGTGCCGTGAAGCTTGCGTACCTGGCACCGTCGTCGTTCCGTCAACTTGAGCGCCATCGTTTCGCTGTCGATAACGTTGTGTTCAATACCTTGGGCCTTCAGTTCGTCTTCCATAAAATGGTCAACGTTCGTGGTGTAGTAGAGCATGGTTGGTAGCTGTGCCAGACAGTGGTGAACAGGGTGGTGCTGCACAGGCGTGGTCTTTAGAAATTGCTTGTGCCCTTGTTCAAGGAGATCCTCAACGCACCGCATCAATTCTCGACGATTGCTGCGGTTCTCAAAATATTGGGGAATCTTGAGTAGGGTATCCTGGTCTAACTGACCTGGGAGTGTGATTTTCAATTCAGCCGCCAGCCGACGAATCAATTCGTCCCAGCTTGGCAAGCCTGCTGCCATCGAGGCGCCTGCCCCGACGAATATGGCCGCGCGATTCTCCAGGAAAGCGTTAACCAGTGCGGTTGGTAGAGGCATGATCCGGGCTCCTCAACTCCAAAGAAGGCTATCAGCTCTGTGTCGGCCGTCAACTGGTAGCGTCTGCTGTGTGTAGCGCGACACTTTGCTGCTGATAGTCTATCCAGTCCTTAAGCTGCTCTGGCACTCTTAAGTGGATGGTCACCATTCGCCGAGTAGAAAGTATATTATTTTGACAAAACACTCGACACCCTATTGGAAAGGGTGTCGAAATCCACTCCCGGTAACGTCTTGAAAACAAAGAGGGCAGGGGAGCGTCAACCGGCCTATTGGAAAGGAGACCCTTTTCAATGCATACTCCGCCATGCACAAGCCCCAGCGAGTTGCGATCTACGCCCGTGTTTCGACCGATGACCGCGGACAAGATCCGGAGACGCAACTCCGGCTTCTCCGCGAGTATGCCGATCGGCGGGGCTTCGAGGTAATGGGGGAGTTCGTCGACCATGCCTCAGGCCGCAGCGAAGAGCGCCCAAACTACCGTCGCATGCTCGGTGCGGTGCGCAAGCGTGAGCTCGATGTGGTGCTGGTCTGGCGCTACGACCGGTTTGCCCGATCGACGCAAGCGCTCATCAACGCGCTGAAAGAATTCCAGGCGAGGGGAGTGGACTTCATCAGCTACCAGGAGAACGTCGACACCACAACACCGCAGGGCGAGATGGTCTTCAGTATGATGGCGTCACTCGCACAGTTTGAGAGTTCGCTCATCGGGGAACGAACCCGCGCTGGCATGGCCCGCGCGAGAGCACAGGGCAAGCACGTGGGCCGTCCGCCGATACCGGCTGCGACAGTCGACCGGATCAGGGAGCTCGCTGCAAGGCTACCACGGCCGTCGATCTACCGCATCGGCAAGGAGGTGGGGGTGAGCTATGAGACCGCCTGGCGGTATGTGCGAGCAGGGGAGCGCCGAAGCCCCGTTGTGCTGAGAGCTCACCACCCGAGTGTAGATTGATTGTCATAAAACTCCGCCGCTATTTTCCATATTCAGAAACAAACAGCACTTTGACTACGTTGTGGCTCTGTTTAATGGGAATAGATCTGTCGGTGATTGGAAACATTATCTTTTCATCTTCTCTCTTCTACCGGAAACGCCCGTGATCAATGACGTCTCCGTTCAATTGCCTCCCACCACTTTCTCTGGACTTCCATGCCGAGAGCATATCCATCGGAAAACATGTCGGTGAACAGACTTGGTCGTGAAGTGTCCTCAGCCAACTCTTTAAGAATTTGGTCTCGATACAGGCTGTGTTGCACCAGCCAGGTCAAGGGATGGATCATCTGCGTCTCCGTCTCTTTGGCGCGAGCATTGTCGACGAAGAAGATATATGCGAGTCGATTACGCCTGATTTTGCATTAGAAAAAATGGCTCAGTAGAGCCATTTTTTTACTACCGTGTCGTAAAATGGATATTGTGCGACACTTTGGCTATTCTGTCAATGGCTCTCCCCTCAAGGGACTTGTCCACAGATCTCATTGACAATTCATCAACGGCACGTAGTATACTAAGCATAATTACCACGAAAAGCCCCCTGTCGATTTGACATGATCAAGATATTATTGTGTATTTTCTCCAGGTGCTTGACACTTCATTGTACGGACGATATACTCTACATCTAGTTAACAACAGTTAACAGTTATAAGCCCGACGGATTCTGCAAACCGCTAGTATTAGCGATCGCAGGAAATCTGTCGGGTTTTTTTGGCCGACTCGCACACAGCCTTAAGCTGCATCCGCCATTTGCCATTCGTCATCGTCAATAGCCGCTTCGTTTATCTCACGCAATCCGGCGAGCACTTCTTCGCGTGAGCTCTCTGAAAACGTGGCACCCCCCACGATGACCCGAAGAGTCGGGCCAACCCTCTCCCTGATCATTTTTTCTAGGCCAGCTTCGGTTTTTGAGGTCGTGTCAATGATGCCCTGCACCCGCTTCGCTGCATCTAAATCGCCAAAGATCGCCCGCGCTACTAGAGTAAGTGCTTCAAGTCGTGGATAATCCTCAGCGAGTCGGGCAAGTGCGGCCCTGTCTTGACTCTCCAATGCGAGTTCGAATGCCGCTGGAAAGCTGGGTACCACATCAACCAGTTCTCCCCACAGCTTCTGTCTCACGGCCAGGAGTTGCGCATATGCGAACGTAGGGTCCTCCTCCAACCTCTTTAGTAGCTCCTGAACGGCGGCATCCTTGATCGCTCGTTCGCCATGTTCAAGTCGAAATCTCAGGCGGCGTAGAGCTCCGAGTGCTGCCAATTTTTTAGGTAATTGCGCGCGGGTTCCCTCTGTACTCGACGGGCCCACATCCAGGTCTTCTGCAATGCCCCCGGTGCCCACTTCGGGAATGGCTGTCTCTTCTTGGCTTGGCGGAATCTGGATCCCGGTTATGGCCGCATCTAACGCCTCTCGCGAGAACCCGTCGCTAAAAAGGCCATGCTCGACCATCTTATCCCGGACGGCGATCGCTTCTTGCCGTTCCACGGGATCGCCCGAGGCGGCCAGCATCTTTGCTAGTTGATAGTGGGAATACGGATCATCAGGATTGGCCGGTGCAGTTCTCCGTAAGATTGTAAGCGCCTGATCGCGCTTGCCATTGGCGGCTAGAACGCTCGCCAGCTGATTCTGCAAAGAGATATCGTCTCTGAACCGCTGAGAGCTGGCTTGCAAGAATGCCTCTCTTTTGGGAGGGTCGTCGTGCTGGCGGCGCATCAGGTTTGCTATCTTGCTTGCCACAGATGCGTTTGGTAGACGAGCAACTAACTCTGTATACGATTCGTTCATTGGAAGCGAGAGTATCGCAACTTTTAATAAGCCTAGGTCGGCATCACTTTTTGGCGCGCGATGCAGGGCTTTAATCAATAAATCAATTGCTGATTGTTGGCTTTCTAGATCACCTATATCCAGTAGTGCGCGCGCATACTGATTTGTCAGGTGATTATTATCTGGGAACCGGTGCAAGGCCTCCTGCGCCAGCGCCGTTGCCTCCCGGCTTCTGCTTTTATCTCTCAGCAGCAGCTGCAACAAATGACTGTATGTATAACTGTGCTCCGGGATGCGTCGAATGGTGTCCCAGAAGAGCCGCTCAGCCGCTTCCGTTGCCCCTTCAAGTACGAAGCCGCGTGCCCATAGATTCCATAACAGACCGTTCCAAGGCATCCACTTCAGCGTTGTGCACGCCATCTCTCGAACCAGCCCGGCGCCCACGCGTGCTTGTGGTTGAGGCTTCCCCAGTATAGCCTGACTTAATCGGAAAACCACATTGCGTAGAAAGTCCGCGTATCCGGTGTGTTCGGCGTAGTCCATGTGCCGTTTAAAAAAGTCAGCTACACGGGTTACGAGGTCGGTATCAAGGCGTGTCTGGTTGATTGCACTTAGAAGTTGATTTAGCTGGTGCTTGGAAGGCGGAGTGAGATTAACTGGCAATACGCTGCCGGGTGTCTTACCCGACTCAAATCCCGCCATGAAAGTTTGAGCAACTCTTTCTTCTAGATTAGCTCTAATGCCCCGCAGTAGTTCCTGATGTAAGTGCTTAGGCCAAAGATTCTTTAGCTGGCGGCCCAGTAGGAATATTTCCTCGCCCTCAAAGATGGGAGGTCCGGCTCGATAGCCCAAATAACTGTAAAGCATTTCCAACACCTTTGCGCGCTCGTGTTCCTTATCGGCAAGGCTTGCCAGATATTTTTCCGAGCGCTCTCCTAAGCGAGCGAACGACATCGTACCGAAATGATGTGCCATTGTTAGCTCTGGAACTTGGATGTCAGCGTAATACCAAAGCGGGCAAAGACTTTGGCAACGTTTTGAAGGTGCAAATCAGTTCGCGAGCGGTGAGTGCCATATCTCGCGGACAAATTGTTAATCAGCCATTCCGGTGGATCGGGGTCAAAGTCGCAGATAATTTCACCTGCAATGCGGGCGTTTCCGCAGTTTACCAATGCAGGATGTCCTAACTTATCAGCCTTGGTATGTCTCAGTTTTGGCACGCCTAGTGATTGTCCTCCCACAACCAACTCTTCGACAGCAATCCAAATCTGTCCAGAGATGTCGACCAGCCATATAAACGAAACGTCCTTTACTAAAACCTCGCCTATTCGCCACCCGGCGGCGATATCTTCCATCGCGCGCTTCAGAGGGGGCGCTGTCCTGTCGTCGAGTCTAGTGAGAGAGCGCGGCGGGTGCCGTTCCCAATCGTCGTATGGCTGGCGACCACGGGCCCAGATACGCGGCTGAGCCGGAATAGCGGGGCCATATTCAAAATCTAACGACATGGTCGCTAGTCCGGTATGAACCAGGGACAAACCTGGTGCGGGTAGTGGCTTTGTTGGCACAGCTTGTAACTTCATTCGGAATGCCTAGCTCCAGCTTATCAGAGCCAGCATTGAGGGTCATCTATAAAGACCAGTCTATTCGCTATGAGGCGCTGATCGACAGCGGTGCGGATCTCTGCATTTTCGGCACCAGTATTGCCGAGGCTTTGGGGATCGACGTTGAAACCCGGCTGGGCGGCACGCTTCAGTAAGTGGCGTCGTGGCGGGTCAAGTCCGCCCCTACTACATCCACGTCGTCGCCATTCATGTCGGCGGTTGGTTGCATGAAAACGTTCCCGTTGGCTTCATGCCCGAGCTCAGCAAAACCGGCCACGGTCTTCTCGGCCAGTATGGATTTTTCAATCTTTTCAAAATTCAGTTCGACTTACCAAAAGGAGAGATCGATCTGAAGGAAATCAAACACTAGCACTCCCCTTCTGGAGTTCCGTATGTCACACCAAAATACTCCTCACAACGCCACAGTGACCATAACGATTCGCCTAGGCAAAACTCTCAAGAGCAAATTGGAGCGACTTGCACAGAGCACCAACCGCTCGCTGTCCTTTCTGGCCGCTGAAGCGATCACTGAATACGCCGAGGGCAACGAGTGGCAGATCACCGGCATCAAGAAAGCCATGAAGGATCTCAATGCTGATAAAACCGTCTCCCGCGAGAAGGTCAGTGCGTGGGTCGATTCCTTGGGCACTGATTATGAATTGCCGCCACCAACGAGCAGTGACTAATCCCCTCCCCTATTTAGGCGTCTGTCGGACGGCCGACAGACGCGCGACTGTTCGTGTTCAGTCGTGGCTGGAAATTCTACGTGTGTATCACGAAGCTCGCCACTGTCCGGAGCAGTTTTGAGAATTCTTTTCCGACCATACACTGTCCGTCAACAGGACGATCGATCGGTATCGGCAAGTTCGCGCGCCCCATTCTAAGTTATGATACTATGTCGGTATGAAACACATTTATATTCTTACAGTATTAACAGCGCTCACGATTGTCGGTGTTTGGTGGACACATGGTGTACTAAAAAGCGGTCAGCAGGCTTCGGAGCCTCCTGTGGCAACCGTGGGTAGACCCCCAGCGCAAATTCCCAATCCACCTAACATAGTGCCGCCCGAGGTATATCAGCCTTCCTACCCAATTCCCTACAACGCTGACAAATCCACCTGGCTTACCTACACAAATCCTAAGTGCCACTATTCATTTAAATACCCATCGAACTTCAGACTCATCTTTCAATCCACGACAGATTGCGGTCAAGGTGGCACCTTCAATTCTAGCGATGTCATCTCCCCTGTACCACTGAATTTCAGTGTGAGCGTCGTGAATGCACCATTCCCCACCGTTGAAGCATGGCTTAAGCATGACTATAGCTCCGATGGCTTAGACGGGCCACCAGTAGAAAGCTTCGAGCAGAACAACAAGGATTTCGTTGCGGGAGGGGGCAAGATCAACAAGACGACAGTCGCAGGGCAACCCGCTCAAGAAATACGAGAGAGCTGCGCTGTCAGAGGAGACTTTGCCAGCATTGGATCATCTATGATATATCACAACGTTGGGTACCATTTCTATATCTCCGACATCTGCAAAGATGCTCGGGTTGTGCAGCTTTATCGGGACATCTTGTCTACCGTGCAGTTCACGCCATAAAATATGTCCATTTGCTTGGTTGGTAGACCGCACCAGGTCGACTATGCGGAGAGATGATCGGTCAGCACTGACACGGGTTGCCAAGACGACCAGCTGTGTCCATCGTAACCGGCCACGTATAACGTATCCTGCGCCCCTAGGGCGCTTCCACCGACAAACTTTGAGTGATCCAATGCGTCATTGGTGAGTTCGATAATGTGATTAGCTGGTTGATTCCCTGCCGTCGCGACCAAATTCCCTAAGCTATTCCGAACATATCCGCTGGAAATCTGAAGATGACCGCCATTTGTACCACTATTAGCGTCGTATAACACCCACCAACTTATTTGATCACCGTCGGGGTCGGATATAAAGAACCAGTTCGCCATATCTGAAAACTGATTGATACCTAAATGCTCTTGAGTGATTGTAGTGACAATAGCGGGCCCTTCGGCTCCAGTATTATCTCCAAAAAGGGTCGGATGCGGGTGCGAGGGAGACGACAAGGAGTCGTCCAAGCCTGCCGCTGCAAAATGCACCGGCGGCGTGCCACTGTTGCTACCATCCGCGAGTATAGATGTTTGACCAGCGTCGTCCTTCCAAGTTGATGCGCCGTAGGTTACATGTACGTGCGGCCCGGTCGTCGCCCCAGTCTCGCCGACTTTGCCAATGATCTCCGCAAGGTTTACGTGTGCATCCAACTTTCCACTGGCGTCCCGGTGAAGGAGCCCGGACGCTATGGAATTTTGCTGCAAATGCATGTAGGTTGCATAATATCCCGCTCCGTCGTTTCCTTGATCGTAGTGAATCGTTATATAATTACCTATGTTATGCGGGCCTGCAAAACTTGGATCCACCTGGCCGGCGCTGTTTAGGTTAGATAAAGGCTGATGGGTAACTGGATCAAGATGATCGGGTGTGCTCCACCATGCATCGACTACAGTTCCCGATCCCTGAGCTTGAGTTTGGCCATTTCATGCCGCGTAACAAGCCATATCAATCAAGATGTTGAGCGTGGAAGGGCAGATTTTTGCGGGATCGATCCCTTGC
>Ga0209040_10004399_pt1 | contig 10634 bp, 9 predicted proteins | sample BogFormECP12_OM3_FD_188240 | JGI IMG/M metagenome (GOLD analysis project Ga0209040, IMG submission 188240) | Bog forest soil microbial communities from Calvert Island, British Columbia, Canada - ECP12_OM3 (SPAdes) (version 2) | ecosystem: Environmental > Aquatic > Freshwater > Wetlands > Bog ... | reverse complement strand
CCTCAAACTGCGCTCGATCGGTTGCACGAAGAACTATCGGGCGAAAGTGTGGTCGGCGCAACTGTTCGGTCGCGCGTGGCGAGCCGGCTCTTGGTCGCTTTCAATGTCCTGGCAAAAGTGTCTGGATTTCACTTTCGAGTCAGGCTAGCTATGCTTTGCGCGGTGCGGCGCAGGATGCGCGGATTACCATTCGAGCAGGAAGGCGACTGCTCATCGGCACCGGCAGTCCGGCAATTGATGCCACAACGTGATCGGCCGCTAAGCGACCGATATCGAGCGCCGGCACATTTACGGTCGTCAGGGGCGGATCGGTATGCGCCGAAATTTCAATGTCGTCGAAGCCGGTAATCGAAAGATCACTTGGTACCAGCAGACCCAGCGCCTTGCTTTCCGCGAGAGCGCCAACCGCAAGGGCATCCGACGTACAGACGACCGCTGTGATTTCTGGATCGCTATCCATCAGTTTTCGCAGTCCGGCTCGACCGTTCGCCACAGAGTAAGTCACTTTGACGATGCGGCTTCCCCCGAGATGCATTCCGCCCTCCTTCAATGCTCTAAGCACTCCATTGCATCGTGCTTGGGTCCGATCATTTCTCTTGGCCGCGTCGTTAATAATTCCAAACTCTCGATGGCCGAGCCCAATAAGATATTGAGTCATTCTGTACATGACCTCGGCGTTGTCGATGCCTACCGCCGGAATCCTGTGACGCGACTTGCATACATATGTCGTTACTAAGGATGCCTCGTGCCGCCTCGCCAGAGTTCTTACGCAAGGAGCAAAAGCGTCGCCGACAAGCACGACGCCGTCGACGCCCCGGTCAAGGAGAACGCTGATTTCCTGAAGCTCCTTCTCGGAATCGTATTCAGAATTTGCGATCAGGAGGGTATAGCCATGATCCCGGAGCCGACCTTGCAGCGCTCCGATTCCGTCTGCAAATATCGCTACACCGAGCATCGGGACCACCGCGCCGATAGTCCTGGTCCTTCGCGACTTCAAGGCTCTTGCTGCCGCATCCGGGGTAAAGCCGAGTGAGACAATTGCTCGCCGTACCTTTGCCTGAATCGTTGGCCGCACAATCTTGGGATTGTTGAGTACACGGGATACGGTAGCTGGTGAAACGCCGGCGGCACGCGCGACGTCCGTCAGTTTGGCCCGCCCCTGTGGTCCTCTATTCGTCGCCTTCGGCATTCTTTCGCCTCGCAGTGCTTATTCTGTTTCCTTTTTGAAAATCGACAAATGCGCAACGCAATTAACGGATCACGTAACCACCATTCGGACTGGAACATCCCGCAGCCGGCCGAGAAGCACTGACTTGCACAGAGCTTCCGCAAAGTAGAAGTCTCCAAAGAGAACGGCGCTGTCGATCCCCTCATTGTGCGGCTTCGAATAACATCCATGCTTGAGGATGCCCCGATGCTTCTCGCCTCGGGCGAGGTAGTCGCGACAGAGACATTCCAGCATGGCGTGCGCTCGTCGTAACCAGACCCCGCCTGCTGCTGGGTCTGGGTGAAGTGCGGCAAGATCAAGGAGAGCGGATGATACGATCGCGGCGGAGGAGGAGTCGCGAGGAGTGCTTGGAATCGCCGGATCATCAAAGTCCCACCAAGGGACGAGGTCGTTACCCATGCATTGCAGATATCTGTCTGCGAGTCGTTCAGCGAGCATCAAATAGGCATGGACTCCTGTCGCGCGAGCAGTTGCGACGTATCCGTAGATTGCCCAGGCTTGGCCACGCGACCAGGTTGAGTTGTCGCTCCAGCCTTGGAAGGTGAACCCGCGTCGGCGTGTGCCGCGGGGCAGTTCATACTCGACAGCATGAAACGTTGAATAGTCGTCACGGACGAAAGAGCCGCGCGTCATGACCGCATGCGCTTCTGCTGCGTAGAGAAAGCTTCCATCCTTCGCCTGCTTTGCCGCCCAGCACAGGAGAGGAATGTTAGCCATTGTATCAATAGCCGAACTGCTGCGAGCCCGTGGATCATCAAGTGGCCCCCACGCCGCGATATACGCGCCACGGTGCGTTGGCACCAGTCTTCGGCGGAGATGGTCAGCAGCCACGAGAGCAAGGTCAGCAATCCACTTTTCTCCGCAGATTCGGTGTGCTGGCACAGCGCTGCTCCAGAAGATAAAACCGATATCATGAGTATTGGGATCGGTTGCGCGTGGGGCGACCAGACGCATCCTCTCGATCGCGAGATCAAGGAACCTCTGCTCGTTGGTGTGCAAGTAGCCGACAAGTAATAGACCGACCCAGAACCCACAGAACCAGTTGCCATGCGTCCATCCTGAAGGTGTGTATCCTGCAGAGACCGACGCGCGCATTGTAAGCCAGCGGCCATCGGGATCCGTAATGTATGGAAAAGATGTCCCGAGTCTCGAATCATCTTCCACCGTCTTGGTTGAGATCAGGTCTAGGGCTTCGGTAAGCAATTCGTTTGGCATTCGATCTGACACTCTCTTTGAGCGAGGAACCTTGACTCGCTTCCCCCGATGAGTTAACAAATTTAGCCTTGAAATCGATTTCAGAAAAGTCCGGAGCGAAGACCTCGCTGCTCGACGGGATCAAGGTGGTCAGTTTCTGCCACTATCTGCAGGGGCCTGCTGCCATGCAGTATCTCGCCGACATGGGCGCGGAGGTTATCAAGATAGAGCCGCCGAATGGTGCGTTCGAACGGCATTGGGCAGGGGCGGACCGGGCGACGGTTGGCGATGTGAGCGCGCTTTTCCTCTGCGCGAATCGGAACGTTCGCAGCCTGGCGATCGATCTGAAGCGTCGTGAGGCGACCGATGTCGTCTTCAAGCTCATTGAACAGAGCCACGTGTTGGCCGAAAACTTCCGGCCACGCACGCTTGATCGGCTCGGCTTCGGCTACGACGCAGTTCGGCAGCGAAAACCAGATATCATCTATGCGTCAGCTTCTGGGTTCGGCTCAAGTGGCCCATTTTCCGACCGTCCCGGACAAGATTTACTCGTGCAGGCGATGTCCGGCCTCGCTGCTGCAGGAGGAAGAAAAGCTCAGGATCCGGTGCCGGTCGGCTGCGCAGCAGTGGACCAGCACGGAGCCGCGCTCATGGCTCTTGCGATCGCCGGGGCTTACGCACGGTGGCTCAAGACCGGTGAGGGAACTCACATTGAAGCGACGCTATTGGGAGCGGCGATCGACCTCCAGACGGAGTCGATTGTGACCTATCTCGCGAGCGGAGTTGGACGGGAGGGGCTTCAGCGCGACCCTCATCTGGCGACCTGGTTTCATGCTGCTCCCTATGGAATCTACAAAGCTGAGGATTGTCATGTCGCATTGTCGCTGACCGACGTCGGCGCTCTTGCTGAAGCCCTCAAGAGCTCGATCATTGAGGCGTTCGTCGGGCTCAATGCCTACTTGGAGCGTGACGCTCTCGCTCAGGCGGTGGCTGCCGAGATATCTACTCGAACATACGCGGAGCTCGCTTCGGAATTCGATGCCAAAGGCATCTGGTTTGCACGCGTCGATGACTACGACGATCTGATGGAAAATCCTCAGGTTCAGCACAACGGCAGCTTCTGCACCGTACCAGTCAACGGCGAGACCGCGACTCTCGTCAGCCACCCGGTCCGGTATGACGGCAAGGTGCCGCCGTTTCGCTGGTTTGCGCTCGCTCCGGGGGCGGACTCTCGTTCGATCCTCGCCGATGCCGGATTTTCTTCAAAGGAGATCATCGAGCTCATTCGCGATAAGGTCGTTTTCGCACCGGAAGAAGTGTGATGAGTGGCGAGCGAAACAATTTCTTTGTGCGGGTTGGCGATGAGGTTGAGTTTTCAAAGACCGTTGGTGAAGCCGATGTCTATCTCTTTGCGGGAATTACCGGTGATTTTTCACCCAATCACGTGAACGAACACCTGATGAGTCAATCAAAGTACAAACGCCGAGTTGCTCACGGCGCACTCCTTGTTGGTTTTATGTCAACGGGATCGACGCGCCTGATCGAGACCTTCGGCGGATCAGCGCGCGGGAAGGCCACGGCCGTTTCACTGGGATATGACCGGGTTCGCTTCGTCGCTCCGGTCTTTATTGGCGACACGATCACGGTTCGATACCAGATCACGCGAGTCGAGCCGGAGCGCGATCGCTCGTACGGCTCTGTCGTCGTAACCAACCAGCATGGCCGTCAGGTTGCAGTTGCGGACCATATTCTAAAATGGGTACCAATCGAATCGGTGGAACCTGCAGAAACGCGAGGAGCCGCTGATTCGAGAAGGGCCGAAGTTCCTGGATGAATCCGGGAAAGGGGGAGTTACCCGTTCCCAAAACCAAAGAGTAGAACCATGAAGCCAATATTCCTTACATCGATTCGAATTCCCGCGATCAAGCTGCTTTGCACTGCAGGCTTAGCGATCATCGCAGCTCTACAACCGGCCGCCGCGCAGGGCCAGAAGACTATTGCTATCGCCGTCAAAGTTGCAGGCGACCCTTGGTGGGCTAGATTGGAAGAGGGTCTTAAGGAGTTTAACGGGGCTCACCCGAATCTACACATTTTCATGCAGGGTGTCTCGCGTTCCGACGGTGCGCTGCAGGCTCAGCTCATTGAGGACCTGATTGCGCAGAAGCCGGACGCAATCGGAATAGTGCCGATTTCGCCGCAGACACTCGAGCCCGTAATCGCTAAGGCTCAGGCCGCTGGCATTAAGGTCGTGATGCATGAGGGCGAGACGCAACCGACGAAGGACTTTGACGTCGAGGCCTTCGACAATGCCGCCTATGGCCGGCATCTGATGGATGAACTTGCTAAGGGCATGGGCGAGGAAGGCGAATACGCTGTCTTTGTCGGTAAGCTGACCAACGTGTCCCATAACCAATGGGTCGACGCGGCTGTCGAGTATCAGAAGCAGAAGTACCCAAAGATGAAAATGGTCGGCACCAAGAATGAGACCAATGAGGATGCCGCGACCGCCTATCGAAAGACACAAGAGCTGCTGGTCGCTTACCCCAATATCAAGGGATTTCAGGGATCCTCCTCAAACGATCCCGTCGGCATCGGACAGGCGGTCGAGGAAGCTGGGCTTCAGCACAAGGTGCACGTAGTGGGAACCAGCCTGCCTTCGCTGAGCGGCAACCTGCTCAAATCTGGTGCAGTCGAGTCGATCAGCTTCTGGGATCCAAAGCTCGCCGGAATGGCGATGTGCGAGATCGCAGTTCGGCTGCTCAATGGTCAGACGGTCAAGGACGGCGACGACCTAGGGGTCGAGGGATACCACCATGTTACGGTCAAGGGTAACGTAATCAAAGGAGCCGCGTGGATTGACGTTACGAAGGAGAATATGGATCAGTATAAACTCTGAGTCTTTCATCAAGCGCTTGCGCGACATGGCTACAGCCAGGCGACCTTGAAACATGAAAAAGGAAAACCCAGCGTCGCCAACGGTATCTCAAGATCGCGGAATGCGCCAGGTATCCTCGACAACATCTTCCACCCGACTGTTCGTCGAGGGCACTCCTGCAAGTGATCATCCTCTCCTGCGTGCGGTCAACCTTAGCAAGCACTATGACGGAGTAACGGCGCTCGCTGGCGTTAGCTTTGAAGTTGGCACCGCCGAGATTCTTGCTCTGGCGGGAGAGAACGGTTCGGGAAAGTCGACCCTGATCAGGATCATTGCAGGCGTCGAGCGCGCGAACGAAGGCACGCTGTTCATCGACGGCGCTGACTGGACCGGTCGCTCGCCAATCGAACGGATCGAGGCGGGTATCCAGGTCATCTATCAGGATTTCGCACTCTTCCCCAATCTGTCCGCTGGGGAGAACATTTGGCTGCCTCAGCAACTGCATCAAGGCCGGCGTCTGGCCGCTCGGTCCGCCGGCGTGGCGATGGCGCAACGTGTGCTCAGTGAAGTCGGCGTTATGATAGAACTCGATCGCCCCGTTGCCGAGCTGCCGGTCTGGCAAAAACAGCTTGTCGCCATCGCCCGAGCGCTCGTCCATGACGCGAGGCTGCTTATCATGGATGAGCCGACTACCGCGCTCACTCACCGGGAGGTCCAGCACCTCTTCGCCGTCATTCGGCGCCTGGCAGGACGCGGCAAGAGCTTCATTTTCGTCAGCCACCAGCTTCAGGAGATTGCCCAGATTTGTGACCGGGTCGTCGTTCTTCGAAACGGATCGAAGACGCTTGATGCGCCAATGAAAGATTTGACCAAAGTTCAGATTGCACATGCCATGACCGGGCGAGAGATCGCTCCCGGGCATTATCGACGGACTCCGCCGAACTCGAGTTCGGTTTCCCTCCTTGCGGTCCGTGGTTTTAGCCGCTATGGCGAATATCACGACGTTAACTTCACGCTCGCTGCCGGTGAGGTGCTCGGATTCGTCGGCCTCATGGGAGCGGGACGGACCGCGGTTGTTAAGGGGCTTTTCGGCCTCCCTCCTGCCGATCTTGGGACGATCGAGATCGATGGCAGGCCCATCGTCATCCGCAATGTCAGTGATGCGGTCAGGGCGGGTCTGGCATATGTCCCTGAGGATCGCCTTAGTGAGGGGCTGTTTCTGAACTTCAGCATCGGTGACAACATTGTTGTGCGAGCAATGGAACGCCTTGTCACCAAGACCGGCTGGATTTCGGGTCCGCGCAAGGTCAAAGAAGCCGCGTGTTGGATTGACCGACTCTCGATTAAGACGCCTTCTAGTCGTCTGCCGGTCAGCAGCCTTTCTGGGGGCAACCAGCAGCGGGTCGTTCTTGCTAAATGGATGGCTGCCAATCCGCGTGTACTCATTCTGAATCGCCCGACGGTTGGGATTGACGTCGGCTCAAAACCGGGCATCCACCAGATCATCATGGAGCTTGCCGCGAAAAAGGTCGGTGTCATTGTCGTCTCCGATGATGTGCCGGAACTCATGCTCATCTGCGATCGGGTTATCGTGATGCGGGCCGGGGCAATCGTGGCGGAGAGGAATCTTAGCGAGAGTTCAGAGAAGGAGATCACGCAAGTCGTGACCGAAAGTGACCCATGAGCCTTCCGAGGAACTTCCCGCGCCACGAGGGGATCGTGCTCGTCACGCTGACCCTGCTCGCGATTGCGGTTGGAACGATCAATCGAGAGTTCTTTTCGTTCTTCAATATCTTTTCCCTTCTGAAGAATAGCACGATCATCGGTCTTTTCGCGGTCGGATTTTTTCTCGTCCTGGTAGTGGGAGGTCTCGATGTTTCATTTACGTCCATCGGAGTCGTCGGCATGTATGGCACGGTGAAGCTTGCGCTTGCATTCTATCCCGGCGCACCGTTCGTTATCCTCTTTGTTGTCGCAGCACTGATCGGCGCCGCGTTGGGACTCATCAATGGACTTTTGGTAACCCGGCTCCAGGCACCGTCTTTGATCGTCACTCTTGGCACATTGAGCCTCTACCGTGGTTTTCTTCTCTACTTCATTGGCACCAAGTGGATACGGGAGGTACCAACCGCTATGGTCGAGTTCAATCGGACCAACGTTCTAGTGATGACTGCTGCGAACGGTGCCCAGGTGGGATTGCACATTTCTGTTGCTATCTTTCTGGCGATTGTGGCAATTGTGTTCCTGGTACTCCGTTACACAACCCTCGGCCGTAGCCTCTACGCAGTTGGCGGCAACCCGGTGGCAGCCCGGCGTATGGGGATCAATGTTGAAGCCGTCCAGACGCTCGCCTATTGCATGGCAGGGACACTTGCTTCTATAGCAGGATTCCTGTCGGCGGTGAGGCTTCGTCTCGCCGACCCCCAGAGCCTTACGGGCTCCGAGCTCGATGTAATTGCTGCCGCCGTTATTGGCGGGGCAGCGATCACCGGAGGTAAGGGTAGCGTCATTGGCGTATTCCTCGGTGTACTGCTCATTGTGATCACGAACGACAGTCTGATCGTCCTCGGAATTCCAGCCGCGTGGCAGAAGGTGGCAATCGGAGTCCTCCTCCTTGTCGCGATTGGCATGCCATTGCTTGCGCGCGGCAGATTCACGGCTTCGCAGCTTCGGACAGGAGGCGGCCTGGTCAGAGTCGGAGGGGGATCGGCATGAGAGTGCTGCAATCCATCGATTCCCGCTTGGTTACCCTCTTGCTTGCTGCGATCTTGATCGTAGGAACGCTCGGCATGGTTAGGCCGGACACATTCCTTAGCCCCCTGAACATAAATTCGATGTTGCTGCAAAGCAGCGTAATCGGACTCTTATCGCTTGCGGTTGCGGTTACGATGCTGACGGGAGGTATCGACCTTTCTATCAATGCGACCGCCAATGTTACCTCGATCGTTGTCGCAACACTGTTGTCTAAGACGGTTCCAGCGGAGGGCGGCAATGCCACGCTCGCGATCACTGCCCTCGCTCTGGTCGTTGGACTCTTGGTCGGCTTCGGTTGCGGCCTCTTCAATGGTTTCCTCATCGCCATTCTAGGCTACTCGCCGATATTGGCGACGCTCGGTACGATGACGCTTTTCGTTGGCATCGGAACTGTTTTAACAGGCGGTAACACGCTCTTCGGCATCAGCGCTTTTGCTACAGTCGGCCGGGGTTCTGCTCTCGGTATACCACTACCTGCAATCATCTTCTTGTTGGCAGCACTGGTGCTGTCACTCGTGCTCGAAGCAAGACGATTCGGTTTTTATCTATATCTCTATGGTGCAAATGAATCGGCGGCAAGGTTCTCGGGGATCAATGAGCACCGCCTGATTTTCAGCGTTTATGCTGTCAGCGGAGTACTGTCGGCAGTTGCCGGTCTGATCAATCTCGGCGTAACCAACTCAGCCAATGTCGATTATGGTGCCTCCTATGTTCTACTCGCGATTCTGATCTCGGTCTTGGGCGGCATTTCTCCCTCGGGCGGAGCCGGCCGAATCATTGGCGTGGTTCTCGCTGTTTTGATCCTGCAGTTCCTGTCCACCGGTCTCAACCTCGTGTTCCAGTCGGGTGGCAGCAACTTCCTCAAAGAATTCGCTTGGGGGACTACTCTGCTCGTGGTTCTGGCAATCGGGGGGCGCCGCTATTCGAGGCTTGGCCGGGCGTCCAAGGGCCGAGGCCAGACACCGCGCACAGTTAAAGCCGGGAGCGCCGTTGCGCCTTGATCTACCAGAGGTTGAAAACGATGGCAAACCGCGATTTGAACTCAGATGCGCTGCTAGTAGCCTGTGATGCTGTTCTCCGGGAAATTGCGGGATATCCGATCACATCTGACCGCCTCAACGCTGCACTGCCACTAATCCGAGAGATTCAGTCGGCAATCCGCGCGATGGACGATGTTGATGTCAGCGCCTCTGAGCCCATGACAACCTTTCGGCCAGTAGCATGAATGGCGCGCTCTCTTCTACCATTCGCGAAGCAAGGGACGGCATCCGTTCCGGTGCGCTGAGCTCCGTTGAATTGATGGAGGCCTGTCTGGATGCCGCTGACAGGCTCGACAGCAAGCTTAATGTGTTTGTGACGCGGGTAAACCGTGAGGTTCTGCTCCAGCAGGCCGCGCGCGTCGACAGGCAGCGCAAGACGGGCATTGCACTCGGGCCCCTTGCGGGAGTCCCCATCGCTCTTAAGGACATTTACTTCACGAGCGACCTACCGACCACGGCAAGCTCGAAAGTTCTCGCTGGGCACCGGACCAACGAGGACGCATTCACGGTGACAAAGCTGAGACAGTCGGGCGCTCTCATCGTTGGCAAGGTACAAACACACGAGTTTGCCTACGGCCCAACGACGGTAAACGAATTTGCGGGCCCGTCACGCAACCCCTGGAATCCGGACCACGTACCGGGGGGATCGAGCGGCGGTTCTGCGATTGCCGTTGCAACCGGCATGTGCCTCGGCGCTACCGGAAGCGACACTGGCGGCTCGATCCGGCATCCAAGTGCGTTTTGCGGTGTCACGGGCCTGAAGCCGACCTATGGGTTAATCAGTCGGCGAGGTATCTTATCGCTCAGCTGGTCGCTCGATCATGCGGGCCCAATCACGCGCACCGTGGACGACGCGGCGTTCATGCTTCAGGTGATGGCAGGCTTTGATCCGCTGGACCCCGGGTGCATCGAAGTGCCGATAGCTGACTATGTCGCAGGGGTGGGCCATGCGCCCGGGTCATTGCGAGTGGGCATTCCCCGCGAGCATTTCCTCGACTTGGTCGACGGGGAAGTCCGCGAGGCGTTCGACGCTTCGCTACGAATTCTCGATGGTTTCGGCTGGAAAATTGAGGAGGTATCGATTGCAAACCTGCGTTACGCGCTTGGTGCCGGGCTGGCAATCCTTAGCGCCGAGGCATCATCTTATCACCGTGAGATGATGCGCGTCCACGCCGATGACGTGTCCAGCGACATTCGCAAGGAGTTCGATTCGGGGATGGTGCTTCTTGCGACAGATTACCTTCTGGCACAACGGGTCAGACGGATTATTGCCCAGGAGTTCCGCGAAGTGTTCCAGAAGGTTGATGTTCTTGCGACGCCTACAATACCGATCCCGGCACCGCGCATTGACCAGTCGGACGTGCAAATCGCCGGCCAAACCATATCCGTCTTGAGTGCGATCTGGCGGAACACTTATCCGACAAACCTTACCGGATCACCGGCCTTGTGTATTCCGTGTGGGTTCACTGAAGGAGGATTGCCGATCAGCCTGCAGCTCATCGGGCGTAACTTCGATGAGTTGACATTGCTTCAAGTCGGCCAC
>Ga0209040_10004398_pt1 | contig 10635 bp, 10 predicted proteins | sample BogFormECP12_OM3_FD_188240 | JGI IMG/M metagenome (GOLD analysis project Ga0209040, IMG submission 188240) | Bog forest soil microbial communities from Calvert Island, British Columbia, Canada - ECP12_OM3 (SPAdes) (version 2) | ecosystem: Environmental > Aquatic > Freshwater > Wetlands > Bog ... | reverse complement strand
TGTCGGTTTCGAAGTAATCAAGGGCACGGCTGGCTCCCCAGGCCCAGGCGCGCAGGGCTCCCCAGTCGTCGGGCTTGCGCGGTTGACCTTTGTTACACAGGCCGATAATGCCCTGGGTGAGCCCGGCGCCGTTATCCGCCTGGACGCTGGTGGGGATGTAGACGGCGTATCCCCAGCCTCTGGCGAGCACCTGCTCCTGCCAGGTGGGGCCAGGATAGGGCGGCTGCGGTGGCAGGCGCTTCATGAGAGCGGCCATGAATGCCGGATCGAAGGCGAGTTCCATCATTACCGGAACAGGGCCGGTGGCGTTGGCTGGGGTGGTCAGCGTGAGCTGAATGTCGACGGTGATGAGGGGGTAAGACGAGTTATCGACATGGCCGACGAGTTTTTTGGTGAGGACAGGGATGTTGCCGTTGGTTTCGTGCGTGGTGCTGATGACTTCCCACCGGACTTTGGGCGTGTTTGCCGGCATGCGGCCGAAGATCTCGCGGTCGAAATATTCGACTATTTCCGGACGGCGCTGGGTCCACCACATTTGTGCGGTCGTGACCTTCTTGCCGTTGTTCAGAACAAGCGGGTCGGGCAGATTGGGATAAGGATTCGCTTTCGATTCGTTGTAGTTGGCGGCGTAGGGAGATTTCGGGTCGCTATCTGCAGCATGGCGGATAGAGGCGATGTGGAGCTCGTCCATCAGGCGCTGGTGGTCCTGCTCGGCGGTGAACTGCACTGGCGGGGCCGGGGATTGCGCTGCTGCGGTGAGGGTAAGCAGAAAGAGGCCAGCGAGGATTTGCCCGATGCGCACGGATGTCTCCGTTCCTTTACGGGGATGGTCGGAACGGCCTAAGAATATCGATTTAGTAAGAGATTGGGCAAGTGACTAGCCCCACCAAAAAGTTGAGGCACACGAGGCAAACAGCAGGTCCTTCGACTTCGTCTGGAGCGACAAGCGCGCCAGACTCCGCTCAGGATGACATCTCCAGGAAATTTAGCTTTTGGCCGCCAGTTGCTGCGCCTGCAGGACGACCAGTTCGCTAAGATCTTTCTTTTCGAGGCCGTGGACCTGCTTGTTGAATTCGTCGACTTTGCTGGACCAGTTCATCGAGCAGAATTTCGGTCCGCACATGGAGCAGAAGGCCGCTTCCTTGTAGTAGTCGTCGGGAAGAGTTTCATCGTGCATGGAGCGGGCGGTTTCGGGATCGAGCGAGAGCGCGAACTGCTTCTCCCAGTCGAAGGTGTAACGGGCGTAGCTGATGGCGTCGTCGCGGTCCTGGGCTCCGGGGCGGTGGCGCGCGATATCGGCGGCGTGGGCGGCAATTTTGTAGGCGATCATGCCGTCCTTCACATCCTTCTCGTTGGGCAGGCCGAGGTGTTCTTTGGGCGTGACATAGCAGAGCATGGAGGCTCCGTGCCAGCCGATCATGGCTGCGCCGATTGCGGAGGTGATGTGGTCATAGCCGGGTGCGATGTCGGTGACCAGCGGCCCGAGCGTGTAGAAGGGGGCTCCGAAGCAGTACTCGACTTCCTTGTCGACCTGCTCCTTGATCTTGTCGAGCGGGACGTGGCCGGGGCCTTCGATCATGACTTGAACGTCGCTTTCCCAGGCCTTCGAGGTCAGCTCGCCGAGAGTCTTGAGCTCGGCGAACTGGGCTTCGTCGCTGGCGTCGGCAATGGAGCCGGGGCGGAGTCCGTCACCAAGGGAGAAGCTGACATCGTACTTCGCCATGACCTTCACGATCCGGTCGAAGTGCTCGTAGAGGAAGTTCTGCTTGTGGTGGTGGGTCATCCACTGCGCGAGAATCGCTCCGCCACGACTGACGATGCCGGTGATGCGTTTGGCGACCATGGGCACGTACTGGATCAATACGCCGGCGTGGACGGTGAAGTAGTCGACGCCCTGCTGGGCCTGCTCCTCGATGACTTCGAGGTAAAGGTCGATGTTCAGGTCTTCGAGGCGCTTGACGCGTTGGAGCGCCTCGTAGATGGGGACGGTGCCAATCGGTACGGGCGAGTGGCGGAGGATGGTGTCGCGAATTTCAGGGATGGAGCCGCCTGTGGAGAGATCCATGACGGTGTCGGCACCGTGCTGGATGGCCATGTGGAGCTTGCGCAGTTCTTCGTCGATGTTGGAGGTGACGGCGGAGTTGCCGATGTTGGCGTTGACCTTGCACTTTGTGGCAATGCCGATACCCATGGGCTCAAGCTCGGGGTGGTTGATGTTCGCCGGGATGATGAGGCGTCCGGCGGCGATCTCATCACGCACGAGCTCGGCGGAGATGCTTTCGCGGCGGGCGACATACTCCATCTCCTCGGTGATTTGGCCGAGGCGGGCGAAGTGCATCTGCGACATGTTGGAGTCGCCGGTGCGGGCGGCCTCGGCTTTGCGTTTCACGATCCATTCGGCGCGTGGCTGGAGGATTTCAAGAGTTGCGTTCTGCGTGAGGCCGTCGGTCGTCATGGTCACTCCTGGGAAAGAAGATCGGTGCTGGCGTGTTGGATGATGCGGAGGTCAATGTTGATTTGGATTATAAATTGGGGCGCCGTGGCGCACATTTTTCAGGCCGGCCCATTTGCGTGAGTTGCTCTCTGGCCATAGACTTAAGGCAAGCGTATGCAGAGCAGGAACCAAAGCGTGCGGATCGGCGTGGCGACTGCCATTGTTCTCGGCGTGATTGCCGCCTTGGCGGTCAGCGGAGTGCGCGCCAACAAGAGCTACTACGTGACCATCCAGGAACTGGACGCGATGGGATCGAAGGCCTATGCGCGCAACCTGCGCGTGGCGGGCAATGTGCTACCCGGCTCTATTCGGCACAATGGGACGAATGCTGAGTTCGTTCTCGTCGAAAACGCGAACCAGCTGCGGGTTTCGTATCAGGGTGAGGAGCCTCCGCCGGATACCTTCAAGGACAACTCGCAGGCGCTTGCCATTGGCACCTACGGGCGCGATGGCGTGTTCCACGCCACGCAGCTGCAGGCCAAGTGCGCTTCGAAGTATGCTCCGGCTCCGGGCGCCAAGCCTGGGGCAACTCCTGCTACAGGCACGGCGGCAGCAATGGCTGCTCCTTCAGCCGGCCAGCGATAAGCTCGTTTCCTCGATTCCCAATTCCCTGTCATCGGCTATTTATACTCCCAACAGCATGGCGTCTGTTGCCGACCTCGAATCCGTCTCCAAGCTCTATGGCACGTTTGTAGCGCTGCGCAAGGTTTCGCTGAGCTTTGAGCGGGGGCGCTGCTATGTGCTGCTGGGTGAGAACGGGGCGGGCAAATCGACTCTGCTGCGGGTAATTGCCGGGCTGCTTCGTCCAACATACGGGAGCGTTCGCGTGTTTGGCGGCGAGAAGCCGGAAGATGCGCGGGAGCGCATCGGCTACATGAGCCATGCGCCGATGCTGTATGACGAGCTTTCGGGTGTGGAGAATCTGCGCTACTTTGCGAGTCTTTACCAGGAGCGAGCCTGTTTGGCTCCGGAGGCGGCACTGGGCGCGGTGGGGCTGGATGCGACGCTGGCGCGGCCGGTGGGCCAGTATTCGCAAGGGATGCGGCAGCGGACTTCGCTCGCACGGGTGCTGCTGGCACAGCCGGAGCTGCTGCTGCTCGACGAGCCCTTTTCGAATATGGACGCGGCCAGCGCGCAGCAGATGCTGGATTTGCTGGTGCGGCTGCGCGCGGAGGGCAAGACGATTCTGCTGACAACGCATCAGCGCGAGCTGGCGGAACCTGTCGCGGATTTTCTCATTACGTTGCAGGCGGGCAGCGTTACGTCACTGGTTGAAGCGGCCGCAGGAGCGCGTCAGTGAAGGCAGCTACGGGGAAGACGAACGCTGCGCGGTTTCTCGATTCGCTGGGGATCGCGTACGAGTTGCGCGAGTACGCGGTCAATCCGGAGGAATTTTCCGCGGTGATTGTCGCGGAGAAGATCGGAATGCCTCCGGAGCAGGTTTTCAAGACGCTGCTTTGCGTAACCAGCGAGCGCGGGCATGTGTTCGCCGTGGTGCCGGGCAGCGAGGAGCTGGACTTCAAGAAGCTGGCTCGCGCGGCGGGGACGCGCAGGGCGGAGATGGTCTCGCTGAAAGATGTCGAGCCGCTCACGGGGTATGTTCGCGGAGGGGTTACGGTGTTCGGCGCGAAGAAGGACTTCCCCGCTTATGTGGATGAGACGATTGAGCTGTTTGATGTGATTTCGGTTTCGGCGGGAACGCGGGGGACGCAGCTGGTGATATCTCCAGTGGATTACTTGCGGGCGGCTAATTCCGGAAAGGCGGGAGCGACGATCGCGGCGCTCACCAAGGACGAGCGCACATGAAGCAGCCATATTTTCTTGTTCATCTGGCGAAAGACCTGCGGATTGAGTGGCGCTCGCGGGATGCGATCAACTCGATGCTGTTTTTCGCTCTGCTGGTGGTGGTGATCTTCAGCCTGGCGTTCGATCCTACGCGGGCGGTTTCGCGGCAAATCTCGGGACCGATTCTTTGCGTGGCGATTTTGTTCGCTGCGGTCAGCGCGCTGAATCAGGCCTGGGCGCGCGAGTTGCGGCATAGTGTTCTGGATGCGCACCGGATGACACCCGCGCCGGGAGCTGCGCTGTTTCTGGGCAAGGTGCTGGCAAACTTTCTCTTCGTGAGTGCAGTGGAGCTGCTGCTGGCTCCGCTGTTCGCGATCTTTTACAACCTGCACGCGCTGGGAAATGTCTGGCTGCTGCTTCTGGCGGTGCCGCTGGGGACATGGGCGATCATCGTGAACGGAACTTTTTTCGCGGCGCTATCGATACGCTCGCGCAATCGCGAGCTGCTACTGCCACTGATCCTGTTTCCGATCTTCATGCCGGCGCTGCTGGGCATGGTGCTGGCAATTTCCGCAATCCTGACGGGCGACTCAGATCCGGCGCTGTGGATCAAGCTGCTGGTGGGCTATGACGTGATCTTTACGACGATCAGCATGCTACTGTTCGAGATTGTGCTGCACGCGGAGTAGGACTTGCTGTCCCGCTTCCGAAAGGACGGGAGGGGCGCACCCTGGGACGGGTAGTCCCTACCAGTGGCCCGTGACGTCGTGGTGCAGCACCCGCGCGGTTGCGAAGGCGACGATCCACAGGAAAACGACGACGGAGGCGATGGTGAATACCAGCCTGCCCATGCGCCTGTCCTCGGGGTGGGCAGACCTACCTTTGCGGAGGCCAAAGATTTGTCCGAGAAGACCGACGATGAGGATGATGCCGCCGAAGATGAGTGTAATCCACGCCCCATATCCATGCATGGTTATCCTTTTTACTCCTCCGGGCGGAGGATTGGGAAGAGGCCTAGCTGGATGAATATGGAGAGCCCGATCCGGTAAACTGTGAGGTACTCTTAAGGACGGAAGATGAAGCTGTTTCGCTGGTTTTGGCTTGTCCTGACCCTGGCGCTTCTTGCGAACGGATTTCGCGTGGCCATGTTCGTGGTCCCGGTCGACCAGGAACAGGGCGAGATTTTTCGAATTTTCTTTTACCACTTTCCTTCGGCGATGATGGCGTTTTTGTTCTTTTTCCTCAGCTTTCTCGCCTCGATTGCGTACCTGGTTTACCGCCGTTCGAATACGGCGCGGGCGATGAAGGCGGATGCCTTTGCGCTGGCGAATGCCGAGATGGGCGTTGCCTTCTGCACGGTCGTGTTGATCACCGGGCCGCTGTGGGCGAGGCCGGTGTGGGGCATCTGGTGGACCTGGGATGCGCGGCTGACGACGACGCTGGTGCTCTACCTGATCTATGTGGCGTATCTGCTGCTGCGGCGCTTTGCGGCGGGGCCGGAGATGCGCACGCTGGCGGCTGTGATGGCAATCTTCGGCTACGTGGACGTGCCGATTGTGTATATGTCCACGCGCTGGTGGCGGACACAGCACCCGGCGCCAGTCATTGGCGGCGGAGCGAACTCAGGACTGGACCCCAGCATGTGGCCGGCAGTGTGGTGGAATCTGGCGGGATGGCTGGCGTGGGGCATCTTTGTGGTTGGCCTGCGATATGCCGCTGAGTATCGCCAGCAATTAGCTGAGCAACGAGCCGCTTTCGCGGCATTGGAGGCCGCATGAACCCGATGTTTCACCGCCATCTGGTGCTGGCATACGTTGCTACCTGGGTCATCCAGCTTGGATATCTGGCCTACGTGGCACTGAAGTGGAGGGCAGCCAACAAAGGCGGGAGCAAATAGCCGGTCGCGTGCAACCTTGCACAGATGAGAGCCGTCAAACAGCGTTATCCGAAGTAACCGAGGCTGCCTGCCGTCATGACTACGCTCGTTCATCATCCTCTTGTGCTCGCTGTCGCTGCTGCGTGGATTCTCCAGCTTGGATACTTCGCCTACGCCCTCATCCGGTGGCGTTCGAAACGCACAAAATAACCTCTTCCGGATGTGGCCCAAAGCCAGGATTTTTCGTCTAAATCAATGCGTTAGCCAGCTAAGACGGGGCTAACTGGCGCCTGGCATATCGAATGATGAAAATGATGGCACTTCTGCGCATGGGTATACGGTCGCTCTCTGAGACCGGAAAAATTCACAAAACTGACAATCGGCAGAACTCACAGCTGGCGTGGCTTTTGCTGGCCTTGATCGGGCTGGTTGCGGGCACGCACGCGGCAATCGGTCAGAACGCTCCAACACCCGCGATTCCAACAACGACCATGAAGGTCAACGTTAAGGTCGTGACCATGCCGGTCACGGTGCGCGACAAGCATGGCGCCATCGTTCCCAATCTGACCAAGGATGAGTTCACACTTACCGAGGACGGGCGTCCGCAGACCATTAAATACTTCAATCACGACACGAATCTGCCCCTGAACCTGGGTCTGCTCGTGGATACGAGCATGAGCCAGCGCAAAGTGCTGGACGATGAGCGCACGGCCAGCCAGCACTTTCTGGACCAGATGCTCACGGACGCCAAGGACAAGGCGTTCCTGATTCAATTCGACCGCGAGGTTGATCTGCTGGAAGACCTGACCTCGGACAAGAACAAGCTGCGGGCAGCGATGGACCAGATCGGGGCACCGCAGTTCCAACGCGGCGGGAGCAACGACGATAGTTCGGGCGGAGACTCGGGCCAGGGATCGAGCGGGCATCGCTACGGCGGCGGGACGTTGCTTTACGATTCGATCTATCTTGCCTCGAATGAAGTGCTGAAACAGCCGCAGGGGCGCAAGGCGATCGTGTTACTCACCGACGGCGTCGACCGTGGCAGTAAGGAATCCCTCAACGGAGCAATCGAGGCGGCGCAGCGTGCCGATACTGTCGTCTACGCGATCTATTACAAAGGCGAGGAAGGGCACAGCTCCGGCGGCAATCCAGGCGGCGGGTATCCGGGTGGTGGGCATCACGGCGGAGGGGGCTATCCGGGTGGTGGCTACCCCGGCGGCGGGTATCCGGGCGGCGGGCGCGGCGGCCAGCGGCCACAGCAGCAGGAATCCCACGTCGACGGCAAAAAGATTCTGGAGCAGATTTGCGCGCAGACCGGTGGACGCGTCTTCGAGGTGACGAAGAAGGAAACCGCCGACCAGATTTACACGACCATTGCGGAGGAAATGCGCAGCCAGTACATGCTGGGTTACACGCCGGACAAGCAGAGCAGCGACAGCGGCTATCACAAGATTGCGCTGACGGCGACGAAGAAGGATTTGACTGTGCAGACGCGCGAAGGCTATTACTCCGGCTACTAGAGTCCGCGCTACAATGAGCTGTGCGACGCGCGCTGGCAATTTCGCTGATATTGTTCTTCGGCCTGCCGCTCGTGCTGCCTTTGTTTCGACCAAGCATGGCCGAAGCGACTTTGCCGGTTTGCTGCAGGAGAGGCGGCAGACACCAGTGCGCGATGCCGACCGAGGGTGCAACCCAGGGTTCCGGCGTCAGCGTTGTCAGCGACAAGTGCCCGTATACGCCTGCGACCTCCGCTGTTCTGCTGCTGCCGTCGTTCACGCCCTCAACAGCGGCCTCCATATTCGCAGGCATAGCACGCCATCCCGCGGTTTCGCCGCAAACGGCGGCGCAGCTTCGCATCTCGTTTGACCGTGCCCGCCAAAAGCGCGGCCCTCCCGCTCTCCTCTTTTAGCCGTATCTCCCGCGAGCGCCTCGCAGAAGCTCTGTTCGTTTGATTGCTTCTCACTCCGCTCCATTCGTAACAGCGCCAGATACGATTCGTCGCAGTCTTCGCGACGAGGAGGCTTTTTATGCGGAAGGTCGCATGGATTATTCTGTTTTTCAGTCTACTGTCCGCCACATTTGCTCGAGCGACTGTATTCGGCAAGGTGGGGGGAGTTGTGCACGATCCTAGCCACCGTCCTATCGGAGGCGCGCGCGTAACGCTTCATGCGGCGCACTCCGACTTCACCGCAACTCAGACAACAAATCAGGACGGCGGGTTCCTCTTCCTGACCATTCCATTGGGGGATTACGTCGTCTCTATTTCGCAGCCGGGCTTCAGCACCGTGGAGCAACTGATGACAGTCGCCACAGACTCAACGGCCGTCCTCCACTTTCAGCTGTCTCTGGCTACCGTGCACCAGTCCGTGCAGGTAACAGAACAGCCTTCGGTCACGAACCCTGACTCTGCTACTCCAACAACGCTGATCAGCCGCGAGAACATTGCCCTCACACCCGGGGCCGATCTCTCCAACAGCCTGGCAATGATTACAGACTACGTGCCGGGCGCTTACGTCACGCATGACATGCTGCACATGCGCGGCGGCCACCAGTTGAGCTGGCTGATTGACGGCGTGAACATTCCGAACACCAACATAGCCAGCAATGTCGGCCCACAGATCGATCCCAAGGACATCGACTATGTGGAAGCCGAGCGCGGCAGCTATACGGCTGACCTGGGAGACCGCACTTACGGCATCTTTGATATTGTTCCTCGCAGCGGCTTTGAGCGCGATCGCCAAGGCGAGCTCGTGATGACGCTGGGAAACTATTACCAGACCAATGACCAGCTCAGTCTCGGCGACCACTCGGAAAAGTTCGCGTGGTACACGAGCCTTAACGGCAACCGCAGCAACCTGGGCCTGCAGCCTCCCATCGAAGAGCCCATTCACAATGCCGTGAACGGCTATGGCGGCTTTGCGTCATTTATCTATAACCATGACGCCAACAATCAGCTCCGTCTGGTCACTCAGGCCAGGGCCGATTACTATCAGATTCCCTACGATCCCGATCCAGACAGCTGGCAAAACCAGCTCTACAATTCCAGCGGCCTGCGCGATGGGGAGCATGAGACAGACGCCTACACCGCTTTTACGTGGGTGCATAACTACAACCCGTCGACGCTGCTGCAAGTTTCGCCTTTTTACCACTACAACAGCGCCAAATATGAGCCCAGCGCGAACGACCAGCCGACGGCGACAACGTCCGATCAAACTGGAAACTATGTTGGACTCCAGACATCTATCTCGACGGTAATTGCGAAGAACTCCATTAACGGCGGAGTTTACGGCTACGCACAGCACGAGAGCGATCTGTTTGGAGTTGTGTTCAACGATGGCAGTTATCCGAACTTTTCGTACCCGCAAAATATATGGGGCGGAGTAGAAGAAATCTTTGTCCAGGATAACTATCGGCCCACCTCATGGCTTGCACTGATTGCGGGTCTGCGGCAGAGTCACTTCCAGGCTGCCGTCACCGATAACGCTGCTTATCCGCGCATTGGCGTCGTGGTACAGATTCCGAAGCTCAATTGGGTGTTCCGCGGATTCTACGGGCACTATTATCAACCGCCGCCGCTTACCACGATCTCCGGTCCGGTGCTTGAATACGCCACCGGCTCCAACACCAGCTTTGCTGCTCTGCACGGCGAGCGTGACGAGGAGCATCAGTTTGGCGTCCAGATTCCCTTCCACGGGTGGCTTCTGGACGCAGATACATTCCAGACGCGCGCGAATAATTTTCTCGACCACAGCAATATCGGCGAATCAAGCATTTTCGTCCCCGTGACGGTGGAAGGAGCTCTGATTCAGGCGTGGGAGCTTACGCTGCGTTCACCGCAATCGTGGCGCTATGGGCAATTCCATCTGGCGTATTCGAATCAGATCGCGCAGCAGATTGGCCCGGTTACCGGCGGTCTCATCTGCTATCCGCCGGACTCTGAAGCCTGCGCTGTTGCGCCAGGGTATTCGCCATTGGACCACGACCAGCGCAACACGCTTAATGTGGGCTTCAACGGCAACCTTCCCTATCACGCTTACGGCTCGTTTAACGTGTACTACGGTTCGGGATTCTCCAACGGCTATCCGGATCCTCCGTCGCCTTACACCGGCAATTACCTGCCGGCACACACTACGGCGGATATCGCGGTCGGTAAATCGTTCGGCGAGAAATTTACGGTTTCAGCAACGGCCACCAACGTTGCGAATACGCGCGTGCTCCTGGACAACAGCCTCACCTTCGGAGGCTTTCACTACAACTATCCCCGGCAGATATACGGAGAGGTGCGCTACCGCTTCCATTTCTGACCGATTTACCGCCATCGAAGGCCACATCCGAGGAATCCGGAAGGGGGCGTGGCGCTGGCCATTTATTTGCCGGCGATGGCAATTTCTCTCGCTGCTGTCATTCTGCTGGAAAGATTTCTCTTTCCTCGCATACCAACTGTGAGCCGCTGGCTTGGTTTGAATCAGGCTTGATCCAT
>Ga0209040_10004397_pt1 | contig 10638 bp, 7 predicted proteins | sample BogFormECP12_OM3_FD_188240 | JGI IMG/M metagenome (GOLD analysis project Ga0209040, IMG submission 188240) | Bog forest soil microbial communities from Calvert Island, British Columbia, Canada - ECP12_OM3 (SPAdes) (version 2) | ecosystem: Environmental > Aquatic > Freshwater > Wetlands > Bog ... | reverse complement strand
AGGCGCGCCGCCAGCGGCCGTAATGAGCTATCGCGCTTGGCAGAATTACTATGCCAGCGATCCGTCCGTGGTAGGTTCGACTTTCTCGATCAGCGGCTTTGCTTTCAGTGTGGTAGGGGTTGCCTCCCCCGACTTTTTTGGAGACCGTCTCTCCGAATATCCGCCGGACTTCTGGTTGCCGCTGACGATTGAGCCGGCTGCGAAAGGTGATTTTTCCTTGCTGAATAGGCCGAACCTGCACTGGCTGTACGTTATGGGCCGCTTGAAACCTGGGGTATCGCCTCGGCAGGTGGAGTCGAAGGTCACGGTGGAATTGCAGCAGTGGCTGAACAGCGGTGAAGGAGCGTCCACAGTGGGCGATGCCGACCGGAGCCGAATTGTCAAACAGAAGGTCTTGGCGCTGCCCGCGGCCGGAGGTGTCTCCTCGCTGGCGAGAGACACGGAGAAGGGTCTGCGGCTGCGGATGGCGCTCTCCGGCCTGGTGCTGCTCATCGCCTGTGCGAACATCGCCAACCTGCTGTTGGCGCGCGGAACCGCACGCAAGACGCAAACCTCAGTGCGGCTGGCGCTGGGGGCGCGGCGCGCACGCTTAATTCGGCAATTGCTCACCGAGAGTGTGTTATTGGCTATCGTTGGCGGAGCTGTGGAAAGGCTATTGCGAGGATGCTGCGAGTTCCCAGGTGTCCCGACATACCCAAGAAGTTTCCGGGAAAATAGCAAGCGCGCACCGCATGCCTAAAGGCATGCTCTACCCAGAACCCAGCAACATCGGACTGTATTAGTGGGCCGCGCCATTGCTCTTGATCCAATGAGCAATGTCGTTGACCACATCTCGGGAAACATTCCCCGTGACCGAGTAGTCGTCCGGACTGGCCGGACCTGACCCGGCGCCGGGCATGAAGAGTTGGGTGTATGCCGGATAAAACTTGAGCGTCGCCCACGGGTCGTTAGCGAGAGCGTTCTTCCACACCTCGAAATCGGCACTGGTGACTTGATAATCCCTGCCTCCTTGTAAGACCAGTATCGGAATCTTGAGCCCCGCCGCGACCTTGCCGGGATCGTAATTACGCAAGTCCAAAAAGTAAGATCCGGGAATAGGTGCCCCAAAGAAGTCCACCATCGTATCTGGTTTGAGGGATGGGCTCTCTACTTGAGCCGCGATGGCCTCAGCCTTCTCGATCTGCTTCTTGTCCTCCGGCGTCTGTGTGCCGATCAAACCGGCGATGTACTTGACCTGCTCCACAACCACCTTTTCCAGCGGTCGCGCAGTGCCCGCCATGATGATGATTCCCGCCACCTGCGGATCTCCTGCGGCGATGCGCGGCGCCAACATTCCTCCCAGGCTATGACCGAGGATGTAAATCTGCTTCTTGTTGACCTCGGGCATTTTGGTCAACAGGGCCACAGCGGCAATTGCGTCGTCGGTGACCTCATCTTTCACGGTAAACGGTGCGTTCGATTTGGAGTCGGCGCCATACTGCTTGGTACGCTTTACGTACCGCAGAACGGCAATATTCTGGCTTGCCAGCCCGTAGGCCAAATCCTTGAACGGCTTGTTGGGACCGAGGCTCTCATCCTGGTCCTGCGGCCCCGAGCCCTGAACCAGCACCACGGCGGGCACCATGGTCTTCGTATTCGGTAACGTCAGAACCCCCGGCAATTCCCAACGCCCACTGATAATCATGGTGTCGCGCTCATGGAATGAGTCCGGCTTCGCGTAGCTTGGGACCGCCCACTGCGCGGCGCCGGTTGGCCCGCCGGTAGCGTTGGACGCGGGCTCGAAGAACAAACCCTTTACCTGTCCCTGAGCATCCATGAAAATCTTGGTGTCCAGCATCGCGCGCTCGAACTCACACGTGACGATCGCGGCATGCAGTCCCTGCTTCTCCATCGCCCTGGTGGAGACGATGCTTTTGAACGGTCCGGCCTGCGCGAGTATTGAGTCCCAGACCTCCGGCAGTTTGCTGAGAGGCAGCGCCGCTTTCATCTGCTCGTCAAATTGCGGCTCGACCTGGTCGAACTGGCGCGCGGCGAGCTGGGTAACGATTCCTTTGCCAATAGCTTCGAAATCCTGGGCTTGCACGAGAATGGCCGAACAAATTGCCCACAGAATGAGAATTGGAACGAGCTTGGATAGCGTCTTCATAAGGAGTGCTTTCCGGGTGCAATCAGCCGCAAGCTCATACTACCGCGCCGTCGGTTGAGTGACACAGCCTGTGGACGTTCGGCCTAGGCGCTATGACGTAATCTGTCGCCAGCCTCGGGTACGAGATATCACAGTAAACCTTCCTGCCCGGTGCTAAAATCGAGGGTTTCGTATCCCAGCTTTGAGGAATTATGCCATGTCAGATATCACCGCAACGGATACACCTCCCGCTCCCCTGGTCGCGTTGACCGAAGATGAAATCCTGTTTCGCGACACCATCCGTCAATTTGCCGACGAGACCGTTCGGCCGCACGTTAAGGAAATGGACGAGAAAGGCGTATTCGAGCCCTCCCTGATCCGCAACTTCTTCGAGTTGGGACTGATGGGCATCGAGGTCCCGGAACAATACGGCGGCGGTGGCGGCACGTTCTTTGAAGCCATTCTCGCCGTGGAGGAGTTGTCGCGCGTCGATGCTTCTGTGGGCGTGGTCGTCGATGTGCAGAACACGCTGGTGAACAACGCGCTGATGCGCTGGACCACCGAAGACCAGAAGAAGCGCTACCTGCCGCGCATGTGCTCTGACACTGTGGGAGCGTATGCCCTGAGCGAGGCCAACTCGGGATCCGACGCCTTCGCGCTGCAGACGCGGGCGGAACTGAAGGGCGATGAGTACATCCTGAACGGCCAGAAGCTTTGGATCACCAATGCCAAGGAAGCGGGCGTATTCATTCTGCTGGCCACGGTCGATCCGTCCGCGGGTTACAAGGGCATCACGGCCTTTATCGTGGAAAAGAACTTCCCCGGCTTCACCGTGGGGAAGAAAGAAGACAAGCTGGGCATCCGCGCCTCCAGCACGTGCGAGTTGATTCTGGTCGACTGCCAGGTACCCAAGGCCAATGTGCTGGGCGAAGTCGGTAAGGGCTACAAGATCGCCATCGAAACCCTGAACGAAGGCCGTATCGGCATAGGCGCGCAAATGCTGGGACTGGCCCGCGGCGCGTGGGAGCACGCGGTGAAATACGCCCAGGAACGCAAGCAGTTTGGGAAAGCCATCGCCGAGTTCCAGGGCATCCAGTTCCAAATCGCGCAAATGGCAACCGAGATCGAGGCCGCCCGCATGTTGCTCTATAACTGCGCCCGCATGAAGGATGCCGGCATGAACTTCGTGAAAGAAGCCGCCATGACAAAGCTCTTTTGCTCACAAGTGGCTGAGCGCGTGGCATCGCTCTGCGTTGAGATCTACGGTGGCTATGGATTCACCAAGGACTATCCGGTAGAGAAGTACTTCCGCGATTCGAAGATCGGGAAGATCTACGAAGGCACTTCGAACATGCAGTTGCAGACGATTGCCAAACTCGTGATGGGGAAATAGTCAGCGCAGAAACCGCAGGGTCCCAAATGCTTCGTGCACGTGAAAGTCAGCAGTCGGCGTGCCGGTTGGCTGCCATGCTGCATAGAAGCGATTTGGATCGACACCTTCGCAGCGAAAGAAGTTCACCCGCCACAGTTGAGCTGGGTCGAATCGCGCGGCAATCGCGCCCATGGGAATCGCTAGATCGGCGGTCCACTCGCGTCTGGATTCATCCAGCTTGACTGAGCTTCGCACCCCGCTGGTGATGTGTCTCAGTCCCTGTGGCGTGATGTCGAGATCGAGCCACTGTCCGTTCGGACTGACCTCAAATTCCTTGTAAAACTTCTCGCCAAAGCGATCGGGTTGCAGAAAGACTTCGACAACATCGCGGTCCCATAGCTCGTCCTTGCGTCCGTTCTGGCTGGCATCTGGAAAAACGTGAATCGCACGGTAACGGCAGCGAAACCGCAAATACAACTCTTGCTCGCTCCACAAGACCCGAACTTCGGTTTGCCTCTGGGGATCTTCGTTCTTCCCCTGCCAGTCGTGGGAAAACCAGATAGGAACCGCTCGCTCCCAATCGCCGTCAACAGGAAAGCCGTTCGCGCCAACCTCCCGGCTGAGACGAACGGCTATAACTTCCGATCTGGAGTCATGCAACGGCTACTCGACCTCGTGCTTGGCGGTGTAACCGTCACGCGCGATGATCTGGTACTTGATGTCGTGGTTCTTCTCGTCTTTTATCTGGAGCGGTTTGTCATCCGGTCCAACGAGTTCCACTTTCAGTTTGCGATAAGTAGCGTCCTGTTTGGAATTGGTGGACTGGTATGTAATGGTGTACTGATTTCGAATGGACTGCGCGATTTCCTTGAAGTCCTCCGGCAGTTCGCCCATAAAGCGGGGCGCATACCAGCGTCCACCCGTCAGTTGCGCGAAGGTTTTCATCTGGTTGTCGGCTACCAGGTAGTCCATGTTGGCGGCCGAGAATTCCGGATTGTTTCCGTACCGGGACTCCATCACGAGCCGCAAGGCAACTCCAGTGCTGATGGTGTAGATGGTCACATTCGGCGTGGACTTGACCTTTTTCAAGATCTTGTCATAGATCATGCGACTCATGGTGTCGCGGCCGCTGGCAACGACCACCAGTTCCTTGTGCCCGGGGATGCGATCCAACCGATCTAGCGTGTCGTACATTGCATCCCAGAGGTTGGTCTCACTGAACCCCGGAATGCGCAGTGTATTCAGCGCACCAAAGATAGCCTGTTTGTCCTGAGTGAAATCCACCAGGATATGGGGCTTCATATCGAACTCGACGACGGCCACCCAGTCGATCGGCTTCAAGTTCGATGCGAACATGTAGGAAGCATTCAGCGCGTCGTACATGAAGCTGTAGTTGGTCGAGGCAAACTCGACCAACAGAACCGCCGTGATCGGCGCCTCGCTTTGGGTCACGGTCTGGATCTTCTGGGGTACCCCGTCCTCCCAGACTTTGAAGTGCTCTTTCGCCACGTTGGGCGGTATAGCGAGGGGCCTGCCATCTTTCATCACCACGCGTGCGTCCACTGTTACCACGGGGACGTTCACGTGCAACGAATATTCCGGTATATCGGCCTCTTTCTTCGGCTTCGGAGGAGGAGGGGTGTCGTCCGTTGAATCCTTCTTCTTGGGCACCGCCATCGGCCCCACTTCGCCGCCGGGTCCGCCAGCCTCGCCGGGTGTTTGGTCCGGCTTCTGGGAAGCCTGGCTTTGCGTCGACGCTTGCGTGTCCGTCGACTGCGCCCTGCCCGGTACGGACAGCCACACTGCGAGAGCGACGACGGCGAGAATTCCGGCAACCAGATGGCGACCGGTAAAATTTAACTCGCCGCCAATATTCACTTGCTCATTTCGATACATCGGACGCCCCATAGGCATAACTCTTTGCTAGTATAAGTGTACCTTCAGCCTCTTGATTCGGCGCGACTGCGCTCTCAGACGTATTGAACCCGAAGACGTCTATACAGTCGCGGGGATTTTGGGTTCGGGAATACCCGTTTTGGTCGCTTCCGACTTAACCGGAACGGCGGGTCTCCCGGCCGGAGCGTGGCTTTGGTGCGCTTCGGTGTTGAGGTCAGGATGGCCGTAATGCGCAGCGTGATTTCGTCGGCTCTGATTTGTCTTTCGTCGATGGTCGCTATGGCGGCCGCTCCCACCAATAAAGTCCAGATCATGCCCGAAGACCAGGTGAAAGCCGGCATGCATGGCGTCGCCTACACCGTATTTGAGGGTGTTAAGCCTGAAGCCATCGACGTCGAGATCCTCGGCGTGCTGCGCAACATGGCCGGTCCGAAATCCGATGTCATCTTGGCACGCCTGCACGGTTCCAAGGTGGAATACACCGGCGTCGTAGCGGGCATGAGCGGCAGCCCGGTTTACATCGATGGCAAGTTGGTCGGAGCAATTGCATACCGCATCGGCGAGTTTTCCAAGGAGCCCATTGCCGGGATCACTCCTGCAGCGTCCATGATGGAAATCAGCGAGCTGGACAAGACGCCTTCGCCAGAAATGGAGGCGGCCAAGGCCGGTGCCGATCTTGCAGCCAGTCACACCTCCGGACCAGGAACCTCCGCCCTGCGGGGCCAGCCAGACACAAGCTATGCCAACCTACTCAAGCCGATTGAAACCCCGCTAGTCTTCAGCGGATTCAGCGAGGGCACCATCCGGATGTTTTCGCAGCAGTTCGCCGCCGCCGGGGTGATACCCGTCATGGGAGCTGGTTCCGTCAGCGACGACAAGCAGCCGGAACCGCTGGAGCCGGGTTCAGCCGTGAGCGCCATCCTGGTGCGAGGTGATATGGACATCGCCGGCACCTGCACGGTGACTTATCTCGACGCAACGAACTTGTTGGCTTGCGGGCATCCGCTGCTGCAGTCGGGAAGTGTTGACATGCCGATGACCAAGGCGACGGTGCTGGCGACCTTGGCCTCGCCCGCCAATTCCTTCAAAATCGTCAACACCACCGAGTCTGTCGGATCGTTTGTGCAGGACCGCCGCACCGGCATCATGGGACGCTTTGACCGCGAGCCCCACATGATCCCCGTGACGCTGAATTTCCATGGCACCGCGCACGCTAAGCAGATTCATTTCGAGGTGCTCAACAACGCGAAGATCACTCCGACGGCGATGATGGCCACGGTCTTCAATGCGCTCCAGGGCATGAATGAGTACGGAGAAGACACTACGTATCGGCTGACGGGCAATATCTCCGTCCAGGGCTATCCCAAGCTGGGCGTGCGAAACATGTACGCGCCCGTCGATGGCAGCACTCCGACGGCTTACGGCATCGCGATTTCGATTGGCGAACGCTTTGACCGCATCTATGACAATCCCTACGAGACGCCGAAGATCGAAGGCGTGGAACTGAATTTCGACCTGGTCCCGGAGCGACGCACTGCCCGTCTGGAAAACGCTCGCACCGACGTCACCGAGGCGCGGCCTGGCGATTCGATCACCATAGAAACTCTGCTCAGACCGTACCGCGGCGAAAGCATGGTGCGGCAGATCGCAGTGAAGATTCCCCCTTCCACGCCGAAAGGCACTCTGCGGATTCTGGTCAGCGACGGCGAAACCCTCGACAAGATCCGCCGCGTTCCGCCAAGCTTGAGCCGTCGGCTGCCCTTGGGCTCGACCATCGCTCTGCTGAATAAAGAACACACCAACTCGCAGGTTTACGTCTCGCTGCTGCAGGCAAATCCGCAGGCCATGGTGAACGACAACGTGATGCCGACGCTACCACTCTCCGTCATGAACGTCATGGACGGGATGCGAGGCTCGCAGGACATGGTCGTGGTTGGTGAGTCGGCCACCAGTGAGGCCTCTGCTCCCGTCGATTACGTGGTCTCGGGTGCGCAGATCATCACCCTGAACATTAAGTGAAACGCGCGATTACGTTGACGCCGCGTCGCAACCCGAGGCTGGCGATTGCTGTACGCTAGCTTCATCCTCGCTATGATGCCCGGTCAGGACGCCCCATGAAATTTCTCCGAGTGCTGCTCGTCTGCCTGTTGATGATTGCTGTGGGACGGGCTGACGGCACGCGCACCTGGCAGCAATCCAAGTACGACGAGTTCGAGAAGGGAACGGCCCATGGAGTCGCCATCAACAGCGACGGCAGCTTGTCGCTGGCGCCTTCGTTCAACGCTCTCTTGACTTCTGCTTCGACCTACTTGTGGGACCTCGCCTCGGACGCTGAGGGCAACGTTTACGCCGCCGCTGGATCGCCTGCGCGCGTGTACAGAATCACGCCCGACGGTAAAGCGAGCGTAATTTTTGCGCCCCAGGAACTGCAGGTGCAGGCGCTGGCGATTGCCAGTGACGGCGCAATCTACGCCGCAACTTCGCCCGACGGCAAGGTGTACAAGATCGTCCACGGAGTGCCTGCGCCCGGTAAAGCACCCGTAGCTGCAGCCCCGCAGGAAAGCTCCAAGTCAGTCGCGCCCGGGGAGAATGCACGACCTTCGGTCGCGGTCGATCCCTCCTACAGTGCCAGCGTGTTTTTCGATCCGAAAACCAAATACATCTGGACCCTGGCTCTCGACAAGCAGGGACTTCTCTACATCGGCACTGGCGATCGGGGTGAGATATTCCGCGTCGATTCAAATGGTAACGGCGCGGTGTTCTTCAAGAGCGATGAAGCCCAGATTCGCGTGTTGGACTTCGACAAGGCTGGCAACCTGATTGCCGGCACCGATGGCAGCGGCTTGATTTATCGCATTTCTCCGCAGGGCGAGGGCTTCGTGCTCTACAGTGCACCGAAGAAGGAGATTACCGCCCTCGCGATCGACGCGACGGGCAACATATATGCTGCGGGCGCGGGCGATAAACGCGGGGCAAACCCTCCGGTTCAGCCAGGAGTTCCCTCCGCCGCTGCACTAGGCGGCCCGGTGACCGTGATCGCGACGCAAGCACAAGGACAACCTCCCGGCTCCGCTCCGGGCATCACTGCCATTCCGCTTCCCAACGTGATGAACATCGGCGGATCGGAGGTCTACCGCATCTCGCCCGATGGCTCGCCCAAGACAATCTGGTCTTCGAAAGAAGACCTGGTCTATGCGCTTGCTTTTGATCCCACAGGCCGCCTGCTGGCTGGCACCGGCAATAAAGGGAAGATCTACGCGATTCGCGGCAACGAGTACACCGATCTCTCCAAAGCAAGCGCGAACCAGGTGACCGCGTTTGCGCGTGCGCCGAAGGGAGGGCTCTACGCCGCAACCAGCAATCTTGGCAAAGTTTTCGTGCTCGGTCCTAACCCGGTGGCTGAGGGAACCTATGAGAGCGATGTTTTCGACGCCCGGATCTTTTCCAAGTGGGGACGGGTGGAAACTCGTGGCACAGGCAGTTTCGAGCTTCTCGCCCGCAGCGGCAACGTGGATAATCCCGATCGCAACTGGAGCCCGTGGAAAAAGATTGATCTGGCCAAAGAGCTTCCGGTCGACGCGCCTTCCGCTCGATTCATCCAGTGGAAAGCGGTGCTACATTCTGGCAATCCCGCGCCGGTGATCGAACAGGTCACCTTGAACTACCTCCCCAAGAATGTTGCCCCTGAAGTCGAGGACGTCACCGTGCTGGTGGGAGCGCGCGTACCCTCCGCCACACACACCAGCAACACTACCTCCGAGAGCGCGGCTTACGACTCGCCTATTCCTACCATTCCCGACAAGCATTCCATCACGGTGAAGTGGAAGGCCCGCGACGCCAACGACGACCAGTTGCTCTACAGCGTGTATTACCGCGGCGACGGCGAGTCGCAGTGGAAGCTATTGCGTGACGGCATCGAGGACCGTTACGTGAACCTTGAGTCCGATCTTTTCCCCGATGGTGGTTACACCATACGCGTTGTGGCTTCCGACGCACCATCGCACTCGCCCAACGACGCCCTGACTGGCGAAGACACCAGCAGCCGTTTCGAGGTGGACAACACTCCACCGCACGTCGAGTTCACCAACACCAGAATCGAGGGCAATACGCTGCACCTCGCATTTCGGGCGACGGATGGCTTCTCGCGGATTAGTCGCGCCGAATACTCCATCGACGCTGACGATTGGCAGACGGCCGAACCGGTGGGACAGATTTCCGACTACAAGATCGAGAACTACGATCTGACAGCTCCGCTCCCCGCACCAACGGCTGGGATGCAAAAAGGCGCGCCTGTCGATGAGCACACCATCGTGGTTCGCGTGTTCGACCGCTTCGAAAACGTTGGAGTCGCCAAGACCGTGATTAAGTCAGCGACTACGAGCTCTTCGCACTGAGTTGTTCTTGCCGGGCACTATGAGACTGCATCCCTTTCTCGACATCGCCGGACTCCTTGTCGGGTCGGTCTATTGCACCATCCCACTGTTCTGGCTGGTATTTCATCCCTTTGTCGAGCGATGGCGCAAGTACGGACGCAAGGCCTACCTGGCAATCATGCCCGCCTGGGGAATCTTCATCGCAACAGCCTTCGCGCTGGGCTGGCCGATCCGGCATCTCCACCTGTACGACAGCAAACTGCCGTGGATCATGGGTGTGCTTTTCATTCTGGCGGGCTTGTCGATTTACCGGTCGGCATCGCTGGGATTCGATCGGGCGAAAGTCTCCGGCCTCGCTGAGCTTGAGCTTGGCCAGCACGAGCAGAGACTGGTTATCACCGGAATTCGCACCCAGGTGCGGCACCCGATCTACCTCGGCCACCTCTGCGAAGTCATGGGCTGGACACTCGGAACCGGTTCGGTTGCGCTCTGCGGCTTGCTGGTCTTTGCGGTGATCACCGGCGCCATCATGATTCGCAAGGAAGACGCCGAACTCGAGGAGCGCTTCGGCGATGCTTATCGCCAGTACCGCGACACCGTCCCCACGCTGCTGCCAAAGTTCCCCGTCTAGTGCATTCTCACTTTGGGGATGTTGGGTGGAGCACCGCTTCAGCGGTGCATTGGCTGGTCGTTCAAGAGTCCGGCTTTAGCCGCTGAGGTCAAGTTTTACCTCGGGCGCTAAGGCGCTTTCGTATATTGCGCCGTCATGCTGGACGCCTGACGGCGTCCTCCACCCGTCTGCCATTCAACATTTCTGAAATTGCTCTCACGTCTAGAGCCCGCGCAGGTCGCCGATTTATTGCTCGCACTTC
>Ga0209040_10004391_pt1 | contig 10648 bp, 8 predicted proteins | sample BogFormECP12_OM3_FD_188240 | JGI IMG/M metagenome (GOLD analysis project Ga0209040, IMG submission 188240) | Bog forest soil microbial communities from Calvert Island, British Columbia, Canada - ECP12_OM3 (SPAdes) (version 2) | ecosystem: Environmental > Aquatic > Freshwater > Wetlands > Bog ... | reverse complement strand
TGGCAGGCAGAGAACGTTCAGGTTCTGTAAACTCGGAACAGCAAGCGAGGGCGGCAGGTTGCTGCCCTCATTGTTTTACCCGCCAGCAGTCAGTTGAGTCTTTGGTCGTGAATCACCCAACCCCGGCCGGGTGCGCATCGATGCTTGGTCTGCACGTCGGCCCCATCTGAAATCGAGGAGCTATGAAGAACATCTATGTTGGGAACCTAACTTTCGACGCGACTGAAGACCAGGTGCGCTCGTTGTTTGAGGCCTATGGCCCAGTCGAAAAGGTCAGCATCATCACCGATCGCGACACCGGACAGCCGCGCGGTTTTGCCTTCGTCGAGATGAACGATGACGAGTCGGCGACCAAGGCGATGGAGGCCCTGAACGGCACCAATCTTGGAGGCCGCAACCTGACCGTCAACGAAGCGCGTCCCAAGGCGGACCGGCCTCGCCGCGAGGGCGGCGGTGGCGGTGGCCGCGGCGGCTACGGGCGCGGAGGCGGTGGCGGCGGAGGCCGTGGCCGTTCAGGCGGTGGTGGTGGTGGTGGCTGGGGACGCTAATAGCGTCTGAGCAGCTGACAGGCGTAAGCCTGTGAATTTTGCCGGGGCTGAGCGTTTGACGACTGGCTCCGGCATTCGTGTTTGCGGGCAGACTTGCCGGGATCGAATTAGAAACTTCTGGTACGCTGGAGCGGCACGAGCCACCTCTCATGAGCGACCCATCCAGGAATGCGATTGAGTTCGCCGAGGTAACTTTCCGAATTTCGGACAACAGGGCCCTGATATCCGATGTCAACTTCTGTGTGCGTCGCGGCGAGACGCTGATGTTGCTGGGCCGGAGCGGCTCAGGAAAAACCACCTGCCTCAAGATGATCAATCGGCTGTACATGCCGAGCGCGGGCGAAGTTCGCGTGGACGGAACCCCAGTGGCCCAGTGGGACGTGATCAAGTTGCGCAGGCGGATCGGCTACGCCATTCAGGATGTCGGGTTGTTCCCCCATTACTCGGTACGTGAGAACGTGGCGCTGGTGCCCAAACTCGAGCAGTGGGAACCGGACAGAATCAACGCCCGCGTGGAAGAGGTCCTGACGTTGGTCGGACTGCCAGCAAAGGAATTCGCCGGCCGCTATCCGCATCAATTGTCCGGCGGACAGCGGCAACGCGTTGGCCTGGCACGCGCACTCGCAGCCGGGCCGCCAATTCTTCTCATGGACGAGCCCTTTGGAGCGCTCGATCCCATCACGCGGGCCGAGGTCCAAATGGAATTCAAGAAGCTCCAGCAAGAGCTGGGCAAGACGACCATTGTGTTCGTAACCCACGACGTCTGCGAAGCCTTGCTGCTGGGCAACCGCATCGGATTGATGGAAGAAGGAAGGCTGCGCGGGATCTACAGCGCTAATGAATTTCTGCAGGCCCCCAATGATTCCGTGAAGGCGTATGTAGATGTCTTCCGGGCCGGACAACAGATGTTTCAGGGTTGAAGGGTCTGACTCTTGAATTTTCTGCTCACTCACAAACGCGAAGTGGCAACCTTGACTGCTGAGCACCTGTGGCTGGTCGGGATTTCGATGCTGCTGGCCATCGCCATCGGCGTTCCGCTGGGGATACTTCTGACGCGCAAGCCGAGATGGAAAGCGTTGGTACTTGGCAGCACGAATGTCATCCAGACCATCCCCAGCCTTGCGCTCTTTGGACTGTTGCTGCCACTGCCGTGGCTGGGTGCAAGGGCGGAACGTCTGGCGATTGTCGCCCTGGCGCTGTACGCGTTGCTACCGGTGGTCCGCAACACCTATGTCGGCATAGCCGGCATCAGCGCTCCTGTGCGGGAAGCAGCGGTTGCGATGGGCCTTACGTCCGGCCAGCTTCTCTGGCACGTCGAGCTGCCGCTGGCGATGCCGGTGTTATTGTCCGGAATTCGTGTCGCCGCGGTGATCACCATCGGGGTGGCAACGATTGCGGCCGCGATCGGCGCCGGCGGTCTCGGCGAGTTCATCTTCCGCGGCATTGCGATGGTGGACAACGGCGTCATTCTCGCCGGCGCGATTCCGGCCGCGTTGATGGCGCTGGTGGCTGACCTCAGCCTGAGCGGAGTCGAGAAGTTGCTCGTCCGCAGGATCCAATGACATGGATCGCCGCGGTTTCCTGTCCGGGCTGTTGCTCCTGTGCGCTGCATGCGCGACTCGAACGCGCGGCATCACCGTCGGCTCGAAGAACTTTACCGAGCAGCTTGTACTTGGTGAACTGCTGGCGCAATTCCTGGAGAGTGTTTGCCATGCTGCGGTCGAGCAGCGCTTCTATCTTGCCGGGACGTACATTTGCCAGCAGGCGCTACTCGCCGGACGCATCGACGTGTACGTCGAGTACACCGGCACGGCGCTGGCGGCGATCCTGAAGCAAAACGCTTCGGCCGATTCCCAGGCGGTGTACGAACAGGTGAGGGAAGATTATCGCCGCAAGTTTGGCCTCGATGTCATGCCGCCGCTCGGCTTCAACAACAGCTTCGCCATGGTGATGCGCGGTGACGACGCGCACCGGCTGGGTTTGAGCACGCTGTCGCAATTGGCAAGGGTTGCGGCGCAGTTGCGACTCGGGGTCGGATACGAATTCCTCGAGCGGCAAGATGGATACAAGGGCCTGGTCAATACCTACGGACTGGTGTTTGCGGAAGCGCCTCGCGTGATGGACCTTGGCTTACTATATCGCGCGCTGGATAACAAGTCGGTGGACGTCGTGGCCGGTAACAATACTGACGGCTTGATCGCCGCGCTCGGACTCGTCGTGCTGGAGGATGATAAGCACTACTTCCCGCCTTACGATGCCGTGCCGATCGTGCATCCCCAGCTCTTCCAAGAATGTCTACAGGCGCGAGCTGCGTTCGAGCGACTGGCTAGCCGCATCACCGCCGACGACATGCGGGAGATGAATTACGCGGTTGACGGCGAGAAGAAGGACGCTGCAGACGTGGCTCGAGCGTTTCTCTTGCGAGAGCACCTGGTTTGAGTAGTGTCACCGCGAGCGAGCGCAGACCCGGCTCGGTTTCGAGTAAAGCGTTCTATTGCGCCCACGGTTTCAGAGGTGTATCATCTTGGTAATGAGAGGCGTGTAGCGTCTTTCTCTCTTTCCTTCTTCTTCTACCTGTCCCCTCCCTACATTATGTCGGTTCATCATCAGTCCAGGAGGGCTATCATGCCAGATAACAACCCAGCAAATCTCTCGATAGTTAACCCCGAACAAGGCTCGCTCGAGTTGACCGAGGTGCTAGTTCAGATACGGGCATATCAGTTTTACGAAGAACGGGGTCGCGAACACGGTCACGACGTCGACGACTGGCTCCGAGCGGAGTCGGAGATATTCGGAAAGAAGAACGTTCCTGCCACTACCCAACCAGAAATGACGGAAGAGAAGAGCAAGGCTGTGGCGGCATAAATGAAACTCTTTTGTCGCGAATGGGCGCCCGTCCTTCGCTCTGGCCAAACGGGGCGGGTGCCCGACATCCAAATTGAACTTAGACCATCTGCCGGTAACGCCGCCAATCTCAGCCAGTTTCCTGGTACTCAAGTGCACAGCCCCGCAAACGAGACTTGCGTCGGCGACTTTCCTAACTTCCTGTATTTCACGATCCGGTGCCTTGTTGCAGGCTCTCACGGAAGATTGAACCAGGCGCATCCCAAAAGCAACTTCTTCCCATCTCTGTACTCGCGTGCGGCCGTGTTACTCCTCTGACATTGCTCCTTGCGAGAGTGCTGGGGAATAATCACGAAGGGGAAGCAAATCGCCCGCGATTCACGGAGAACGGATGCCTTCTCGATCGTGCACATTTCGTATGGTGGTCGCCTTCGTTATTTCTGCGCTGCCGCTGTTTGCGCAAACGCCTACAGAAACCATAACCATCGATGCTAGTGCGCCGGCGCATCCGTTCCCGCATTACTGGGAGCAGATGTTCGGCTCGGGACGCGCCGTGCTCAGCCTGCGCGACGCCTACCGCCGCGACTTGCGCACGGTCCGCCAGATCACCGGTTTCCAGTACGTCCGCTTTCACGCGATCCTCGATGACGAAGTGGGCGTTTACGACGAGGACAAGCAGGGCAAGCCGGTTTACAACTTTTCGTATGTTGACCAGATCTATGACGGCCTGCTGGCCAGCAATGTGAAGCCATTTGTCGAGCTGAGTTTCATGCCGCACAAACTGGCTGCTCGCCAGGATCTGCAATCGTTCTGGTATCACCCGAACGTCGCGCCGCCCAAGGATTACACCAAGTGGGATGACCTCATTACACATTTCGTTAAGCACCTAGTCGAGCGTTATGGCATCGACGAGGTAGCCAATTGGTACTTCGAGGTGTGGAATGAACCTAACATCGACTTCTGGACGGGTGCGCCACAGCAGGAATCATATTTCGAGCTTTATGGCCACACCGCGCGCGATATCAAGGCGGTAAGTCTCCGATTGCGGGTCGGCGGACCGGCGACTGCGCAGGCCGCGTGGGTCCCGGCAATGATCCAGCACGCCACGCAGAAAAACATTCCTCTCGACTTCGTGTCGACCCACAGCTACGGCAACGATAGCCCGAGCGATGTTTTTCATAGCCATGAAAAGGTCCCTCGCGACCAGATGGTCTGCCGCGCAGTGAAGATAGTGCATGAGCAGATCAAAGCATCGCCGAAACCCGACCTGCCGCTTATCGTGAGCGAGTTCAACGCCGCGTACGACAACGAAGTTGCAGTCACCGACTCTATCTACATGGTGCCGTGGCTGGCGACCACCATCAGCCAGTGTGATGGCCTTACGCAGATGATGTCGTTCTGGACTTTTTCCGACGTGTTCGAGGAACAAGGCATCGTCAAGCGGCCGTTCTATGGCGGCTTCGGGCTGATTGCCTCGGGAGGCATTCCCAAGCCATCGCTCTATGCCTTCCAGGTATTGCACAGGCTTGGCGATCAGCGACTGGAGAACAGCAACCCGAATGTGCTGGTCACGAAGACGAGCGAAGGCTACCTGGCGATCGCGGTCTGGAACATCGTGAATCCTGGTGCCACCGGCGCGGCCAAGATCGTGAAGCTCGAGCTCGCCGGAGTGAAGCCCGACTCGCGAATCAGTATCAGCCGTGTGGACGAGGAACACGGAAACACGTCGGCACTCTACGAAAAGCTCGGAAGTCCTCGTTACCCGACGGAGGACCAGATCCACGCACTACGAGAAGACTCGACACTTCCTGATCCTCAGTACGACGACCTAACCGAGGGAAGCTACACCTTGCAGGTGCCGGTGAATGGGCTTGTTGTGCTGCAGGTTCGGTGATTTCGCGGTCCAATGCATATAGAGCCCCAACGGCACGCTGGCAGCGCACTTGGCTGCACCTAGCTTTCGGAACCCCGCCGAAACTGCGATACTTGACTTATAGTCGTGAGTGTCTCCCGCTCTTATTTGCAACTGATCGCAGCCAGGTCCGGAATAGTGCTGGCAAGAAACTCGCGGTAAAAGCGTAATGAGCAACTTACTACAGGCCGTGCAGGAGCGCGTCGTCATCTATGACGGCGCGATGGGGACGAGTATCCAGGCACGCAACCCCAATGTGGACGATTACTGGGGCAAAGAGGGCTGCAACGAATTGCTGGTGCTGAGCCGGCCCGACATTATCAAGGATATTCATGCCGCGTTCTTTACCGTGGGCAGCGATGTGGTCGAGACCGACACTTTCGGCGCGACCCGCGTCGTACTGGCTGAATACGACCTCCAGGACAAAGTACACGAGATCAACTTTGCCGCCGCGAAACTGGCGCGGGAGGTGGCGACAAGCTTTAACGGGCGCAAACGCTTTGTCGCGGGTTCCATGGGGCCGACGACCAAGCTGCCGTCGCTGGGGCACATCAGCTTCGACGACATGGCCGCTTCGTACACAGAGCAGGCCGTGGCGCTCATCGAGGGCGGAGTTGACGTTCTGCTGCTCGAAACCTGTCAGGACATTCTGCAGGCAAAAGCCGGGCTGGTCGGCATTTTCGACGCGCTCAAGAAGACCGGCAAGAACGTTCCTGTGCAGGTGCAGGTGACTCTGGAAGCGACGGGCACCATGCTGCTGGGCACCGAGATCGGTGCGGCGCTGACCACGCTGGAGATGTTCGACGTCGCCGCCATTGGCTTGAACTGCGCCACCGGTCCCAAGGAGATGAATGACGCTGTCCGCCACCTGGGAGCGAACTCGCCCAAGCATGTCTCGGTGTTGCCGAATGCCGGCCTGCCGCAGAACCAGGGTGGACGCGCGGTGTACCTGCTGCAACCGCAGGAGCTGGCCGACTATCACAAGCAGTTCATCATCGAGTACGGCGTGCGCATCGTCGGTGGCTGCTGCGGCACTACGCCCGAGCACCTGAAGGCGGTTGCAGAGACCTGTGCCAATCTTGAGCCTGCAAAACGTGAAGTGAAAGTTGCCGGGGCCGCCGCCAGCGCGTACTCCATGGTGCCTCTCGACCTCGATCCCAAGCCGCTGATCGTGGCCGAGGAGATGAACACCACCACGCGGGTCGAGCACTTCAAGAACATGGTAAGGACGCAGAACTACGACGCGATCCTCACCTTGGCGAAGAAGCTGGTGAACGAAGGCTCGCACATGCTTGACCTGTGCTGCGCCATCGTGGGCGAGGACGAGAAGGGCTACATCAGCAACATCCTGGAGAAGATTGCTACGCGTGTGCCCGCGCCCATCACGGTAGATTCGACGGAAGCCGACGTGGTCGAGGAGGCGCTGAAGCGCATTCCCGGCAAGGCCATCATTAACTCTATCAACCTGGAGGATGGCGAGAAGCGCACCGCGAAAGTTCTGCCAATGGCGAAGCGCTATGGCGCGGCCGTCATCGCGCTCACCATCGATGAAGACGGCATGGCGCTTACGGCGGAGAAGAAGCTGGCCATTGCCAAGCGCATCTTCGATCTGGCGGTGAACAAGTATGGCATTCGTCCGGTGGATTTGATTTTCGACGCGCTGACGCTCCCGATCTCGACCGGGCAGGAAGACTATCGCACCGCCGGTATCGAAACCTTGAAAGCGGTGAAGACGATCAAGGCCGAGCTGCCCGAGGTGAAGACGATCCTTGGGGTCAGCAATATTTCCTTCGGTCTGAACGCCTATTCGCGGCGCATTCTGAACAGCGTTTTCATGCACGAAGCGGTTGACCATGGCCTCGACATGGCCATCGTTAACTACAGCAAGATCTATCCGTTATACAAGATTCCTGAAGCGGAAGTTGACCTCGCGCGGAAGCTCATCTACTTCGATCAGTCGAACGGCGACCCGCTACAGGTTTACATGGCACACTTTGCCGGAACCAAGGGCAAGGAAGAGACCACCACGGCGCACGTGGACACGCTGTCGATTGAAGACAAGCTGAAGTGGGCCATCATCAACGGCGAGAAGACGGTCGGCGAAGCCGCCAACAAGAAGTCACTCGCTGAACTTCTGGAAGAGGCGTTGGTCAATTACACGCCGCTTGATCTCATTAACAACATTCTGCTCGACGGGATGCGGACGGTTGGCGATCTATTCGGCGCGCGCAAGATGCAGTTGCCGTCGGTGCTCGACTCGGCGGGTGTGATGAAGGCCGCCGTCGCCTATCTTGAGCCGAAGATGGAGAAGAAAGAAGGCAGCCAGAAGGCGACCATCGTGCTCGCGACGGTGAAGGGCGATGTCCACGATATCGGCAAGAATCTGGTGGACATCATCCTTACCAACAACGGCTATCGCGTAGTGAATCTCGGCATCAAGCAGCCGTCCGACACGATCATCAAGGCCGCGCTTGCCGAGAAGGCCGACGCCATCGGGCTGAGCGGGCTGCTGGTGAAGTCCACGCTGGAAATGAAGTACGTTGTGCAGGATCTGCATCACCAGAAGCTGGAGTTCCCCGTGATCTGCGGCGGCGCGGCCCTTACGCGCAAGTACGTGGAAGACGATCTGCGCCGCGAGTACTCCGGCGGAGTGTTTTACGCGGACGATGCGTTCGCCGGGCTGCACATCATGGAGGACCTTGCCTCGCCCAATGGCGCCCGCGAGAAGCGCATCGCCGAAGGCAAGGTGGTGAAGGAGTTCGCGCGCGCAGTGGCCGTTGGCGGCAATGGCGATGCGACCGCACCCAGCATCGAGATTCCGCCTGCGCCAAACATTCCGCAGCCGCCGTTCTGGGGCGTGCGTGTGCTCAAGCCGCAAGACTTCGACCTGCGCGAAATCTTCCAGTACATCAACGAGACGGCGCTGTTCAAGAACCAGTGGCAGTTGAAGACCGCGTCGCAGGAAGATTACGGACGGCTGGTCGAGACCAAGTACCGGCCCATCCTGAACAAACTCGAAGAGGAAGTAATCGCGGCGGGCTGGTTCGAGCCGAAGGTCGTGTACGGCTGTTTTGGCGCGCAGGGCGATGGCAACGATCTCATTGTCTACAACCTTCCGGAACGCTGGAGGCAGGGCGACGCAGTTCCGCCCGAGACGCTGCGATTCACCTTCCCGCGCCAGCGTGAAGGGCGGGGGCTGTGCATCTCCGATTTCCTGCTCCCGAAGAGTAGCGGGCGCATGGACGTGCTCGCAATGTCGTGCGTGACCATCGGAGCCACAGCTTCGCACAAGACACAGAAGCTGTTCGAAGGCGGCGAGTACACCAAGTATCTGTACCTGCACGGGCTCAGCGTGGAATCAGCCGAAGCGCTGGCCGAGCTGTCGCACAAGCGCATTCGCGAGGAGCTGGGCATTGCGGGCGACGACGCGCCGCAGATCCGCGACCTCTTCCACCAGAAGTATCGCGGCTCGCGCTATTCGTTTGGATATCCCGCGTGTCCCAACCTTGAAGACCAGACGAAGTTGTTCGCGCTCCTGCATCCCGACGAAACCATCGGCGTGCATCTGACGACCGGCTTCCTGCTCGATCCTGAGCAGAGCACGTCGGCCATCGTCGTGCATCATCCGGCGGCGAAATACTTCGTGGTGTAGGTGCAGGCAAAGCGGCTTTGAAGGGGCACGGCTTGAGCCGTGCCGATGAAAGTCTTTTTCTCAAATGGCTTTAGCCACTGAGGGACTTCATCTTTTCAAAACCCGAGTTCCCTCAGGGCCTAACCTAAAGCCCCATCCTTTGCAAATCTGTACGGCACAGCTAAAGCTGTGCCCCTTCAAACCCACACTAGGGCAACGAGCTACTGGATCGCCATGTGTTCCAGTACCGCGTTCTCCACGCGCCCGATCCTGTTCTGCGAACGGGGCACCATAAGTTTCTGCCGGTCCTTGTGCGAGACGTAGGTCCCCACGCCGAATCCGATCACGGCTCCCGAGAAAACGTCAGCAGGGAAGTGCACTCCGCCGGTCACGCGAGTGGTGCTGACCGCAGTTGCCGCCCCGTACATCAGCAGGCGCATCGGCCAATTGGGGTATTCGTGAGCTACGACCGTGGCCAGCGTCCAGGCGAGCGCCGAGTGTCCCGAGGGAAAGGATCCGCTGGTCCAATTGCCGGAGAAGAACTTTCCTTCGCCAGCTCCTGTGTAAGGTCGCTGCCGCGCTAGGATCGCTTTCAGCGGAGCGTAGAGAATAACGCTGTCGACGCTGGCTTCTGCACTGCGTATGCCGGTGTCGATTGCATGTTCGTTATGGTTGATCAGTCCGGCGACGAAGATGCCTCCGGCCGCCGCGCCCAGACCCGAGACGCAGGCATTGGAAATATTGATGCTGGTGTTATGCCAACTCGGCGAAACCTGGTGCGCAACGCTCTCGTCGTTCGCGATCAGAACTCCGGTAGCTCCGATGGCGAGGGCGTCCCACTTAAGCGCGCTCACGGAAAACGGCGACTTGACGATGTGGAGCTCGTCTTCGCCGATTGTCTTGACTGCCGTTCCCAGTGAACTGGCAAAGGACTTTGATTGATGTTCCTGCGGCGCAGGTGGGGCATCAGGGAGCGCCGAGTCAGCGTTGGCGGCGGGAATGGCGGAGCCGCTGTCAGTGGGTGGCTCCAGCGCATGTGCGCCTGACCACGATGGCGCAAGCGTTACCCACAGGAGTGCAACCATGCAAATCGAGCGGGAAATCCGCGCAGGGCGGGCGAAGATTGTCAGTCCTAGCTGGGAAACTCTAGCCATGTACTCAGCCATTCGGAGCTCCGTGAAACAACCAACCTTTGCGTTCTGATTCCCTCTGTGGGCCAGAGTCTGCCCATGTTAACGCGGGCGGGTGGATTCTGTTGCGACGCGCGTCACAACAGGCCGACCGACAAAGTGCTCCGGAGGGGAAAATGGCACGGCCAGGTTGCAGGAATCAGATCGCTCCGCTATGGCCAAGTGGCCCGCCAGACTGGCCTTAGCTCCATTGTGCGCCATGAACTTTGCTTTGTGACGTATGCCACAGACTGAATGTTCGTCCCTCCGCAAAATCAAACGTGGAGGGTACTGTGTTCGACATCGTGGAAGCCCGCCAGTTGGCGCGAAATATCAAGCTATTTGTGATCAAGGCCCCTCGCATTGCCAAGAAGCAGCGGCCGGGGCAGTTCATCATTTTGCGGCTGGACGAATCGGGGGAGCGCATCCCGCTCACCATCGCTGACGCCGATCCCAAGGCTGGCACTATCACCATCTGCGTACAGGCCATCGGCAAGACCACCATGCTAATGAACATGCTGGAGACGGGCGACTCCATCCTCGA
>Ga0209040_10004390_pt1 | contig 10648 bp, 9 predicted proteins | sample BogFormECP12_OM3_FD_188240 | JGI IMG/M metagenome (GOLD analysis project Ga0209040, IMG submission 188240) | Bog forest soil microbial communities from Calvert Island, British Columbia, Canada - ECP12_OM3 (SPAdes) (version 2) | ecosystem: Environmental > Aquatic > Freshwater > Wetlands > Bog ... | reverse complement strand
TCCACCGTGTTCGGCGGCGACGGCTCTGAGTACCACTGAATAGACGCCGCCTGCCGCCGCCACGGGAACGCGGTGCCCCCGGGGTCTACGTCATTCACCGCTCCAGACAGCGACTCGATCACCGCCGCCGCCGGGCCCGCATCCTGAGGCCACGCTGTTGCCGCGGCAACGATGGCTTGCGCAGCGGATGGCGTCATCTCCCCGACAATGTCCGAGCCCGCAACGAAAACGCGCGGATGCCATGCCTGGTCGCCACCTTCGAAGTAATGGACGAAGTCCATACGGCTCAACGTTTGGTTTGTGTTGCTGGTGGGCTGCACACCGATAGCGGCGATGATGTCGCCTGCTCGGCCCGGCCCATCTCCCGGGGGCGTCGCCAACGTAATGCTGCACCCCGGCGAAGCCTGGCCCGCCGTGACGTTGACCATGCCCCAGATTGCCCGGTCCGCGTTGCTCAGCCACTGATTCCAACCGAGAATGACTTGCTCAGCCGAACCCGCAGGGAATACCAGGTAAACGACATCACGGTCGGTGGTGGCGAATGTGCGCAACGTAAACGAGGTAACCACTCCGAAATTGCCGCCTCCGCCGCCCCGCAACGCCCAATACAGATCGGCATTGTCGGTTGCTGTTGCGGTGATCGCGTCGCCGCTGGGCAAGACGACGGACGCTGACACCAGCGCGTCACACGTCAGACCCCACTGTCGGGCATCAGAACCCAGCCCGCCACCCAGGGTCAAACCGGCGACTCCGACCGTCGGGCAGCTGCCGCTCGGGATCAATCGTCCTTGTCCGGCCAGTGTGGTCTGCACCGAATCCAGTTCTGCCGCTGCCGGAATCGTCGCGAGACCGCTTTGGTCGTCGTAGGTGATCCCGCCCGGCAGCTGACGCAGGTCGACGACCATGACGCCATTTGCCGAAGAGGCACCGATGTAGGAATGTCCGCCGCTACGAGCGGCAACCTGGACGCCGTTCTGCGCAGCGAACACAACAGCCTGCTGCACGTCGCCAGTGGATTGCACCGTGACGACGGCCGCGGGTGTCGAGTTGTCGAAGCGGGAGTTGAAGAGGTTCTTCGCACCGGCGTAGTCAGCGCTTGACGGCAGCGTGACTTGGCCCTGGATGCTCTTGCCGAGGGCACCCCAGTCCGGTGCGTCTGCCGCTGCCCGCGGCCGCGGCGCGGCCGTTTCTCCGCATGATCCCAAGAGCAAACCTGCAACCGTCCCGAGCCCGCCACGCACAAAGACCTGGCGTGAGATGTCCGGCGTCATGGCCGGATCCTAAGTCTGGATGCCGCGACACTGGTGTCGGTCCGCGAACGGCGCTTCTTGCGGTACCGGTGGTATCACCTTTAATGTCGGCGGCATGACGACTCGCGCGCCGATCCATCTCGGGTCCGGCGAACCGGTGCTGCTGCTGCACCCCTTCCTGATTTCGCAGCTGGTCTGGCAGAAGGTGGCGCCGCAGTTGGCCGGCACCGGCCGCTACGAGGTGTTCGCCCCGACGATGGCCGGCCACAACGGCGGCCCGCGCGCCGGCACCTGGTTTCTGAGCTCGGCGGTGCTGGCCGACCATGTCGAACGACAACTCGACCAGCTGGGCTGGAGCACCTGCCACATCGTGGGCAACTCACTGGGCGGCTGGGTGGCCTTCGAGCTGGAACGCCGCGGGCGGGCACGCACCGTCACCGGCATCGCGCCGGCTGGTGGCTGGCATCGCTGGAGCCCGACAAAGTTCGAGGTGATCGCCAAGTTCGTCGGTGGTATGCCGGTCTGGGTGCTAGCCCATTTGCTCGGGTCCCGCCTGTTGCGCCTACCGCTCAGCCGCCGAATAGGCACCCTGCCAATTAGCGCATCTCCAGAGGGCATCAGCGAGGCCGAACTGATCGGCGTCATCGATGACCTGAAGCATTGCCCGGCGTACTTTCAGCTGCTGGTCAAGTCGCTGCTACTGCCTGGCCTGGCGGAGTTGGCCCAAACTGGCGTTCCCACCCACCTTGTGCTCTGCGAGAAAGACCGGGTCGTGCCCCCGGGCAAGTTCAGCGGGCACTTCATCGACCATCTGCCCCCCGAGACCAAGTTCACAACACTCACCGGCGTCGGCCACATTCCGATGTTCGAGGCACCGGGACGGGTCACCGAAGTCATCACCGGCTTCCTCGACGAGCACACTCCGCCGATCCGCGAGGTTAAGTCGAGCTGAGCGCCTTCTCGAGGTTGTCGGCGATCGCGCCGAGAAACTCCTCGCTGGTCTGCCAGTCCTGATCCGGGCCGATCAGCAGGGCCAGGTCTTTGGTCATCTGACCGCCTTCGACCGTCGCGACGACGACGTCTTCCAGCTTCTCGGCGAACGCGCTCACCTTTGGTGTGTTGTCCAGCTTGCCGCGGTGCTCAAGCCCACGCGTCCAGGCGTAGATCGAGGCGATCGGATTGGTGGAGGTGGGCTTGCCCTCCTGATACTGGCGGAAGTGGCGAGTGACCGTGCCATGGGCGGCTTCGGCCTCCACGGTCTTGCCGTCCGCGGTCGTCAGCACCGACGTCATCAAGCCCAGTGAGCCGTACCCCTGCGCGACCGCGTCGGACTGCACGTCACCGTCGTAGTTCTTGCACGCCCACACATAGCCGCCCTCCCACTTGAGGCAAGACGCCACCATGTCGTCGATCAGCCGGTGCTCGTAGGTCAGCCCGGCCTGCTCGAACTTGTCCTTGAACTCCTCGTCGTAGATCCGCTGGAACTCGTCTTTGAACATGCCGTCGTAGGACTTGAGGATGGTGTTCTTCGTCGACAGATAGACCGGGTAGTTCTCTTTGAGGCCATAGGCGAACGACGTGCGGGCGAAATCCTGAATCGAATCCTTGAAGTTGTACATCCCCATCACGACGCCGCCGTCTTCGGGGATGGTCACCATCTTGTGCACAATCGGCACGCTGTCGTCGTCCGGGGTGAAGGTCAGTGTGACGGTCCCGGGCCGGTCGACCTTGAAGTTCGTGGCGCGGTACTGGTCGCCAAAAGCGTGGCGGCCGATGATAATCGGCTTCTTCCATCCCGGAACCAGCCGCGGCACATTCGAGATGATGATCGGTTCACGGAAAATCGTGCCGCCCAGGATGTTTCGGATCGTCCCGTTGGGCGACGACCACATGGTCTTGAGGTCGAATTCCTTCACCCGGGCCTCGTCGGGGGTGATCGTGGCGCACTTGACGCCGACGCCGTGCTTCTTGATGGCGTACGCCGAGTCGATCGTCACTTGATCGTCGGTGGCGTCGCGGTGCTCGATGCCCAGGTCGTAGTAGTCCAGTTTGATGTCGAGGTGCGGAAGGATCAGCATGTCCTTGATCCACTTCCAGATCACCCGCGTCATCTCGTCGCCGTCGAGCTCTACTACCGTGCCTTCGACTTTGATCTTTCCACCGCTGGACATGCAGCCCAGACTACAAGCCCGGTCCAGCGCGCAACGACGTCAAGCCATTCGGATCGGCTGGCCGAGTCGCCGGCCCAGGCGATGTAGCCGTCAGGTCGCACCAGCACTGCCGGCCCGGGGTCGGCCCGCTCCGCTTGGTGCAGGTCGATCACGTCGACCGGAGACCTGCCGCTCTCACGAATCAGCACGAAGCCGGGCTCGCGCTGCAGCTCGGTGAGACGGTCTTGCATCAGCGGAATCTGCGTTGCCCGGGTGCCCACCAACGCGCTCTCGTCTGCCCGGTGAGGATACCGCAGTGTCGTGCCCGCGAAGCTCCCGGCCACCTCGTCACGTATCCGTGGGACACGAAGAAGATTGGGCACCAGTAGGTTTCGTAATCCGCGAGCGACCCGCGGGTGCAGGGTGACGCCGCGCGCCATCATGCCCGATTGCAACAGCACTCGTTTGCCGATCGGACGGCGCTCGTCCTGATAGCTGTCCAGCACGGTGTCGTCCGCACCATCGAGCACCGCGTCGATCTTCCACGCGAGGTTCGCCGCGTCCTGGATCCCGGTGTTCATGCCCTGACCGCCCATCGGCGAGTGGACGTGCGCCGCGTCTCCGGCCAAGAACACCCTGCCATACCGATATTGCGCGACTTGTCTTTCGTCGCAATGGAATCGGGACTTCCACCCAACCTCGAGCACCCCGAGGTCGGAGGTCATCGCCCGGCTCAGCACCCCGACGATCTCTTCGGCAACCACCGACTCAGTGTCGGGAACCTGATGGTTGCGGTCCCACACCATCGCCCGGTACCACGAACCGCCGTAGGGAGCCAGGAACGCGAACTCGTCGCGGGTGCTGCCGAGCGTCAGGCCACCGTCGGCAGGGCCATGCGCCAGCTTGACGTCGGCAAGCACGATCGACGACAAGATCGTGTTACCCGGGAAGTCCGCACCGACCAGCGTGCGGACCGTACTGTGCGCCCCGTCGGCACCGATCAAATACCTTGCCCGCCACAAGGTTCGGCTGCCGGCGTGATCGCCGCGCGGCCGCGCGTCGACGGTCACGCCGTCGGCGTCCTGGTCGAGTCCGACCACCTCGAAGCCACGCACGATCTCGGCCCCTTGCGCGGCCGCGTAGGCCGCCAGCGCCTGGTCGACATTGGTCTGGGGAGTGATCATCGCGAACTGGTAGGGCGAGTCGAGGTGGGTGAGGTCGATGCGGCCTCCGCCGAAAATCGTGACGCCCGGCGCCTTGTGCGCGTGCGCGAGCAGGTCGTCGGCGAGCCCCCGGGCGTCGAGAACCTCCAGCGTGCGCGCCATGGTGGCGAACGCGCGGCTGGACGGGTTGATCGCGGGCCAGCGCTCGAGCACGGCGACCGACCGACCCGCTCGCGCGAGGTCGCCGGCCGCGGTCAGCCCCGTCGGGCCGGCGCCGATGACCAGGACGTCAACCTCATGAACGGCCATCACGCCACCGCCTCCGGGTCGGGATACCAGCGACGAATGTCGTCGGGGGTGGCCACGGCTGCGCGATTGAAAACGAACCGGCATCCGGGTTGGGTGACGTGGGCGGCGTTGACGATGCACTCGAAGAGCAGCGTGTTGGCGGCGACCAATCGCACGCCGGCGCCGATGAGCACCGCGTCGTAGCGCTTGGCCTCCAGCCACCGAAGGGCTTTGTCGGCGCCCGCATCGCCGAAGTCGATGAGGCAGTTGTCGACGCGATAGCCGGCGGCGCGCAAGGCGGCCACGTTGTCGGCGTTGGCGGCGCGCAGCTTCTCCTTCGACAGGCCCGGGAATTGGGCGAAGTCGGGCGAGGAGTAGTCGATCACCTCCGGGTCGAGTCCGATCTGGATGGCCGTGACGGTCATGGTGGCGACCTCTCGTCAGGAGTTCAACAACTGTTGAACTCGACGGTAGGCTTTTACACCACCCGTGTCAACAGTTGTTGAATACACTGTTGGCATGCCATCGAAGGCGCGTGACGGACGCGACGGACAGACCACCCGGGCGGCGATCCTGGAGATCGCGCGATCGCAGTTCGGCAACCACGGGTTCGAACGCACGACGATCCGATCGGTCGCGTCGGAGGCCGGCGTCGATCCCGCGCTCGTCATGCACTACTTCGGCAGCAAGGCAGAGCTTTTCGCCGCGGCCTCCCGGTTCGACATCACGTTTCCCGATCTCTCAGATGTCGCGCCCGACCGTGTTGCCGACGTGTTACTGCCGATGTTTATCGCCGTCTGGGGACCGCAGGGACCGTTTGTCCCGCTGCTGCGGGCGGCCGCGACGAATCGCGTCGCCGCGGATGCCCTGCTCGAGGTTTTCGTCGACCAGGTAGCGCCGGCGCTATCCGCGGTCGTTCCCGATCACGCCGCCGAACGTGCCGCTCTGGTGGGGTCGCAGCTGCTGGGCCTGGCCGTCGCTCGCTACATGCTCGGCGTCCCGCCACTCGCCGGCATGGACGACGCGCTACTCATCGAATGGTTGCGGCCGGTGCTGGCCCATTACCTGGCAGACCCGGCGCCCTGACGCTGCTCGATGATCGTCAGCACGCGTTCTGCCCATCGAATGTTCTCTTGCTCGAACGAGATTCCCCGCATCAGGGTCAGGTACGGGCCCACCCGCTTCGCCTGGGCCAGGTATTCGTCTTCGTCGAGGCCGTCGAGCATGCGAGCCCGCATCCGTTCATAGCGTTGCAGTTTGGCCGTCGCCCATTGCAGTCGTTCGATCGTGAAGTCGCGCACGGCCTGCCCGTTACCGACATCAACGGCCATCACCTTGACGGCGAGTTCGTCGCGGATCGCCGACGGCTTCGGCGCGCGGGAAGTGAACTGCTGGATAGCGTCGTAACCCGCCTCGGTCAGCGAGTACATCCGCTTGTTGGGCCGGCGTTCTTGGTGGACGACGCGGGCCTGGATCAGACCTTGCTCGGCCAGACGGTCGAGTTCGCGGTACAACTGCTGCGGGGTGGCCATCCAGAAGTTCGCGACCGATGCGTCGAAGCTCTTGGCCAGGTCATAGCCCGAAGATTCGCCCTCCAGGAGGGCCGCCAACACCGCATCGCGCACCGACATACGACGATACTAAAGCATCAGACTAATCAACAAAGTGATTAATCGCACTCTAGACTTCCGCGGCTGCACGCTTTAGCGTCAGACACACCTACTCAACAAATTGACTATGCGAGGTGTCTGGTGAGTTCTAAGCATCCGTTCCGCAAAGCGGTCGAGCAGCGCGACGAGGCGGGCATCGCAGCGCTGCTGGCCGACGACGTGGTGTTCACCAGCCCGGTGGCGTTCAAGCCCTATGTCGGCAAGCCGCTCACCGCGGCCATCCTGCGCGGCGTCTTGCGAGTCTTCGAGGACTTCCATTACGTCCGCGAAATCCATGACAGCAACGGCCGCGACCATGCGTTTGTGTTCGAGACCAAGATTTCCGGGGTGCCGGGCGTCAACCTCACCGGCTGCGATTTCTTGCACTTCAACGACCAGGGTCTGATCGACGACTTCATGGTGATGGTGCGGCCGCTGTCGGCTGCGACGGCCCTGTCCGAGGCGATGGGCGCCCAATTCGGTCGGATCCAGCAGGGGGCGCTGGAACTGGCCGAGCAGTTCACTAGCGTGTAGGGGGTGTCGAACATGCGGATCGGATTGGGCATCAACTACGCGGGCGGCTTCAAGGAGGTGGCCGCCGAGGTCGCCGACCTCGAACGCGCGGGGTGCGACATTGTCTTTGTCCCCGAGGCGTATTCGTTCGACGCGGTCAGCGGGTTGGGCTACCTCGCGGCCAGCACAGAACGGGTGGAGCTGGCCTCGGGCATTCTGCAGCTCTACACCCGGACGCCCACATTGACTGCGATGACCGCGGCGGGCCTGGACTATGTCTCCGACGGCCGGTTCACCCTCGGGCTCGGCGCCTCCGGCCCGCAGGTCATCGAGGGCTTCCACGGGGTGCCCTACGACGCCCCGATAGGCCGCACCCGCGAAGTCGTCGACATCTGCCGCCAGGTCTGGCGTCGCGAGACCCTGCAACACCAGGGCAAGCACTACACGATCCCGCTGCCCGCTGACCAGGGCACCGGGCTGGGCAAGCCGCTCAAGCTAATCAATAAGCCTGTCCGGGAACGTATTCCGATACTCATCGCCGCGCTCGGGCCCAAGAACGTCGAGCTGGCCGCCGAGATCGCCGAGGGCTGGCAACCGATCTTCTATCTGCCGGAGAAGGCGCAAGACGTGTGGGGCGACGCGCTGGCCGCCGGCCAGGCCAAGCGCGATCCCGCTTTGGGGAACCTCGATGTGTTCGCCGGACCGGCATTGGCCATCGGCGAAAACGTCGAGCCGCTAAGGGACTTCGTCAAACCGCACCTGGCTCTCTACATCGGCGGCATGGGCGCCAAGGGCAAGAACTTCTACCACACGTTGGCCACCAAGTACGGCTACGGCCCGCAGGCCGATCGCATCCAAGAGCTTTATCTGGCCGGCGACAAGGACGGCGCCGCAAAGGCTGTGCCCGATGAACTCGTGCGAGATGTCTCGCTCATCGGCGCACCCGGGTTCGTCAAGGAGCGAGTGGCGGCGTTCCGCGAGGCTGGGGTAACTACTTTGGTCGTGGCACCGATCGCCGCAACGCCCGCCGACCGGGTCAAGCTCATCGAGACGCTCCGCAATCTGATCGACTAGGACCGCTGCGCATCCTCCAGAGCAGCGTTGAGGGTTTTGCTCGGCCGCATCACCGCGGTCGTCATGGCGGTATCAGGCGCGTAGTAGCCGCCGATGTCCACCGCCTCGCCCTGGACCGCGGCGAGTTCGGCGACGATAGCTTCTTCGTTCTTGGCCAACGTATCGGCCAGTGCGGCAAAGTGTTTGCGCAACTCGTCATCATCGGTCTGCGCGGCGAGTTCCTGCGCCCAGTACATGGCCAGGTAGAACTGGCTGCCGCGGTTGTCGAGTTCACCGGTCTTGCGTGACGGGCTCTTGTTGTTGTCCAGCAGTTTGCCGATCGCGTCGTCGAGCGTCTTGCCCAGAATCTTGGCCCGTTCGTTACCGGTCTTGATCCCGATGTCCTCGAAACACGCTCCCAGCGCGAGGAATTCACCAAGTGAATCCCACCGTAGGTGGTTCTCCTCGACGAGTTGGTGGACGTGCTTAGGCGCTGAACCGCCCGCTCCCGTCTCGTACATTCCGCCACCGGCCATCAGCGGCACGATGGATAGCATCTTGGCGCTGGTGCCCAACTCCAGGATTGGGAACAGGTCGGTGAGGTAGTCGCGCAGGATGTTTCCGGTCGCGGCGATGGTGTCCTGCCCGCGCATCGCGCGCTCGATCGTGTGCCGCATCGCTCGTTCCTGCGACATGGTCGCGATGTCGAGGCCCTCGGTGTCGTAGTCGGCCAGATAGGTGTTGACCTTCTTGCGCAGTTCGCTCTCGTGCGGACGCTCCTGGTCCAGCCAGAACACCACCGGCATGCCCGAGTTTCTCGCCCGGTCGACCGCCAGCTTGACCCAGTCGCGGATCGGCTCGTCCCGGACGATCGGCATGCGCCAGATGTCGCCGTCTTCCACGTGTTGCGTCAGCAGGACTTCCCCGGTGTCGAGGTCGACGATGTTGGCGACGCCGTCCTCCGGTATCTCGAACGTCTTGTCGTGCGAGCCATACTCCTCGGCCTGCTGCGCCATCAGCCCGACGTTGGGGACCGTGCCCATCGTCGCCGGATCAAACTGGCCGTGCGTCTTACAGAAGTTGATGATCTCCTGGTAGATACGGGAAAACGTGGACTCGGGGTTGACGGCCTTGGTGTCCTTCTGCCGCCCGTCGGCGCCGTACATCTTGCCGCCCGCGCGGATCATCGCCGGCATCGACGCATCCACGATCACGTCGCTGGGCGAATGAAAATTGGTAATTCCCTTGGCCGAGTCGACCATGGCCAGCTCGGGCCGGTGCTCGTGGCAGGCGTGCAGGTCGCGGATGATCTCGTCGTGTTGCGACGCGGGCAGCGACTCAATCTTGTTGTAGAGGTCGACCAATCCGTTGTTGACGTTGACGCCGAGTTCGTCGAACAGCTCCTGGTGCTTGGCGAATGCCTCCTTGTAGAAGATCTTCACGGCGTGGCCGAACACGATCGGGTGGGATACCTTCATCATGGTGGCCTTGACATGCAGGGAGAACATCACGCCGGTCTTGTAGGCGTCCTCCATCTGCGCCTCGTAGAACTCGCACAGAGCCTTCCTGCTCATGAACATGCTGTCGATGACGTCGCCATTCCGCAGCGACACCATGGGTTTGAGCACGATCGTCTTGCCGCTGTTGGTCTCCAACTCCATCTTCACGTTGCGCGCCCGGTCCAGCGTCATCGACTTCTCACCGTGGTAGAAGTCGCCGTGCCGCATGGTTGCGACATGGGTGCGCGACGCCTGCGACCACTTCCCCATGCTGTGCGGGTGCTTGCGCGCATACTCTTTGACCGCATGGGGCGCACGGCGGTCCGAATTACCCTGCCGTAGAACTGGATTCACCGCACTGCCAAGACATTTGGCATAACGGTCGCGAATTTCCTTGTCCTCGTCGGTTTTCGGACTCTGCGGATAGTCCGGAATTTTGAATCCCTTGCCCTGCAGTTCCTTGACGGCCGCGACCAGCTGGGGCACCGAGGCGCTGATGTTCGGCAGCTTGATGATGTTGGTGTCGGCCAGCTTCGTCAGGCGGCCCAGCTCGCCGAGGTTGTCCGGGACTTTCTGCTCGTCGGTCAGGTAGTCAGGGAACTCGGCCAGGATCCGTGCGGCCACCGAGATGTCGCTGGTCTTGATCTGGATGCCCGCGGGCTCGGCGAAGGCGCGCACGATCGGCAGGAAGGCATAAGTCGCCAGCAACGGCGCCTCGTCGGTCAGCGTATAGATGATGGTCGGCTGTTCGGCGCACACAGTTCTTCTCCCGGCGTCGCTGTTCGGTCGGATTTCTTCAGGTGCCTCGCGTTGTACCCTGACCGCCAGTATCCCGTACCAGGGAATCGGCGGCCATCAAGGGGTACGCCGCCAAATCCCTGCTCGGCAGGCAGGCGGTGGCGATCGCAAGCGCGGCGAAGCCGGGCGCAGCGGGTCGCCTCCAAATGACTCAGTGGCACAAAGTCGGCAACGTGCGATACGCTGCCGGCAGGTCATGAGCGCCAGCGTCAAGCCCCGGCTTGCTGGCCGGCAACCCTCCAACCGCGGTGGGGTGCCCCGGGTGATGACCAGGTTGAGTAGCCA
>Ga0209040_10004389_pt1 | contig 10652 bp, 7 predicted proteins | sample BogFormECP12_OM3_FD_188240 | JGI IMG/M metagenome (GOLD analysis project Ga0209040, IMG submission 188240) | Bog forest soil microbial communities from Calvert Island, British Columbia, Canada - ECP12_OM3 (SPAdes) (version 2) | ecosystem: Environmental > Aquatic > Freshwater > Wetlands > Bog ... | reverse complement strand
CGAGCGCGGCAGAAGATCCTCGCTTTTCCCTTGACTTTACTTATCATGGATGGCCGAGATGGCGGAGATTCCTGCTCCGCCTCGTAGACCGCTCCCATCCCGCCCTCGCCCAGCAGCCGCAGGATGCGATACCGCCCGATCATGGGCGGCAGCGACTGCGCGTAGGCGAGCGGGTCAGAGGGGTCCGATTGCGCCGAGCCCGTGACGGCAGGTGCAGCGGAGATCGAGTTCTCATCGACAGGCGCGAAGGCGGAACCTTCGGATTCGGGCATGCATGCTCCTCCGTCGGACACGGGGACGCCCGAGGCTCAAACGTGCGTCGAGAATATGTTTTTTCGCGAGTCACCGTCAACAGAGATGTGTGCCGCAGGCAGCGAAGCGGCCAAGTCGCTCATTAAGCCGTTCGGATCGGCCGATACCTCTGGCAGGTTGCCGAATAACGGGCGTCTCGGACATGTGCTGTTCGGGAATTCAAACTGAACCACTACCAACTGAAATACCTGGCCGAGAATTTCTACTGACCCGCTACAACGGCCGCCATCCGCAGCCGCTTTTCTCTTGTCCGATAACCTCACTGGAATCAATGACAGATCGATACGCCCTTTGCTTTCATTGACGAGCTGTAACTGTATTGTTTTCTATGAAATACTCGTAAAATGGTTATTTTCTATGACTTGCACATAACCCAATGGCCACGTGTCGCGTAAGTTACTTAGAATCAATGAGTCTCAAAAACGCCCGGTTTCGGGGGGAGGGGGGCTCTCTGCTGCGCCGCGATCTTTAATCTCTCTCTTTCCTCACTCCGCGTGCGACTGAGTTAGGATGGGAAGTCGCTGAGGTCGCAGGCATGATCATTGGAGTTCCGAAGGAAGTCAAAGACCACGAGAGCCGCGTCGGCATCACCCCCGCCGGAGTCAAGTCCCTAACGGAAGCCGGACACAAAGTCCTCCTCGAAACCCGCGCCGGGGAGATCTCTGCCCTCACCGACGACGAATACCAGGCCGCCGGAGCCGAGATCGTCGGCTCCGCCCACAACGTCTGGGGCCTGGCCGACATGATCGTCAAGGTCAAGGAGCCGGTCGAGAAGGAATATGCCTTCTTCCGCGAGGGTCTGGTCCTCTTCACCTACCTCCACCTCGCTCCACTGCCCGATCTGACCCAGGCGCTCCTCGACAAGAAGGTCACCGGCATCGCCTACGAGACCATCCGTGACCGCGCCGGAACCCTGCCCCTGCTCACCCCAATGTCCGAGGTCGCCGGACGCATGTCCGTCCAGGTCGGTGCCTCCTACCTTGAGATGGAGTACGGAGGCCGCGGCGTCCTCCTCGGTGGAGTACCCGGGGTACCCCCCGCCAACGTCTGCATCATCGGCGGCGGCATCGTCGGCACCAACGCCGCAAAAATCGCCGTCGGCATGGGCGCGAAGGTCACCATCGTCGACCTGAACCTGAACCGCCTCCGCGAGCTCGACGACATCTTCAACGGCAAGCTCTTCACCCTCGTCTCAAACTCTTACAACGTTGCCCGCGCCACGCAGGAAGCCGACCTCGTCATCGGCGGAGTCCTGATTCCCGGAGCCGCTGCCCCCAAGATCGTCACCAAGGAGATGGTCTTCCGGATGAAACGCGGCGCGGTCATCGTCGACGTGGCCATCGACCAGGGCGGATGCGTCGAGACCGCCCGGCCCACCACCCACAGCGACCCTTCCTACCTCGTCAACGGCGTCGTCCACTACTGCGTGACGAACATGCCCGCCGCCGTCCCCTACACCTCCACCCACGCCCTCACCAACGCGACCTTCCCCTACGTGCTGAAGCTGGCCCAGAACGGAGCCAAGGCTGCCATCCTTCAGGACGACGGCATCCGCGACGGCGTGAACACCTATGGCGGCACCCTCACCTGCGAACCCGTCGCCACCTCCCAGAAAAAGCCCTGGACACCGGTTCGCGACCTGCTTGCTTAAATCCGCATCACTCAAAAGCAAAAGGCGCAGCCCACAGCCGCGCCTTTGTCTAAATGACTCGCCTCCTTATTGTTGTGGTGGTGGAGCATCCTGCCCCGATGCTGCTGGATTCGGAACCGTCAGTGAGTGCTCCAGTCGAAACGTCAGCGTCGTCTCTGCCGGGATCACAATCTCCTTGTTGCCGGTAAACGCCGCGCCTGCCGTGCCTGCACCAGCGCCGATCAGGCCGCCGATGAGCGCACCCTTGCCGCCGCCGGCCAATCCGCCGATCAGCGCGCCACCGCCAGCGCCACCGGCAATGAACCCGGTGCTACGCTTGCCTTTACCCTTCTCCGCGCGATCGATCGTGCTCGATGCGATCTGGTAGGTGACGCCTTGAGCCCTCACTGTATCAAGGCGCAGAGACAACGTCGCTCCTCCCTTGATCTTGCCCAGCGCCTTCGCGTCAATCACTGTTCCGGTCGCTGAGGCACCGGCGCGGATGATCCTCTGGCCTCCCACGCTTATGGGACTCGCCACCGTCGCCGAGAAGGTCTGACCCGTCTGGCTGATCTTCGAACCCAGGTCCTGACTGATCGTGACTGCGATATGTGTCCCTGCTGGAATCACGACCGTCGGAGGAGGAGGTGGCGGCGGTGGAGGCCCAGCCGGGGCTGCAGAAGCTGGCGCGGGTGCTGCTGAGGACTCAGGCGTCGAAGCCGGAGCCGGGCCAGGAGCCGCCGAACTGGCTGGCGCTGCGGCACTGGACGGCGATGGCGTTGGTGCCGAAGCCGCTGACGAGTCTGCAGGAGCCGGAGCAGCCGTCTGCGGAGTTTCACTGCTGGCCGGTTGGGGTTGTTTCTTGCAACCACCGGCAAGCAGGAGACCTGCCAGGGCGAAGGAAAGAAACGAGGCTGACACCCGGTTAAGTTTCATAACGGGTCCATCATGCCACATTTAGCCATCGAACGCCCAGATTCCTTCGCGAAGCGCCCGCTCATGTCGGGCCTATAATCTTTCCGCAGGAGTACTTTTTGGCCGACTCAAAACACCGGCGTGCGACGGTTGTGGCGCTAGCCGCGGCAACCCTTCTGCTTGTCCTGCTGCTGAGCGCGCTCAATGCCTTCAAGCTCAGCTTTTTGCACCCTGTCTCAACCGGGCAGATCCTTCTTTTTACAGCCCTCTCGGTCCTCGTCTTTCTGCTATTTGTCATGTTGCTCGTGCTTCTTTTCCGTAACATCCTCAAGCTTCTTGCCGATCAACGCAGCCGTGTCCTTGGCTCCCGGCTGCGCTCCCGCATGCTGATTGGCGCGCTGCTTATCTCCTTCGCACCGGCGCTGTTCATGTTCCTGTTCAGCTTCGGGCTGATGAACCGTTCCATCGATCGCTGGTTCACCCAGCCCGTGGCTGAGCTGCGCGACAACTCAACGCGCATCGCCATCGAGCTCGCCCACTACGTGAGCCTCAACGCGCGAGCCGAGGCCGAATCGCTCGCCCGCTCGCAATCGTTCACCGAGCACTACGAGAGCGCCGACCGCCCCAGGCTGCTCGATGAGATACGCACGCACCGCATCACCTTGCAGGGAGGCTTCGCAGTCGTCTACCGGGATGGTGCTCCGGTAGCCCAATACCAGTTGCCCCAATCTACTCAGCCCGCCGTGGTGCACGCATGGCTTGATGACGATGAAGGGGACAAGAGCACTACATTCCAGGATTTCACGGCTGCAGCGCTTAAAGCGGCACAACGAACCGACGAACCGGTTCTTACCGTGGGGGATAGCCAATATGCAGTCGGCGACGCCACCATTGGAGGAGGTGGCCTGGTCGTGGTCGGCCTTCCTATGCCCGCCGGACTCAGTTCCACGGTGGAACAGATCCGCAATGAGACAACGCAGTACTGGACACTTTATCGCGAGCGCCGGAGTATTCGCAGCACCTATTTGCTACTGCTACTGTTACTTACAGCGTTGATTTTCTTCGCCAGCAGCTGGCTGGCTCTCTACCTGTCCAAGCAGATCACGCGGCCCGTCGAAGCCTTGGCCGACGCGATGAACGAAATCGCGGAGGGACAGTACGACCAGCGTGTCACCGTCTCTGCTACAGAGGAACTGGGTGAGCTGGTTCGCTCCTTCAACCACATGGCATCCGATCTGGAACAGAGCCGGAGCCTCGCCGAAACATCGGCCAGCCAGTTGTCAGCGGCGAACCTTACACTGGAAGCTCGCCGCAAGGAACTGGAAACGATTCTCGAGACCATCCCGAGCGCAGTAGTCACTCTGGATTCCGAGCGTTCGATTCTGCAGGCCAACCGTGCATTTCTCAACCTCGTTACGCCCCAACAGCCGCGGCATCTGACCGGCATTCCGCTCGCGTCCGTATTCGCGGCAGATGTCGCGGCCGAACTAACCTTCCTCGAGCGTCGCGCCCAGCGCATGGGGATCGCTGCCACTGAATTTGAGATGCACACTCCCGCGGGCATGCTAAGCCTGACCGCCACCATCTCCGTACTCGACTTGGGTGTCAACAAACGTGGATCCATCCTGGTTATCGAAAATGTAACGGATTTTCTGCGCGCGCAACGTCAACTTGCCTGGAAGGAAGTCGCACAGCGGGTGGCGCATGAGATAAAGAATCCCTTGACGCCCATCGCGTTGTCCGCCGAGCGCATCCGCCGCCACATGGATCGCAATCTCCCCGAGTCGCCCGGTGTGATTCGCCGCTGCGTCGGCGTGATTCTTTCCTCGGTGGAATCGATGAGCACGCTCGTCGATCAATTCGCCGTGCTCGCCCAGTTCCCTGCGGCGCAGCCAAAACCGACGGACCTGAACGCGATTGTCGAAAGCGCCGTGATCCTTTTCCATGGACGTCTCGACAACATTCGCATTGAACAACGGCTGGATCGCGGGTTGCCGCCGGTGATGGCCGACTCCCAGGCGCTTCAGCGGGCTCTGGCCAATCTGATCGACAATGCTGCCGAAGCCATGCAGAACAGCCTTTTGCGTGTCCTGTCCATCGAAACCTGTCTCAGTGAGAATCACGGCATGGCGGAGCTTGTGCTTGCCGACACCGGGCATGGACTCACCGATGAAATGCGCGAGCGGCTGTTTCTTCCCTATGTTTCCACCAAGCAACGTGGAACAGGCCTGGGCCTGGCCATTGCCGCAAAGATCGTTCAGGAACACCATGGCGCCATTCGCGCCGAGAATAACTCACCCGCGGGAGCACGCTTCATACTTGAACTGCCGCTGGCTGAAAACGGGAGTGCGACGAACGGCCACAAAACGGATCTCGCCCTTTCGCTGAAAACGGACGCGAGCGAATGAACCGCATCCTCATCGTGGACGATGAAACGGAGATCCGCGACTCACTCGAAGAGATTCTAAGAGAGGAAGGGTATGCGGTGTCGAGCACTGCCAGCGGTACCGAGGCAGTCGTTCTGCTGCGAGACACACCGTATGACGTTCTGCTTCTCGATATCTGGCTTCCCGATCGAGACGGTCTGGATGTGCTCGGGGATCTTCGATCTCTGGAAACAGAGGATAAACCGGAAGTCATTGTGATCTCCGGCCACGCGACCATCGAAACCGCGGTTCGGGCCACAAAGCTCGGCGCCTTCGACTTTCTTGAAAAGCCTTTGCTGCTCGAGCGCACTCTCATCGTGGTGAAGAACGCGATCGAAGCGAAGCGCCTGCGCAATGAGAACCTCGAGTACAAACGCCAGCTCTCGATTGAAACCACCATCACCGGAGAAAGCGTCCCGGCGAAGGCGCTGCGACAGCAGATCAAGCTGATGGCGCCGACAAATGGCAGGGTGCTCATCTTTGGGGAATCCGGTTCAGGCAAAGAGCTGATCGCGCGCGCCATCCATGCTGAGAGTCCGCGTCGTGACCGCGTATTCATTGAGTTGAACTGCGCAGCAATTCCCGAGGACTTCATTGAAAGCGAACTTTTCGGCTACCGGAACAGCGCCATTCCGGGCGGTCCGGCGGAGAAGCGCGGCACCTTTGAGCGTGCGAATGGCGGAACGCTTTTCCTCGATGAAGTGGGTGACATGAGCCTCAAGACTCAGGCCAAGGTTCTGCGCGCTCTCGATGAACAGAGCTTCGTGCCGGTAGGCGCGACGCACCCCATCAGTGTGGATGCCCGCGTCATTGCCGCAACCAACAAGAACCTCGAAGACGAAACAGCAAAAGGAAATTTTCGCGAAGACCTCTTCTACCGGCTGAACGTGATTCCGTTTTTTGTGCCGCCCCTGCGCGAGCGCAAAGAAGACATTCCCTCTCTTGCGCGTGAGTTTCTGCGCAGCTTTGGCCGTGAGTACGGTAGACCTCGTGTCGAGATAGGCGAGGATGCGCTCGATCTGCTGAAGCACTATCCCTGGCCAGGAAATGTCCGCGAGCTTAAGAATGTCTTGGAGCGAGTGCTGATTCTCAATCCGCACGCCCATCGCATCGAGCGAAGGCATCTTCCCATGCTCGTCCACCGCACAGCTAGCAGGCGCACTGAGGAATTCAGCACGTTGCAGCAGGCGCGAGAGGCTTACGAACGCGAATACATTCTCAAGAAGATCGATGAGTCTCACGGAAATATAAGCCGGGCGGCCGAAGCGTTGGGGCTGGAACGCAGCCACCTCTACCGCAAAATGCGCACACTCGGTATCAGCGTTCGGGAGTAGAGGTGTCTTCTTCCTCCGCGCGCGATTCATGGGCGGCCATCTCTTCCAATTGCTTGCGCCAATCCAGCGACTCCACAAATCCCCGCGAATCCCGCCAGTTCTCCTTAACGATCACGTGCAGTTCCAGAAAAACCTTCGTCCCCAACAGCGACTCGATCTCCTTGCGCGCAGAGGTGCCGATGGCCTTCAGCTTGCTGCCGCCCTTACCGATCAGGATCGCTTTCTGCCCATCGCGTTCGCAGTAGATGACAGCGGAGATCCGCGTGAGCGGCGGTTTGGCATCGGGCCTCGGCTTCCTGCCCTTGGGTAGCGGCCTTGGCTCTTCAAAGCGCTCGACAACCACGGCCGAAGCATACGGAACCTCTTCGCCGGTTTCGATTAGGATCCTCTCCCGGATGAGTTCGGCAACCAGAAAGCGTTCCGGTTGATCGGTGAACTGATCCTTGGGAAAATACCGCTCACCCGCCGGCAGAACCGCGACGATCTTCTCCAAAAGCGCATCGAGTCCATCCTTTTTCCGTGCCGAAATCGGAAACACCTCAGCGAACGAGTGCAGCGAAGAGAGTTGTTGAATAAGCGGCAGGAGCTTCTTGCGCTCAACCAGATCAATCTTGTTGATCAGCAGAAAGACCGGGCATTCAAGCTTGCGGATCAGCTCGAAAACGAAGGCGTCTTCACTCTCAGCTTTGTTTGCACGTTGACCAGTTTTCACTTCTTCACCGGTCTGAACCTCAGGCAGATCCAGCCGTCGTGTCGCATCGACGATCAGCAGAACGGCATCGCGCCCCTCGAGCGCGGCGTGAACTTCCTGCATCATTCGCTTGTCGAGCGCCGAACCCGGCTTGTGCACACCCGGCGTGTCGACGAACACAATCTGCGCGGCGGGATGCTTCCCCTTGCGTGCCGGTACTTCCAGAACACCATGAATCCGCGTCTGCGTGGTTTGCGGCTTGGCCGTGACAATCGCGACCTTCTCGCCGATCAGCGCATTCAGCAGCGTCGACTTGCCGGCATTCGGGCGGCCCACAATCGAAACAAAGCCCGATACGAATCCCGATCGCAATCTCATGCTCCTTCCACTTCCTTTGCTACGCGAGAAACATGCAGCCGCTCAATGCGCCGGTCGGTAGAGGCCAGAATCTCAAAACGCATGCCGTACTTCTCGACGACCTCGCCGGGTTGCGGAATCCGTCCCGCCGCTTCGCTGACCAGGCCGGCGACTGTTGTGGCTTCGGAATCTTCCGGTATCTCCGCTTCTCCGCCCAACAGATCCTCCAGCCGCTCAATCTCAAGATTCCCCGGCACAATCCACGACCCATCCGGTTCGTGCACAACGGATTCATCCTCATTTTCGTGCTCGTCGGTAATCGAGCCCACAATCTCTTCCAGCAGATCTTCGATCGTCACCAGGCCGGCCACGCCGCCATACTCGTCAATGACGATGCGCATATGCTGCTTCTCGCGCTGCATCTCGCGCAGCAGCTCGTTCACCTTCTTCGTCTCCGGCACAAACGTCGCCGAATGCTGAATGCTTGCCACCGTTTGCGTCCGCGCATCCTCATCGCGGATGCGCAGCAAGTCATGCGCAAAGACGATGCCCGTCACGTGGTCGAGCGTCCCCTCATACACCGGCACCCGCGAATACGGCTGGCTCTCGATCATATCCAGAAACTCTTCGAGCGTCGTCGATCCCGGCACGGCAAATATCTCCGGCCGGGGCGTCATCACCTCGCGCACCACTTTGTCGCCGAACTCAACCGCCGAGCGCACCAGTTCGCGATCGCTCTCCTTAAGAATCCCTTCTTCCTCGCCTGCTTCAATCAAGGCATCCACTGCCTCGATCGATGTGTCCTCTTCCGTGCGAGGAGCGGACTCCGCCAGCGCCGCAATCGACAGCAGGAAGCCCAGAAACACCGTAATGGGCATCACCAGGTAGAACATCAGCGCCAGCGGCCGTCTCAACCGGATGATCCACAGCCCGCGCGTCCGCGTAAAAAACACAAAGGGCAGCAACTGGTTAAAGATCAGGATCACCAGCACCACACCCAGCACCGCCTGCCCAATCTCCGCGACCGTCGGCCGGTCGAAAACCGTCGTCTGGGCAAACAGCAGCATGCCGAACAACAGAGTCAGACACGCCAGCGAGAGCTGCGCCAGAATTGCCGCCGACAGCCGTATGTGATCGCGCCCCAGATGAAGTCTCGGCTCAACATGATGCTCCCATGCGTCGATATTCTCCTGGAACTCGCGCGCCAGAAACTTCCCCATCTCCGAATACAGCCGGTCGACATACGACGCTAGCGTAAGCACCACCAGCAGAATTGCAATCAGAAGCGGCGCTGCCCAGCTCATCGCTTCGCACCTCTCACAACTCTGGGTGCCCCAGGTCCGGATTTTCGGACGTGGGTCTGAGCTGGCACTGACCTGGGTGCCCCATCCTGAGCGAAGCGAAGGGTGGGAACCTGAGCTCGGGGCTCCGTGCTCTGCGCTCTGGAGATCAATCCCTGCGCCAGCCCCAGCCGTCTCCGCAGCGCCTCTTCCTTCCGAGCCATCTCACCCGTATCCACCTCGTGATCCCAGCCCGCCAGGTGCAGGACCCCGTGCAGCAGCAATATCTTCAGTTCGAGCGCCAACGGATGCTCCCGCTGGGCTGCCTCGCGCGCCGCCGTCTCCACCGAAATCGCCACGTCTCCCGCCAGCCGTGCTCGCCCGGCCGATTCTGCCGCCGGAAACGACAGCACATCTGTGGATTTGTCTTTATGCCGAAATTCCCAGTTCAGCCGCCGAATCTCCTCGTCCCCGGTCAGCAGCACCGAAACCGCACCCGAGAGTTCCGCCGCCGCGACCGCCTGCGCGAGAAAGTCCCCCATCTCCCGCTTCTTCAAGCTGGAGCGCCCGAATTTCTTTTCTATCGCAGGTTCAATCAGGATCATGGGGATTGGATTGCCGCCGCCCCGTACTGTCGCGGAAAAGCAAAGGAGGGCGCGAGGGCCCTCCTTTTGATCCTATCGCAGTTGCCGCCCCTATTGCGGTTTCGGAGCCGTCTGTGCCTCACCTTCGCCGAGCCGCAGCGGCAGCTCCTGTTGCGCGCGTCCAAAGTTGTCGTAGGCCTGAATCACGCGCTGCACGAGCTGGTGCCGCACCACATCGCCGGCTTCAAAGTGCACGAAGCGGATGCCGTCCACGCCATCCAGCACCGCCATCGCCTCAATCAACCCAGACTTCCGCGGGTTGGGCAGGTCGATCTGCGTCACGTCCCCGGTAATCACAGCCTTCGAGTTGTTGCCCAGCCGCGTCAGGAACATCTTCATCTGCTCGCTCGTCGTATTCTGCGCCTCATCCATGATCACGAACGCGTCGTTCAGCGTACGTCCGCGCATGAACGCGAGCGGCGCCACTTCGATCACATTTTTCTCCAGCATCTTGTCCACCCGCTCCGGCTCGAGCAGGTCATACAGCGCGTCGTACAGCGGTCGCAGGTAAGGATCGACCTTCTCCTGCAGGCTCCCCGGCAGAAACCCCAGGCGCTCTCCGGCCTCGACCGCCGGCCTCACCAGCACAATCCGGCTCACCTTCTTGGCCTGCAACGCCGACACCGCCATGGCCACGGCCAGATAGGTCTTGCCCGTACCCGCCGGACCCACCCCGAAGACCATGTCCAGTTGTTCAATCGCCTCGACATACAGCCGCTGGTTCAGCGAACGCGGCTGCACCATCCGCTTGATCCCCGTCGAGCGCTGTTTGCTCGTCTCCGCCAGGCTCCGCAACGACACCGCCGGGTCGCACACCACCAGCCGCAGCATCCCGTGCAGCTCGCCGTTCTGCAGGCTCACGCCCACCTTCCGCAAGGCCTCGTAGTCCGCAAAGATGCGTTCCACGCGCGCAATACTCTCCGCCGAGCCTTCCACCACCACTGCATCCGATTTCATATCGATGCGCACATGGAGCATATCTTCCATGAGTCTGAGGTTTTCGTCGCGAGTCCCGAACAGAGACTCAAGATTCGGCGTGATGTCGAGCGCTTTTTTTGTCAAG
>Ga0209040_10004387_pt1 | contig 10654 bp, 5 predicted proteins | sample BogFormECP12_OM3_FD_188240 | JGI IMG/M metagenome (GOLD analysis project Ga0209040, IMG submission 188240) | Bog forest soil microbial communities from Calvert Island, British Columbia, Canada - ECP12_OM3 (SPAdes) (version 2) | ecosystem: Environmental > Aquatic > Freshwater > Wetlands > Bog ... | reverse complement strand
GAGGTCGAGCTCGCGCGTTGCCGGATCGAGCACGACGTTTTCGAGCACGGTGCCGAACGTGCGCGTCGTCGGATAGATCTGCGGTTCGAGCTCGGCCGACAAGTTGATGACCTTCGCGTAGCAGCCGCCCTCGAAGTTGAACACGCCCGCGTCGCTCCAGCCGTGCTCGTCGTCGCCGATGAGCGCGCGCTCGGGGTCTGCCGACAGCGTGGTCTTGCCCGTGCCGGAAAGGCCGAAGAACACCGCGACGTCGCCGGCGGTCCCGACGTTGGCTGAGCAGTGCATCGGCATCACGTCGCGCAGCGGCAACAGGTAGTTCATGATCGTGAAGACCGACTTTTTTATCTCGCCCGCATACGTCGTGCCGCCGATCAGCACGAGCTTGCGGCCCAGGTCGACGATGATGAAGGTCTCGCTGCGCGTGCCGTCTCGTTGCGGCGAGGCGAGGAAATCCGCGACGTCCACCACTGCGAACTCGGGGCGGAAGCGGCGCAGTTCCTCGGCCGAAGGATCGATGAAAAGATGCCGCGCGAACAGAGCATGCCACGCTTGCGTGGTGACGATCCGCACCGGCAAACGATAGTCGGGGTCGGCGCCGGCGTACGCGTCGGTGACGAAGACCGACTGGTCGCGCAGGTAGGCGTCCACGTGCCCGAGCAGCGCGTCGAACTTGTCCTTGTCGAAGGGTTTGTTCGTCGTGCCCCAGTCGATGTGCGCATCGCTCGAGGGCTCCTTGACGAAGAACTTGTCCTGGGGCGAGCGGCCGGTGTGCTTGCCGGTCTTGACGACGATCGGTCCGGCGGCGGCGGTCAGGCCCTCGCCGCGCCGGATCGCCTGTTCATAGAGCGCGGCCGCGCTCAGATTGACGTCGGCACCGGCGACTGGGCCGATGCCGAAAGCTTCGAGTCCGATGGACGTTCCGCTGAGCAAAGCCATTACAAAGACGCTTTTCGCGCCATCGCGGACCTTCCTGCGGTACGAAACTGACGAGGCGCGACTTCCGTCGCGCCTCGCCTCGTGGCCCGCGATCGCGATGCCTGCGCATCGCGCACGGTCGTGTGTCCTTACGCGGTTGCTGCCGCCGGAGCCGTGCTGTCCGCCGGCCGCCGCGTCAAGAACGGCAGGATCGTCGCGATCGCCAGCATGCCCCCTACGTACGGCAACGCCGGTGCGAACGAACCCAAGTGGTCCTTGACGTAGGCCACGAAGATCGGCCCGACGATGCCGGCGCAGCCCCAGGCGGTGAGGATCGCGCCGTAGTTCGCGCCGAGGTACTTGGTGCCGAAGTAGTCCGCGTTGAACGACGGCATGGTGCCGAAGCCGCCGCCGTAGCACAACAGCACGATCGCGAAACACACCAGCACGAGTGTCAGCGACGTCAGGCTGCCGAGGATGAAGAAGATCACCGCCTGGATTCCGAAGATCAGCGCGAAGGCCCAGTTGCGGCCGATGCGCTCCGAAATCGATCCCCAGAAGAAGCGGCCCAAGCCGTTGAAGATCGCCACGAGCCCATACGCCGTTCCGGCCGTCTTGGGATCGACAGCGCCCGCCACGGCCTTATTGGTCAGCTCGAGGATGATCGGCACGGCGTTGCTGATGACCAGAATGCCGGCCGTGACGTTGATGAACAGCATCAGCCAGAGTAGATAGAACTGGCTGGTGTGCAGCATCTCCGCGGTCGTATACGAGCGTGCCGTGCTCGCCGCGAGCGCCTTCGCGCCGGGCACCGTGTAGCCGTCAGGCGGGTTGTTGAGCAGCAGCGCGCAGATGCCGCCGATGACCAAGAAGACGATGCCCGAGATGACGAAGATGTTGAGCACCGCTTGGACTTGGTCGGGCGTGAGCGGTACGGGAATCGTCGCCCCGGTCGTGTCGGCCTTCGCTTTGAGGAACGCCGCCGCGGCTTTGGAAGCATCGGCGAACGAGGCGATGCGCGGCACGATCTGGTTGTAGAAGAAGGCCCCGAGGCCAAAGCCCATGACGACCATGCCGCTGCCGACGCCGCGCATGTCCGGGAACCACTTGGTGACCGTCGCGACGGGCGTGATGTAGGCCATGCCGTTGCCGAAGCCCGCGATCAGGCCGTAGGTCAGATACATCCACCATGGGCCGAGCTTCGCGCCCAGGCCGGCCAGCAGATAGCCGGCCGCCCATAGCAGAACGCCGGTGAGCGTGACGGTGCGGGGACCGACCCGATCCTGCCAGCGCCCGCCCACTACGGCGCCGAGTCCTAAGAAGAAGATAGACCAGGCGAAGATCCAGGTCGTCGCCGTGTTGGACCAGCCGAAGCTTGCGCGCAGCGGCTGGACGAAGATGCTCCACGAATATATGGTGCCCAGACAGATCATGACGATCATGCCGGCGATGCCGATGGCCCAACGGTTCGTCACCTTGTACCCCCTTGATGAAAGCAGAAGGAACAATAGCCAAACCCCGCTGGTACGCTAACGCGCCCCGCGGTCGTTCAGCGCGGCCTTCATCCGGGGGCACGGTGCGACCTCTGCGAGGTTTCTCATGAACGCGGATATCCACAAGAATCGTCCGACGTTCACATCGCGCTCACAGCTGGTCCACAAGGGCGTGCCCCGCGAGTGCTGAAATAGGCTACCCGAACATGTGTTTGCCCGGGGTCCGATGAGCAAAAGCTTCGTCCATCTGCACGTGCATAGCGAGTATTCGCTGCTCGACGGCGCCTGCCGGGTCGGTGACCTGGTGAGCGCGGCCGCCGATGCGGGCATGCCGGCGCTTGCCCTGACCGATCATGGCGTGCTCTATGGCGCGCTCGAGTTCTATTTCGCGGCCAAGTCCAAAGGCATCAAGCCGATCATCGGTTGCGAGATGTACGTCGCCCCGCGGGGCAGGCTCGACCGCAGCGCGCGCGACGAATATCATCTCACGGTGCTGGCCGCTAATCGGGTAGGGTATCAGAACCTCCTCAAGCTCGTCTCCGCCGGCTTCCTTGAGGGCTACTACTACAAGCCACGGGTCGACCTCGATCTGCTCGCCGCGCACAATGAAGGCCTCATCGTGCTATCGGGGTGTCTCGGCGGCGGCGTGCAGCAGGCATTGCTACACGACGACGTCGACGGCGCCCGTGCGTTGGTGCGCGATTACCGCGCCATCTTCGGCGAGCGCTATTTCCTCGAGCTGCACCACCACCACATGGCGGCCGAGGACAAAGTGCGCGCCCAGCTGATCGCGCTGTCCAAGGAAACGGGCGTCCGCGCCGTTGCGACCAACGACTCGCATTATCTGACGAAGGAAGACGCGCCCGCCCACGACGTGCTGCTGTGCATAGGTACCGGCAAGATGGTGGCGGACAGAGATCGCCTGCGCTTCGAAGGGCACGACTTTTATTTTAAGTCGGCTGAAGCGATGCGGGAGCTGTTCACCGATGCTCCGGATGCATGTGACGCCACGCTCGACATCGCGGATATGGTCGATTTCAGTCTAGAGTCGCGATCGTTCGCTCTGCCCGCGTTCCCCGTTCCCGCGGACTCTGGCGGGCCCGTGGCGTACCTCCGATCGTTGTGCCTCTCGGGCTTGCGGGAGCGTTACGGGGATCCGACCGCCGCCCAAATGGAACGCCTCGAGTACGAGCTGGGCGTCATCACCCGCATGGGCTACGAATCCTACTTCCTTATAGTATGGGATTTCATCAGGTATGCTCGCGACCGCGGCATACCCGTGGGCCCGGGACGCGGCTCGGCTGCCGGCAGCATCGTCGCCTACTCCTTGCGCATCTCGGATGTCGACCCGCTGCGCTATAACCTTTTCTTCGAGCGCTTCCTCAACCCCGAGCGCATCTCGATGCCCGACATCGACACCGATTTCTGCTACGAGCGTCGCGATGAGGTCATCGATTACGTCAAGAGCAAGTACGGCGCTGATCGGGTTTCGCAGATCGTGACGTTCGGAACCATGGCGGCCCGAGCCGCCGTGCGCGACGTCGGCCGTGTCATGGGCTATCCGCTGGCCGACGTCGATCGCGTCGCGAAGCTGATCCCTAACGTGCCGGCGAATCCGGTGTCGATCCGCCAAGCCATCGACAGCGTGCCGGAGCTCAACGCGATCTATCATCGCGATGCGCGCGCGCGCGAGGTGCTCGATACGGCGATGCGCGTCGAGGGCCTGGCGCGCCACGCCTCGACCCATGCTGCGGGCGTGGTCATCGCGCCGGGACCCTTGACCGATCACGCGCCGCTCGTCAAGCTCGGCGACGACGACATCAACACCCAATATTCGATGGACTGGGTGGAGAAGGTCGGGTTGCTCAAAATGGATTTCTTAGGGCTGCGCACGCTCACGGTCATCGAGCGTGCCTCGGCCGAGATCCGCCGCACGACGGACGAGCATTTCCGCATCGAAGACCTGCCCCTCGACGACGCCAAGACGTACGCGCTGCTCTCGTCCGGCCACACGACGGGCATCTTCCAGCTCGAGAGCGCGGGTATGCGTCGTTATATCGCGGAGTTGCGGCCGACGTGCATCGAGGACCTCATCGCGATGGTGGCGCTCTATCGTCCGGGCCCGATGGAGTGGATCAACGACTTTATCGCCGGCAAACACGGGCGGCGCACGATCACGTACCTGCATCCGAAACTCGAGCCGATCCTCGCTGAGACGTATGGCATCGCTTGCCTCAAGTACGACACACCGATTTGGATGGCAGATGGTTCAAGCAAGGCCATCTGCGAAGTCAAGGGTGGCGATCTGGTCATGACATTTGATCACGGGCGCGTTCGTGCGGCTCGGGTTGCAAACGTATGGCCGTCGGGGAAGAAGCGGATCCTTAGAATCACTCTGGCTACGGGCACGATAATCGAATGTTCAGAGGACCATCGATTCCCTACGCCCGCCGGGGACTTGATGGCGCGTGACCTCGTGATCGGAAGGCGGCAGCACGGGAATTATTCGTACGCAGACCCACGCTCGATGTTGTTCGAGGCATGGAAGACTGCCGCCGATAAGCCGCGAGTCGGTGTGGGCTATCCGAAGGCCTACTTGTTGGGCATGTTCGTCGGCGACGGCTCGCTCAAAGTCCACGGTTCAAAGTCTATTTGCACCTCGACCAAACGGAATGCCGATCACCTGGCAAACCTGTTCCGCTGGGCCTTTGCATGCGACGCCAAAGTCCATTTCAATACACGAGCGTGGTATGTGAGGCCGGTGTTTCATTCGGCTCCGCGCCCGTCAACGCTTACGTTATGGCTCGACCAGATCTACGGAGATCGCAGTTGGCAGCAGCTTTGCAGCACCAAACGCCTTCCAAGTACCTGCTTGGATTGGCCAGAAACCGATCGCATAGCCCTGCTCCGCGGGCTGTGGGATAGCGATGGCACGTATGCGGGCAGCGGGCAGTACTTCCGGTCTACATCGCCGGAGCTCGTGACGCAGGTCGCGGATTTGATGTCCTCGCTGAAGATCGCTTACTACGTGAGGCCCACCGCCGTTTGGGTAAGGGATCGCAGCCGCTTTACGAACATCGTTCGAGGTCCGTTGCTTCCAAATAAGCGCGTTGTGCAAGCGCGAGCTCGGAATGTGATGCCGGTGCTGACTGCGGCTTTGACTGCAAGACTTGGGGCGGCCGTCGCGACGACGGATCGTCTGGCGCGCAGTTGCTTTGTGCGAGCGACTTCAGCCGAGTTGACAAAAGCGGTTCCGCGGAGCGCTTATCTCACACGCATTGCGGGATTTTGGGATGCATATGGCGGCGCCTACGAAGATCTGTACCTTCAGGACACGCGGCCGGTAGGCATCGACTCGATAGAAGCGCTTGAAGCACAATCCTGTTTTGATCTCCAAATGGAGGATCAAGCCTCACCGTACTTTATGGCGAACGGCATCGCGACGCACAACTGCTATCAGGAGCAGGTCATGCAGATGTGCCGCGACCTGGCCGGACACTCTGCGGGCCAGGCCGACGAGCTGCGCAAAGTCATCGGAAAGAAGATCAAAGAGAAGATTCCCGTGGAGCGCGCCAAGTTTATCGAGGGCTGTGTCCGCAGCGGCATGGACGAGCAGCTGGCGACGAAGATCTGGCAGTTCATCGAACCGTTCGCCGGCTACGGGTTCCCCAAAGCCCACGCGGTGTGCTATGGTTTGCTCGCTTACCGCACGGCCTGGCTCAAGGCGAACCATCCGGTCGAGTTCATGGCAGCGCTGCTCTCATCGCTGAAGAACAACGCGGACAAAGTCGCCGAGTACCTGGCCGAGTGCACGCTTATGAAGGTGCCCATCCGGCCTCCGGACGTCAACGAATCGGGCACGGACTTCACCGTCACCGACGGCGCCATCCGCTTCGGGCTAGGCGCGGTTCGCAACGTCGGCGAGAACGCGATCGCCGAATTGATCGCCAAGCGAACGCAATCGCCCTTCGTCTCGCTGGCCGACCTGTGCGCGCGGGTCGACGGCCGCCAGGTCAACAGGCGCGTGCTCGAGTCGCTGATAAAAGCTGGTGCGCTCGACGCGTTCGGCGGCCGCGCCGCACTGCTGGCAGGGCTCGATGGCGCGTTGGACTACGGCGCGCAGATCCAGCAGGAGCGGGATCTCGGCCAGACGTCGCTGTTCGGCGGCGCGGGCGCGGAGCATCTGCCCCCGCCCAGGCTGCCGGACGTGGCCGAGGCGACGCCGTCTGCGCGGCTCGCACAAGAGAAGGAAGCGATCGGGGTTTATATCTCCGGGCACCCGCTTGCGGACAAAGCGCGCGAACTGGCACGGCGCACCACCTCGACGATCGCGGCGCTGCGCGAAAGCGCAGAAGATGAAGTCGTGTGGGTCGGTGGCGTCATCACCTCGGCGCGCCGCGTCATCACCAAGACGGGCGACCAGATGCTCATCGCGCGCTTAGAGGATCAGAGCGCCGCGATCGAAGTGGTCGTGTTCCCGAAGTGGTACGCGGAGGCGGCGCCGATCCTCTCCGCCGACCAGATCGTCGTCATCAAAGGCCGCGTCAAAGAGCGCCGCGCGTTGGGCAAGCCTGCGGCGGTCGTTGCGCCGACGGACGACAACCCCGACGACGAACGTGTCGAGCTGACGCTGCAGGCGATCGAGGCGTGGCCGTTCGAGAAAGCTCGCATCCTCTCGGATGCGGCAACGCGCTCTTCGAACGCGCCCAACGCGATCATCGCGCGCAGCGCGCCCGTCGCGATCCACATCCGCATGCTCGGCGACGGCGACGATGCGACGCGCCTTTCGCGCCTGCGCGACATGGTGCTGGCCGCGGGCCTCGGCGATGGGAGAATCGTCCTGCACGCTCCCGCGGATGGCGAAAGCCGGCCGCTCTCGCGCACCCTGCGCATCACGGGCGAGCTCCGCGACGAGCTCGCGCGCGTGTTCGGCACCGACAACGTCTGGGAAGGCGCCGCGTGAAACCGCCCGCGCTGATCGCGCTCGACGTCGACGGCACGCTCATCGGGCCATCTCTGACCGTCGACGAATGCAACCGCGACGCGATCGTGCAGATCACCTCGCGCGGCGCCACGATCTGTCTGGCGAGCGGGCGCATGTTCGCGGCGGCTCGGCCGTTCGCCGCAGATTTGGGCCTGCCGGGACCGATCATCGTTCTCAATGGTGCGGCGATCTACGACGCGACCAGCGGCGTCAGGCTGACCGCGACGCCGCTGCAGCCGGCAACGGCACTGCGCGCGTACGACGACCTCAAAGCCAACGGCTTCCACCTGCAGCTGTACTTCGGCGACGATCTGTACCTCGACGAGCTTGACGAGCGCGCGCGCGCCTATCTGGAACTGTCGCGCGTCGAGCCGATCGTGGTGGATGACCTGCGTCCGCTGCTCGACGGCTCGCCGCCCGGCGACATCGGCCCGATGAAGGTGCTCGCCGTCGACTCGCCCGCGCGCGTCGCCGCGCATATCCCGAAGCTCGCGCAGATCATGGGCGACGCGGCCCTGGTCTTCAAGAGCCAACCAAACTATCTGGAAGTGACGGATCCGGAGGCGACCAAGGGACACGCGTTGAGCTGGCTTGCCAAGTCGATGGGTCTGGCGTTGGATGACCTTGCGGCGATCGGCGATTCGGACAACGACGTGCCGATGCTGCAAGCCGCGGGCCATTCGTTTGCCGTCGCCAACGCCAGTCCGGCGGCGCGCGCCGCGGCGCAGCGCGTCGTAGCCGCCCAAGACCGGTGCGGCGTCGCCGAAGCATTGCAGCTTCTCATGAACGGACAGGCCGTTGGCTAGCGTCACTGCCGGCCAACGGCGCGCGGCTGCGTCGCGCAGCGCACTCCTGCGCCGCGTCGGCCTGTTCGCCCTTACGCTGGCGGCGGCGGCCCTGCTGTCGTACGGGGGCATGCTGCTCGCCGCGGATCCGCGCCTGGCTTTGGGCGACGTCGTGGTGAGCGGTGCGCGTCGCACGCCCGCCGCTGATGTCATCAACGCCGCGGCATTGCCGAGCGGGCGCAACGTCTGGCTCCTCAACACCGGCGCGGCGGCCCGCGCCGTCGAAACGTTGCCGTGGATCGGCTCGGCTCGGGTCGAGCGCGGCTGGCCGAACCTGGTGACTATCTCGGTGGTGGAGCGAGCGCCCGCAGCTCGCGTGCGCTTGGACGCGGGCGCAGACATGCTGGTGGACCAGGACGGGAGAGTGCTCGGTCCTGCGTCGCTGGACGCGGACCAGGCGCTGCCGCTGCTACGCGTCACGCCGCTGCCGCCCGACGCGGGCACAGCGGGGGCGCAACTCGGCGGGACCTCGATCGGCGACGCGCTCGACGCCGCGCGACAGCTCGCCGCGCTTGGCGTCCACATGACGGAAATCCGCAGCGAGCGGGTCATGGGATTCAGCGCCATCACCAGCGCCGGTTTGCGCGTGGTATTCGGCGATCTCGATGGGCTCGCAGGTAAAGTCGCGCTGTTCGACGCGATCAGCAAGCACATCGCGCAGCCGCAAACGGTCGAGTACATCGACGTGCGCAGCACGGCAGCACCGACGGTGCAATATCGGCGATGAAAAATTGCAAAGACAAAAGAGGGAACTCGTTTTGCGCTTGGAATGCGTTCTCTTCATGTGAGTGCGGCGACCTTCGGGTCGCCGAACGCGTTCTATGGCGAGGTTATCCACATCCCGTGTGCATGAGTGGCGGCGCGCCTGTGCACAACCGCGCTCTGTCTGTGGAGAATATGAGGACGAGTCTTGGCGCGTAGCGACATCATTGCCGGCCTCGACATCGGCACGACGAAAACGGCCGCGGTCATCGCCAGCCAGAACCCGCAGGGAGCGATGGATATCATCGGCTTCGGGGTCGCGCCATCGCTCGGGCTGCGCAAAGGCGTGGTGACGGATCTGGAAGAGACCGTGAAGTCGATCGAGGCCGCCGTCGAGAGCGCCGAACGCATGGCCGGCGTCAGCATCGCGTCTGCCTATGTGGGAGTCACCGGCGAACACGTGCGCTCGCAGAACACGCACGGCATCGTGGCCGTCGGCGGCGACGAGCACGAAGTGGCGCCGCTCGACGTCAAGCGCGTGGTGGACGCGAGCACGATCATCAATGTGGGCGCCGACCGGCAGATCATCCACACGTTGCCGCGCGAGTTCGCGGTCGACGGCCAGAACGGCATCACCGATCCGGTCGGCATGGCCGGCGGTCGGCTGGAAGTCGACACGCACGTCGTCACCGCGGGCGCATCGTTCGTCACCAACGTGCTCAAGTGCGTGCACCGCGCCGGCATCGAGCCTGTGGGCGTCATCTTCGAGCCGCTCGCATCGGGCGCTGCCGTGCTGTTGCCCGAAGAACGCAACGCGGGCGTGGCGCTGCTCGACATCGGCGGCGGCACGACAGACCTCGCGGTCTACTGGGGCGGCGGCGTCTATCACACGTGGACCGTGCCGGTGGGCGGCAACATCGTCACCAACGATATCGCGCTCGGCCTCAAGACGAGCTTCCAAGAAGCCGAGACGATCAAGCACGTCTACGGCACCGCCGATCTTTCGCTCGACCTCGATCAGGACACGTTTGAGGTGAAGTCGCTGTCAGGCCGCACGAGCCGCGGCGCCTCGAAACATTTCTTGCGCCAGATCATCGTGGCGCGCATGACCGAGATATTCAAGCTCGTGCGCGCGAATCTCGCCGAGAACTGCCCGCCCGAGGTCATGCTGGCCGAACTGGTGCTCACCGGCGGTGGTTCGCAGCTCGGCGGCTTGGATGCGCTCGCATCCGACTACTTCGATTTGCCGGCTCGCATCGGCCATCCGATGCATGTCGGCGGCCTCACGGAGACCATCAAGAACCCGGCGTATGCCACCGCAGTCGGGCTCGTGCTTTTCGGCGCCGCTGGAGACGGCGGGGGGAAACCGGAGCGCACGAATGGTCGCGGCACATGGTCGCGTGTCGCGACCTGGGTTGGCCAGGTCTTTCGGCTGTGAAGCCAAGGGGAGAAACAGGATGACGGAACATCCACGGCGCTACGTGCCCGAGCACATGGCGAGCATCAAGGTGATCGGCGTCGGCGGAGGAGGCTGCAACGCTATCAACCGCATGGTCGACGCCGGCATCAGGGGCGCCGAGTTCTATTCGATCAACACCGACGTCCAGGCGTTGAAGAACTCGCGCACTGAGAACACGCTGCAGATCGGACAGAACCTGACGCGTGGCCTGGGCGCGGGAGCCGATCCGGAGATCGGCCGCCAGGCCGCCGAAGAA
>Ga0209040_10004385_pt1 | contig 10654 bp, 9 predicted proteins | sample BogFormECP12_OM3_FD_188240 | JGI IMG/M metagenome (GOLD analysis project Ga0209040, IMG submission 188240) | Bog forest soil microbial communities from Calvert Island, British Columbia, Canada - ECP12_OM3 (SPAdes) (version 2) | ecosystem: Environmental > Aquatic > Freshwater > Wetlands > Bog ... | reverse complement strand
CGCCGACGCCTTCACCATGGAGGTGCGGGACCAGCTGCTCTCCGAGCTGGCCGTCGGCCACGTCGGCCGGCCCGACGTCATCGTGACCGGGTCGAGCGAGGACTTCTGCGACATGTTCTGGGGTGACCTGAACCCGTCGGAGAAGTACATGTCCGGGGAGATCACCCTGGCCGGCTCCCAACAGGACGTGATGCGCATCGACGCCATCTCGATGGTTGCCTTTCTCGATCAGCCTCAATGAGCGCCGAGGCGGGAGGCGTGCCGGCCCAGTCCTCCCACGGCGGGGCGTCGCTGCGCCGGGCCCTCGGCCTCCGCACCGTCGTCTCGACCTCCACCGGGTTGGCCTTCGCCGCCCTGGAGTATCTGGCCGCCGCCGGGTTGGTGGCCTACGTCGCCGGTGACTCGGCCTGGATCCCGATCGGGGTGGCCGGGCTGCTGGCCCTGCTCGCCTGGGGCTTCTTCGGGGAGCTCAACGGGATGTTCCCCACCGCGGCGGCCATCCGCCTGTACATGAAACGGTCCATGGACGACCGGGCGGCGCTGACCATCACCTTCACCTACATGACGACGATCGTGCTTGTGATCGCGGCCGACGCCTTCATCGTGGGTTCGGCCCTGGCCCACGCCTTCGGCGAGCCGGCGTGGGTCTCGGCGCTGTGGATCGTCGGACTGCTCGGGCTGGCCGTGCTCTCGAACCTGCGCGGCGTCCGGGTGGCCGGGGGCGTCCAGGACATCGCCACCTACGTGGTGCTGGCGGCGACTCTGGTGGTCGGGGTGACGGCGTTGGCCCGGAGCCACCACGCCCTCCGTTCCCCCTTCAATCCGATCCACGGGCACGGCGGGGGCGATTTCATCGAAGCGGTGGCCCTCGGCGTCTTTCTCTACAGCGCCTTCGAGTGGGTCACCACCAGCGCCGAGGAGGTCCGCCGCCCCCACCACATCCACCGGGGCATGCTGATCTCGGTCGGGATCCTGTTCGTCGTCTGCTCGCTCGTGACCGTGGCCATGGGCCACGTGCTGACCCACCACCAATTGGTCTCGGCCTATCCCCAGCTCGACCTCGGTTCGGCGGCGATGGGCCAGGCCGGGCTCTGGCTCATGGCGGCGGTCACCGCTGTGACGGCGCTCAACACCTTCAACGGCGGCTTCATCACCGCCTCGCGCTTCGTCTACGGCACCGCCCGCGAGGGCAGCCTGCCGCGCCAGCTCGCCCTCCTCAACGACCGGGCCGTCCCCTGGGTGCCGGTCCTCGCCCTGGGCGCGCTCTCGCTGGTGGTCGCCCTGGTGGTCGCGCTGACCGGTTCGTGGCAGGTGCTGGTGGCGGTGGGCGCCTCCCTGGAGGCCATGATCTACGCCGTGGCCGCCTTCTGCACCCTCCGCCTGCGCGCCCGCGCCCCGGACCACGACCGCCCCTTCCGGCTGCGCGGTGCCCGGGTCCTGGCCGTGCTCGGCCTGGTCGTCTTCAGCGTGCTGGCGGTCGTCGCCTCGGTGTCGGTCGGCTCGAAGCTCAACCCGGTGCCCCTGGTCATCATCGTCTGTTGCGGGGCCGTCTCGGCGTACTACGTGCTGCGGGTGCTGCCCAGGGTCCGGGCGGCCGAGGCGGCCCGCAGGGCCGCGGTGCCCCGCCGCCGCCCGGTCCGCCCACCCGCGCCGCCGCCGGGCCCCGGAGCCTGACCGGTGCTGCAGTCCTTCGTCGGTGGGCGCTTCTTCGGACGGGCCACCGGATCGGCCCCGGCCCGCGTCCTCGCCCTGCACGGCTGGGGCCGCACCCACCGCGACTTCGATGCCGTCCTCGCGCCGGCCGCTGCCGGGCCCGCCGATGGCGGAGCGGGTGGCGCCGGACCGGGCGAGACGCCCGACGAGCTCGATGCCATCGCCGTCGACCTGCCCGGCTTCGGGGCCACGCCCCCGCCCCCCGAGGCGTGGGGGACGGCCGACTACGCCGCAGCGGTGGCCGACGTGCTGGACGAGATGGCCCCGCCAGTGGTGGTGCTCGGCCACTCCTTCGGCGGGCTCGTCGCGGTCCAGTTGGCCGCGGCCCGGCCGGAGGCGGTGCGGGGGCTCGTGCTCACCGGTGCGCCGCTGCGCACGTCCGACGACGCCCCGCGCCGTCCGGCGGCGCGCTTCCGGCTGGCCCGGGCACTCAACCGGGCCGGCCTGCTGAGCGACGCCCGGATGGAGGAGGCCCGCCGGCGCCACGGCTCGGCTGACTACCGGGCGGCCGAGGGAGTGATGCGCCAAGTCCTGGTGAAGAGGCTGGGGGAGCGCTACGACGGGGCCCTGGCCGGCGTGGGCTGCCCGGTCTCGCTGGTCTGGGGTGACGACGACACGGCGGCGCCGCTGGCCATGGCCCATGCCGCCGCGACCCGCCTGGCCCACGCCGAGCTGACCGTCGAACCGGGGGCGGGTCACCTCACCCCGCTGACGGTGCCGGCGACCCTGCGGCGGGCCGTCGTGGAGCGCCTCGGGTGAGTGCCGTCGACCTGGCGCGCGCCGCCACGGCCAGCGTCCTGCACCCGGCGGGGGGCCCGACGGCCGTCGTCGGGGCGGCGGCCTGTGTCCTCGCCCTGGTACCGGCGGGGGTGCGGTGGCTCCGGGTGGCCCAGCGCGAGCACTACCTGGCGGACGCCACCAGCCGGTTCGCCCTGCGCTGGTGGCGCTCGGGACCCGTCAACCCCGCCCTGGCCCTCGTGGCCCTGGCCGGCCTGGTCCTCGCGTCGTGGTGGCCCCTGTGCGCCCTGGCCCCCGCCGCGGTGGCCGTGGTCGGCCCGGTCGGGCTCCCGCTCCGGGGCCGCACCTCGCCCCTGGTGGCGACCCGCCGGCTCCGGGTCCTCGCCGCGGTCTGGGTCGCCTTGGAAGCGGTGGTGGTCGTGGCCGGGATCGTCCTCGGCGCCCCCGCCGTGCTGGCCGCGGCGGCGCTGGTGCTGAGTGCACCCCTGGTCGACGCGGCCTGTGCGGTGACGGCGCCGTTCGAGCGGCGCATGAACGGGCGCTTCGTCCGGACGGCGACCGAGCGGCTCCGCCGGGTGGCACCCACCGTCGTGGCCGTCACCGGCTCGTATGGCAAGACGTCCACCAAGAACCACATCGCCCACCTGGTGGAGGGCACGAGGCGGGTGGTGGCCACGCCGGCCTCGTTCAACAACCGGGCCGGCCTGGCCCGGGCGATCAACGAGCAACTGAGCGACGGGACCGAAGTCTTCGTGGCCGAGATGGGCACCTACGGCAAGGGGGAGATCGCCGAGCTCTGCCGCTGGTGCCCGCCGGAGATCGCGGTGATCACCGCCATCGGCCCGGTCCACCTGGAGCGGTTCGGCTCCGAGGAGGCCATCACCGAGGCCAAGGCCGAGATCACCGAGGCGGCGTCGGTGGTGGTGCTCAACGTCGACGACCCCCACCTGCGGGCGCTGGCCGATCGGCTGGACCGGCCCGGGCCGTCGACGGCGCCCAAGACGGTGGTCCGCTGCTCGACGACCGACGCCACGGCCGACGTCCTGGTGGCCCGCACCGGCGGCGGGGTCCGCCTGGTCCTGGCCGACGGGCCGGTCGGTGACCCGGTGGTGCTTGGGACCGGCGTCCAATCGTCCAACCTGGCGTGCGCGGTGGCGGTTGCCCTCCGCCTAGGCGTCCCCGCCGAGCTGGTGCGGGCACGATTGGCCGACCTGCCGTCGGTGCCCAACCGCCTGGCCGCCGGGACGGCGGACTCGGGGGTCGTCGTGCTCGACGACACCTTCAACTCGAACCCGGCCGGCGCCGCGGCGGCGCTCGACGCGCTGGCCCGGGCCACGACGGGGGCCGGCGGTCGGCGGGTCGTGGTGACCCCGGGCATGGTCGAGCTCGGGCCCCGCCAAAGGGTCGAGAACCGGGCGTTCGCCGCGGCGGCGGCCGAGGTGGCGACCGACCTGGTGGTGGTCGGCCGGACCAACCGCCGCGCCCTCCTGGCCGGGGGCGCCCCGCTCCACCCGACGGTCGTGGGCACCCGGGAGGAGGCCGTGGCGTGGGTCCGGGCCCACCTCGGTCCCGGTGACGCCGTGCTGTACGAGAACGATCTCCCCGACCACTACCCTTGACCCTTTGCCGAGGGCCGGGACGCCGTCCTGACCCGGCGTGAGCAGGGAGCCGATCGCTTGTCAGAGGTCGCGGTCATCTTCGGGGGCCCGTCGCCCGAGCACGATGTGAGCATCCTCACCGGGCTGCAGGCCGCCCGTGAGCTGGCGTCGTCGGGGCCCGCCCCCCGGGCGCTGTACTGGGCCAAATCGGGGGACTGGTACGAGGTGGACCCGGCGCTCGAGGCGGGCGCCTTCGTGGACGGTCCGCCCCGGGGCGCCACCCCTCTCCGCTTGGTGGTGGGGGCCGACGGCGGCTTCGTCGCCGACGGCAGCCGCTTCTCCAAGGCCCGCCCGCTCTCCGTCGACGTGGCCGTGGTCTGCTGCCACGGCGGCCCGGGCGAGGATGGTTCGCTGCAGGCCGCACTCGACCTGGCCGGCATCCGCTACACCGGCCCGACTGTGGCCGGTGCGGCGATCGGGATGGACAAGCTGGCCTTCGGGGCGGTGATGGAGGCCGCCGGGCTCCCCACCCTGTCCCGCGTCTCGCTCGACGCGGGCACCGGGGCGGTCGGCTTCGACGGCCCCTACATCGTCAAGCCCCGCTTCGGCGGCTCGTCGATCGGGATCCAGGTGGTGGCCGACCTCGCCACGGCCAAGGCCCAGCTCTCGGCCAACCAGCACCTCGGGGCGGGTGCGGTGCTCGAGCCCTTCCGCCCCGGGGCGGTCGACCTCCAGGTCGCCCTCCGGTCGTGGCCCTCGCTGTCGCTCTCCGCCATCGAGCGACCGCTGCGGACCCCCAGGGCCGGTGGCGCGGCCGGCCAGCCCGAGATCCTCGGGTACGCCGACAAGTACGTGGGCGGCGAGGGTATGGCCAGCGCGCCCCGCGAGCTGCCGGCGTCGGTCGACCCGGCGATCTCCTCGGCCCTCCGGGCCGCGGCCGGGCGGGTGGCCACCTTGGTCTCGCTGCGCGGAGTGGCCCGGCTGGACTTCCTGCTGGACGGCGACGAGCTGGTGGTGAACGAGATCAACACCATCCCGGGTTCGCTGGCCCGCTACCTGTGGATCGATCCGCCGGTGCCCTTCGCCACCCTGCTCGGCGAGCTGATCGACGAGGCCCGGGCCCGCCCCACCCACGCCTACAGCGCGGCGGGTGCCGACGGACTGGTCCTCCGGGGCGCGGCCTCGATCGCGGCAAAGCTCGCCTGACGGGGTCGGACCGGGCCGCCCCGATCGAAGTCAGTCGGCGGGTTCGACCGCGGCGAGTGCCGGCACCTCGCGGCGCAGCTCGGCGTACAGGCGCTCGGTCCGCTCGGAGGGAAGGCTGCCCGGATCGAGATCGTCCACCCGGCGTTGGCACTCCAACCACTCGCGCCGCAAGCGGTCGGCGTCGCCGTCGGCTGCGGCAACCTGCATGGCGGCCCGGGTGAGGGCCTCGCCGTAGGGGTCGACCAGGCGGGCCTGCTCGAGGGCCCAGCGGGCCAGCTCGAGCCGACCCTGCTCGGTGGCCAGGCGGGCCAGCTCGCACGCGCCCTCGACGAGGGCCCCGGCGACCCGCCGCTCGTGGCCCTCCGCGCTCCACCAGGCGTAGCCGCTGAGCGTCCCGTCGAGCGGAACGCCCTCCACCAGGTCCAGGGCCGCGCGGTGGAGCGCCATGGCCTCGTCGGGATCGTCGACCGTGCGGGCCTCGGCGACCAGGGCCACCGCCCGGTCCGCGTCGGCGGTGACCCGGTCGGAGATCCGGTAGTGCCCCGACTTGGTCCCGGTGGGCAGATAGGGCTCGCCCTGCGGGTCTCGTCCCAGGGCGCGCCGCGCCGCACCCGCGGTGTTGAACAGAGTCTTGGCCGCCGCGTCGGCGTCGGCCGAACCCAGCACCCTGGTGCGGAGGCGTTCGCTCGTCACCGGGTCAGGGCGATGCAGAGCCAGGTAGGCGACCAGCTCGATCGCCCGACGGGCCCGCTTGGGCTCCAACGGGGACTCGAGGCCGTCGATGCGCGGGATCGCGGTGAGCAGCCGGACCTCCACCGGCCCGGGCCGGACGGCGGCGCCCGCGGATTCGGCGGGGACCACCGGCGGACCGTCGTGGCCGCCCGACCCCCGGGCCGACCCGTCGGGCACGCATGCCGCGGGCACGTGGTCTCCCTCGACCGCGACGTCGGGGGTGGGCGGGAGGGTGGCGCCGCCGCCGCCGTCGACCCATTCGTCGATCAGATCGTCCACGCTCGCCCGGTGCCGGTCGTTGAGCAGATGGGGCCGGAGAAGGACTCCGATCGGATGGAGCGTGGCCCCGCGGGCGTCCACCGCCACGGTGAGGTGGGTGGCAGGCAGCGGGAGCGTGGTGAGCACGCTGCAGCGACGGCGGCGATGGTCGTCGAGGCACCGCGGGTCCCCGACGAACAGGACCCTGAGGCGCTCGGATCCCGGCGCCGGTTGCCCGATGAGCTCGGCCTCTCGTTCGGCCACGGCCGGGTCGTCGGTGACCACCACCTGCTCGGCCCAGGACCAACTGGCCGCCGCTCGTCGCATCGTCGCGACCAGCGCCTCCGCTTCGGCCCCGACGACCGGCAGGCAGTTCCCGGGCTCGATCGGGATCAACCACGATCCGTCCTCGTTGTCCCCGACCGGGACCAGGCAGGGCAGCCACGGCGGGTGACCCCGGGCGGCTCGCAGGCGCCGCCGTTCGAGCGTGGCCGGAAGGAGCCAGGCCGCGCCGTCGCGCCCGAGCTCCCAACCCTGCGGCGCCCAGTCCACCGCGCCCGCCAGGCGGACCTCCACCCCGTCGGCACCGACCCGGACCAGCTCGACCGGGGGGGCGTCCCGACTTGCCTCGGACCCGTCCATCGATGCCCCGACGGTCGGCCAGCTCGAGGTACTCGAGGAGGGGCGCGGCGGCGAAGGGTCCGAGGAGGGTCGCCACGTCGACTGCGTCGTCGGGCGCGACGATCGTCGGCCGCGGGCGGGCGCCATCCGACCGGAGCCAGCGACCGCGACGCGCCCGACGGGCGAGTCCGGCGGCGACGATCACCCCGACCCCGAGGGCGGCGAGCTCGGGAAGGGGCATCGGTGCCGGTGGACGCACGGGACCGGTGCGCTTCGGCCCCCCCGGGTGATCGGGACGACGGTCGACCGCCGGGGCGGTGGGCCCCGGAGGGCCGGGCCGGTGCGCCGGCGGCACCGGATCATCGGACACCACGACCTGGGGGGCGGGGACGGTGAGGTCGGCCGAGTGTGCGATCGCGGGACCGGGCCCGGCGGCCGGTGCGCCGGGGGTGGGCGAGGGCAGCTGGAGCACCCATCCGGCGTAGATGAGGCTCGGGTCGAGGAACCGCCGGCCGTCGTCCATGACCCGGCCGAGGTTCAGCGAGGCGATGGTCGACCACTCCGCGCCGTCGCCGAGGTACCTCTCGGCGATCGACCACAGCGAGTCGCCGGGGCCGACGATGCAGGTCGCCGCGGCCTGCTCGGGGGTGGTCGCCGTGGCCGCCGGTGGGGCGGTGGGCGCCCCCCCGTCCGTCGGCGCCGACGTGGCTGGTGCCGGTGCCGGTGGCGGCGCCGGTGGCGGGGCCGGGGTAATGGCGGCTGGGGTGGAACCGGCCGGGGCTGGGGCGGCGTGCGGGGCCACCGGGCGGGAGGTCTGGACGGCACCGGCGATTGTCCCCAGGGTCATGGTGACCGGCGCCACGACGAGCACGGCGGCGGCGATGCGGGCGGCCAGGCGCTCGGAGAGCCGGGCCCCGGCCCCCGCGACCGTGTCGCGCCGACGGACCCGGGCCGCCACCGAGCCAAGCAGGGGCCAACAGCACTTGGCCCACGAGACCCAGGCCACGATGGCCAGGAGGTCGAAGAGGCCGCCGGCCGAGAGCACGGACGCGCCGTCCCAGTGCCGAGGCAGGGGCAGGCCCACGAACGTCACCAGCACGGTGGGAACGGCCACGAAGACGACCAGCGCCGCCACCACCCCGGTGACCAGGTCGGCCAGCTTGCGTCGCACGGTGTCCCCTCCTCCTCCCGGTCGGCCTCAGCCGCCCGGGTACTGCACGGTCAAGGTGTACGAGACGGGTGCCGCCTGCGGCGTCGGCTCGGAGACCTCCACCGTGCACGTGCCGGCCGGTCCGCCGACCGTCACCGAGACGCCGCTCGCACCGTCGCGATCCGTATGACCCCCCGGACAGGTCACCGAGAGGTCCAACGCGGGGGCACCGGAGAAGTCGGCGACGACCGAGACGCCGCCGCCCGAGTCGACCGGGTACTGGGCCGACACGTTGTCGGGGTACTCGAGGTTGCCCGGATCGGTGTCGGTGGTCACCGGCACCGTCGTGGTCGTGGTCACCGGCCCCGTCGTGGTGGTCGTGGTGGTGGTCGTGCTCGGCACGGCGATGAGGGGAACCGGTGCCGGCGGCGCGGCGCCCGATGGACCGGACGGCTCGGTGGCGCCGAGACCGCCCGGGGCCGAGACGGTGGCGATCGGCGCACCGGGGCCGGCGGTCGGGTCCGACGTCGGCACGGTGGTGGTCGGATCGAACTTCCCGGCTCCGGGTGCAACCGAGCCGGGCCGGGTCGAGTGACGGTGCAGTGACGCCGAGGCGGCCGGTCGACGCGACGCGAACCGTCCACCGTCGGACGCCGAGGTCCGGCGCGAGGGCGCCGACAGCGCCGCCACCAGTGCCATCAGGGCCAGCGACACCGCCAGCACCCCCCACCAGTGAGGCCTGCCCAGCGCCCCGCGCACGTCACGCGCCGCCGGAGTGGTCCCCCCCACGCCCACCACGCGGACACGATAGCCATGTTCAGGCACACAGTTCCTGGGCGGCCCGGCGCCGGCGACCGTCGAGGTGACGCCGGGACCGGCCGGTCATCCGGGAGAGCTCCGTCGTCGTGAGGCCGAGGACGCAGTTGCCGTAGAGGACGGCGGCGTCGCTTGGGTCCAGCCCGTGCCCGGCGAGCGAGTCGATCGTCCGGGCCAGGTCCTCGAGATCGGTCGTGCCGCTGGACCCCGCCGCCCCGACGCCGCTCTCAGGGTCGAGCCCGATCGACTCCCGCTCCCACGCCGTGCGGTGGCGGGCCGCCTGACGCCGCAACCGGCAGCGGACGGCCGACAGCAGGTCCAAGACGGCGTAGCGCCGATCGTCGCCGGACCAGGCGACCACGACCTCCCATGCGGTGGCCACGAGGTCGGCGAAGAAGGCGCCGCCGTCGTCCCATTCGCCCCCGGCTCCCCACGACAGCCGTCGGGCCACCGTGACCAGGCCGGGAAGGAGCGCCTGGAGGATCGCTCTCGGGACGAGCGGGTGCACCGACTGGGACCGGAGCATCGCCCGGAACACCCGGGCGGCGCGCTCCCGGTCCCCGGCGGGGCCGGCCACCCGCAGGGCGTCCACCAGGCCGCCCAGGTCGTCGACCCCGAGCGCGGCCACCTCGGGCTCGGCCTCGGCCAGGAGGGTCAGTGCCTGGCGTGAGGGTCGGGACCGCGAGGTCGAGACCCAGTCGGCGGTCATCTGGTCGATCGGTCGGAGCGCCACTCGTCGCATGCCGTGATCCTGGGCCGGCGCCCTCCCCCCGTCCCTCCCTCCCGCTGCTCTTTCTCGTGGCGGGCGGGGGACCGGTCGGGGTTCAGGGCCGGATGGGCCCACTACAGTGCCCCCGGTGGACATCGAGGAGTTCTACGACGAGGACGAACGCCGGCGGAGCTCGGCCGAGCTGGAACTCGGGCGGGAGTGGCGGGACCGCTACGGGGTCCGCTACGAGCTGAACTGGGTCGAGGACACCGGCGAGCTGTACGTCATGCGTGAGCCCGTGCCCCACGAGTGGGCCGACCCCTTCGGTGGCATCCACGTCAAGAAGGACGACGAGACGGTCGTGGAGGGAATGACCGTGGCCGTGGTCGGCACCGTGGCGGCACGCGCCGATCTCGAGGCCGCGATCGCCGGGTGGGAGGACGCCATGGACCAGCCCGACAGCGTGGGCTGGCTCGTCGAGCGTCTCCGGGGTGCGGGGATCCTGGGTCCGGCCGATCCCAGCTCGCCCATCGTCACCTGATCGGTCGAAACCCGGACCCGGGCGGCCGGGTGCCGAGCCCCGGTCGGACTCAACCGGCGGGGGAGGGCAGCCCGAGTAGCTGGGCCGTGAACTGGGTGGCCAGATTGTTCGTGCCCATGTCCGTGTCGGCCGGCAGCTGGCCGCTCTCGACCAGGAGGTCGATGAGTCGGCACATGATCACCGAGAAGCGGAAGCCCGAGAACACCTCGTAGTACTCGAGGTTCTCCATGGGCCGACCCAGCTGGGCCGCGTAGGTCTCGATGGTCTCCTCATGGGTGGGGAAGCCGGGCGGCCGGGGGACGCCCAGGCCCTCGGTGAACTGGCGGTCGAAGTACAGCCACCAGCCCAGGTCGAGCTCGGGCTGGCCGAGCGTGGCCATCTCCCAGTCGAGCACGGCCCGGGGTCTGAAGTCGTCCCAGATGATGTTGCCGACGCGGCTGTCACCCCAGCAAAGGACCACGTCGCCGGTCTCGGGGGGCCGGTGCTCGACCAGCCACTTCCAGGTCGCCTCGGTCACCGGTTGGGGCCGTCCCTTGGCCGACCAGTCGAGGAACGCGCGGTAGTAGGCCAGC
>Ga0209040_10004384_pt1 | contig 10657 bp, 10 predicted proteins | sample BogFormECP12_OM3_FD_188240 | JGI IMG/M metagenome (GOLD analysis project Ga0209040, IMG submission 188240) | Bog forest soil microbial communities from Calvert Island, British Columbia, Canada - ECP12_OM3 (SPAdes) (version 2) | ecosystem: Environmental > Aquatic > Freshwater > Wetlands > Bog ... | reverse complement strand
CATCGACGGGGCCTCCTGCCGCGCGGCGCTGGCCGCATCCGAGGACTTCCCGCAGGTGTACGCCGCCATCGGCCGGCACCCCAATGCGGCCCGCGGCTTCGACGACGCGGATCTGGCCGAGCTGCGGGCGCTGGCCGCGCATGCACGCTGCGTGGCGATCGGGGAGACCGGGCTGGACTTCTACCGCGAGGGTGCACCGCCCGCCGACCAGGAGCGGGCGTTCGCCGCGCAGATCGACCTCGCACGCGAAACGCGCAAGGCGCTGGTGATCCACACGCGCGCCGCCGAGGAGCGGACGCTGGAGCAGCTGGCCGCCGAAGCCGAGGGCGTGAGCGTGGTGATGCACTGCTTCTCGATGCCCGAGCGCCTGCACGAGTGCCTGCAGCGCGGATATGCGATCTCGTTTGCCGGCAACGTCACCTACAAGAGCGCCGTGGATCTCGCCGACGCGGCCGCGCGGGTCCCCGAGGACAGCCTGCTCGTGGAGACCGACGCCCCTTATCTGTCCCCGCAGGCCGTGCGCAAGCAGCGCAACCAGCCCGCCTTCGTGGTCCACACGGTGGCCTTCCTGGCCGAGCTGCGCGGCGTCAGCGCGGCCGCGCTCGGCGCGAGCGTGCAGCGCAACGCGACCCGCGTGTTCGGCTGGGCATGAGCGCCGTGGCCGAGCAGCCCGTCCAACCCAGCCTGCGCCGGATGCGCCGCTTCGGCGTGCGCCCGGATCGCGAGCTCGGACAGAACTTCCTGATCGACTCGAACATCCTCGGCGTGATCGAGCGGGCCGCCGAGCTGCAGCGCCGCGATGTGGTGCTGGAGATCGGCGGCGGCCTGGGGGTGCTCTCCGAGCATCTCGCAGAGCGCGTCGATCATGTGCACGTGGTCGAGATCGACGAGCGCCTGCGCGAGGCGCTGTGCGACGCGACCGACGCGCACGCGAACGTGACCGTGCACTGGGCGGACGCGATGACGCTCGACCTCGGCGCGCTGCGCCCGCCGCCGAGCAAGGTCGTGGCCAACCTCCCCTACGGGATCGCCGCGGGCGTGCTGCTGCGCAGCATCGAGCAGCTCGACAGCGTGAACAGCTGGGTGGCGATGGTGCAGCGCGAGGTCGGCGAGCGCCTGGCGGCGAGCCCCGGCAGCGGCGCCTACGGCACGCCCTCGGTGCTCGCCCAGCTGGCGTGCGAGGTTGAGGTGCTGCGCGCGATCCCGCGCACGGTGTTCCAGCCCGAGCCGAACGTCGATTCGGTGCTCGTCGGCCTGCGCCGGCGCCCGGCCCGCGGCGGCGGGCCGCAGGCGGGCGTCTCCCGGGCGCTGCGCGCGCTGGTGGCAGGGTCCTTCGCCCACCGGCGCAAGACGGTGGCCCGCTCGCTGGCCCTGTCCGGGGGCGCCCCAGGGCGCTCGCGCGAGCAGGTCAGGGAGGCGCTGCAGCAGCTCGGCCATCCCGCCGACGTGCGCGCCGAGCGGCTCTCGCCCGAGGACTTCCGGGCTCTGGCGGACCTGCTCGGCTCATGAGCGTCCACCGCGCGCTCGCGCCCGCCAAGGTCAACCTCGGGCTGTTCCTCGGGCCGCGGCGCGCGAGCGACGGCCGCCACGAGCTGGTCAGCGTGATGCAGTCGATCTCCCTCGCCGACGAGCTCACGTTGCAGGCCGCCGCGGCCGGGGTCACGCAGGACGAAATCGTCTGTCCGGGTGTGCCGGGCCCGTCGGAGGCGAATCTCGCGGCGGCCGCGCTGCGAGCGTTCCGTGCCAGCACCGGCTGGGACGCCCCGCCGCTGCGGCTGAGCATCACCAAGCGGATCCCGCTGGCCGCCGGCCTGGCCGGCGGCTCGGCTGACGCAGCCGCGGCTCTGCGCCTGGCCAGGCACGCCTCCGGCCTCGGCGATGAGCAGCTGCTGCGCCGGCTGGGCGCCGAGCTGGGCGCCGACGTCCCGGCCCAGATATCCCCGGGGCGCTGGCTGGCCAGCGGCGCCGGCGAGCAGCTGCACGAGTTGGCGCCCCCGCGCTCTGCCTTCGGCCTGCTGTTGCTGCCGTTGCCGGTCGAGCTCTCCACGGCGGCGGTCTACCGCGAGGCCGATCGGATGGGCCTGGCGCGCACGCTGCCGGTGCTGCACGAGCACGCATCCGAGCTCGGCGCGGCGCTGGCGCATGGGGCGCCGCTGCCCGCCGCGATCGAGCTGCTGCACAACGATCTGCAGCGGGCCGCCGTGTCGCTGTGTCCACAGATCGCCGATGCACTCGCGCAGGCACTCCGGGCCGGGGCGGACCCGGCGCTGGTGAGCGGATCGGGGCCGACCGTGGTGGGCTTGTTCGCGGGCAGCGGGCGCTCTGTCAGCGAGGGCCTGTGGCTGGCCGAACGCGGGGCCGCCAGCCTTGCGCTGCGTGTGCCTGCGCCGATCTGCGCGACGCCCGTGGATGCGACCTTCGCGCAGGCGGTCACGGTGGCGGAGTCCTTGCCGGTGGAGGGGTCGCTGTCCGGCGCAGGCGACCGACATCGGCGTGCGTCACAATCACGCCCAGAGATGCGATGAGCAGGACAGACATCAACTACCTGGTTGGCGCCTGCGCCGTGGTTTTCGGCCTGGCGCTGTACGCCGGGCTCATTCTTGTGCCGGCCTGGACGTCCTACTCCCGGCTGTGGGAGCGGCTGGCGGCGACCGTTCTGTCCCTGTACGTGCTGGCCGTGCTCGTCGGCGTCGGGGTGGCCGCGGCACTCGCCGCGGTGTACTACTGGGGCTGAGACCCGTGTCAGACCTCGCGGCGCTGGACGCGATCACCGAGGCGGTCGAGTCCGGGGCCGGCCTGCCCGAGGTCGTGCGCGCCGCCGCCAAGGCGCTGGAGGCGAGCCTCGCGGTGACCGATGCCTGGGGCGCCACGCTGGCCGTGGCCGCCCGCTCGCCGGCGGAGGAGCGCTCGCTGCTGTCGCAGGGCGAGGGCGTGGACAGCACGCCGCTGCGCGTGGCCGACACGGTCGTGGGGACGCTGCACATGCGCACCAAGGTCGAGCCGAGCGCATCCATGCACCGGCTGCTGGTGACGATGATCGCCTCGGAGGTCGAGCGGGTGCGCGCGCCCGAGCGGGTCTCGGAAACGGCCGCCGGGGACTTTCTGCGGTCGGTGCTGCGCCGCGAGCTGACCGAGCGCGAGGAGCTGCTCGCCCGGGCCCGCGAGCTGGCGCTGGAGGTGGAGGACGGGGCGAGCATGATCGTGGCGCGCGCCCATCCGCAGGCTCCGACGGACGAGGGCTGGCGCGGACGCGTGCGGGCGGTCGCCGAGCGGGGCGCCCGCGCGCTCGCCAGCCGCTCGATCGCGGCCCTCTCCGAACGCGACGGCATCGTCGGCGCAGAGGTGCTGCTGCTCGTGCCGAGCGGCGAGGAGACGACGGCCGCCCGCGCGGCCGACGCGATCCTGCACGAGCTGGAAGCGGCCCTGCAGGGGTACACCTTTGCGATCGGGCGCAGCCGGATCACCGAGGATCCCGCCGAGCTTCCGCGCGCCGCAAGCGAGGCGCTGCTCGCGGCGAACGTGGCCGAGGGCGCCGCCGAGAGCGCGCCGCTCGCCTTCGAGCAGACCGGCGCCTACCGGCTGCTGCTGTCGGCGATGAGCGAGAACCCGAGCGAGCTGCAGCGCTTCTTCGCCGAGACGGTCGAGCCGCTCGTGGCCTACGACGAGCAGTATGAGACCGACCTGGTGCGCACGCTGGAGACGTTCCTCGAGGCCGACGGCAACGTGGCGGGCACGGCGCAGCGGCTGTTCACCCACCGCCACACGATCTACTACCGCCTGGAGCGCGTGCGCGAGCTCTCGGGGCTGGACGTGGGCTCGAGCGACGGACGCGAGAAGCTCAGCCTCGGTCTGAAGGCAATGCGGGTGCTCGGCATCACCAGCGCCGGCGGCCCCGCCTCGGAGGCGGGCGCCGAAGGCGGGCGCGTGCCGCGGCGCTCGGGCAGGCGCTCGTGAGGGTCCGGCGCGAGCACTCCGGCGGCGCCGGCGCTCGCGCCTAGAACCAGCGGGCGCCGAGCTCGATCGCGTAGGTGGCGCCGTGTTTTCCGCGGGCCACGACCGAGGGCACGGCGGGCATCACCGCGACGCCGGCGTCGCGGAATTCGCCGGCCAGGATCAGTTCGCGGTGCGGCGGGGAGGCCATCCACTGGGCGACGATGCGGGCCGCGGTGGCGTCGGGGCCGGTGCCCCAGGCGAGCGTCTCGGCGACGGAGATGGCGCTCGCATGGGACTTGTAGCTCGTCGCTGCGACCAGCGACATCGGCGTCTGGCCGCTCGGGCGCACGTCGGCGAAGTAGTCCTTGCGGATCATCGTGGCGACCTGGCTGGCCGCCACCTTGCCCAAGGCCCGATTGGCCTGCAGCGGGCGCAGGTGGTGGGCGGCGCGCAGGCGGTCCACCAGGCACAGCGTGGCCGAGGCGACGCGAGCGGCATCGCCGGCGCTCGGACGCAGGTCGGCGGCCCCGCAGGAGCTCCGCGCGGCGATCGCGGTCCCGGCCGCCGCGCCTGAAAAGGCAGCAACGAGCAGCGCGCACGAGACCGCAACGCCGAGCAGAGCTCTCCCCGTTCTTCGAGTTCTCTCAAGCAGAGTGCAGGAATACTTGCACGGGAAGGATCTGAGCACGGCACCCCTCGCTGATCGGTTCTCAGCGAGCGCCGCCCGCGACCAGCCCCGTCCAGTGCATGCGGTCCGGCTCCGTCCAGTCTTTGCGGCCCGGTCCCGTGCAGCGCTCGCCACCTGGTCATCGACCGGGATCTATCCTTCTTAAACCCCTTGGGGGGTCGTCCAACGGCAGGACATCAGGTTTTGGTCCTGAGAATCGGGGTTCGAGTCCCTGCCCCCCAGCTCGCATCTCTGGCCCGCGGTTCGCCTTGTAGAGGCGCCGCGAGCGAATAGCATCCCCGGTGTGAGCGCGCCCACGGTCCTGATCCTCGCTGCTGGCCAGGGCACGCGCATGCGCTCGAAGACACCGAAGGTCCTGCACGAGCTGTGTGGCCTGCCGATGGTCTTGTGGCCGGTGCGGGCGGCGCTGGCGGCCGGGGCCGGCCGGGTCGTCGTGGTCGATTCCCCCGAGCGGGCGCTCGAGCAGGTGCTGCCCGCGGCGGTGGAGCTGGCGGTGCAGGAGCGCCCGAATGGCACCGGCGGCGCGGTCGCGGCGGCGATCGCCAAGCTGGGCTCGATCAGCGGCTCCTGCGGCGATGGCACGGCGCCGGTGGTGGTCCTCAGCGGGGACGTGCCGCTGATCGACGCGGAGGCGATCAGGGCGCTGCTCGAGGCCCACGCCCAGTCCGCCGCCGCGGCCACGATGGCCACGACGATGCTCGCGGATCCCAGCGGCTACGGGCGGGTCGTGCGCGACGCCGGCGGCGCGGTCGAGCGCGTCGTCGAGACCAAGCGCCAGGGGGACTCCACGCAGGCGGAGCGCGAGATCCGCGAGGTCAACACGGGCATCTTCGTGTTCGCGGCCGACGCCCTCGCGCGCGCGCTGCCGCGGCTGAGCGCCGACAACGCCCAGGGCGAGCTCTACCTGCCGCAGGTGCTCGATCTGCTCCGCGCCGACGGCGCGGCCGTGGCCGCGCACCTCGTCGAGGACGAGCGCCTCGTGCTCGGCGTCAACGACCGCGCGGGGCTCGTGCGCGTGCGGGCGATCGCCCAGCAGGCGATCCACGAGCGCCACATGCTCGCCGGCGTGGGCATCGTCGACCCGGCGGCGACGGTCATCGACGTCGACGTGGAGATCGGGCCGGACACGCTGATCGAGCCGTTCAGCACGATCCGCGGGAACACCAGGATCGGCAGCGACTGCACCGTGCGGCATTCCTATCTCGTCAACTGCGTGCTCGAGGACGGCGCCAGCGTGGGCCCCTTCGGGTACCTGCGCCCGGGCACCGTGCTGCGCAAGGGGGCGACCGTGGGCACGTTCGTCGAGGTCAAGAACTCGGACATCGGCCCGGGCGCGAAAATCCCGCACCTGTCCTACATCGGCGACGCCGACGTCGGCGAGCGGTCGAACCTGGGGGCGGCGACGATCACTGCCAACTACGACGGCAAGGCCAAGCACCGCACGACCGTGGGCAGCGGCGTGCGCACCGGCGTCGACACCACGCTGGTCGCGCCGGTGCTCGTCGGGGACGGCGCCTACACCGGCGCCGGATCGGTGATCGATGAGGATGTCCCGCCCGGCGCGCTCGGGATCGCACGCGCGCGTCAGCGCAACGTCGAGGACTACGCCGAGCGCAGATCGTGATGACCGCTCCGGCCACACGATGTTTACACTGCGTGATGAGATGAGTGCGATCGACACGCGCACCCAATCCTCGGCGAGCCTGCCGATCGACTACAACAAGCGCCTCATGCTCTTCAGCGGGCGCGCCAACCCGCAGCTGGCCGTGGACATCGCCGGCAAGCTCGGCGTGGACCTCGGCCCGGTCACGCTGAAGACGTTCTCCAACGGCGAGGTCTACTGCCGCTACGACGAGTCGATCCGCGGCGCGGACGTGTTCATCGTGCAGTCCACCTGCGGCAACCCGCGCACCGGCGTGACGGCCAACGACTCGCTGATGGAGCTGCTGTTCATGATCGACGCGGCCGTTGGCGCCTCCGCGCACAGGGTGATCGCGGTGACGCCATGGTTCGGCTACTCGCGCCAGGACAAGAAGTCCGCTCCGCGGGAGCCGATCTCGGCCCGCCTCGTGGCGCGCATGCTGGAGGCCGCGGGCGCGGACAGGGTGCTGACGATGGACCTGCACGCCGGGCAGATCCAGGGCTTCTTTCAGAAGCCGGTCGATCACATGACCGCGCTGTTCATGCTGACCCAGTACTTCGGAGATCTCGGCCTGCCCGACCTGGTCGTGGTCGCCCCGGACGCAGGCAGGGTCAAGCTGAACAAGAAGTTCGCATCCAAGGTCGGCGCGGAGCTGGCGATCCTCGACAAGGAGCGCCCGGCCCAGCAGGTCGCCGAGATCGGGTACGTGATCGGCGACGTCCGGGGCAAGACCGCGGTGATCGTCGACGACATGATCGACACCGCCGGAACGCTCAAGGCGGCGGCCAAGACAGTCAAGGAGGAGGGAGCGGCGAAGGTGTATGCGGCGGCCACGCACGCTCTCTTCTCCGGCGATGCCTTCGAGAACCTGAGGACTTCAGGGCTCGAGGAGATCGTGGTAACCGACACGATCCCCGTCGCGCCCGGGCTTCCCGAGAACGTCCGCGTGCTGCCCTGCGCGGAGCTGCTGACCGATTCGATCCGGCGGATCTTCGTCGACGACTCTGTCAGCGAGGTCTTCGGCGGCGAGAACCAGCTGTTCTGAGCATTGAAGACGCTGTAAGACGTCCGGAGCGGCCAGCGTTCCCGGCTCGCTCGGGGTGCCACCCGGCGCGGCTATCGCTGAGCCGCGGCTATTCTGCTCGGGTCCCCGAGGACAACACCTGCAGATCGCACCGTCCGCGGCCTGTAGCTGGCGGCTGCCGCCTAATCTTCGAAAGGAACCACATGGCATCAACGACGCCCAGACGTTCTTGCAGGCGTGGCTGAGTGGCGACCGCGAGGCAACCGGACCCGCCCGCGCGCGGGCCGCGGGACTGGTGGCGGGGGCTGCCCCGCCACCGCCGTCGCGCGCTGCGCATCGCGCTGGCCGTCGCGATGCTGCTGGTGATCGCGATCGGCGCCCTGCTGGCGCGCTACCTGCAGACCTCGAACGTGGAACGCGACGACGATCTCGCGCTTATCGAAGCCGAGGCCAGGGGCGAGGTGGCCGGCATGATCAGCCGCCTGCACGGCTGCGCCGGCAGCCCCTCCTGCGTGGCTGCGGTCAAGCGCAACGCGAGCAACCCGCTCCTGCACCGGGCGGGCGCGGTGAAGATCCTGTCGTTGAGCTCGGCGACGGAAAGCTCGCTTGGCGGGGCCACCGGGCCGACGCGGCTGGCGTGGACGGTGATCGGCAAGCTGCCGGTGGTGCAGTGCATCGAGGTCCGCCGCAGCGGGAACTTCTTCGCGGGGATCACGGTGACGCTGCTGTCGCTGAGCGCTCCGATCCCCGGCGAAGACAAATGCACCAAGGAGACGGCGCTCGAACGCGAAGAAGAAGAAGCCACGGCGCTGGAAAGCGGACAGCAGTAGCGACGAACTGCGACTGCCGGACAGCAGTAGCGACGAACTGCGATTGCTAGAGTCTTCAATCTTCCGATGGCCACGACGACGACCAAGCTGAACGTGAACAGCCGCGCGGGCGCCGGCTCGCGCGCGGCGCGCCGCCTGCGGCGCAGCGGACGGGTGCCCGGCGTGCTCTATGGCGGCGGCAGCGAGTCGCTGGGGTTCGACGCGGACGCCCGCGAGCTGCGCGTGGCGCTCGCCGGCTCGGGGGCCGTCCTGGACCTGAGCGTCGATGGCGAGAAGCCCACCCCGGTGGTGCTCAAGGAGGCCCAGCGCGATCCCGTGCGCGGGCAGACCGTTCACGTGGATCTGCTGAGGGTGCGTCTCGACGAGGCGATCCACGCGGTCGTGCCGCTGGAGCTCGCGGGTGTCGAGGATGCGCCCGGGGTCAAGGAAGGCGGGGTGCTCGAGCAGATCACGCGCGAGCTCAACGTGGAGGCCCTGCCGACGGCGATCCCCGAGTCGATCGTCCACGAGGTCGGGGAGATGCAGATCGGCGAGACGATCGTGCTGTCGGCCGTGAGCTCGCCCGCCGGCGTGACGCTCCTGGACGACCCGGAGGAGACCGTCGTCGCGACCCTGTCCCCGCCGAAACTGCAGGCCGAGACCGCGGAGGAAATCGAATCCGAGACGGAGCTCGTCGGGGAGGGTGCCGCGGAGGGCGAGGACGCCGAGGGCGCCGCCTCCGAGGGTTCGTCCGGCGAGGAGTAGCGGCCTCTGCGACGCCCCTTCGGCGGTGCCGGCGGAGCCATCGACTGGCTGATCGTGGGACTGGGCAATCCGGGCCGCGAACATGCCGGCACGCGGCACAATGTCGGCTTCATGGTCGCCGAGGAGCTCGTCGGGCGCTGGGGGCTGGGGCCTGCGAAGGCCCGCTTTCGCGGACGCGTGGCCGAAGGGCGCGTCGCTGAGCGAGCGCCCGGCAGCTCGCCCGGCGCGAAGCCGCCGCGCGTGGCGGTGCTGTGCCCGCAGACCTACTACAACGACGCCGGGCGCTCGGTCGGCCCGGCGCGCGGGGCATACAAGCTGGCACTCGAGCGCGTGCTGGTCGTGCACGACGAGATCGATCTGCCCTTCGGAGAGGTGCGCACGCGCAAGGGCGGCGGGCTGGCGGGCAACAACGGCTTGAAGTCGATCAGGCGCGAGCTCGGCGGCGCGGACTTCATGCGCGTGCGGGTGGGCGTCGGGCGACCGGACTCGAGCGACCCGGAGATCGTCTCCGCCTACGTGCTTTCCCGCTTCCGCGAGGATCCGGCTCAGGTGCTCGAGCTGATCGAGCTGGCGTGCGAGCACGTCGAGAGCGTCGTGCTCGGAGCCGGCGACGGCGCCGCGGAGGAGGCGGTATAGATGGCGGGCGAGTCGCCTGCCCTGCGCACGTTGCTGGGGCTCATGCAGGAGGAGGAGTCCGCGCTGAGGCTCGCGCGCGAGGGCGGCCACGCCTTCGTGTCGGCCTCGCTGCGCCCCTATCTGATCGCCGCGCTGGCCGAGTTCGACCCGCGCGCGCGGGCGCGCCCGACGCTGGTCGTGGTGGGCGATGATCGTGCGGCGCGGGACCTGGCCGCCGACCTTCGCTCCTGGCTCGCGCCGCGACGCGTGCGCTACTACCCCTCGCGGGGCGTGGCCTACGAGTCTCATCTCGCTCCGCCTGCTCACCTGGTGGGGCTGCGCATGGCCGCGCTGGACGCCCTGCTGGCCGCCACTCAGGCGTCCTCGGCGTCGTCGGCCGACATCGGCGAGCCGGTGGTGGTGGTGAGCGCGGCGGCCCTGTCTGAGAAGGTGCCCGATCCGCAGCTGCGCCCCCACTCCTTCACGCTGCGGGTGGGCGAGCTGCTGGACCTGCAGGAGTGCGCGGAGGAGCTCGTGCGTGCGGGCTACGAGCGCACCGATCAGGTCCAGGAGCGCGGGCAGTTCGCCCTGCGCGGCGGCCTCCTGGACGTGTTTCCGGCGACCGAGGAGCGGGCCGTGCGCGTCGACATGTTCGACGTGGAGATCGAATCGCTGCGCTGGTTCTCGACGTTCACGCAGCGCTCGCTCGGCGAGGTCGAGGAGGTCGAGATCGCCCCGGCGGCCGAGCTTGCGATCGAGCACCGCGAGCTGGCGGAGATCGCGGCCGAACTGATGCCAACGCACCCGTCCGCCGCCAGCGAGGACCCGGACTCCGAGCGCCCGGACATCGCCGAGCTGCTTCCGGTCGAGCGCTTCGGCGCGCTGCTGGATCTGGTCGGCGAGTCGACCGAGTTGATCGTGGCCGCCGAGGAGGAGCTGGCGCCGGCGCTGAGCGATCAATGGACGGACGTATGCGCGGCGTTCGGGGATGAGGACGCCCACCACCTGTACGTGAGCCCGGACAGCATCCAGGCGACGCTCGCGGCGCGCACGCGGGTCTGGCTCTCGTCGCTGGCGGGCGGCCAGGAGATCGAACTGCGGGCGCAGTCGGCCGACAGCGCCGCCCGCTCGCTCGCGGAAGCCGAGCCCGAGCTCGAGAAGCTGGTGCGCTCGGGCTACCG
>Ga0209040_10004383_pt1 | contig 10658 bp, 8 predicted proteins | sample BogFormECP12_OM3_FD_188240 | JGI IMG/M metagenome (GOLD analysis project Ga0209040, IMG submission 188240) | Bog forest soil microbial communities from Calvert Island, British Columbia, Canada - ECP12_OM3 (SPAdes) (version 2) | ecosystem: Environmental > Aquatic > Freshwater > Wetlands > Bog ... | reverse complement strand
TTCCGGGTGTCGGTGGACGACCTCGAGGCCGCGCTGACACCGCGCACCAAGGTGCTCCTGTTCGTGTCGCCATCGAACCCGACGGGCGCCGTGTACCCGCGGGCCGAGGTCGAGGCCATCGGGCGCTGGGCGGTCGAGCGTGGGATCTGGGTGCTGACCGACGAGATCTACGAGCACCTCATCTACGGGGGCGTCGAGCACCACTCCATGCCAGTGCTGGTGCCCGAGCTGGCGGACCGCTGCTTGGTGGCCAACGGGGTGGCCAAGACCTACGCCATGACCGGCTGGCGGGTCGGCTGGCTGATCGGACCGGCCGACGCGGTCATCGCCGCCACCAACATCCAGTCCCACGAGACCTCCAACGTCGCCAACGTCTCCCAGTACGCCGCCCTGGCCGGGGTGTCGGGGGACCTGGCCGCCGTGGCCATGATGCGCGAGGCGTTCGACCGGCGTCGCCGCACCATGTACCGCCTGCTCAACGAGATCCCGGGCGTCGAGTGCATCGAACCCGAGGGGGCCTTCTACGCCTTCCCGTCGGTGAAGGGCCTGCTCGGCCGCGAATTGAGGGGGATCCGGCCGACGTCCAGCGCCGAACTGGCCGAGCTGTGCATCACCGAGGCCAAGGTGGCGGTGGTCCCCGGGGAGGCGTTCGGAGCGCCGGGATACTTCCGGATGTCCTACGCCCTAGGCGACGAGGACCTGGCCGAGGGCGTCTCCAGGCTGGCCAAGTTGTTCGCCGAGGCGGTGAGCGACTAGCAACGGCGCGAGCCGACACATCAGCGGGGGATTGAGGAGCAGGCCTGTGGCACGGGTACTGGTGACCGAGAGGATCGCCCAGCGGGGGCTCGACGAGCTGGCCGCGGCCGGCCACGAGGTCGACGTCCGAGAGGGGTTGAGCCCCGAGGAGCTGGTGGCCGCCATTGGTGGGGCGCAGGCCCTGATCATCCGCTCGGCCACCCAGGTGACTGCCGAGCTGCTGGCGGCCGCCGCCGACCTCGTGGTGGTAGGCCGGGCCGGGATCGGCCTCGACAACGTTGACGTTGACGCCGCCACCGAGCGGGGGGTCATGGTGGTCAACGCCCCCCAGTCCAACATCCTCTCGGCGGCCGAGCAGGCGATGGCCCTTATGCTCGCTCAGGCCCGGAACATCCCCCAGGCCCACGCCGCCCTGGTGGCGGGCAAATGGGAGCGCTCCAAGTGGGAGGGTGTCGAGCTCCACGGCAAGACCCTCGGGATCATCGGCCTCGGCCGGATCGGTGCGCTGGTGGCCCAGCGGGCCCTGGCCTTCGGGATGCGCCTCGTCGCCTACGACCCCTACGTGTCACCCGACCGGGCCCGCCACATGAGTGTCGAGCTCCGGACCCTCGAGGAGCTGGTGGTCGAGGCCGACTTCGTCACCATCCACGCCGTCAAGACCCCCGAGACGGTCGGGATGATCGGACGGGACCTGTTGGCGAAGGCCAAGCCGGGGCTTCGGCTGATCAACGCCGGCCGGGGCGGCATCGTCGACGAGGAGGCGCTGGCCGAAGCCATCCGCTCGGGGACCGTCCAGGGTGCCGGGCTCGACGTGTTCGCCAAGGAGCCGACCACCGAGTCGCCCCTCTTCGAGCTGGATTCGGTGGTGGTCAGCCCGCACCTGGGCGCCTCGACCGCCGAGGCGCAGGACAAGGCGGGGGTGACGATCGCCGGGCAGGTCCTGCTGGCCCTGGCCGGGGACTTCGTCCCCTACGCCGTCAATGTCGCGGTCACCGACGTCTCAGAGACCGTCCGGCCGTTCATGCCCCTGGCCGAGCAGCTCGGCCGGTTCTTCGGCTGCCTCCACGACGGGTTGCCGGACCGGCTCGACATCGAGTACCACGGCGAGCTGGCCGGCACCGGCACCGGCATCCTCACCCTGTCAGCCCTGAAGGGCCTCTTCGCCAGCTCGACCGAGGAGCCCGTCTCGTATGTCAACGCCCCCCAGCTGGCCGAACAGCGCGGCCTCGAGGTGCGCGAGACCTCGACCGTCACCTCCCACGACTACAAGAGCCTGATCACGTTGCGCTCGGGCACCCACGCGGTGGCCGGCACCCTGACCGGCGCCGGGGTGCGGGTCGAGCCCCGGGTGGTCATGGTCGACGACCACTCCCTCGAGGTCCCCCCCTCCGAGCACATGCTGGTCGTCCGCAACGACGACCGGCCGGGGATGATCGGCGTGGTGGGCGTGGTCCTGGGCGACGCGGGCATCTCGATCTCGTCGATGGCCGTCGGACCCAGTCGGGAGGCCGGCACCGCGCTCATGGTGCTGACGTGCGACCGACCGGTCCCCGACGAGGCCCTCGGCCGCCTGAGGGCCGACGAGGGGATCCTCGACCTGCACCGGGTCAGCCTCTGAACAGGCCGGTCGACCGGGCGACCCGTCCGGGCCCGCGCCCGGCGCTCAGCCGGTGGGTGGGGTCGACCCCGCCTTCTTGGGCACGGGGGGCCAGGTGTCGAAGCTGCCGAGCCTCGGCCCCGAGCCGTTCAGCCCGTGGGCGGGTGCCCGTTCGGCCAGCAGCCGACGGGCGACGACGGTGACGCCGGCCAGCGCGGCCAGCACGGCCAGGATGCGAAGGATTCGGCCTATCGGGCCACCCTAGCCGGGGTCGGGACCGGCGGGACCGGTGGCGGTGTCCCGCCGCGGCAGTCGCCGGGCGAGCACAATTGCCCCAGGGGGAGCAGGGGAGAGGAGCGGGCGGTCGCCATGGCTGAGGGGCTTCGGGGCTGGGCGGCGCGCCACGTCGTCCCGTTGGTGGGAACGGCCGCCGTGCTCGTGGTCGGGATGAACCTCGGGATCGAGTGGAACCCGCTCCTGCACCACACCCAAACCTGGGCCGGGGCCATCGACGTCTGGCGGAGCTACGCCGTGAGCGACCAGGCCCTCGGAGGCCACCTCGGTCAGGTCTACGCCCCGGGCTCCGGGCTGGTGGGGCCACCCGGGCCGCTGGTGCTCTTCGCCCCGGCGGTCGCCCTCAGCCAGATGCTCCACCTCTCGGTCGGGGGGCCGATCCTGGTGGAGCCGACGGCATGGGTCGTGCTCGAGCCGTGGATCCTGCTCCTCTCGTCCTCGGTGCTCTTCGCCGCCGACACGGTCGCCTGCCGTCTCGGGGTGGGGCCCCGGCGGCGCTGGGCGCTGATGGCCGCCGAAGTCTTCGTGCTGTGGGACGTGGCGTTCTGGTACGGACACCCCGAGTACCCCGTCGCCGTGGCCCTCGTGCTGTTCGCGGCCCTCGACGCGCTCGATGGTCGATGGAGCCGCTGCGGCTGGCTCTTCGGGGTGGCCATCGCCTGCCAGCCGATCGCCCTGGCGACGGTCGGCGTCGCCTTCGCCCTGGCCCCCACCCGACGCTGGGCCGGGTTGGTGGTGCGGATGGCGGTGCCCCCGGCCGTGGTCCTGGCGGGGCCGCTGGTCGCCGGCTGGACCAGCGCCTACCGCACCCTGCATCTCCAGCCCGAGCCGCTGTTCCGTGACCACCCGACGCCGCTCGCCCACCTCGCGCCCCACCTGCCCGGGGACTGGGTGTCCGGTGCCCCGATGCGCTCGATCGGGACCCTCGTCGCCTTCGCCTTCTGCTGGCTGGTCTGCCGCCGCCGGCCGTCGCCGGCCACGGTTGTTGCCGCCCTCTCGGTGGCCTTCCTGCTCCGTTGTCTGATCGACCCGGTCCTCGTCTCGTACTACGTGTTCGCCCCGCTTGCCGTCGGACTGGTGGCGGCGGCGGCGAGCAGCCGGGTCCGCTTCGCCGCCGCCTGCATCTTGGCCGCCGGCGTCACCGTCTACGCCCAGCTCGGCGCCGGTGGGGAATGGCGGTGGCCGCTGGTCGTCGTCGGTGGCACCGCCGTCGTGGTGGGCCTGGGGTGGCCGAGCCCCTCGCGGGCATTCGACCAGCGAGAACGTGCCCCGGTGGCCGCCTCCCCGGGCCCGCCCGGCCCCGCGGTGGGCGGGGGGCTCCCTTGACGCGCCGGGCCGTCCCCTGGCACCATGGTCGGGCAATGTACGGAACCCCGACCGCGGACCTGCTGCTTACCTGACGGCGAACGCCACATCGCGTCCGCCCGCAACCTCCTGCGCCTGACGGCCAGGAGGTTTTTTGTTGGGCCGACGTCGGGCGCGTCGAAGGGATGCCGGAGCGAGGGAAGCCGGAGTGAGGGAAGCGGGAGTGAGGGAAGCGGGAGTGAGGGAAGAAGGAGCCATGAGCGCAGCGCACACGGGAAACCAGGGGGACGGGGGCCGGACAGGCCGCCTGGCCCTGCCCTGCGACTCGTCCCCCATGCCGTTCCACCTGTACCGGTCCCACATCCCCCTCAAGCTGGCCGACCGTACCTGGCCCGACCGCGAGTTCGAGCGGGCACCACGCTGGGCCAGCGTCGACCTGCGTGACGGCAACCAGGCCCTGATCGACCCGATGGACCCCGAGCGCAAGCTCCGGCTCTTCGACACCCTGGTCAAGGTCGGGTTCAAAGAGATCGAGGTCGGCTTCCCGTCCGCCTCACAGACCGACTTCGACTTCCAGCGCCAGATCATCCAGGACGACCGGATCCCCGACGACGTCGAGATCCAGGTGCTGGTCCAGTGCCGAGAGGAGCTGATCGAGCGGACCTACGAGTCCCTGGTGGGGGCCCGGCGGGCCATCGTGCACTTCTACAACTCGACCTCCGAGCTGCAGCGCCGCGTGGTGTTCGGCCTCGACAAGGGCGGGATCATCGACATCGCCGTCAACGCGGCGCGGCTCTGCCGCAAGTACGAGGACCGCCTCAGCGGGACCGAGGTCCGCTACGAGTACTCGCCCGAGAGCTTCACCGGGACCGAGCCCGATTTCGCCATCGAGATCTGCGAGGCGGTGATGGAGGTGATCGAGCCGACCCCCGAGCGGCCGATCATCATCAACCTCCCGGCCACCGTCGAGATGTACACCCCCAACGTGTACGCCGACGTGATCGAGTGGTGCAGCCGAACCATCGCCAAGCGCGACTCGGTGGTCCTCAGCCTGCATCCCCACAACGACCGGGGCACCGCAGTGGCGGCGGCCGAGCTGGCCGTCCTGGCCGGGGCCGACCGGGTGGAGGGGACGCTCTTCGGCAACGGGGAACGGACCGGCAACGTGGACGTGGTGACCCTGGCCATGAACCTGTTCTCCCAGGGCATCGACCCCGAACTCGATTTCAGTGACATCGAGCGGGTCCGCCGGGTGGCCGAGTTCGCCACCCGGATGCCGATCCACCCCCGTCACCCCTACGCCGGCGACCTCGTCTACACCGCGTTCAGCGGTTCCCACCAGGACGCCATCAAGAAGGGCATGGCGGCCATCGGGGACGACTACGAGGAGTGGGAGGTCCCGTACCTGCCGATCGACCCCAAGCACACCGGGCGCACCTACGAGGCCATCATCCAGGTGAACAGCCAGTCCGGCAAGGGTGGCGTGGCCTACGTGATGGACGCCGAACACGGCCTCGACCTGCCCCGGCGACTGCAGATGGAGTTCTCCAAGCAGGTCCAGGCGGTGACCGAGAAGAGCGGCACGGTGATCCAGCCGGCCGAGATGTGGCAGGTCTTCAGCGACACCTACCTGCCCGAGGACGCCGGGATCCGCCTCATCGGGAGCGAGGTGGCGACCGGCGGCGGCCAGACCACGGTGACGGCCCAGCTGCTCGTGGACGGCCGGCACCGCACGGTCAAGGCCGACGGCAACGGGCCGATCGACGCCCTGGTGGCGGCGCTCCGGGCCGAGTTGGGGGTCGCCTTCGAGGTGAAGGACTACTCCGAGCACGCCCTGACCGCCGGGTCCGGGGCGTCGGCCGTGGCCTACGTGGAGGCCGAGGGTCCCGACGGGACGACCTGGTGGGGCGTCGGCATGGACGCCTCCATCCTGGACGCCTCGCTCAGCGCCGTGGTCAGCGCAGCCAACCGGGCCCAGCGGGCCGCCAGGTGAGCATCCGGGATGCCACCGTCGACGACGTCGACGAGATCCTGGCGCTCATCACCGAGCTGGCCGAGTTCGAAGAGCTGGCCGGCCATGTCGTGTGTACGACCGACGATCTGCACCGCGACCTGTTCGGACCGGGGGCGGTGGTCCAGGTGAGCCTGGTCGTCGACGACGACGCAACGGTCGCCGGCATGGCGCTGTGGTTCCCGAGCTTCTCCACCTTCCTCGGACGCAGTGGCATCTGGCTGGAGGACCTGTTCGTCCGCGAGCCGTACCGGCGCAGGGGCTACGGCCGGGCCCTGCTCGACAACCTGCGGGCGCGCACCGACGGTCGGGTCGAGTGGGAGGTCCTGGACTGGAACCATCGGGCCATCGACTTCTACGAGACTCTCGGGGCGTCGCCGGTGGTGGGCTGGACCAAGTACCGCTGGGTCTGAAATCTCGGCCCCGTCAGCCGAGTCCGCCGCTCGGGATGTAGGGGCTGAAGGGCGCGACCAGGTTCCGTACCATGAGCGGCCCGTGCGGGTGGAGTGGCACCCCGGCGGCCACCAGGTCCCGCACCGCCCACTGCTGGTTGGCCGTGACCCAGTTCATCTGGAACGACTCGCCCGGTGGGACCTGCGCCATCGCCGTCAGGAGCAGCCGGGAGGCCGACTCCTCGCCCAGCGCGCCAAGGGTCACGACCCGTTCGTCCTTGACCACGGCGTAGCCGGTGGAACCGTCGACCAGCAGGCGGTGGTCGCCCAGGGACAGCAGGTGGGCGATGAGGTCGCCGCGGGTGGCGTCCTTGAGCTCCCGGTCCACCGCATCCACCAGGTCCAGGTCGCTGGCGTCACCGGACCGCACGCCTTCGGGTGCCTGGACCGGGCCCCGCACCGGTCCCCAGGCGGCAACGCACGGGTGCATGGCGAAGCCGGCCCCGGCGTAGAGGGCCATGGCCTTGGGGTCGGCAGACGCCTGGATCATGCCGGGGCTCCCGGGGTTGCCGTACTCGAGGGTCTGGGCCAGCAGGCTCCGTGCCGCCCCCCGACCCTGGCGCTCGGGGCTGACGCCCAGGAGCGAGAGCACCCACATCCCATCGCGGACGAAGGCCTGGGCCAGTCCGGTGACCCTCCCTGACTCCTCGGACACCCAGGAGCCGTCGGGGTCAGAGGCCAGAAGGTACCGGAGCCTCCGCTCGAGCCGCCGGTCGTCGGAGCCGGTTCGGGGGAGGGCGGGGAGGCCGAGCTGTGCCCGCAGGGACCAGAAGGCGGCGTGCCACACCTCGGCGGCGGCGGGCACGTCGGTCTCGGTCATGGCCCGCAGCGTCAGCACGGGGGGTCCTGGGTCGGCGGCCGCACCGGAGGTCAAGGGTCAGCCGGCGGTCGGGAGCCAGTCGGGCCGCCGGGCCTCGTAGGCGGTGATGTCCGCCTCGTGGCGCAGGGAGAGCCCGATGTCGTCCCAGCCGTTGAGCAACCGGTCGCGGGTGAACTCGTCCAGCGGGAACTCGGCGGTGATGCCGGCGGCCGGGGCCTCGAGGATGCCCCGGGCCACGTCGATGGTGATTTCAAGGGACGGGTCCGCCTCGATCGCCTCCATGAGCCGGCGCTCGACACCGGGAAGGACCTGGACCGGGAGCAGACCGGCCTTGGTGCAGTTGGTGCGGAAGATGTCCCCGAACCGGGGCGAGACCACCGCCTCGAACCCGTAGTCCTGGAGCGCCCACACGGCGTGCTCCCGCGAGGAACCGGTGCCGAAGTTGTGGCCGGCCACCAGGACGGTGGCGCCGACGTAGCGTGGGTCGTTGAGGACGAAGTCCCGGTCGTCGCGCCACTCCGAGAAGAGGCCGGCCCCGAATCCGGTCCGCTCGACCCGCTTCAACCAGTCGGACGGAATGATCTGGTCGGTGTCGACGTCGGACCGGTCAAGGGGGACCCCCCGGCCGGTCACCACCACGACGGGCTTCACGACGCGACCTCGGCCAGCGTGTCGGGCGTGGCGAACCGCCCGGCGACGGCGGTGGCCGCCGCCACCGCCGGGGAGACCAGGTGGGTCCGGCCTCCTCGGCCCTGCCGGCCCTCGAAGTTCCGATTGGACGTGGAGGCGCACCGCTCGCCCGGCGCCAGCTTGTCCGGGTTCATGGCCAGGCACATCGAGCAGCCGGGTTCGCGCCACTCGAAGCCGGCCGAGACGAAGATCTTGTCCAGTCCCTCGGCCTCGGCCTGGTTCCGAACCCGGCGTGAGCCGGGCACGACCAGGGCCCGCATCCCGGACCGGACGCGGCGCCCGTCGAGTACCGCGGCCGCCTCCCGGAGGTCCTCGATCCGCCCGTTGGTGCAGGACCCGATGAAGACCGTGTCGACCGCGATGTCCCGGAGCGGGGTGCCGGCGGTCAGGCCCATGTAGTCGAGGGCGCGGGCAGCGGCCTCGCGGTCCTCCGAGTTGTCGAAGGTGTCCGGGTCGGGCACGGCGGCGTCGATCGGTGCCACCTGGGCCGGATTCGTGCCCCAGCTGACGTGGGGGGCGATGGCCCCGGCCTGGAGGAGCACCTCTTTGTCGTAGAGGGCCCCGTCGTCGGAGGGCAGGGTCCGCCAATAGGCCAGGGCCTCGTCCCAGGCCATGCCCTGGGGCGCGTGGGGACGCCCCTCGAGGTACTCGAAGGTCGTCTCGTCAGGGGCGACCATGCCGGCCCGGGCCCCGCCCTCGATGCTCATGTTGCACACGGTCATCCGGCCCTCCATCGAGAGGGAGCGGATAGCGGAGCCGTGGTACTCGATGACGTGGCCCATGCCGCCGCCAGTCCCGATGCACCCGATCACCGCGAGCACGATGTCCTTGGCCGTCACCCCGGCCGGGAGCTCGCCGTCCACCTCCACCCCGAGGGTGAGGGGCCGCTGCTGGGGGAGGGTCTGGGTCGCCAGGACGTGCTCCACCTCGCTCGTGCCGATCCCGAAGGCCAGGGCGCCGAACGCCCCGTGGGTGGAGGTGTGGCTGTCCCCGCAGACCAGGGTCATCCCGGGCTGGGTGAGGCCGAGCTCGGGACCGATGATGTGCACGATCCCCTGGTTGGCGTGCCCCATCGGGAAGCAGGTGATCCCGAATTCGGCGCAGTTCGCCGACAGGACCTCGAGCTGCTTGGCCGAGACGGGGTCGGCCACCGGCCTGTCGATGTCCAGGGTCGGCACGTTGTGGTCGGCCGTGGCCACCGTCAGGTCCGGTCGTCGCACGGTGCGGTCGGCCAGCCTGAGGCCGTCGAAGGCCTGGGGGGAGGTCACTTCGTGGACAAGGTGCAGGTCGATGAAGAGCAGGTCCGGCTCGTCCCGAGCGGAGTGGACGACGTGGGTGTCCCAGACCTTGTCCGGCAGCGTGCGGGGGCCGGGGGGCTGCCCCGGCATCAGGCGCCGACCTTGACGATCTCCACCCGGAGGGTCCCCCCCGGCGCCTGGTACTCGACCGTGTCGCCGGCGGCCCGCCCGATGAGGGCCTGGCCGAGGGGCGCGCCGGGGGAGACGACCGCCATGTCGCCGCGGCGCTCCTCGATGGAGCCGACGAAAAAGTCCTGGACGTCGTCCTCGTCATCCCCCTCGTACCGCAGGGTCACGACGCTGCCGTGGTCGACCGTTCCGTCCCCCCGGCCGGTGTCATCCACCACCGTGGCGTTCTTCAGCAGGGCCTGGAGCTGGCGGATCCGGGACTCCATCTTCCCCTGGGAGTCCTTGGCCGCGTGGTAGTCACCGTTCTCCGACAGGTCGCCGAGAGCCCGGGCCGCCTCGATATGCTGGGCGATCTCGACCCGGCCACGGGTGGTGAGGTCCTCCAGCTCGGCCTGGAGCCGGTCGTAGGTCTCATGGGTCAATCGGGTTGACTGGGGGGCGTTGCTCAAGGGAGTCTCCTACAAGTTGCGCCTTCTGAGAGGGCTCGGCGCATCGTTCACGATTCCCTCCAAGGATACCTGTCGGGGGTCAGGGCCCACGGCGGCGAGGCACTCCCAGGTCGTCCGGGGCGTACCCGTGGGGCCAAGAGCGACGAGTGTTGTCCGCTAATCTTGCGGGCACGGTGTCCGCCCGCCACGGTCCAGGACGAGCCGCCTTCGACAGCCAGTGGGTGGAGGTGGGCATTCGCATCGACGTGATCGACGCTCGGCGGGTGGCAGGGTCAGGCCGTCCCGGCGCGGCGAGTGCGCCGGTCACCGGGTCGATCAGGTGCGGGCAGCGGTCGCATGGTTGACCGGCGCGTCCTAGGGGTCTCCCACACGGTGGCTCTGCGGCTGGCGACGCTGGGGCTCGGCGGCATCGTCAGCGTGCTGGTGTCCAGAGAACTCGGCCCGGCAGGCCTTGGCGAGTACACGGTACTGGTGACGATCGCGTTCCTCACCATGGCATTCGGGCACCTCTCGGTCGAGCAAGGCCAGCAGTACCTGTGGCCGAAGACGTCGGAACGGGATTCACTTGCCGCGAACGCCGCTGTTCTCGGATTTCTCGTGGGGTCACTCGCGGCCGGTGGAGCTTGGCTGGTGATTCAACTTCTCGGCGAAACGGTCGTGCCCGTTGCCAGCCCGCAGCTCCTCGGTGTCGCTCTGGCTACCGTGCCGTTCGCGATGACGATTCTCCTGTTCAGCAATCTGCTCATCCTTGACAACCGCATCCGTCGAGTGAACGTCGCCCAAGTCGTCGCTGCGGTGGTCGAGCTCCTCGTCATCGTCTCGCTTGCAGTGCTGAACCGTCTCACCGTGACCACGGT
>Ga0209040_10004382_pt1 | contig 10658 bp, 9 predicted proteins | sample BogFormECP12_OM3_FD_188240 | JGI IMG/M metagenome (GOLD analysis project Ga0209040, IMG submission 188240) | Bog forest soil microbial communities from Calvert Island, British Columbia, Canada - ECP12_OM3 (SPAdes) (version 2) | ecosystem: Environmental > Aquatic > Freshwater > Wetlands > Bog ... | reverse complement strand
CGACGTCGTGCTGACCCGGACCTCCAACACCGGCATCGGGCCGTGCGTCACCGAGCGGGCGGCCATCGGCAACCTGGCCCACTCGGACGCCGCGGTCTCGATCCACGCCGACGGCGGTCCGGCCACCGGCCGCGGCTTCGCCGTCCTCGAGCCGGTAGCCGACGGCATCAACGACCAGATCGTGGGGCCATCCCAGGTCCTCGGCACCGACCTGCGCAACGCCTTCGAGGCGCGGACCGGGATGCCGGTCAGCACCTACGACGGGGTTGAGGGGATCGAGCCCCGCGACGACCTCGCCGGCATCAACCTGTCGACCGTCCCGAAGGTCTTCGTCGAGTGCGGCAACATGCAGAACCCGACCGACGCCGCCCTCCTCGTCGATCCGGCCTGGCAGCAGCTGGCGGCGACGGCCCTGGCCGCCGGGCTCACCGACTTCCTCAGCTCGGAGGGCTGAGGCGCCCTGCCGGACACGGCCGCCCGACCAGGGAGGGCACACGGGACGAGCCCCGTTCGCCGGCCCGGATCCGGAACGGCGTGCCCCGGCCCGGTATCCTTTGGGATCGCACCAGCCGGCAGGCCGGCCCGACCGACTCAGGTCGTCGCCTCGGAGCCGTCGGCCCGGCCGGCCCCCGTCGGGCCATCCCTTCCGACGATCTCGCCGAGACCTCGACCACACCGGACCCACGACAAGGAGCGCAGATGACCACCGCCCACGACAACCCCGCCTTCAAGGTCGCCGACCTCTCACTGGCCGAGTTCGGGCGCAAGGAGATCCAGCTGGCCGAGCACGAGATGCCCGGCCTGATGGCGATGCGCGACGAGTACGGCGCCAGCCGGCCCCTCGAAGGCGCCCGGGTCACCGGGTCCCTGCACATGACGGTGCAGACCGCGGTGCTCATCGAGACCCTGATCGTCCTGGGCGCCCGGGTCCGGTGGGCCAGCTGCAACATCTTCTCGACCCAGGACCACGCCGCCGCTGCCGTGGCCGTCGGGCCCGACGGCACGCCGGAGGACCCCAATGGCGTCCCGGTGTTCGCCTGGAAGGGCGAGAGCCTCGCCGAGTACTGGTGGTGCACCGATCAAGCCCTGCGGTGGCCCGACGAGGGCGGCCCGACCATGATCCTCGACGACGGGGGCGACGCCACCCTGCTGGTGCACAAGGGGGTCGAGTTCGAGAAGGTCGGGGCCGTCCCCGACCCCTCCACCGCGGCGTCCGAGGAGTTCATGGTCGTCCTGGAGCTCCTCACCAAGAGCCTGGAGGAGGATCCGCAGCGATGGACAACGATCGCCAACGGGATCAAGGGGGTCACCGAGGAGACGACCACCGGCGTGCACCGCCTCTACGAGATGCAGCGCTCGGGTGAGCTGCTCTTCCCGGCCATCAACGTCAACGACTCGGTCACCAAGTCGAAGTTCGACAACAAGTACGGCTGCCGCCATTCGCTGGTCGACGGCATCAACCGCGCCACCGACGTCCTGATCGGCGGCAAGGTCGCCCTGGTGTGCGGTTACGGCGACGTCGGCAAGGGCTGCGCCGAGTCTCTGCGCGGCCAGGGGGCCCGGGTCATCGTGGCCGAGATCGACCCGATCTGCGCCCTGCAGGCGGCCATGGACGGCTACGAGGTGAGCACGCTGGAGGACGTGGTCGGCCATGCCGACATCTTCGTCACCGCCACCGGCAACAAGGACATCATCACGGCCGACCACATGGCCCGGATGAAGCACCAGGCCATCGTGGGCAACATCGGTCACTTCGACAACGAGATCGACATGGCCGGCCTGGCCAAGGTGGACGGCGTCGAGCGGGTCAACATCAAGCCGCAGGTCGACAAGTGGGTCTTCTCCGACGGCCATGCCGTCATCGTCCTCTCCGAGGGCCGGCTGCTCAACCTGGGCAACGCCACCGGCCACCCGAGCTTCGTGATGTCCAACTCGTTCACCAACCAGACGATGGCCCAGCTCGAGCTCTACACCAAGGCCGAGCAGTACGAGACCAAGGTCTACGTGCTGCCCAAGCACCTCGACGAGAAGGTGGCCCGGCTCCACCTCGACGCCCTCGGGGTCAGGCTGACCAAGCTGAGCCAGGAGCAGGCCGACTACATCGGGGTCCCGGTGGAGGGCCCCTACAAGCCCGACACCTACCGGTACTGAGCGCGCCGCCGGGTCGAGCGACGGCCGGGCACCGCCGTACCTCAGCCCAGCTGCCCGGCCAGGAAGGCGCCGATGCGGTCGGTGGCCGAGGTCGCCTCGGGGGCCACGGCGATGATGTGCCAGACGTGGGGCATCCCCTCGGCCACCGTCAGGATGACGTCGACCCCGGCCTTCTCGGCCGCCTCGGCGAACCGGAGGCCGTCGTCGAGGAGGACCTCCTCGGTCCCGGCGTCGACCATGAGCGGGGGCAGGCCGGCCAGGTCGGCGAACAGCGGGGAGATCAACGGGTCCGAGCGCTCGGCCGTCCCGGCGTAGGCGCCGGCCATCTCGTCGAGGACCGCGGCCGAGAGGATCGGGTCGACCTCGGCCTTGGAGACCATCGTGTCGCCCGATCCGGTGAGGTCGACCCACGGGGAGAGTAGGGCGGCGGCGGCCGGCAGGGGCACCCCGCGCTCGCGGGCCGTCACCAGCAGGGCGCCGACCAGGCCCCCGCCGGCCGAGTCCCCGGCGAGCACGACCGAGGCCGGGGGGAGCCCCTGCTCGTCGAGCAGCCAGCGGTAGGCGAACAGGGCGTCGTCAATCGCGGCGGGGAACGGGTGCTCCGGCGCCAGCCGGTAGTCGACGGCCAGCGCCCGCACCCCAGTCGACCGGGCCAGGCGGGCGGCCAGCTCGCGGTGACTGGCGGTGGAGCCCAGCTGGTAGCCGCCGCCGTGCAGGTACAGCAGCACCGCGTCCTCACGGGCGCCCGGGGGGGTGAGCCAGACGCCGGGCACCCCACCCGCCGCGACGTCGGTGACCGCCACGTCGTCGGGGAGGGGGAAGACCGCAGTCAGCATCTCGAGCGCCGCCCGACGTTCCTCCAAGGTCGAATCGGGCGATCCCAGCTGTTCGGACCGCTGGGCCCGCATCAGGGCGAGCGTGGCGTCCATCTCCTGACTCGACATGCCCGCAGGGTAGGCCAAGCGGCTGTCGGGCGCGTCGACGCCCTCAGGTACGGAGCACCGCGCCGGCCACGACCGTGCCGTCGGCCGCCACCACCCGGGCCGAGCGCACCTGGTCCGCCAGCACCGGCAGGACCGCCCCCCAGGCGCCGTAGCCGCCGGGCGACAACCAGAACGAACCGACACTCACAGTGCGGCCGCCGACCGTGGTGACCTCGCAGGTCACCTCAGCCGAACGACCGGCGTCGGCCATCGTCATGAACATCCACGACGGCTCCGCCGCGTCGACCGTCACCTCCCCCACGTGTCGGCCGTCGGTGGTCAGCGCGGCCGACGTCAGCCGCCCTCCGATGCCCCCGTTGACCGCGCTCGGCCGGAGCGCCGCGCCGGGGGCGGCCAGCCAGCCGGCGCCGAAGGCCAGGGCCACCGCCACCACCCCGGCCAGCACGACCTTGTCGGCGCAACGCCGGGGCCCGGTCGGGCGGACGGGGGGTGCCACGGCATCGATCCCGAGACGATCGAACAGCCGCACCTCGAAGCCGACGGGGGGCTCGGCCTGCGGGGCGAGCTGGACCACGGCGTCAGCGGCCAGTGCCAACTGCTCGAGCTCGGACCGACACGAGGAGCACGAGGCGAGGTGGTTCAGCGCGGCCGAGCGCTCGCGACCCGAGAGCGTGCCGAGCGCCAGCTCGGGGAGCTCCTCGCGCACCGCTTCGCACGTGGGCGACCCCTCCTGGGCGGTCATCGGCCCGACTCCTGGTCCACCAGGGCCGTCCGGAGCTTGGCCATCCCCGCCCGGATCCTGGTCTTCGCCGTCCCCAAGGGGATCAACTCGGCCTCTGCGATCTCGGCCGCCGTGCGTCCGTAGACGGCGGCCAGCACCAGCGCCCGACGCTGCTCGGCCGGCATGGCGGCCATCGCCCGACGTAGGCCGGGGAACGAGTCGGCGGTGACGGCCCGCTCCTCGGGGGACCGTTCGCTACTGACCAGTCCGAGCCCCACGAAGTCGTCGGGGTCGGTCGGGACGGCCCGGCGCATCCGCAGCGCGTCGATGGCCAGGTTGCGGGTGATCGTGAGGACCCAGCTCGTGACCGAGCCCCGCCGGGGGTCGAAGACCGGGGCGTGGCGCCAGACCCGGACCAGGGCCTCTTGGGCCACGTCCTCCGCCGTCGCCGCCTCCCCGACCATCGAGAAGGCGAGGCCGAAAACCCGGCGCTGGTAGCGGCGCACGAAGGCCACAGCGGAGCCCTGGTCACCGTGGGCCATCCCGGCCAGGAGCGCCTCGTCGGAGAGCCCGGGGGTGTCCACGCCTGATTGTCCCATCCCCAGTGCTACGGGCCGGGGTTGCGGCGGGATTGCCGACGGCTCGGCCTGAGGGGCAACCCTCTGGGGCAATCTCACCGAGGACGACGGCCGTAGGACCGCCAGAGGCCCCGGCGGGGTCGTCGGCCGGAGGGCGCCATGGGATCGCAGGCACCACAGCAGGAGAGCGGTTCGCCGGAGCAGGATCGGGACGCCCCGGCGGCACCGGAGGGCCGGCGGCACCCAAGCACCGGCGCCACCCAGTGGGGGGGTGAGACCACCGTGCCGGTCCCGCAGCCGCCACCACGCCGTGCGCGGCCCCGGGTCCGGGCCTCGTGGCCGGGGGACGGGAGAACTCCTTGACCGCCAACCTCACGCTGTGGGCGGCGGCCGTCCTCATGGCCCTGTCGGCACTGATCCACCTGCGGCTGTGGGGCTCGTTCCAGTACCGACGGTCCCGACGATCGGGCCGCTCTTTTCCTTCTCCAGGCGATAACCGGCCTCGTGCTGGCGGCCCTCGTGGCGATCGTCCGGCGGGTCTGGGGGCCGTGGTGGCCTTCGGCTTCGTGGCCTCGACGATCGGCGGTTTCCTGGTGTCGGTCTCGGTTGGCCTCTTCGGGTTCGAGGACGGGTGGAGCGCACCGTACGCGGGTGGCGCGTTCGCCGTGGAGATCGCCGCCCTCGTCGTGCTGGCGACGGGCGGTAGCCTCGGCTATCTCGGATCGCGGCGCGGGCCGGGGACCGGACCCCCGACCGGTCCCGCCTCCGGCTGATCCGGGCCGACTCCGGCGAGCCCGGCGAACAGGTCGTCCTCGGGTAGCGACGCCCAGGTCCGGTCACGGCCCCGGACGAACGACTCGGTCGAGAAGATCTGCCCGAAAAGCTCGGAGCCCATGGCGAGGAAGAACCCGTTGTCGGCCTGGCTGGCGTGCGCGGCGAGGGCCTCGTACTTGCGGTCGACCACGTCCGCACAGTCGACGAACGTCGCCACCAGGTCGTCATCGGTGCCGAAGGCCGGCTCCCCTTCGACCCAGTCGGGCAGGGTCATCCCGGCGGCGCGGGCCACGTCGGCGAACCCAGCCAACGTCGACTTCGCGATGGCGACGAAGTAGAGCTTGTCCACCGTCCCCCCCGTCGCCTCCACGGCGGCCACCGTCACCCGGTGGGCCTGGATGTGGTCGGGGTGGCCGTAGAAGCCGTCGGCGTCGTAGGTCACCACCACCTGGGGCCGGTGGCGATCGATGAGGTCGGCCAGTCTCAGCGCCGCTTCAGGGACCGCCACGTTGCAGAAGGCCCCCGGGCGCTCGTTCTCGGGCCAACCCGCCATCCCCGAGTCGTGGTAGCCGAGCACCTCGAGGTGCCCGACCCCGAGCGCGTCGCAGCTCGCCTCCAACCCCGCCCGGCGCTGGCGCGCCACCGCGGTCGAGTCCTCCCGGCCCTGGACCCGGGGCGTCTCGGGACCGCCCGGCGGGGCGGCGAGGTCACCCAGTGCGCCGTCGGTGCAGGTGACCAGCACGGTGCGGACGCCCTCGGCCGCGTAGCGGGCGAGCACGCCCCCGGTGAAGAGCGCCTCGTCGTCGGGATGGGCGTGCACCGTCATCAAGGTGAGCGGCCGGTCCGGCACCGGACCACCGTAGGCCCAGCCCCGCTGCGGGCACCTGGGCGGCGGGCGGCGGCGACGGGCGACGGCGGGCGTCGGGCGGGTCGTAGGCTCGGCGCCCATGGCAACGGCCGCCCCGGGCATCGGGCCCCTCGTCTCTCCCGATGGGGACCCGGGGGGTCGCCAGACCCGGTTGCGGGCGCCGACCTCGGGCGGGCGGCCGGGTTGGGCGGCGGGGTGGTCCGTCTGAGCGATCCCGTGGCGCCCTCGTCCGGCGCCGGCACCGCCGGCGCCGTGGCCGACCGCCCACCGCCCGCCGACGGCGGGTCGGGGGGCACCCCGGCCCGAGCCGCACGTGGTCCCCGCCACGCCGCTTCGCAGCACGGATCGGCTTCCCGCCTGACCGGTCTGCAGTGGGCGATCGTGCTGACCGCCGCCGTCACCCTCGTGAACATGATCTGGGTGCTGCGCGACAGCACGGCGCCGTCCTGGGACCAGTCGCACTACCTGAACCTCACCTGGTACTACCAGCAGGCCCTGGACCACCACGGTCCCGGCGCGCTGCTCCATGCCGTCTACACGTCGGACCCCTCGCGCGCCCCGCTGCTCTCGCTCCTGATGCTTCCGCTCGCCTACGTGTTCGGCCCGGGGCCCGGCATGGGCCTGGCCCTCAACACGCTGCTCTGGCCGGTGCTGCTGCTCAGCGCCGGGGCGGTGGCCAAGGAGCTCTTCGACGACCGGGCCCGCCTGCTGGCAATCGCCATCCTCGCGTCGATGCCGCTAGTGATGGCGCTGTCGCACACGGTGCTCCAGGACTTCCTGTTGCTCACACTGACGACACTCGGTGTCCTCCTGCTCATCCGATCGCGTCGGTTCTCGAACTGGAAGGCCTGCATCGGGCTCGGGCTGGTCGTCGCGCTCGGCATGCTGACCAAGTTCTCCTTCTTCGTCGGCGTGGCCGGCCCGGCGGCCGTCACCCTCGTTGCCGCGGCCATCGGTTGGGCCGGTGCCCATCGCGCCGAGGGTGACTGGCGGGCGACACGCGTCGCGCTGCGCAACCTCGCGGTCGTCGGGATACTGGCGATCGTCCCGTCACTGCTGTGGTACGTGCCGAACTGGTCGGCCACCGCTGCCTACCTGCGGACCCAGTACTCCCTGCAGGCAGGGGCCATCGCCGATCCGCTCATCCCGTCCCACGTCACCTCGTTCCTGATCGGGACCGGGGCCAACATGTCCTGGCTCTGGGTGGTCCTGGCACTCGTCGTGGGCGTGCTTAGCCTGTCCCGGCTTATCCGATGGCTCGGCGAACGCGGCGGGCGTCGGGGCGACGTGCTCACCGCCGCGTTGCTCGGCTCGTGGCTCCTGATCCCGGTCGCCGTGGTCGCGGCGAACGTGAACCAGGACCCGAGGTACGTGATCGCCGCCTACCCCGCCCTGGCGGTGACGGTGGCCGGCCTCATCTCGGGCCTGGGCAGCACCGCGCTCAGGAGGCTGCTCGTCGGGGCCATCGTCGTGTTCGGCGCCACCCAGGTGCTCCAGGTGAACGTCCCCTCCTACCATGTCCCCCTCCTGCCGTCGGCTATGTCGATCAACACGGCCGACGGGTCGATCACCGTGCCACTGGCAGGGGCCGACGGACCGGCGGTTCCACCCCTTCCCCGCAACTACACTCTCGACGTCCTCGAGTACCTCGAGTCGAAGAGCCAGGGCCCGGGCGGGAGGATCGAGCCGAAGATGGTCGACATCGTCGAACTACACCCGGCGGTGAACGGCAACAACCTCACGTACTACGCCCTCGTCCGACACGACCCGTTCACCTTCTTCACCGAAGACGCTGCCGCCAGCCAACGGGCCCTGGCCACGGCGCTGCGGGCGGCCGACTTCGTCCTCTACATACGCCAACCCCACGTCGGGAGCCCCGGGACCTCGGGGCGGGTCGGACAGTTGAACAGTGTGGCCGCAGCCCGGTTCATGACCCCGGCCATGTTCGCCATGTTCAGACCGGACCCCCGACGGATCTTCGTCGGGGCCGACTCGGGCCAGGGCCCGTTCATGGCGGTCCTCCAGCGCCGATGACCGCTCAAGGACGCCCCGAGGCCGGGCCCGCCCCGCCCCCAGCCCACTCCGAGCCCCGTCCCCGGTCCGGTTTAGGCTCGCGGCCGGTGGGGCTAGCCGGATACCACGAACGCCAGGCGCACGGGTGCACGATCACGGTGGTGGTCGCCACCCGCGACGGCTACGAGCAGCTCGCCCCCATCCTCGACGCCCTGGTCCCCCAGGTCGACGACGTCGGGGGCGAGGTGATCGTCGCGTGCGGCAGCGGGCGGGGGGCACCGGTCGGACCACCGGTCACCTGGCTCGCCGTCGACGACGTCAACCTGCTCAACCTTCGTCGCCTGGCCGTGGCCCGGGCGCGGGGCGACATCATCGCCTTCGGCGAGGACCACCTCGTGCCAGGGCCGGGGTGGTGCGCCGCCGTCGTGCGGGCCCACGCCGAGCATCCGGCGGCGGCGGCCGTGGTGGGCTGCCTGGCCAACGGCACCGACCGGACCGTGTCGGGACGGGCCAATTTTCTCGGGTTCGCGGCACCCTTCACGAGTCCGATGCCGATACTCCCGACCCGGCCCCCGCCCGTCTCGGTGCTCTCCTTCAAGCGCCAGGCCCTCGACGGCGTGGACGGGAACGCCGGCTGCATCGAGTCGGCGCTGCTGCCTCAGCTCTTCAGAGAGGGTCGGATGGTGCCCGACGACCGGATCGTGGGACTCCACTACCAGGACCATGGATGGCGTTGGTCGGTCGCCAACGCGTTCGTCAACGCCCGGGCCAACTACGGGTATTCGGCCTCCGCCCTGGACCCGGCCGGCCGTCGTGGCGTCGCCCGCTGGATCACCACCCGCATGGTCCCCCGGCAGTGGAGGGAGGCCCGGGCGGCACGCCACCTCTCCCGGGGCCCGGGGGACCTGGTCCTCGTGGCCGTGATCAACGCCGCCACCGCCACCGGCGCGCTGACCGGGACCTTCGCCGGACCTGGACGAGCCGCCGAACGGGTCGCATGAGCGCCCCGGCCGCGACCGACCATGGACCAGCATCCCGACGCCGGGGACCGCCACGGTGGCGGCTACCGGGGAGCCCTCCCCATCGTCGGGCCACCGTGCCGGCCGCCCGACGCGGGCCGACCGGCCGCCCACGATCATGAGCCCCTCGGAGACGTTTTCCCGGGTGCTGGTGCTGGGAGGCACCGGCCTGCTCGGGTCCGAGGTGGCCCGGGCCCTGCTGGCCGAGGGAGCCGCCGTCACCGTGGTGGCGAGGCAGCCGCCCACCGGTGTGCGGTCGGCCTGGTTGCGCCCGGCCGAACTCGTGCTCGGGCGGGCCGACGACCGGGCGGTGCTGGCCAAGGCCCTCGAGGGGGCGACCCACGTCGTCCACGCGCTGGGCGCCCTTCCGCCGGCCCTGGCCGACCGTGATCCGCTCCACCACCATCAGGCGGTGGTCCCGACACTGCTCGGGCTGCTCGATGCCCTCGTGGAGCGCCCGGGGGTCGGTCTGAGCTACATCTCGTCGGGCGGTGCGGTCTACGGGAGCGGTTGCCCGCTGCCGGCGACCGAGGAGAGCGCCTGCCACCCGGTCTCCGCCTACGGCGTCACCAAGCTGACCTCCGAGCACTACGTCGGCATGTACGCCACCCAGCACGGGATCCCCTCTCGGATCCTGCGGGTGGGGAACGCCTATGGACCGCTCCAGGCGGCGGGGACCGGCCAGGGGGTGGTGGCCACCTTCCTCCACGGCGCGCTGCACGGGGCCCCGGTCCGGGTGTTCGGGGACGGCTCGGCCGTGCGCGACTACGTGGAGGTCTCCGACGTGGCCCGGGCCGTGGTCCAACTCTCGGCGCGGCGTGACGGCCCGCTCGTCGTCAACGTCGGGAGCGGCGTCGGGCATTCGGTCCGCGCGGTCCTCGGGATCGTCGAGGACGTGGTTGGCAGCCGGATCGACATCGAATGGCTGGCGTCGCGGCGCTCGGACGTCGACGCCATCTACCTCGACACGACCCGGCTGGCCAGCCTCATCGACTGGACGCCGACCTCCCTCGCCGATGGCGTGGACGCCACACTGGCGGCGTGGCGGCGGGCGCGGCCCGCTGTCGAGCTGCCCGGATGAACCTCACGGAGCTCGCCGCCCGGGGCCGGCGCACCCTCTCAGAGCGCGTGGGCCCCGGGCTGCGGCGCAGGCCGGACCGGCCGGCCGTCCCGGCGGCAAGCGGCGGCGGCCCGGTCCTCCCGAACGTCCCGGGCTCGCCCCTGCGCGGCCATGTGGACGACCCCCGGCCCGACAGCATCGTGCCCGACGACACCGTGGTCGTCCGGGGTTGGCACCTGTGGGGGGACCAGCCGGTCCTCGCCGTCGCGTTCTCGGTGGGCGGCCGGGTCGTGGGCCACGCCAGCAGCGGATCCGAGTCCCGGGCCGACGTGGCCAGGGCGCTCGGCGCCGACCGTTTCACCGAGTCGGGGTGGCACGGGGTGATCGACCTCTCCGGATCCGGCGATGCGGTGCTGACCGTCACCGTGTGGCCCGCCCCGGGCGAGCCACCGATCGACCTCACCCCGGTGCCGATCCGGGTCTCCCACGACCGGCGGGCCGAGGTGGCCGAGGTGGCGGAGGTCACGGAC
>Ga0209040_10004381_pt1 | contig 10658 bp, 6 predicted proteins | sample BogFormECP12_OM3_FD_188240 | JGI IMG/M metagenome (GOLD analysis project Ga0209040, IMG submission 188240) | Bog forest soil microbial communities from Calvert Island, British Columbia, Canada - ECP12_OM3 (SPAdes) (version 2) | ecosystem: Environmental > Aquatic > Freshwater > Wetlands > Bog ... | reverse complement strand
GGCCACTTCGTCAAAATGGTGCACAACGGCATCGAATACGGGTTGATGGCTGCCTATGCCGAGGGCATCGGCATTTTGCGTTCGGCCAACGTCGGGAAGCAGACGAATACGATCGATGCCGAGACCACGCCATTGCGCGATCCCGAGCATTACCAGTATGACCTAAACCTGCCCGATATCACCGAGCTGTGGCGGCGCGGCAGTGTCGTCGCCTCATGGCTCCTGGACCTGACGGCGAGTGCGCTCGCCAAGGACCCTGAGCTTGCGGGCTTTGCCGGCCGGGTTTCGGATTCGGGTGAAGGGCGTTGGACGATCAAGGCCGCGATCGACGAGGCCGTGCCGGCGCACGTCCTGTCCGCAGCGCTCTACGATCGCTTCGCCTCGCGCGGCGAGGCCGAGTTCGCCAACAAGCTGCTGTCGGCCATGCGCTACGAGTTCGGCGGTCATATCGAAAAGCCGGCGGGTTAGCTTCCGTTACTCCGCAGCGCGGGCGGCCGGGACCGGCACTTTCTTGCGCGCCTTTCGCCACTCCTCGAAGCCCTGCAACACCGAGAAGAACGAGGGGACGAACAGCACGGCGAGGCAGGTCGAGGCGATGATGCCGCTGAGGACGCTCAGTCCCAGCGAAATATCTGCGTTGGCCCCGGCTCCGGTCGCCAGCACCAGCGGCAAGACCCCCATCCCGAAGGCGAACGAGGTCATCAGGATCGGCCGGAAACGCGAGCGTGCCGCCTCCACCGCCGCCTCGGAGATCGGTTTTCCGTGCACCATCCGGCCTTCGCGCGCCATCTCGACGATCAGAATGCCATTCTTGGCCGACAAGGCGATCATCAGAATGAGGCCGATCTGCGTATAGAGATTGTTGGCGACCCCGAGGCTGGTCAGCGCGATGACCGGTCCCAACAGCGCCAACGGCACCGCCGAAAGCACCGCCAGCGGCAGGATCCAGCTTTCATACTGGCCGGCGAGACACAGATAAACCAGCAAGAGCGATAATCCGAACAGGTAATAAAGCTGATTGCCGGTCAATTTCTCCTGATAGGACATCGTCGTCCATTCATAGGAGACGCCCGGCGGCAGTATCTTTTTCGCGATCTCTTCCATGACGGTCAGCGCTTGGCCCGAGCTGACGCCACGTGCCGGCGCGCCAACGATCGTCGACGACGGGAAGAGGTTGTAGAGGGTGACCAGCGGCGGCCCGACGACCGAACTGAGGTGCGCCACCGCGCCGATCGGTACCATTTGGTTGTCCTGGCTGCGCACGTAGAGGTTCAGCAGATCATCCGGCTGCAGACGGGACTGGGAGTCGGCCTGCACGTAGACCTGGAGCGAAAGACCGAACTTATTGAATTGGTTGACGTAAGTGGACCCGAGATAGGAACTGAGCGCCGAGAACACGTCGCCGACCGATACGCGCAGGGTTTCCGCCCGGTCGCGGTCGACGGTTACCGCGACTTGCGGCGCGCCGGGGCGGAAAGTCGTCAGGACGTGCTGCAACCGCGGATCGGCATTGGCCTCTTTGACGATTTGCTCGGTTACTTCACTGAGCTTTTGGTAGTCAAAGCTGCCGCCCAATAGCTCGAGCTGCATCTGGAAGCCGCCGGCATTTCCGATGCCTTGAATCGGCGGTGGTGCCACCACAAAGAGCCTCCCATCGGGAGCCTTATTGAGCCCCGCCTGCAGGTGCTCGGCGATCGACAGGATGTCCGTTCCCTTAGCCTTGCTCCGCTGATCCCAGGGTTTGAGCACGACATAGCTGACGCCGGCGTTGGCAAGGTCGGCATTGTTGTCGAGCACGGACGTTCCGGAGATGGCGATTACCTTGTCGACGCCCGGGGTGTCGAGCGCAATCTTGGTCGCCTGATCCAGGGCCGTGGTGGTGCGTCCGAGAGCAGCCCCATCGGGCAATAGCGCGGCGATAACCAGATAGCCCTGGTCTTCGTTCGGGATGAACGCGGTCGGCAGACGGGCGATGCCCCAGATGCCGACGCAGGCCAGCGCCAGACCGACCAGCACCATCAGGCCGGCGCGCCGCACCATCCGGCCGATCAGCCCGGTATAAGCCCGCTCCATTCGATTGTAGACGTGGTCGAAGCCGCGAAAGAAAAAGTTGCGCTGCTCCACCGGCACTGGTGTGCGCAGCCAAAGCGCGCATTGCGTCGGTTTCAGAGTGGCCGCGTTCACGGCGCTGATCAACGCCGTGACCGCGATCACCAACGCGAACTGCGCAAACATCTGCCCACTCAGACCGGGGACAAAGGCCGAAGGCAGGAACACCGCCATCAGCACAAGGGTGATGCCGATGATCGGCCCAAACAATTCATCCATCGCCTTGATCGCGGCATCGTGCCCTGACATGCCCTGCTCGATGTATTTGGACACGCCTTCGACGATGACGATGGCATCGTCGACGACGATGCCGATCGCCAGAACAAGCGCGAACAGGGTCGAAAGGTTGACGGTATAGCCGAGCGCCGCCATCCCGGCGAAGGCGCCGATGATCGTGACCGGAACCGTCGTCGCCGGCACCAGGACGGCGCGAAAGCTCTGCAGAAAGACCAGGATCACGATCAGCACCAGCACCCCGGCCTGCCACAAAGTAGTGTAGACCCCGTTGATCGAGTTCTGGATAAAGATCGTGGTGTTGTAGGGGATGCTGTAATGCAGCCCTTGCGGGAAGCGGCGCGAGAGTTGCTCCATCTTGGCCGCGACCTCGCTCGCGACCTTTAATGAATTGGCGTCTGGCGTCTGAAAGATGGCGATACCGGCAGCCGGCTTGCCACTGAGCTTGAAATCCTGCGAATAAGTCTGCGCACCGAGTTCGACGCTCGCCACGTCCTTGAGCCGGACGAGCCGACCGCCCTGAGCGGTCTGGTCCTTGACGATGATGTCGGCGAACTGGCCCGGGTCACTTAGCCGGGACACGATGTCGACGGTGTATTGGAAGGCCTGGTCCTTCGGCGCCGGCGGCATGCCGACCTGCCCCGCCGCCACCTCTTGGCTCTGCTGCCTGACGACCCTGATCACGTCTTCCGGAATCAGACCGAACGAATACAATTTCTGCGGGTCCATCCAGATCCGCATCGAATATTCACCGGCGCCCATCACTGTGACGTTGCCGACCCCCGGCAGGCGCGCCAGCTCGTTCACCAGGTTGATCGTCGCGTAATTCCACATATAGAGGGCGTCGTACTGCCCGTCCGGCGAATCCAGGGTTACGAACTCCAGGATCGACGAGGATCTCGCCTGGATGGACACGCCCTGCGCCTGGACCGCCTGGGGCAGCTGTGCCATCGCGTTCTGCACCCGGTTTTGGACCAGGACCTGGTTCATGTTCGGGTCCGTGCCGATCTCGAAACTCACCGTTAGCGTGTAGGTGCCATCGTAGGCGCTGGTCGACTCCATGTAGATCATGTTGTCGACGCCATTCACCTGCAGCTCGATCGGCAGGGCGACGGTGTCGATGACGGTCTGGGCACTGGCGCCCGGATAGCGCGTCGTCACCTGCACGGTGGGCGGCACCACATTTGGATATTCGGCGATCGGAAGGCGGAAGATGCAAATGGCACCGATCAGCACAAGCACGATCGCCAGCACATTCGCCAGGACCGGATGCTCGATGAAGAATTTCGAGATCATGGCTTGGGACCCGTAGAGGTCGCGCCTGCCGGTCCGGCGGAGGGCGCGTCGATCGCGGTCAGCTGCGGCGTCACCTTCGTACCCGGATTTGCGCGCCACAGGTCGCCGACGACCACCCGGTCGTCGAGCTTGAGACCGGACGTGATGACCCGGAGAGAGCCCACCAACTCCCCCAGTTGAACATAGCGCTGCTCGACGACATTGTCCTTGTCCAGGACCAGCAGGTAACGGCCCCCCTGATCTTCCTGCAAGGCGCGGTCAGGCACCAGCAACGCGTTCTGGTCCACCTTTCCCATCGGCAGGCGCATCCGCACGAAAAAACCCGGCAGCAGGGTGCGGTCTCGGTTGGCGAGAATGCCCCGCACGGATAATGTTCCGGTAGCTGGATCGAGCCCGGGCGCGACAAACTCGACCGTGCCCTGAAGGGGAAACCCGGTTTGGTCCGATAAGCCGACATCGACCGGAATCTTGACCAGATCCTCGAGGGTGAGCCGGCGCTGGCCCAAATTCGCCCGGATCTTCAACACATCCTGCTCGCTCAAATTGGCAACCACGTAAATCGGATCGAGCTGAACGATTTCGACCACCGCATTCTGCTGGCCCGCGCCGCCGATCAGATTACCGGGATCGATAAGATGCTTCCCCATGACACCGTCGAATGGCGCCCTGACCTCAGTATATCCCAGATTTAGCTTAGCCAGCGCGACGCTCGCCTGAGCCCCAAGCAGTTGCGCCTCTGCGCTCGCCCGCTCGAAATTCCAGTGATCGACATCGACCTGGGTTGCCGCGTCCTTCTTGAGCAGGGCCGTATACCGAACGACTTCGGTCTTCGCGTACAAGAGAGAGGCCTGAGCGGCGAGCACCTGCGCTTGCGACTGTTGCAGCTGATCCTTGTACTGGTCTTGCTGGATCGTGAAGAGAAGATCGCCCTGCTTGACAAACGCGCCGTCCGCGAAATGCAGCTTATCGAGATAACCCTCGACGCGCGCGAGCAACTTGACCGAGTTCACCGCGGCGGCGTTGCCGGTGACCTCGACATAACTGCTGACGCTCTGAACCCTGGGTCTAACGACGGGGACCGGCGGGGCCGGCTGCGGCGTAAGCTGCGCTTGGACAACGCCAGCCGGAGGCGGTGTTGCTGCCACCTTGGGCGGAGCCGCCGTGGCCGTGTCGAACGGTCCAGGCGTGCCCAGCTTGGCCGTCCCGTAAACGCCGAAGCAGAGTGCCGTCGCTATCGCAGCCGCGAGGAGCACCCGGCGCCGGCCTGCGCATTCCGCAGCACGGCACCTCGACCACATATCGGACAGCATTCTCACAGCATCCTCACCATTCCGGCGGCCGCGGGCTTGGACTCACGTCCGCAGGGGTGGGGAGTCCCGGCGCCGGCGGCTGCGGCTCGCCGGGAGGCGGCAGCAGCCCGCCCCAGTTGGTCCGATTTCTCATCTCGTCGGCCGTCGCGGCAGGCACGAACTCGTTATCCGCGCGTATTTGCCATCCGCCGCCCAGCGCTCGGTAGACCGATGCCAGCCCCGTCGAAACACCGCCCTCAGCCATAGCCAGATTGTTCTGCGCCGTGTAAAGGTTTTGCTCCGCCGTCAGCACGGTCGTGAAGTCCCTGGTCCCGAGGTTCCATTGCAGGATCGCAAGGCCGAGCGCAGCCGCTGCGTCCGCGGCGCTGCGGCGCAGGAACTCGACCTGCTCGCGCCCCTGGAGAAAGCTCGCCAACCCGTTCTCGACCTCCTGCTGCGCCTTCAGCACGGCGCTCTGATAGTCGACCAGAAGCCCCTGCAGCTTTGCATCCTCGACCCGGACGGTGTTGGTGATCTGGCCGTAGTTCAGGATATTCCACTGAAACGAGGGCCCGAAGCCGAAGGTGATCCCCTTCCCCTCGAACAGTTGCTTAAGCTTGTTGCCGTTGATGTTGCTGGCTACCGTTCCGAAAGTCCCGGTCAGGCTGAACGCCGGATAGAGGTTCGCCTCGGCAATCCCGACCTGTGCACTCTGTGCCGCAGCCGCCAGCTCCGCGGCGCGAATGTCCGGCCGGCGGCGGACAAGATCGGCGGGAATGCCGACGGCGACGTCTTTCGGGGGAACCGGTATTTGGGTCGAGTGTCCGAGCAGGTTATCGAGCGGCTCGGGCGCCATGCCGAGCAGCACCCGCAGCGCGTTCAGCCCCTGCTTCAGCTGGATAGTCAATTGCGGGATCGCCGCTTCGGTCTGTCCGAGCACGTTTTCCGACTGGTAGACGTCGAGCTTGGTGGCGGTGCCGCCGCGATACTTGTCCCACGCAATGGCGACCGCCTTCTTTTGCTTGGCGACGTTTTCCTGCGCGATCTTGATCTGCGTTTCGAGCGTGCGGATGCCGATATAGGTGGTGGCTACGTCGCCGAGCAAGGTGACCAGCACTTCGTCGTAACCCGCGATAGAGGCGAGGTAGGCCGCATCGGCCGACTCGATCCCGCGGCGAAACTTGCCCCAAAAGTCCAGTTCCCAGTTGACGGTAAGGCCCAGCGAGTCGCGCCAAAAGTTGTTCAGTACACTGGCCGGGGTCGCCGTCGGATCGGCGTGGCTCTCTCGGGTGTAGAGCATCGATCCCGTCCCGTGCTGCAGCTGGGGATAGAACTCGCCGATCGCCACGCCCAACTGGGCCCTCGCTTCGAGCACCCGAGTCCCTGCGCTGACCAGAGACAAGTTCTGATTGTAGGCGGTCTCGACCAGCCGATCGAGCACCGGGTCGTGGAAGACCTTCCACCAGTCGCGGTATTCCTGATTGCGGGTATAGACTGACGGATTGTCCGATTCGAGCCATCTCTCGGCAAGCGGGGCCGAAGGAGAGGAGAAGTCGGGGCCGACGAGACACCCGGCGCAGCAGAACGGCAGCGCGAAGCTGAGCCATACGCAAAATTGCATGGCCGGCGAGCCAGACTTCCGGCGAGCGGAGCCGCAGCGAAACATTCACCCCCCCGGGTGGCACAAGACAGCCGTCAGGCTATTTTGCTGGACCCTGACTTAGCCTGCCCGAAATTCCGGTGCAAGGCTTGATTGTTGAGATCGAGGTCTTTCCGAGCTCCGGATTACTGACCGCCCGATCAAGCGCCAGCCTGATAATTGACGAGAACAACAGGACGACCTTCTCCGCGCGAACCCGCGCCGACGGCAAGCGCGCTCTGGCCCGGTCGGGCGAATTTACCATGCGATTACGGCAATTTTCGGGAGGGCGACGAAGGCCGCGTTGCGGCGCTTCGTCGTAACCGGCACATCAGGCGCCGGGCCCCTCGAGCACGATTTCGATCCGGCGATTCTGCGCCCGGCCTTGCGGCGTTTCGTTCGGCGCGACGGGGTGCGTTTCGCCGAACCCCTTGGCCGACAGGATGTTTGGATTGACCCCCTGCGACTGAAGATATGCGGCGACATTCGCGGCCCGGCGAGACGACAGATCGAGGTTGTCGGCGATGCCGGCACGCTGCAACGCAGGCCCGACCGGCGCATTATCGGTAAAGCCGTAGACCACGACTTTGGCGCTTTGCACAGACCTCAACTGCGGCACGTATTGGCTGAGCGCCGCCTGGCCGGCGGCGCTCAGTCGATAACCTCCCTCCGGGAACAGGAGATCGCCCGCCATGACCCACCTGTTTTCCGCCTGCATCTTGGCTATTTCACCCTGCTGGGCGGCCACCTGTGCCTGGGCATGCTCAAGCTGCGAGGCTTGCTCGTTATAGGCCGATTGGGACACGCAAGCCGCCAAGACGAGCGCGGCGAGCGGCATGGCGGCCTCTCCCCAAAAAATCTTTTGGGCCATCGACGACCGCCCGCCGGCCTTAAGCTCCGGCCGCGCCGGGACCCTGCACGGTGATTTCGATACGGCGGTTTGCCGCGCGGCCCTGCGGGGTGTCGTTGGAGGCGACCGGGTGCGTTTCGCCGAAACCCTTGGCCGAAACGATGTTGGGGTTGATGCCCTGGGAGACCAGGAAGGTCGCCACGGTGGCCGCCCGCCGCGTCGACAAAACGAGGTTATCCGGGATCCCCTGGCGCTGCAGCTCCGGACCTACCGGAGTGTTGTCGGTGTAGCCATATACGACAATCTTGACATTCTGCAGACCCCTCAGCCGAGGGACGACGTTGTTGGCGATCTCGGCCTGCCCGGCGGGGCTGAGCTGAAAGCCGCCCGACGCGAACAGGAGGTCACCCGCTTCGACGAACTTTTGCTCCGCTTGCGATTGCGCGAGCTGCGCCTTGAGCTGGTTGTTCTCCGCCACTACCGCGTCATATTGCTGTTGCGATACGCAGGCCGATAACAGCAAAACGGTGAATGGGATAGCGATCGCCGCGACGATCCCCTTTCTGTTCATGGCTAATCTCCTCTTCAACTGTTGGACCTTCATCGAGCCCGATTTGTCCCAGGCCCTCCCGCCGGATCAGCCGCGCATCATGCGCGGCCAAGCGCACATCTATATAACCTAGGATTATGCCAGATTTAAAGCATAAGTTGCTCTGGTGCGATCGATAAAATCGTATCGGTTTTGTGCAAACTTTTCATATCGTTGCGCAAAATCGGCTGGATCGTGTGCCTGGAATTCGGCGGATGCCTCTCGCTGAACGCTTGGCGCGACCGTTGACTCGACGGGTGCTTGGACAAGGAAGCGATCGGCAGATCATGAACCGGCCTTTGCTCGTCGTCGATGGCGACTCGTTCGCACACCGCTCCTACCACGCATTGCCGAAATCGATTCGGCGGCGCGGCAACACGGGCGGCGGCGCGATCGTCGGATTCGCCAATTTCCTGCTGCGGCTCTACGCGCAGGAGCAGCCCCGCGCGGTGCTCGTCGGCTGGGACACGCTCGATGCGCCGACCTACCGGCACGACGCGCTCGAAGGCTACCAGAGCGGCCGTGTCTTCGATGCCGAGCTGCTGGAGCAGCTCGAGGTGCTGCCGCAATTCGTCGAGGCTTGCGGGTTCGCCTATGCGAAGGCTCCGGGCTATGAGGCGGACGACTTCCTCGCCGCGGCAGTCGCACAGGAGGAGCGGCGCGGCGGCACCGCGGTTGTGGCAAGCGGCGACCGCGACGCCTTTCAGCTCGCCTCGAATAGGACGGTGATCCTGCAACCGGTGCGCGCCGGCGAGATGGCCCGGATCGGGCCAGCGGAAGTGCGCGACCGCTACGGCGTCGATCCCAGGCAGGTGCCCGATTTCATCGCTCTCCGCGGCGATTCGTCGGACAAGATCCCTGGTGCGCCGGGCGTCGGCCCCAAAAGCGCTGCGAGCCTCTTGCGCCGCTACGGCTCACTTGAAGCCGCGCTTGCAGAGGGAAAATTCGCAGCCCAAGCAGAACAGCTGCGCCTCTACCGCTCGATCGCCACGATGGACGCCTCGGCTCCCCTCCCCTGCCCCTCAGATCAGACCCCCACCTGGGGCAAGGCGACGGTTTTGGCGCGTGAGTGGGAGCTAAACCGCCTTGCCGATCGCCTCGCCGAGCTCCAGGCGGAAGCTGAGCGGCAGCCTGCCGCGCGATAGTCGGCAATTCTTTCCGCCGGCGCCTGCCACGCTGCAGCGCCAGCGGGCGCACACTCGGTGAGAAGGGGAACCATCGCCCGCCCGCGCTCCAGCATTGCGCGCTCCTCGTCCGACAGTGCTGTCGTCGATCAAGGAAGGAACTCGGGCACAGCCTCTCATGCGCTGCCTCCGGCAGGACAAAATCGATGCGATGCTCCGTTGTTGATATCATCGTGGAAATCTTGCCGCAGCGCGGCCATCCCGATCAGCCCTGGCGCAGCTCGAACCGATAGGGCGTCGCGCTCGAGGTCAGCGGATCGAGCGCGAGCCGGTGCTCGAGCGGGGGAAAGGCCCGGCTGCGGCAGTCCGAGCGGTTGCACAGGCGGCAAGACAAGCCGATCCCGACCTTGGCTCGGTCGAGGTCGAGCCCATCCGCATAGGCGACTGCATGCGCGTGTCCTACGCCACAGCCCATCGCCACGACGTGGACCGGCCGCGGCTCGCCCCAGCGCGTCGCCGGCCGCGCCACGGTCCGGGCGAAGCAAAGGTACGCGGCGTCGTCTGGCAGCTCTGCGACTTGCACCTGGACCGAACCGGGCTGCGAGAAGGCCGTATGGACGACCCAGCGCGGGCAAGAGCCGCCATAGCGCGCGAACGGGAACCCCGCGGCCGAAAAGCGCTTCGACACGTTGCCCGCCGGGTCGACGCGCACAAAGAAGAACGGCACGCCGCGCGCCGCCGGCCGCTGCAGGGTAGATAGGCGATGGCAGGCCTGCTCGAAGGAAACTCCGAAGCGGGCCGCGATCGCCTCCATGTCATGGCGCAGCGCCTGCACCGCCGCGAGGTACGCGGCATAGGGCATCAGGAGGGCGCCGGCGATGTAGTTGAAGAGGCCCACCCGGATCAGCATCGACGCTTCCGACGAGGATGGCGCGGCCTCGCACAGCACGGTTTCTACCGCGTCGCGCGCTTCGAAGAGGGCGAGCTGGAAAGCCATGTGGAAACCGCGGCTCTCCCGCGGCAAGGTCTCGGCGAGGGCGAGCCGGCGCGTTTCCGGATCGAAGCGGCGCAGCACACCATCCAGCGGCTGCACAATGACCGTGAGACCGTGCGCCCGGCGCAGCCTTTCGGCGATGGAGTGGTTCATCTCGGCGGGGGCGGCGGCACATGTGGCGGCGATCCTGTCAGCCGCCTCTTCGAGGCCCGGGAAGTGATTGGCCCGGTCATCGAAGAAATCGCGCGCTTCCTCATTCGGGAGCAGGACGCGCCGCCCCGACGGAAGGGCGATGCCTCCGGCGTCCTCGCGCGCGACGCGCCACGCGCGATAAAGAGCGAGCACCGCCCGCGCGGCATTCGGACCCGAGCCGGCCAGAACGGCGATTTCAGCCTCGGGTACGGCATCGACGCCCAGTAAGGGATCGGAGAACGCCTCGCGGAGCCCGACCTCGAGCCGGCGCTCCTGGACTCCCGACAATGCGGCGAGATCGAGGTGGAATATCTCGGCGAGCTTGATCAGCAATGTGCCGCT
>Ga0209040_10004380_pt1 | contig 10658 bp, 9 predicted proteins | sample BogFormECP12_OM3_FD_188240 | JGI IMG/M metagenome (GOLD analysis project Ga0209040, IMG submission 188240) | Bog forest soil microbial communities from Calvert Island, British Columbia, Canada - ECP12_OM3 (SPAdes) (version 2) | ecosystem: Environmental > Aquatic > Freshwater > Wetlands > Bog ... | reverse complement strand
TGGCGATGGGCTCGCCTGCGTCTTCAAGATGGAGAGCCACAACCATCCCTCCTACATCGAGCCCTATCAGGGCGCGGCGACCGGGGTCGGCGGCATCCTGCGCGACGTCTTCACCATGGGCGCGCGCCCCGTCGCTTGCCTCAACTTCCTGCGCTTCGGCTCCCCCGACCATCCGAAGACGCGCCATCTCGTCGCCGGCGTTGTTGCGGGCATCGGCGGCTACGGCAATTCGTTCGGCGTGCCGACGGTCGGCGGCTCGGTCGGCTTTCACAAGGGCTATGACGACAACATTTTGGTCAACGCCATGGCGGTCGGGGTCGCGAGGGCGGACGCCATCTTCACCTCCAAGGCGACCGGCGTCGGCAACCCGATCGTCTATCTCGGGTCCAAGACGGGCCGCGACGGCATCCACGGCGCGACCATGGCCTCCGCCGCCTTCGAGACCGACGCCGAGGAGAAACGGCCGACCGTGCAGGTCGGCGATCCGTTTGCCGAGAAGCTCCTGCTCGAGGCTTGCCTTGAGCTCATGGCTTCGGGGGCGGTCATCGCCATCCAGGACATGGGCGCGGCCGGCCTCACGTCGTCCGCGGTCGAGATGGGCGCGAAGGGCGGGCTCGGCGTCGAGCTCGACCTCGACCGCGTGCCCTGCCGCGAGGAGGGGATGACAGCTTACGAGATGATGCTCTCCGAGAGCCAGGAGCGCATGCTCATGGTGTTGAAGCCCGAGAAGGAGAAGGCGGCCGAGGCCATCTTCCGCAAATGGGGGCTCGACTTCGCCGTCATCGGCCGGACCACCGACACGAAGCGCTTCGTCGTCATGCACGAAGGGAAGGTCAAGGCCGATCTGCCGATCAAGGAGCTCGGCGACGAGGCGCCGGTCTACGACCGGCCATGGGTCCCGACGCCGCCCCGGGCCGCGCTCGATGTCGCCGCAATTGTCCCGCCCCTGCCGACGGACGCGGCGCTCTTGAAGCTCCTCGGCTCGCCGAACCTCTGCTCGAAGCGCTGGGTCTACGAGCAGTACGATTCGCTGATTCTCGGCAACACCGTTCAAGGGCCCGGCGGCGGGGCGGCCGTCATCCGCCTTGGCGAGGGCGTGAAAGGCCTGGCGCTCACGACCGACTGCGCCGAACGCTACTGCGCGGCCGACCCGCGCATGGGCGGCAGGCAGGCGGTCGCCGAGGCGTGGCGCAACCTCATCGCGGTCGGTGCGCGGCCGCTCGCGCTCACCGACAACCTCAATTTCGGCAACCCCGAGAAGCCGGAGGCAATGGGCGAGTTCGTCGGCTGCCTCGAGGGGATCGCCGAGGCGGCCCGCGCGCTCGATTTCCCCGTCGTCTCCGGCAACGTCTCGCTTTACAACGAGACAATGGGCGCTGGCATTCCCCCGACGCCGGCGATCGGCGGCGTCGGCCTCGTCGCCGACATAGCGAGGACGGCGTCTCCCGCCTTCAAGAGCGAGGACGACAATGTGCTCCTCCTCGGCGGCGCGCCCGGCTGGCTCGGCCGATCGGCCTGGCTCGCGGTCGTGATGGGCCGCGAGGAAGGCGCGCCGCCGCCGGTCGACCTTGCCGCCGAGCGTCGCAACGGCCAATTCGTGTCGGCCCTCATCGCTGCGGGGCGCGTGACCGCCGTCCAGGATATTGCCGACGGCGGCCTCGCCGTCGCGCTCGCAGAAATGACGATGGCCGGGGGCGTCGGCGCGAACGTCATGACCGAGGGGCAGGAGCCGGCCTTCTTCTTCGGCGAGGACCAGGGCCGCTATGTGCTTGCCGCCGGTCCCGCCGAGACCGCCGCCATCGCGGCGGAAGCGGAGCGGGCCGGCGTGCCCATCATGCGCATTGGCGCGACGGGCGGTGAGAGCCTTGTCCTCGGGACAAGCGCGCCTTTGAGCCTTGCGGAGCTCCGCGAAGCGCACGAAAGTTGGCTGCCGGATTTCATGACCGGGGGCGCGCCGCCATGATTCCTTTCATCGTCGTCAGGACCAAGGCGGGGTTCGCCTATATCCGCCCCGAGCGCGTCGTCGCAGTCAACGCCACCGACCCGGCGGAGTGTGTCGTCCTCATGACCGACGGCGTCACCATCGCGACCAAGGAGCCGGCGGAGGACATCGTCGCCCGACTCGAGGCGGAGGCGCGGAAAGAGGACGAGGCGGCGAGGATTGAGGAGCGCAAGAACCATGGCCATGTCGCAAACCGAGATTGAGACCATGATCCGCCAGGCTTTTCCCGACGCGCGCGTCGAAGTGCGGGACCTCGCCGGCGACGGCAATCACTATGCCGCGACCGTCGTCACAAAGGTGTTTAGGGGAAAGAGCCGGGTCCAGCAGCACCAGATGGTCTACGCGGCGCTCAAAGGGCGCATGGGCGGGGAGCTGCACGCGTTGGCGCTGACGACGTCGGAGAGTTGAGGCAAATTTGGGCGATTTATACCCTTTTCCGGCGTCAAAAAATAGTGAAAATCTGACGGACCTTTCGAGAGGATTTTTTTAGCGCCGAAAGCGGAACGCTCTCCTAGTCGCGATCGCTCGCGGTCGGACTGTTGGAGCGATGGCGCATTCATCGAGGCGTTCCTACCAATGCCTCTCAGGCCACCAAGGCACCGCGTGGACTGAGCGCGTGTTCCGGAGGCCGCTCTCATCGAGGATCGGCCGCGGCGGCTGAAAGTATTCGCGCTTGACACCATACCGACTGGTCGGTATTATTCTTTCCCATGATATCCGGCCGGGCAGTTTCCCCCTCCCCCAAAGCCGCCGCCGCTCAGGCTTCGCTCAAGAAGCTGCTCGACGCCGCCATGCACGTCATCCGGGCAAAGGGCTATTCGGCCGCGCGGATCGAGGACATCTGCGCCGAGGCGGGCCTGACCAAGGGCGCGTTCTTCCACCATTTCGAGTCGAAGGAGGTGTGCGCAATCGCCGCGGCGGCGCATTTCGGAAAGCGCGCCGCGGCTCTGTTCGAGGCGCCCTATGCGTCGCTCCCCGATCCGCGCGACCGGGTGTTCGGCTATCTCGACCTCAGGAAGGCGATCCTTAAGGGAGAGCTGCCCGAGTTCACCTGCCTCCTCGGCACGATGGTGCAGGAGGCCTACGACACGCATCCCGCCATACGCGAGTCCTGCGACCGCCACATCAGCGAACACGCCGCCCGCTTCGCCGCCGACATCGCTAAGGCCAAAGCGCGCTACGCCCCCGACGCCAATTGGAGCCCGGAAAGCGCCGCGCTTTTTTCACAGGCCGTGCTTCAGGGCGCCTTCATCCTCGCCAAGGCTAGGAGCGGACCGGCGGTCGCGGCGGACTGCCTCGACCACCTGAAGCGCTACTTCAAGACCCTCCTCTACCCCTGAACGAAACGGAGAAGACATGAGCGAGCAAAAGATCACCCCCTGCCTCTGGTTCGATTTCACGGCCGAGGACGCGGTCGCGCATTATCTCAAGATCTTCAAGAACGGGAACATCGTGTCGGCGACGCGCTACGGCGACACCGGCCCCGGCCCCAAGGGCGCCATCATGACGATCCTGTTCGAGATCGAGGGCCAGCGCTTCCTCGCGCTCAACGGCGGCCCCCACTACAAGTTTACGCCAGCCATCTCGCTCATCGTCGATTGCAGAGATCAAGGGGAGGTGGACGCGCTGTGGGAGGGTTTGTGCGAAGGCGGCGCGCCGGGCCAATGTGGCTGGCTCACCGACAAGTTCGGCGTCTCCTGGCAGATCGTGCCAAGCTTCATCGCGCGCACGATGCAGAGTGGAGACGCGGCGGCGATCGAGCGCGTCATGCGCGCTGTCATGCCGATGAAGAAGCTCGACATCGCGACATTGCAACAGGCCTTCGCGGCCGAATAAAGGAGGGAGACCAATGACCGAGCGCTCGAACCTCGCCGGCAAGTTCGTCTGGTACGATCAGATGTCGAACGATCTTCCCGGCGCCGAGGCGTTCTACTCCAAGGTCGTCGGCTGGACGCTTGCGCCGAACACCATGAACGACCAGCGCTATACGATCCTTCAGGCCGGCTCGTCGGCCATCGGCGGCCTCATGCCGATCCCGGAAGAGGCGCGGAAAGCGGGCGCGCCCCCTATGTGGATGGGCTACATCTGGGTCGACGACGTCGACGCGGCCGCAAAGCGCGTGACCGCGGCCGGCGGCCGCATCATGCGCGGGCCCATGGACATTCCAAACGTCGGTCGCTTCGCCGTCGCGGGCGACCCGCACGGCGCGGGCTTCATCCTCTTTCGCGCCAACCGCGACGATGGGCCGCCGCCTCCCGCGCCGGGGACGCCCGGCACAATCGGCTGGCGCGAATTGCACGCGGGCGACGGCAAGGCCGACTTCGACTTCTATTCCGGCCTGTTCGGCTGGACCAAGGGGGACGCCCTGGACATGGGCCCGATGGGGACCTACCAGATCTTCAAACTCGACGGCCAGATGGCCGGCGGCGTGATGACGAAAACCCCGCAGACGCCGATGCCGATGTGGCTCTACTACGTCAACGTCGAGGCGATCGACGCCGCGGCCGATCGCATCAAGTCGGCGGGCGGGCGGGTCGTCAATGGCCCGACGGAGGTCCCCGGCGGCGCCTGGACCGTGCAGGCGCTCGATCCGCAAGGGGCGCCGTTCGGACTGGTCGCGCCGAAGCGCTGAAACACGCGCGGGGCCTTGCTCCGGCGAGGACCCGCGTCTTTCTCGGGGATGCGGTCGCGTGGAAGCCGCCATGAAGATCTACTGGTTCGAAGCGCAGGCGCCGCTGCGTGTGCTGGCGCTCACCAAGCATCTCGGCGTCGAGGCCGATCTCATCGAGGTCGACATGATGGCGGGCGGGCTCTCGGCGCCCGATTACGCCGCGCTCAATCCAAACAGGAAGGCGCCGACGCTCGTCGATGGCGATCTTGTGCTCTGGGAGTCCTCGGCGATTATGGCCTATCTGTGCATCAAGGCCGGTTCGGACATGTGGCCGGCGAGCGATCCCGCCGGACAGGTCGCAGTCTTGCGCTGGCTGTCGTGGAACGACTGCCATTGGTCGCCGGCAGTCGCGCCCTTCTACTTCGAGCACGTCGTCAAATCGACCTTCGGTCTCGGTCCCCCCGATCGCCAGTCGCTCAGACACAAGGCGCCGGCCGTTCAGCGTTACGCCAGGGTTCTCGACGGTCATCTTGCGCAAAAATCGCACCCTGCGTGCGAACGGCTGACCATCGCCGACTTTCAGCTCGCCTCAATGGCAAGATACTGGCGGGAGGCCGAGATGCCGCTCAGGGAGTTTCCGAATATCGCGCGCTGGCTTGATCGGCTGATGCGCCTGCCCGCCTGGGCAGATCCGTGGCCGAGGGAGCGTGCGCCCAGAAAGCGCAGAGAAGAGGCTGTCGCCGCGAGCTGAAGTGCTCGCCACAGCGGCCTTTCGCGGTCGAAGCGCCGAAAGCCTTTCCCTCACACCATTTGGAGAGAAGCGAAAATGCGCGTGATGGCGATCGTCAAGGCGACGAACGACAGCGAAGCGGGCAAGATGCCGACCCCCGAGCTTCTCGAGGCGATGGGCAAGTTCAATCAGGCGCTGATCGAGGCCGGCGTCATGCTGGACGGCGCCGGCTTGAAGGACAGCTCCAAGGGCGCGCGCGTCGCCTTCTCGGGCGAAGGCCGGACCGTCACGCGCGGGCCATTCCCGAATGTCAACGAGATCATGTCCGGCTACTGGATCTGGAAGGTGCAGAGCCTCAACGAGGCGATCGACTGGGCGAAGCGCTGCCCCAACCCGATGCCGGGCCCGTCCCAAATCGAGATCCGCGAGCTCTTCGAGATGGAGGATTTCGGCTGACGAGGCGGCGCGCGCCAGATCGGCGAGGGGCGTCGAAACCTTGCCGTCGCCGTTCACGGTTTGCGGCGATTTGGCGGGCGACGTGAGGACGAAGCGCAGGCGCTTTCCATCGCTTCGACGAGCAAATCCGGAAGTTCGACATGATCTTTTCGGCCTTGCCGGCCGGGAATGTGGACGCCGAGCCGTTCGAGCCGCGCGAGCTGGAGTCTGAGGCGGCGGGAAAAATCCGGCTCGAGGAGGCGCGGATCGATCACGACGACGAGAAGTCCAGCGCCCGGCGACCGATTTCCGCTTTGGAAGGCGGGTGCGTCGAGCGACCAGTTCGCGCCAGCGAGGCCTGCCGCCAGGACTTCGACCATCAGCGCAATATTGGCGCCGCGGGCGCCGCCGAAAGCGAGCAGCGCCCCGCGCATGGCTGCGCGCGCATCGGTCGTCTCTTCCCCGGTTTCGTCGATGGCCCATCCTGGCGGCAGCCGCTCTCCTTCCTCCGCCAGGCGGCGCAGCGTCACAAAAGCGGTCGCGCTCGTCGCCTGGTCGAGGAGGAGCGGCGGCCCCTCGTCGAGGGGCGCTGCGAAGGCGATGGGGTTCGTGCAGTAAACTGGCGCCTTGGCGCCGGGCGCCGCCATGAGCGCCGGGCCGTTGGTCGCCGCGAGCGCGACGAGCCCCGCTTCGGCCGGGCGGCGGACGTAGTGGCCGAGTTCGCCGGTCGTGTAGCCGCCGCGCCCCGCGAAGAGCGCGAGGCCGTAAACCGAAGCCCTCTTGCAGAGATCGGCGAAGCCGCGGTCGAAGCCGAGCTGGGCGATCCCGCCTTTCGCGTCGCAGGCGATCATCGCCGGCGCGGGCGAGGTTAGTTCCAGCTCGGCCGCGCCGTCGATGCGGCCCTCGCGCAGGGCGGCGAGATAGTCGAGAAGATGCGAGAAACCCGTGGTCCGCCGTCCCTGAAGCTCGGCCGCGACCGTGGCGCGGGCGAGCGATCGCGCCGCAGCTTCGCTCGCCCCGGCGGCGCGGCAGGCGCGCGCTGTGAGTTCGACGGCCTCCTCGGCGCTGAAGCGGCGCGTCATCTCGCCTCAGTCCAGCTTCGTGAAGCCATCCGCGCTGCAACCTTCGCTGCCGACAGCGAAACCTCCCAATGCCTCGGGGCCGCGACAACCGCATCGACAAGGCTTTCGCTCCGGTCGGCTTTAAGCAAGGACGCAGGCAGCCAGGCGGACTGATAGGCGGACCAGACTTTCACCCACTTGCCCGGGGTCGCCGGCCCAAGAAATATTGTCGGCCGGCACAAAACGCTAACCCGACTTCACTAACTCGCTCCGATTTTTGCGATTTTTGCTGGGTTTTGTGACGGCAAGCCGTTCGATTCGTTGGGCCAGGCGGCCCGGAAACAGCTGTAGTGCCGACCTTTGGACTCCTCCCCCACCGATTTCAAAGCCTCCGTCTCGCCCAACCCCGCCAGTTGGGGAAGTCGGGCTAAGCGCCGGCGGCCTGAAGGTCATCCGGTGCTCGATGTCAGACGGCCGGCCTCCACCCGGACCGGACATTCGAACCGGATTTATGCACTGCGTAAACCGCTGAAGTTCGCGGACTTCGACGGCCTTTGCGAAATTCGTCAATTTCGCAAAGGCCGCTCGGGAGGTGAGCCTGCTGAACTTCGTTACCAATCGGGGGCAGTTGGATATTACACTAGGAAGGTGCTGCTGACATCACCATTTGCACCTAACCAGAACACCTCGATGGACTCGCGAGTCCTCGCGAAAACCATAAGTGGGGACCTGGGACTAACTGATCCGTGAATGGCAATCCCAACTTGGGTGTGCCACTGTCCGCCGTCGATATTATCGTCTCGCCAAGTGTTGCTGACATCGCCGTTCGCACCAATCCAGAAGACATCTTCTCGCTGTGGCGTGCGAGCAATAGCAACAAGGGGCGAATCACCTCTGACTGACCCGGGTACGGCAATTGCGAACTGCTGGTGCCACCTGCCATTGTCGACATTGTCGTTGCGCCAAGTGCTACTGACGTCGCCGTCGGCGCCGATCCAGAACATCTCCTCCTGACCCGGTGCTCGGAGCAGGGGAACCAGCGGCGAGCCTGCGCGTACCGAACCGGGAAATGCGATACCAAACTGCTGGTGCCAACTGCCATTGTCGACATTGTCGGCGCGCCAGGTGCTGCTGACGTCGCCGTTGGCGCCGACCCAGAAAACCTCCTCGATCTGAGGAGAGCGGGCGAAGACCACGAGCGGGGAATCGCCCCTCACCGAATTGGGAAAAGCGATGCCGAACTGCTGGTGCCACCTGCCAGTGTCGACATTGTCGTTGCGCCAAGTGCTGCTGACGTCGCCGTTGGCGCCGATCCAGAACATCTCCTCCTGACCCGGTGCTCGGAGCAGGGGAACCAGCGGCGAGCCCGCGCGTACCGAACCGGGAAATGCGATACCAAACTGCTGGTGCCAACTGCCATTGTCGACATTGTCGGCGCGCCATGTGCTGCTGACGTCGCCGTTGGCGCCGACCCAGAAAGCCTCCTCGATTTGAGGAGAGCGGGCGAAGATCACGAGCGGGGAATCGCCCCTCACCGAATTGGGAAAAGCGATACCGAACTGCTGGTGCCACCTGCCAGTGTCGACATTGTCGTTGCGCCAAGTGCTACTGACGTCGCCGTTGGCGCCGATCCAGAACATCTCCTCCTGACCCGGTGCTCGGAGCAGGGGAACCAGCGGCGAGCCCGCGCGTACCGAACCAGGAAATGCGATACCAAACTGCCGCGCCCACAATGGGAACGGGTTGTCCGAGACCGGGCCGGGTATCTGCGCGGTTTGCGCCGCGGGATAGACGCTCTGCACAAGATTGAGGAAAGGCGGAAAAGGGTTCTCGGGATCACCGGTGAGCACGCGATAGGCGGTGGCCATGTTCGTAGAATAGGCCGCGATGATCTGGTATATGGTGAAGTCAAGTTCGACGTTCAGATAGTAAATGAAAGCCAGGGCACAGCCGAAGCTGACTGGGTCTCCGTCTCCTCTTATCGGGTTCCCGCGATTGTCCGTCTTTCCACCCGTGTAGGTCGTGTTGACCCAATCCGATCTCGCAGCGATCGGCCAGTTCGGGATACCGTTGAGCCATTGGTCCACCCATGAGTTGTAATAGCTGTAGTGCCCTACCTGAAACCGCTCGATACCGCAGTATTGGGAAAGAGCCTCGCCGCTGCTGTCGCCGGCATTCCATCCACTGGTCAGAGACATGAGTATCTCGACCCACTCATTCATGAAGACCATTTTGACGCTCTCAACAGGGTTAACACCTGCGCCGAGTGAATCTATGTTGATTGCGCTGCCATATCCACCGTTATTCCCACCGCCACCACCACGGATGTTCAGGTTGACATCTTGGCGATTGCCTGCCCCGAATTTGCCGCCGGGCGTGTTGAACCACCCGGTCGTCACCGTGAACTCGTTTTCGATCACCGCAAGCAATGCGTTGGCATTCGCGATCACGGTTGCTTGGTTAGGCAATGTACTTTCGTACTGGACACGGAAATTCACCGTGATTCCCGGGCCAAAACCAATGTCTGTGAGTAAATTTGAAGTCAGCGCCATCTGCGACCCCATTTTCAGTTCGTTTGCTATCTGTCCGGATAAAATCCTCAGGAGATGTTTGCTGTGCCAGGGCCAGAAATCATGGGCCCGCGCGGGGCCGCAGCCGAATAATAAGCTGGAACGTAATCTCGACCGGCCGCAGTGTTCATCGGGCTGCGGGGGGCCGCAACCGAATTGTAACCTGGAACATTGACCGGACCAGCGCCAGAACTCACCGGCCCGTGCGGGGCCGCAACCGAATAATAAGCTGGAAGATCAACTGGAACAGCACCAGAACTCATCGGCCCGTGCGGGGCCGCAGCCGAATAATAAGCCGGAACATCAACCGGACCAGCACCAGAACTCAGCGGCCCGTGCGGCGCCGCAGCCGCAGGAGGCCGATAAGTTGAAACATTGGATGGAAAATGAGAAGGAGCAGTATTCGACGAAAGAGCGCTTTGGGCGGGGTCATCGAGATTTGTTTTTTGGAGGTTCGAATATGAGTGGTCTGACATGGGCGCTTTCTCCTATTTGGCCATCTCTCAGGGAATGACCCGCTTAAGGATCATCCTTGGCCACCCGATTTAAATTGTCTAACTCCAAGATTCCTCGTCAGTTCAACTTCGGTATTTCAATGATCCATTTATCCCAAGCAGGGCTCTTGAACCTGCGATTCTGGTATCATTAAGCTAGCGGATAACACTATTTTTATGACTTGACTGTGAGGAGGATCACACGCGTGGGGTCGCATCGGTAGTGAATTGTTAGTTAGTAAGGTCGTGCTTCGGATGAGTGAGCTCCTCCTTCCATGATTCACGGAAATCGAATGATCAAAACGGTTACCGACGGGTTACGGTGTCTAGGAAAGCGCCGTAGCGATTCCACCGCAACGCGCGAATTGCATCGCGGACCGCCTCACGAAAACACCGGCTCCATGCGCTTGAGCGTCTCGACCGGCAGATGGCAGAGGATGGTGTGGCCCTCCGCGACCTCGCGGTTCGGCGGCAGCTCGCGCTCGCACAAGTTGCCCGGAACCTCCTTCTTGTGCGGACAGCGGGTCTGAAACGGGCAGCCGGGCGGCGGCGAGAGCGCCGACGGGATCTCGCCTTCGAGCACGACATGGCGCTTTTTTACCCTTGGGTCGGGGATCGGGATCGCCGACAGAAGCGCCTCGGTATAGGGGTGGAAGGGCGGCGAAAAAATCTGCTCGGTCGCCCCCATCTCGACGATATGGCCGAGATACATCACCGCTACGCGGTCGGCGAGATAACGCACGACCGACAAATCG
>Ga0209040_10004378_pt1 | contig 10660 bp, 7 predicted proteins | sample BogFormECP12_OM3_FD_188240 | JGI IMG/M metagenome (GOLD analysis project Ga0209040, IMG submission 188240) | Bog forest soil microbial communities from Calvert Island, British Columbia, Canada - ECP12_OM3 (SPAdes) (version 2) | ecosystem: Environmental > Aquatic > Freshwater > Wetlands > Bog ... | reverse complement strand
CGCTGTCCAATGACGATCCGGTCGGTGCCCCGATACAGCGGACCCAGCGCGGCGGGCTCCAGGTTGGTCGGCAGCAACCGAACCGGTGGGGCCGTGACGCCCGGATGGCGGGCGTTGATCGCGGGGATCTGGTCCAGTTCGGGTTCCGCGAACAGGAAGTGCTCCGCGGCCATGGTCAGCCCGCGACCCGGTTGGTCGGCGGGCACCGCCTCGGCCGGACGGTGCAGCGCACCGACCACCCGAACGTTGCTGTCCCGCGCGTCGTGCAACTTCAGCTCCAGCCGCAGCCCAAGGCCGTCTCGCATCGCCAGCGGCACCTCCAGCCAGCTGGGGGTGGTGGCAACCACGTGGATGCCGTAAGCCAGTCCGATGTTGACGAGTTCGGTCACCTTGGCCAGCAACGGGTTTCGGGTGTTGTACAGGTCGGTGTTGTCCCGGCTGAACGCGTAGAGATTGTCGATAAGCAGGAAGACCTGGCCCCGCCCGTCATCCGGCCCTTGCTTGTCCCGGAACACCTCCCGCTGCTGACGCGCCCGCAGCAGCTGCTCGAGCTCCCCGAAGGTGCGACGGATGCGCTCGGGCTCCAGCGCCGAGGCCACGCTACCGACATGCGCCAAGTCCTCCAACGCCCGCAGCTGACCGCCGCCGTAGTCCAGGCAGTAGAAACTCACCTCGCTGGGCGAGTGCAGGCTTGCCGCCGACAAGATAAACGTCTGCAGGGCAGTCGACTTCCCTGACTTTGCCCCACCATGGATCAGCAGGTTGCCGGACGACGACCGTGCGTCGAACACCAGCGGGTCGCGGCGCATCTCGAACGGCTTGTCGATTTCGCCCAGCGGCCAACGCCACTCACCCCGCGGCAGCGCCGCGCGGGCCAGCACCGTGCTCAGCGGGATCGGGTCGTCGAGCGGTGGCAGCCACAGCTCCGGTGCACGCGGACCATAGCGCGCCAACTGGTCGCCGATGGTGGCAACCAACTTGCGTGGCGGGCCGACCGGTTCCTGGTGACCGTTGGTGGTGATCACCGTGGTCTGGTCGGGCTCGACCCGGCCGGCGGTGAACAGCTTCGGCTCGGGAACCGAATGCACCACAAGCGTTTTCGCCACCTGAGGTGGATCGTAGATGCCGTCGACATACGTGCTGCGGAATTTGATCGGCGCGGCACCCGGAGCAGGCACCAGGAAGCCCACACCCTTGTGCTCCTTGCCGGACTCGATGTGGTAGGCGTCCTCCACGCCGATGATCGACCGTGACACGGCGGGGCTGGCCACCTTCAAGCCGATCCGGTAGGAGGTGTTCTTGTCGATGTCCTTGATCTTTCCGACATCCAGCGTCTGCGACGCGAACAGGATGTGGATGCGGAACGAGCGGCCTTTACGTGCAACGTAGTCGAACAGCTCCGCGTACTCCGGATGGTCGGCGAGCATCAAGGTGAACTCATCGGCAACCACGAACAGGGTCGGGATCGGCGCCAGATCATGTCCAGCGGCGATCGCGTTTTCGTATTCGGTCACTGAGTTGAACGCGCTGCCCTGCACGTGCCGACCGGCATCACGCAGCATAATCTCCCGACGCGCCACCTCACCGCGCAGCGTGTCGGCGAACCTGTCGGCCAACGACTTCTTCTCGGCCATGTTCGAGATCACCGCGACAACCTGCGGGAAGTTGCGGAAGATATCGGCGCCGGCTTCGCCCTTGAAGTCGGCATAGATCACGATCAGCCGGTCAGCGGAGTGAGTCGTCAACAGCGACAACAGAATCGACATCAGCGTCTGCGACTTGCCCGCACCGGTCATGCCGATCATCAAGCCGTGCGGGCCCATCCCGCCCTCGGCTTCGTCTTTGAGGTCGAAGATCAGCGGCTCGCCAGTCGCCGTGACACCGATCGGGACCCGCAGCTCGTCGTCGCGGTGTCGTGGTGCCCACATCGTCGGGACATCTAAGCGGGACGCGTCCGGGATTCCCAGCAGCGTGGTGAAAGTGGCGCCACGAGTCGCCGTCGACCGCAGGCCGCTGTGCGTCGGGTTGGAGTCCCATCGGGACAGCCGGCGCGCGAGGTGACCGGCGTCGTCGGCGCCCAGCTGGTCGACGCTGTCGATATAGCGCTGCCAGCCGCCGGTCTGCCACCGGTCGATGGCGCCGTCTGCGATGCGCAGGATCGGCCGTTCGGGGTCCGAATATTGCTCGCGATGCGGCGCTTTGGCCGATCGGTGCACGACGGTGACCCCGGCCCGACCCACCGCCAGGGGCGAGGCGTTCAGGTCGTAGTCCGGGTCGTCGACGACGATCAGCAAGTGCCGCAACGCATCAGCCGACCCGCCGGTGAATGCCGGGCGGTCGGCCAGCGCCGGCCTAAGCTGCGCGGCCAGCTCGTCGGGCTTGCTGGACAGGTAGCGGGCCGGGCCGACGCCGTCGAGTTCGCCGGGAACGTCGACGTGTGGCAACCACTTGAGCCACGCCCATTCCGGCGTTTCGAGATTCGAAGCTGCGACGGCGACGCCGAGCACCGTCGGGTCGTGCCAAGTCACCGCCTGTGCGATCCAGGCCCGCATCGCAGCCCGTACCTCGTCGTCATCTCCGAGCACGGTGATCCGCGAAACCTTGGTCAGATCGATACCAGTCGGGACGTCGCGGACGGTCCGCTGAGTGTCCAGCAGACTGCGTAATGCGCTGTGCGACACCGGCTCCAGGTCGATTTCGTTGGCGGTGTCGTTGACCCGCAATGCCGTGTCCAGCGCTGCCGTGTGCAGGCCGGCCCGCACCACCAGGAAGTCGGCATCCTGAGGGTCACGTTCCCATTGGCGCCGCGAGCCGGGTATCGCGGCCAGATCCGCCGGCTCGGGGTGCGACCATTCGGCCGCCGCACGTTGGTCGGCGGCCTGTGCCCGGACGTTGTCCCGAACCACCGACAGGTAGCGCAAGTAATCTGCCCGTTCGGCGTCGACTTCCTCGGTGCGGTTTTTGTTGTCGTTGCCGCGGTAGAACGCGGTGGCTGCCAGCAACAACACGAACGGGAAGAACAGCGTCTGCGGGGAGATCAGCCGAATCCCGGTGGCTACCAACGCGACGATCATGCCGACGATCAGCAGCACGATCACCACCGGCAGGGCCCGTCGCAACATCGACGGCGGAATCACCCGGGGCAGTTCCGGAGGCGCCTCGATGTTGATGGTGCCCTTGCGGGTGACCGGTGCTGGCAGCCGCCGGCGGGCCTCGAAGATCAGTCGGCTCATCGGTTCTCCCCCTGCGCTGCCGTACGACCGGGTCGGGAATCTGGCGCCAGGCCGTCGTGGGCGAGCAGCGCGTCGGCACGTGACAACGTCGGGCCGGGCGCGAACAACGACAGCACCGACCACGGGATCGGAGTCGGCGGCGGGTTCAAGCCAAGGACCTCAACGGTTTTGGCGGGCCCGTTGGCGCCACCCTCGGTATCGACGCCGTATCGGACGCCGGTGTCGGAGACCCAGAACAGCGACCCGGCGGCAGGCGAAGCCGTGTTTTGGCCGACGGTCGCGGTGAAATACCCGGCCCCGGGCGCCATCGCGACCCGGCTCGCGGTACCGCCGGTTCCCGCGCCGACCAGATCTTCGGTGTGCACCGCATCCGACACCGGAAGCGCCGAACCGGTCAGCAGGGTCAGCGAATTCGTGATCGCGCCGGCCGGCTTGCTCCAGTGCGCGCAGGTGACCGGATCGCGGGCAACGTCGACGAGGCTGATGCGCTGATCGGGAAAGCGGTTGGTATCCAGCATCCGGGACACCGGCAGCCTGGCGACTTGATCGGCGCCCAACCGCGGCGGCTGATCCAAACCGTAGGAGTTGGAGTTGCGCAGTACCGCGGCCAGCACCGGCGAGATCGCCTGCAGGCCGTCGGGCAGCACCGCGTAGTAGAGCATGCTGTTGGCTGTCGTGGCGTCCAACCCATGGGCTTCGACCACGGCGCCGATCGGTGCGGGCACCGGCAGGGCGAACCGCGGTGGGCTGCCGGCGTCCGGGATGGCCGGCGCCGACAACGGCGGCGCCTCGGGGACCGCGTTAAACAGGCCGACGGCGATGGGCCGCGGCGCAGGTATGTCGCTGCCCAGGCCCAGCGCGCCGGTAACGGCGTGGTCGGCCAGGTCGATCCGGCTACGCCGACCGTCCCACAGCAGCCAGGTGTTGGTGACGTCGCTGGCCAATACAGCGTGCCCAGGGGTCAGTGCAGCGGCCCGGGTGCCGCTGCTGTCCGGGGTTCCTGCGATCACCGTGACCCCGGCCGCCGGACCTGCTAAGGAATCGCACACTGTCCAGTCGGCGTCCTTGCTGGTGTTTTGCACCATCTGCTCGGGCGCACCCGGGATGCCGATCAGGTTGCCGCGCGGAAACTTGTCCAGCACACTGCTTTTCACCAAGGCGGGGTTCACCGGCCGACCGACGATCAGTCGGGCCGACGCCAGGTTCAGCACCGGGTGCAGCTGATCGCCGACCTTCACGTACAACGCGGCGGTGGACCGGTCGGCCAGCACCGGGTTGTTGGCCGCCGACCCATTCGGACGGATCAGCGAGAACACGAAGCAGCCAACCAGCGCGGTGATCAGCATCAGCACGCCCATCAGCACCGCACGTGTCTGGGTGCGCAACGGGTCGACCAGCATCCGGGTGTCGTGCAAGGCGACGCCAGAGGCGATCCGGCGCATCACAAATCGCCAGCCGCTCACCTGGTGGCGGGTGACAAAGCCACGGCGGTAGACCACCTTGTCGGGATTGTCGTTGACCGGGGTGCGCGAAGCGAAAGAGCGCCGCTCGTCGTCGGATTCGCGACTGGTCATGCCGGCACCTCCAGGCGAAGGCCTTCCAGCAGTTGCGGCACGGTATTGGCGACGTCGGCGGCGGTGATCGTCACGAGTTCCTCATCGGTGAATTCGCCGGTTTGCGCATGTTCGCTGTGGTCCAACCGGAATTCCCGTTCCTCTTCCGACTTTTCGACGACGTTGCGGACGAACCGGCCGTTGCCCGCGATATCCAGACCACGGCGTTCCACCCCCGCCGTATCGGGTTTCGTGGTATTGGCCAAGTGAGCGAACAATCCTTCCAGGTCGTCGAGCGCAGCCTGTTCGAAGGCGCTGTCGCGCCTTGTCGCCATGAAGTTCGCGATCTCGATCAGCTCGGCCGGTTGGTACGACGGGAAGTCGATGGTGCGAGTGAACCGCGACCGCAGACCTTGGTTGGTGTCCAGGAAGCGATCCAGGTCGGCGCGGTAGCCGGCGATGATGACAACCAGCCGGTCCCGGTCGTTCTCCATCCGGGCCAGCAGGGTGTCGATGGCCACCAGACCGAAGTCGTTTTTGGCGCCGGTGGCAACGAGGGCGTAGGCCTCGTCGAGGAACAGCACGCCATCCAATGCACTGTCGATGATCGCGTTGGTCTTCGCTTCGGTCTCCCCGATGTGCTGGCCGATCAAATCGGCGCGGTGCACCTCCTTGATGTTCTCCTTCTTCAACAGGCCGAGGCCGCAATAGATTTTCGCGACGACGCGGGCGATGGTGGTCTTGCCGGTTCCGGGCGGCCCGGTAAAGACGAGGTGGTGGGTGCGCTGCGCCACCTCGAGGCCGCGCTCCTTGCGCACCAATTCCATGGCGACCGCGCTCTTGAGCCGCGCTACCTGGTCTTTGACCTTCTCAAGGCCGATGAACTCGCCGAGCTCGCGCTCTGCCTCGTGCAGCAACACGGCCTTGCGCTCCTGGGCTCCGGGGTCGACGAAATCCCCGGGCTTGGGCTCGGTGTCGCGGTCCCACGGGTCGGTGCGCGCGTCGATGCGGTCCGCGGTGGTGTGCTCGATCCCGAAGCTGGAATCCGTCAGCGCCTCTTCGACCTGGGCGTTCTCCGGGTTGGCGGCATAAAGGTCTTGCAGCACCTCTCGAGCGGTGTCCTCGTCGCCGTCGGCGCGCAGCGCCAGCGCCTTGGCCAGCGCGCCGTCCACCGCGGCCACGGCGACCGGGCCGTCGGGTTCCTCGAGATAAGACAACGCCGCAGCAAACATGCCCAGCCGCGCCAGCGAGACCCCTAAGGCGATCTTCACGGCGTGCCCGAAGCGCTCGTCGAGACCGGGGTCGTTGACGATCGGCGACAGCAGCTTGACGACGTCCGCCCAGCGCTCAGCCCGGTAGTGGATGGTGGCCGCGACCCAGCGGGCCTCCCGCGAGCTGGGCCGACGCTGCGTGACGTCGATAGCCAGTTTGTGCGCGTCGGCGAATTCGCCCTCGCCTGCCAGCGCCGCGGCGTACGCAAGGTGGAAATCGTCGGGTTCGGTCGCGCGGAACCGTAGATACAGCCCGGTGTCGTAGTGGAACCCCAACGCGCCCGGCGCGAGCTCCACCTGGCGTTGCAATACCCCCGCGGTCGCGGCCGTGCGCGAAATCGCTTGCAGCACACGGGTAGACACGTCGCCCGAGGCGGCCAGCCCGACCCAGGCGTCGCACTGGTCGTGGGCGATACGGCTGAGCGCGGTGAAGCCGGACTGGGCGGCGGCCAAGTCTGCCGGACGCCTGCGTTCATAGATTGTCAGCCCAAGCGCCCGGCAGCAGGTCGCGAATCGGCTCATGACGTCGTCATCCACTCGGACGGTCGTCGGCCGTGTAACAACCATGCCGGTGTCAGCGGTTTCCACGCCTCTTACCCCTTCAGACATAGTGTTGCCTAAGCTAACCTCGGGCCGAAGTTAGCATTGCATAAGCTAAGTGTCGAGACCCACGGATTGGGTCGATTCGTGGCCTCGGTCGTAGCGGCGCGGGAAGCCAACCGCTGCACGTCAGTCCACATACAGTCCCCTTGCGGGGGCGTGTGAGGCGCCGGCGGGACCCTGAGGTCTCCGCCGGCGTCGCCGCGATCGCACAGTCGCTTAATGAAAATGAGTGTCATTAGCAGGTCACTGTACGGCATGCAGTACTCACCGTTTGACGGCCCTCATCAATGTGTTGCGGGCGACCATCGTTCCGGCCTCGACATCGGGTCCGGGAACCGGCCGGCCCACCTCGCGGAGGTAGTCGGCCAACGGCGTCGGCTCCGCGGTCCAGCCGTGCTCACCGAACCACTGGTCGGCCGGGGCGTGCCGCTCGTTGTAGACCAGCTGGAAGAACACGCGCCGGGCGCCCTCGGCGACCGCCGCCCGCTCTCCCTCCACCGCGGCCGCATAGTCCTCGGACGACATCGGCTCGCCGTCTTCCACGGCGACGTGACTGGCCGCGGCGGCCAGCGCTTCGATTCCGGTGAACAGCTGCTCCTCGGCGGCGGCCGGGAGATAGATCAACAGCCCCTCGGCAATCCAGGCCGACGGCTTGGCAGGATCAAACCCGCTGTCCCGCAAGGCTTGCGGCCAGTCTTCACGTAGGTCGATGGCAACCTCACGGCGCTCGGCGTTGGGTTTGGCTCCGTGTTCGGCGAGCACCTGACGTTTGAAGTCGAGAACTTGCGGTTGATCCAACTCGAAGATCGTGGTCTGGTCGGGCCATGGCAGCCGGTAGGCGCGGGAGTCCAAACCCGCCGCCAGGATGACGACCTGTCTGACGCCCGCATCCGCGGCCTGCCGGAAGTAGCTGTCGAAGTACTTGGTGCGGGCGCCCTGGAAGTTGACGAAATGGACGCCCCAATCTGGTGTTTTCAGTTGATGGTCGGGGATCTTGCCGTCCAGCACGTCGACCACCTCGCCGCCTACCGCACGGCAAAACACCTCGGCAAACGGGTCGATGACCAACGGGTCTGGCTTTTGCGCCTCCAATGCTCGGGCGGTCGCCACGAATAACGCGGTCGAACCGACACTTGTTGTGATGTCCCAGTTGTCGTTATCAGTACGCACAGCAACCGACCCTACGCGCGCGCAAGAGCACGCCTTGTCGCCCGAGGGCTTCGGTCCGTCCAGCCACGACGGCATTCAATACGACGCAGTGTCGTAGAACAAGACCCTGTCCGGGTAGGGGGTATTCGCACGGATGCGGGTCGGCTACACCAACGGGCGGCCGGCCTTGATCCGTCGGTCCAGATCCCACAGCAGCACGTTGAACGGGAAGCGCCGGACGAACCGCGGCAGCGCGTTGTTCACCGTCCGAAGCGCGGCGATCAGCCGGTCGAAGCGCCGCTGTTTGACGGCATCCCAGGAGAATTGCATCTCGTCGCGGAAGCGTTGCGGCAGAAAGCCGGTGGTGATCAGCAGTGCGAGCCGTTCCGGTAGCCGACGCAGCGGCTCCGGCAGCGTCACGGCGCGCACCCGGCCGACCGCGATCGGATACAGGTAGTCGCGAACGCTGTCGTCGATGTGAACCTTGTCCAGCTGTTCGTGCCAGTAGCGGTCGAACGCGGCGCGGTCCGGCGGCCACATCTCCGGCGGCACCTGCAACGTGGTGCCGAGCACCATGCCGTCGCGGTAGTGACGGTCGGCGTCCTGCTCGTCCAGCTCGCCGACGAACATCCGATAGAAGTCGACCCCGCCTTTGTAGAGACACGCTGCCACCCACAGCTGCAGGTCCGGGTCGAACGCGTTGTATTCGACCGGGCTGTCAGGCAGCGAGTAAACCTGCGCATGCGCGCGGTTCACCGCGCGGCGGAATGCCGCCTTCTGTTCGTCGGTGCCGGCCATGGCCACAGCGAGATAAGTGAAGGTGGTGCGGGCCCGCTTGATCGGATGCAAGTCGATCCGCCCGCTCTCGACGCGACTCTCCATGACGCCGTATCCCACGCCCGGCCGCGCCAGCTGCATGATCACGTTGGCCGGGCCGAGCAGTAGCGCCATCCCCATCAGCCCGTCCTCGAGACGGACGGCTCGCCACGTCTGCCGACGCGTCAACCGGGATCGCGGCGGGTCGCTCATCATGCGCTCGACATTGCTGATTGGCTCGCTGACCGTCATCGGACATCTACCCCGCTAAATGTGAGAACGCGTGTTTCCTGATTTTGCGGCCGGCGCGGACCGATGTCAAGATGGGATCCATGGCTTCAGCCGCGACGACGAGCGCACGGCCATACCGCGGCGTCGATGCGGCCGACCGCCTGGCAACCCGGCGGGCCAAGCTGCTGGGGGCCGGCCTCGATCTGCTGGGAGCCGACCGCGAAGACGCCGCGGAGTTGACCGTTCGCGGCATTTGTCGTCGGGCCGGTGTGGCCGCCCGCTACTTCTACGAAAGCTTCGCCGACAAGGACGAATTCGTCGCGGCGGTCTTCGACTGGGTGATTGCCGACCTGGCCGCCACCACGCAGGCCGCGGTGACGGCTGCGCCGCCGCAGGAGCAGACCCGCGCCGGCATGGCCAACGTCGTCCGCACGATCGGCGGCGATCCCCGGGTGGGCCGTCTGCTGTTCAGCGCGCCGCTGGCCAACGCGGTGCTGGTGCGCAAGCGTGTCGAATCCAGCGCGCTGTTCGCGATGCTCTCCGGCCGGCACGTCGAGACCGCGCTGCGGGTGCCGGAGAACGACCGGATCAAGGCCGCGTCGCATTTCGTGGTCGGCGGAGTGGCGCAGACGATCAGCGCCTGGCTGGCCGGTGACGTGCGGCTCGATCCCGATCAGCTGATCGACCAGCTCGCGTCACTCCTCGACGAGCTCGCCGACCCCAGCCTGTACCGCGATTGATCCGGCGCGGTTCGCTACTGGGCGGCCGGGATGCGGCGGTCGGCCGCCGTCCGCGGCACGGCTGGCGTATCAGTCGTCGTGAATTCTTTTGTCCAGCAAGCAAACTCAAGCGTGACTCCGTCGGGGTCCTGGAAATAGAAGGACCGCACATAGACACCGGGATGCAGCGTAGCCGAGACCTGTCTCTCGCTCTCGTCGTGGTTGAGCACCGGGCCGACCCGCACTCCCTTGGCCTTGAGGCGCTGGCGATAGTCGTCGAACTTGTCGGCCGGGACATGGAAAGCCAAGTGGTTCATCGTGCTGACCGCGCTGGTGATCTCGCCGATGCCGGGGATGCCCGCCGGCGACGAGAGCCTCGGTACCCGGTCGGGCGCATCAGCGAACCAGAAGAACGCGACGCAATCGCCGTTGCCCGCGTCGAAGAAAAAATGCTGTCCGGCGCCCCCTGGCAGGTCGAGCGACTTGATCAACGGCATGCCCAGGATGTTGCTGTAGAAGTCCACCGTACGGGCCATGTCCGAGCACACCAGCGCGACGTGGTTGATCCCGCCGAGCTCGAACTCGGAGTTGGCGTTGTGCGGTTTGATCATCTCCCGGCCCCCTCCGTCGGCATTGCGCATCGCTCGTTACGTGGCGGAGATCCGGCTCTGAACCTAACATCAGATTCAATTCTCAAGAAGAGGGAACGCATTCGTGTCCACCGTGTCCGAGCAGTCGACCCGGCGTGCCCACAAGGAGGTCCGCTGAGGTGACTCGCACCGCCGGCACGCCCGGGGTCATCCGCGAATTCGTCGGGCTGCCGTCGCCGACCGGTCGGCGCGCCGGTGCGGGCGGACACCCGTGCCAGGGGCTGTATCACCGCGGCGTCGGACGCAAGCCGAAGGTCGCGATGATCGCCACTCACTACCAAATCGACTTCTCCGAGCACTATCTCGCCGATTACATGGCTACCCGCGGCATCGGTTTCCTGGGCTGGAACACCCGGTTCCGTGGTTTTGAGACTGCCTTTCTGCTCGACCATGCGCTGGTCGATATCGGGGTCGGTATTCGCTGGCTGCGCGAAA
>Ga0209040_10004376_pt1 | contig 10665 bp, 9 predicted proteins | sample BogFormECP12_OM3_FD_188240 | JGI IMG/M metagenome (GOLD analysis project Ga0209040, IMG submission 188240) | Bog forest soil microbial communities from Calvert Island, British Columbia, Canada - ECP12_OM3 (SPAdes) (version 2) | ecosystem: Environmental > Aquatic > Freshwater > Wetlands > Bog ... | reverse complement strand
CTCGTGCTGGAGAACGAAGGCGTCGAGAAGTTCGAGGCGTCCTGGAACGAGCTGCTGGAGGAGACCCAAAAGCAGCTTGACTCCACCGGCAAATGAGCCCAGCCGGCACCCGGGGCAGCGCCGGGAAGTGGCAAAACCCGCTGCGGGACAAGCTAGATAAGCGGCTGCCCCGAATTGCCGGGCCGTGCGCCACGGTGATCTTCGGTGTGACCGGAGACCTGGCCCGCAAGAAAGTGGTACCGGCCATCTACGACTTGGCCAATCGCGGGCTGCTGCCACCTTCCTTCTCCCTGGTGGGCTTCGCCCGGCGGGACTGGGAAACCCAGGATTTCCGCAAGGTGGTGTACCAGGCCGTCAAGGACCACTGCCGGACACCGTTCCGGCAGGAGAACTGGGAGCGGCTGGCCGAGGGATTCCGTTTCGTACCGGGCGCTTTCGACGACGACGACGCGTTCGCCCGGCTCGCCGAGACGCTGGAGAAGCTCGATGCCGAGCGCGGCACCGGCGGCAACCACGTCTTCTACCTGGCGATCCCGCCCAACTCGTTCCCGGTGGTGTGCGAACAACTGCACAAGTCCGGACTGGCCCGCCCGCAAGACGGCAGATGGAGCCGGGTGGTCATCGAGAAACCATTCGGCCACGACCTGCACAGCGCATGCGAACTCAACCAAACGGTCAACGCCGTGTTCCCGGAGGAGGCGGTCTTCCGGATCGACCACTACCTCGGCAAAGAGACGGTGCGGAACATCCTGGCGCTGCGGTTCGCCAATCAGCTGTTCGACCCGATCTGGAACGCGCACTACGTCGACCACGTGCAGATCACTATGGCCGAAGACATCGGGCTGGGTGGCCGGGCCGGCTACTACGACGGCATCGGCGCGGCCCGCGATGTCATCCAAAACCATCTCATGCAGTTGCTGGCGCTGACCGCAATGGAAGAGCCGGTCAGCTTCAACCCGTCGGCGCTGCAAACCGAGAAGATCAAAGTGCTGTCAGCAACGCAACTCGCCGAACCGCTCGATGAGACCACCAGCCGAGGCCAATACACCGGGGGTTGGCAGGGCGGGGAGAAAGTCGTCGGGCTGCTCGACGAGGAGGGGTTCGCCGCGGACTCCAGCACCGAGACGTTCGCTGCCATCACTCTCGAGGTCGACACCCGCCGCTGGGCCGGTGTGCCGTTCTACCTGCGAACCGGAAAACGCCTGGGCCGCAGGGTGACCGAGATTGCGCTCGTCTTCAAACGGGCCCCACATCTGCCATTCGACGCCACCATGACCGACGAGCTGGGCGCCAACGCCATGGTCATCCGCGTGCAGCCTGACGAAGGGATCACCCTGCGGTTCGGCTCCAAGGTGCCGGGCACCGCGATGGAGGTCCGCGATGTCAACATGGACTTCTCCTACGGCTCGGCGTTCGCCGAAGAATCGCCAGAGGCCTACGAACAGTTGATCCTCGACGTGCTACTCGGCGAGCCATCCCTGTTTCCGGTTAACGCGGAGGTCGAATTGGCTTGGGAAATTCTCGATCCCGTTCTGGACAACTGGGCAGCACACGGTAAGCCCGACCCCTATGAGGCCGGCACCTGGGGCCCGGAGTCATCCTTTGAAATGCTGCGCCGCAGCGGCCGGGAATGGCGGCGGCCATGATCGTCGATCTGCCCGATACGACCACCACGGCGGTCAACAAGAAACTTGATGAGCTGCGCGAAAGGGCCGGTGCCGTCACGATGGGACGGGTGCTGACGCTGATCATCGCGCCGGACAGCGAAGATGTGCTGGAGGAGTCGCTCAAGGCCGCCAACGATGCCAGCCATGAACACCCCAGCCGGATCATCGTCGCGATGAGAGGCGATCCGTACGCCGACGAAGCGCGCCTGGACGCACAACTGCGCGCGGGCGGCGACGCCGGCGCGACCGAGGTCGTGGTGCTGCGGCTGTCCGGGCCGCTCTCTGGCCACGCCGCCAGCGTGGTCATCCCTTTCCTGCTCCCCGACATCCCGGTGGTGGCGTGGTGGCCCGACATCGCCCCGGCGGTGCCCGCCCAAGACCCGTTGGGCAAGTTGGCGATTCGGCGCATCACCGACGCAACCAACGGCGTCGATCCGTTGTCGGCAATCAAAAACCGGCTACCGGGGTACACCGCAGGCGATACCGACCTGTGCTGGGCGCGTATCACCTACTGGCGGGCGCTGCTGACCTCCGCCGTCGATCTGGCACCCCACGAACCGATCGACTCGGCACTGGTTTCCGGTTTGAAGACGGAGCCCGCGCTTGACATTTTGGCGGGCTGGCTGGCCAGCCGGATCGATGGTCCGGTGCGCCGGGCGGTCGGCGAACTCAAAGTCGAGTTGACACGCAAGAGCGAGACCATCGTGTTGAGCCGTCCTCAAGAAGGCAGGACGGCCACCCTGAGTCGGACGGCCAAGCCGGATGCTTTGCTTCCGTTGCCGCGCAGGGAAACCGGTGAATGCCTGGCCGAGGATCTGCGACGGCTGGATGCCGACGAGATCTTTTTGACAGCACTCGAAGGCATCGACCGAGTGGAGTACATGTGAGCAACACCAGTGTCGAGACGTTCGCCGACAGCGACGCGCTGGTCGCTGCGGCGGGCGAGCGACTGATCGGGGTCATCGAGGTGGCCATTGCCGCCCGCGAGCGGGCGCAGATTGTGCTGACCGGCGGCGGCAACGGCAACCGGCTCATGAGTTATCTCGCCGCGCAGACGGGACGAGTCGACTGGACCAAGGTGCATCTGTTCTGGGGCGACGAGCGTTACGTCACCGAAGACGACGACGAACGCAACGAGAAGCAGGCCCGCGATGCGTTGCTGGATCACATCGACATTCCGGCCCGCAACGTGCACGCGATGCCGGCAAGTGACGGCGAATTCGGCAGTGATCTGGCTGCCGCCGCACTGTCCTACGAGCAGCTCCTGGCCGCGAACGCCGAACCGGGCGATCCCGCACCGAATTTCGACGTCCACCTGCTCGGCGTGGGACCCGAAGGCCACATCAATTCGCTGTTCCCCGACACTCCCGCGGTTCGAGAAGCCACCCGACTGGTGGTCGGCGTCGAGGATTCACCGAAGCCGCCGCCGCTGCGAATTACGTTGACGCTGCCCGCAATCCAGCGGTCTCGCGAGGTCTGGTTGTTGGTGTCCGGGGCGGAGAAGGCCGAAGCGGTGGCCGCCGCGATCGGCGGCGCCGACCCGGTGTCGGTGCCGGCCGCCGGTGCAACCGGCCGGGAGGACACGGTCTGGTTTCTCGACACCCAGGCCGCGGCCAAGCTTCCGGCCGATTAGCCCCGCCGTTCGGCAAGCCGATCGGCATAGCCGCGCGCATAATCCTGCAGCCGTCGGATGGTGTTGGGTTGCGCCGGGCGGTAACGGTCGCAGTGTCTGGATTGCATACCCGATCAGATGCCGATTCGATCCCGGGGGTTCCCCACCACGCGGTAATAATTAGCGTCATGGCAGACAAAAGCGCCGGCGGCCGCCCCCCGCGACAGCGGCTCAAGACGCTCACCCAGGCGGCAATGAACGCCGACGTCACTGTGAACCAACTGGAAGACGTGTTGGGCGGCCTGGGCGACACCCTCACAGACCTCAACAATTCGCTCTCGAACTTGAACAGTGCGGTGGACCGTCTCGACGGCGGCCTGGACCACTTCGAGGCCACACTGAGCAGGATTGATGACTTGATGAAGCGCCTAGTGACCCTTGTCGCGCCGGTCGAGGCCATCGTCGAGCGCATCGACTACATGGTGGGTGTCGGTGAGACGGTGATGTCGCCGTTCTCGGTCACCGAACATGCTTTCCGCAACTTGGTGAACGCGGTGCGGGACCGCACTCGTCGCTAACCCGTGCCGCATCCCGACCCGGTTCCCGCTCCGCCGTACGCCGAGGGCACCGGTCTGCCGTGGGATGTCTCGGTTCCCGACGCCGTCGCGGCGATCGCGGCGGCCCGCGCCAGACACGGCGACACCTTCGCCGTGCACAGCGGTCGGGATCATTACCTGTTCACGTTCTCCCCGACCGGCGTCGAGTCGTTCTACGGTCTGCCCGAGGAGAAAGCCAGTAAAGGCGTTGCCGACTATTTGATGCTGCGCCGCAAACTCCCCGACGAGATCTTCGACGGACGGCGCATCCTGCCCGGCACGCTGTTCCGCCGCGACGACGTCGCCGGCTATCTGGCCAACCTGGATTGGGCGCTGAGACAGACCACCGCCGAGTTGGGATCGACGGGCTCGCTGGACGTCTTCGACCTGACCCGCCGGCTCGGCCACCGGATGGGGCTCGCCTCCTGGGCGGGGCCCGGATCAGCCGATGGCGAGGCGTTTGAGCGGCTGGTGCGGGCCTTCGACATCCTCGACGGCTCCGAGGCGTTCGTGCATCCCGACGCGATGGCCGCCGTCGCCGCCTCGAACAAGCGAGCCGAGCGCGCGGCCCTCGGCGACGTCGCCGATGTCGTCGCGGCCGCGGTGCACCGCTGGGACGCCGCCATGGACGATCAAGGCCTGTTCGGCAGGATCGTCGACGCCTGGAATTCGGAAGCACACGACAACCGCGTGCGCGGAATCGCGTTCGACGTTGCGCTGATTCACATCGCCTCGATGTCCAATCTGGCCGCCGCGCTCGGGTGGGCGTTGGTCGACCTGCTCGAGCACCCTTCGCACCTGGCACGGGTCGCAGCCGGCGACGCCGACCTGGCCCAGCGGTGCGCGCTGGAGTCCACACGCCTGGCGCAGCGGTCGATCATGTCCCGCACGGTGCTGTCCCCGGTCTATTTGGACACCGGCGAGGTCAGCTACCAGGTGCCCCAGGGATGGACGATCGCCACGTTATTGCCTCTGCTCAACACCTCCGTTGCGCCAGGGCTGGAAAACTGGGATCCGGGCCGATGGACGCGGCACCGGCTGACCGACGAGAAGGCGCTCCCCTCGCCGATGTTGGTAACGGCATTCGGCCACGGACGGCATTCCTGTCCGGCGCAACCGTTTTCACTCTCGGCGATGACGGCGGCAATGACGCACTTGTTCGGCCACTACCGGATGACGCCGGGTTGGGCCACACACCCGCGGCCGGTGCCGGCCCAGATTGGTGGCGTGGCACGGGCGGACGGACCGTGCCGGCTCGACTACGTCTGCGGCTGAGTCACACCAGCCACCTGTGCACCAGAGACTGGGGTGCACACTGTTTCGGAAACGAGGGCGTATGTGATATCGCCTGGGCTGATATCACATACGCGTCTAAATCACAGAACCAACTAGTCCTTTAGCCAGCGACTAAAGGGGCGGGTGAGTCTGCTGAGACTCGCGGTCCCTAGCCGCTGTTGCGCAGCGCGCTGGCAAGCCCGTTCATGGTCAGCAGGATCCCGCGCTGCACCAGCTCGTCGTCGTCACCGGAGCGGTAACGGCGCAGCAGCTCGACCTGCAGGTGGTTCAGCGGCTCCAAATACGGGAAACGATTGAACACCGAACGCGCCAATGCCGGGTTGTCGGCGAGCAGGTTGTCCTGGCCGGTGATCAGCTTGTGCGCGTTGATGCTTCGCTGGTGTTCAGCGGCGATTTTGTCGAACACCCGACGCCGTAGCGCTTCGTCCTGCACCAACTCGGCGTAACGCGCCGCCAGACCCAGATCCGTTTTCGCAAGCACCTGCGCCATATTCGACAGCACCGTCTGGAAAAACGGCCAGCGTTGATACAGGTCACGCAGCGCTTCGACGCGCCCATCGCCGTCGGCGATCCAGCTCTCGACGGCCGAGCCGGTTCCGTACCAGCCCGGCAGCATCACCCTCGACTGGCTCCAGGCCATTACCCATGGAATTGCGCGCAGGTCGGCGATCGACGACGTTGCCTTGCGCGACGTGGGGCGGCTGCCGACGTTCATCGACCCGATCTCGCTGACCGGTGTGGATTGCAGGAAGTAATCCACGAAACCCGGTGTGTCATGCACTAATTCGGTGTACGCGCGCTGCGCCCGGTCGGCCAGCTCGTCGAGGATCTGGTAAGCCGGGCCGGCCTCGTCGCCGAGACCCTCGACGTCGAGCAGGGTGGACTCCAGGGTGGCTGCCAGCAATGTCTCCAAGTTGCGCTGCGCCATCTGCGGCTCGGCGTATTTGGCGGCGATCACTTCGCCCTGCTCGGTCAGCCGCAGCGAGCCGTTCACCGCACCCGGCGGCTGGGCGAGGATGGCCTGATAGCTGGGGCCGCCGCCGCGGCCCACCGTGCCGCCGCGACCGTGGAAGAGCCGCAACCGGATTCCGGTTTTGCGCGCCGATTCGACGAGGTCGAGTTCCGCCCGATACAGCGCCCAGTTGGCGGTCAGGTAGCCGCCATCCTTGTTGGAGTCGGAGTAGCCGAGCATCACCTCCTGGCTGTCGCCGCGGGCCCGCACGATGCTCCGATAGACTGGAAGGTCAAGTGCCGCTTCCATAATCGAGGCGCCCCGGCGCAGGTCGTCGATCGTCTCGAACAACGGCACGATGCCCACCGGGCAGTACGGCTCGCTGCCAGAGGCGTCCAGCAGACCGCACTCCTTCAGCAGGATCGCCGCTTCCAGCAGGTCAGAGACCGAGCGACACATCGAGATGATGTAGTTGGGCACCGCCGCCGAACCATAGATGGCGACCGCGCGCGCGGCCGCGGTGACGATGGCGAGTTCTTTGCGGGCCAGCTCGGACAATTCGTCGCGGTCGCCGATCAGCGGCCGTCGGGTGCCCAGCTCGGCGGCCAGGACGTTGACCCGTTCGTCTTCGCTCAGCGAGCAGTAGTCAGGATGCACTCCGGCCCAGGCCAGCAACTCCGCGACCACCTCCTCGTGGACGTCGGAGTTCTGCCGCATGTCCAGACCGGACAGATGAAAACCGAAGACGTGCACGGCTTCTCGCAGTCGAGCCAGCCGGTCGTCGGCCAGCAGGGCGCTGCCGTTCAACCGCAGAGAGACGCTGATGGTGTCGAGGTCGGCCAGCATCTCCCCCGGTGCCGCGTACGGCGACAGGCCGAGGTCGAGCAGGTTGTCCGGCTGACGATCCAGGATCTCCGCGGCGGTGGCGGTGAGCCGGGCATGGATGACCCGCAGTGCGCGGCGGTAGGGCTCGTCTGCGGGATGCTCACCGCACTGCGTTGCCAGCGCCGCCAGTTCGTCGGTGACGGCGACCAGCCGCGCCGACATCGACAGCTCCCGCTCCAGAGCGGTCAGTTCGGCGGTGTAGTGACCCAACGCGGTGTAGGCGGCGCTGCCGGTGGCCAGTCGCACCACGTCGGCGGTGACGTTCGGGTTGCCGTCGCGGTCGCCGCCGATCCAGGAGCCGGGCCGCAGGATGGGTTCGGGGAGCAGGTCGGCGTCGGGCCACCGGCTGCGCAGCGCCTCGCGGACCTCCGCATTGACCTTCGGCATCACCTCGAAGAACGCGGCAGAGTAGTACCTCAACCCGACGGCGATCTCGTCGGAGATCTGCAACCGCGACAGTCGGATCAGCGCGGTCTGCCACAGGGTCAGCACCCGGCGGCGAAGTTCGACTTCGATGTCGCGCCCATCGTCGGTGTGGATGTGCCCCCGCGCGTGCAGCCGCATCAGCTGAGTGATTCGGTGCTGGGTGTCGAACACCGTCCGTCGGCGCGTTTCGGTCGGGTGGGCGGTGATGACCGGGGAGACCAGCGCACCGGCCAGCGCCGCGGCGACGGTCGACGCGTCCAGGTCCGCCGCGTCGAGCTTGAGATAGGTGGCGGCCAAGGTGCTGTCCTGCGGCGGGTCGCCGGCGGCCAGGTGGATGGCGCGGCGCCGTTCCCGGTGGATGTCCTCGGCGACGTTGGCCAGCAACGCGAAGTGGCTGAACGCCCGGATCACCGGGATCGCCTGGTGGATGTCGATGCCCTCGAACGTGCGGGCCGCCTCGGCCCGTTCAATCTCCGAGCGGCGCACCCGAAACGACTCCACCCGGGCCCGCTCGACTAAGGCGAAGACCTCGTCGCCGTTCTGCTCGCGCACGGTGTCGCCCAGGATCGTGCCGAGCAGCCGGATGTCGTCGCGCATCGGTTCGGTCGCCTCGCGGCCGGTGCGGGTGCGTTGGACGGCGCCGATCGGCTCCAGCCCGGTGTCAGAAACGCCAACCATCAATCCAGTATCGGGGCGCGCTGGCTAGTCCGCGCTGCGAGCGCGCGGCTCAGACGTTGTATTTGATGCGCAGCCCCATGCCAATGATGGCCACCAGCCAGATGCCGACGACGAACAACGTCAGTCGGTCCAGGTTCTTCTCCACCACCGTCGACCCAGACAGGCTGGACTGCACGCCGCCGCCGAACAGCGTCGACAGACCGCCACCCTTGGCGCGGTGCAACAGCACCAACAGGACCACCAGGACGCTGGTGACCACCAGGGTGATCTGCAGGGCCAATTCCATGGCCAACACCTTACCGGGCGGCCGGCGGCCGCCTCAGACCGGCGTCGGCGGCGTTAATTCGGCGAGTCGAAGGTCAGGGTGTCGTTGGCGTAGTCGATGAAAATCGGTTCTATCAGGTAGGGTTCGACGCCGCTGTCGATCGAGGTTCCCGACACCACCGTTGGCGCAGTGCTCTGGCCGAGGCTGTCGGTCCCCGTGGTGTAGGAGTACACCTCCTTCGTGCCGTCGAAGACCGTGATCGTGCTTCCCGACGGCACGGAACCGGCGTTGCCGACGAGGGATGACGGGATGGTGCCGTACACACCGCCGGAGTCGACATCGTCGGAAACCGCTACGTGGGTGCCACCATTGAGCGATTCGGTCAGGTCGGTGATCGGGGCTCCGCTCACCGTGACGGCGTTGGGCCCGGCTAGCGCGTTGGTGGAACCGACGATCAGCTCGTTTTGGGGAATGTCGACGGTCACACCGCCGAAGCTCTCCAACGGGGTGGTGCCCGGACCCGTGCCGGTCGGTCCGATACCCAGAATGCCGGTTACCTTGTCATCCGCAAGGAAGGCCTCGAAGTTCGCCGGCGAGGCGGCGGATGTCGGGAAGGAGAAGACCTCCACATCGACGGGAGTGTTCGTGGTGTCCAGGACGCCGTTGCCGTAATCGACCGGGACGTTGTCGTAGGTCAGATAGAAGTAGTCCACCCCACCGCTGTAGCCGCTGAAGCCGGCAGTAGAGGGGAAGCCGAGCGCGAAGAGGTTCTCAAGCGCCTGGAGGTTGGACGGCCCGAGGTCTTGGTAGGGGATGACAAGGCCGCTGGATCCGGTGTCGACGAGCAACGTCGTGTTCGACCCGTCAACCGTGGCCTGCACGGTCGGCTCGGTGACCTCTTGCATGGTTATCGGAATGTCGTAGGGGGCCGATGCGGGGTCGGATGTCGACGAGGCGGCCGCCGCGGCAGGCTCTGCGGCCGACGGAAGCGCTAAGTCGATCGAATTCAGGCTACTGAGCAGGCTGTCGGTCCAACTGGTCAGATCCGTCGCGGCGGCGGGATCGAAGCCGGCGAGCGAGTCGGCAATCGAAGTGATGAGGGGCTGGATGATCGGGTCGAGCAGGTCCTCGAAGTCGGCCTTGGCGGGAGCCGCGGTGACCGCCGAGCCCGTCGCCATCGCTGCCGCGGCGGCAAAGGCACCAACCGCCCCGCCCAGAACGGCCATCCGACGCCGGTTTTTCCCCTTGGTGCCGTCGTGAGCAGTCATTCGGTTGCCTCCCGGGCGTTGGGTAGAGCTGCGTCAGTGCCCTGACAGTAACTGGACAATCAAGAGAACTTAACGAACCTGTGTTTCTATCAGGTTTCGCTAAGCTAAACGGGACTCGGCGAACCGTCAAGCCGCAACGCCTCACCAGCCACGCCCGCACCATCCGTTACGGCAGCGGGCCGCCGGCGGCGATGGCGGACAGCGTCGCGAACTGCTCGCCGTCCAGCGACGCGCCACCGACCAGCGCGCCGTCGACATCCTCTTGGGCGACGATGTCGCCAATATTCTTGGCATTCACCGAGCCGCCATAGAGCACCCGGACGGTGTCGGCGATGTGCGGTGACGCCAGGATGCCCAGCTCCTTGCGGACCGCTGCGCACACCTCCTGGGCATCCGCAGCGCTGGCCACCCGTCCGGTCCCGATCGCCCACACTGGCTCATAGGCGATGACGACCTTGGCGATCTGATCGGCGGACAGCCCGGCCAGCGACCCTTTCAGCTGCTCCTGGCAGTGGCTGAGGTGTTCGCCGGCTTCCCGGACTTCCAGGTGCTCGCCGATGCAGACGATCGGGGTCAGCTCGTGCTTGAGCGCGGCGGCGGCCTTGGCGGCCACCAGCGCGTCGTCCTCGTGGTGGTACGTGCGCCGCTCGGAGTGACCGACGACGACGAAGCTGCAGCCCAGCTTGGCCAGGAACGCCCCGCTGATCTCGCCGGTGTAGGCGCCCGCCTCATGCTGCGACAGGTCCTGGGCGCCGTAGGTCAGCCGCAGCTTGTCGCCGTCGACCAGGGTCTGCACGCTGCGCAGATCGGTGAACGGCGGAATGACCGAGATGTCGACCCGGTCGAAGTACTTGTCCGGCAACGAGAACGCGATCTTCTGCACCAGCGCGATCGCCTCGAAGTGGTTGAGGTTCATTTTCCAGTTGCCGGCTATCAGCGGCTTGCGGCTCATCGGCGTCCTTAGATCTAGGTGCTCAACACTTCGAGGCCGGGCAACGATTTGCCCTCAAGGTATTCCAG
>Ga0209040_10004375_pt1 | contig 10670 bp, 8 predicted proteins | sample BogFormECP12_OM3_FD_188240 | JGI IMG/M metagenome (GOLD analysis project Ga0209040, IMG submission 188240) | Bog forest soil microbial communities from Calvert Island, British Columbia, Canada - ECP12_OM3 (SPAdes) (version 2) | ecosystem: Environmental > Aquatic > Freshwater > Wetlands > Bog ... | reverse complement strand
CGGATTCATGGACCCGATGGTGATGCCCTACCCAATCAAGCCGCCCTCCATGATCGATCTACTTCAGCCCGGAGATTCCATCACCGCCGACGTGGTAGTCGCCGAGCCCGGCAATTATTGGCTGGAAAATGTCAAAGTCACGGCGCACTCGCCCACCCCCGCCGCCAAACCAACATCAACTCTGCACATTCCATCTCCCGGCGACGAAGTACCCGACTTCAAACTCATCAACCAGAACGGAAAGCAAATCTCTCTCCATCAATACCGCGGCCAGACCCTGCTTCTTACCCTCATCTACACCCGCTGCCCGTTTCCCGATTTCTGCCCCCGCGTCAGCCACGAGTTCGCCGCCATCGATCGCCGGCTCCGCGCCGACCCCGCCCGCTACGGCAAGACGCACTTGCTAAGTATTAGCTTCGACCCAACTCACGACACGCCCAAGGTCCTGCGCTCCTACGGCTACGAATGCGCCGCCAGCAAAGACCCCGCGCTCTTCGCGCACTGGGAATTCAGCGCGATTCCGCAAGAAGGGTTACCCGAGTTCGCCAATTATTTCGCTCTGACCTATAAAGAAGAAGGTGGATTGTTTACCCACTCGCTCAGCACCGCGGTCATTTCGCCTGATGGCAAGATACTCAAGTGGTATCACGGCGCCGACTGGCAGGCATCCGACCTGCTTCAGGACATCGCCGCCGCGCATACGGTCAGTTGGGAGCCAATTGTTGATTGATGATTTCTGGAATGGGGTGCCCCATGTCTCGCTTCCTTTGCGAGACATGGGAGGGCCATCACGACTGTTGACTTGCGAAGAAAATTGAACAGGAGAAACGCTGGGTGCCCCAGGTCTCGCTTCTTTTGCGAGACCTGGGAGGGCCACCACAAACGTTTACCATTTGGAGAGAATGAACAGGAGATACGCATGAAGTACGTCTTGATTCTGCTAGCCACTCTCGGAATCGTCGTCTCCGCCCTAGCCCTCCGCGAGCACTACCGCACCGAAGGCGACTCGCCCTGCAGCATCAACGAACGCTGGGATTGCGGCATCGTCAATCACAGCCCGTACGCCACGCTCGCGGGCATTCCCGTCGCCATCTTAGGCATGGCCGGATATCTCCTCATGGGCGCGTTAGCCCTGCGCAGCGCCTTTCGCTGGGTTCTAGCGGCGGCCCTCGTAGGACTGGCCTTTTCCCTCTACCTCGCTCACATTGAGGCCCACATCCTCGGCGTCTGGTGCATCTACTGCGTAATCTCGCTCGGCACAATCTCGTTCATAACCTTGCTGGCATTGGCAGCAATAACCGTCCCGCTGCTCCGCAAGTCATGATTCGCAATGAGTCGCCCACGTGGGGACAGCCGCCCTCGGCTGTCCATCGAGCACAGCTCGATTCGCCTTTCCCTCCGGGCCCGAAAACTCAGACACACCTGATCCCCTTCGCATTGACGAACCCCGCGATTCGCCCTAAGATTACTCGGGCTTCGGTTGCCCGCAGGTTGAAATTTCTTAAAGCATGATCGGCCAAACCGTCTCTCACTACCGCATTCTCGAGCTGCTCGGTGGCGGCGGCATGGGTGTGGTCTATAAAGCTGAAGACACTCTCCTCGGCCGCTTCGTCGCCCTCAAGTTTCTCCCCGACGATTCTTCCCAGGACCCCCAGGCTCTCGAGCGCTTCCGCCGCGAAGCCCGCGCCGCGTCCTCCCTGAACCATCCCAATATCTGCACCATCCATGAGATCGGCCAGCACGAAGGCCAGCTCTTCATTGTGATGGAGTGCCTCAGCGGCCAGACCTTGAAGCACTTGATTCAGGGCAGGCCGATGGAGCTTGAAACTCTGCTCACTCTGGCAATTGAAGTCGCCGATGCTCTCGATGCCGCCCACAGCAAGGGAATCGTCCACCGCGATATCAAGCCCGCCAACATCTTCGTCACTGACCGGCACAACGCCAAAATCCTCGACTTCGGTCTCGCCAAAGTCGCGCGCGCCGCCCGCCCCACCAGTGGCGACTCCCAAACCGTCGCCGACGCCTCCTCCCTCGATCTCACCAGTCCCGGCACTGCCGTCGGCACCGTAGCCTACATGTCTCCCGAGCAACTGCGTGGCAAAGAACTCGACGGCCGCACCGATCTTTTCTCTTTCGGCGTTGTGCTCTACGAAATGGCCACCGGCGTCCTCCCCTTCCAGGGAGAAACTTCCGCCGTCATCACCGAGGCAATTCTCAATCGTCATCCCACCGCCGCCATCCGCCTCAATCCTCAACTTCCTCCCAAGCTCGAGGAAATCATCAACAAGGCTCTCGAAAAAGATCGCGACCTGCGCTGCCAGACCGCCGCCGAACTGCGCGCCGACCTCAAGCGCTTTAAACGCTCTCTCGATTCCTCACGCACCTCGGTCGTCACGGAAGCATCGCCGTCTTCGTCGGGCGCCAACTTGGGCTATCGGTCGGCGACAGGCGTCTCCGTTGCCCCCACGCCCCCAGCCAGAAGTAAGAAATCTGCCGTCGCGCTGATCTTCGCTCTCGGTCTGCTGCTCGCCGCCGCCGCTGGCCTGTATGCCGGAAAATTATTCTTCGCCGCGAGACCGGTCGAGCCTCCGCTCTACCGCCAACTCACCTTCCGCCGCGGCAGCGTTCGCTCCGCCCGCTTCGCTCCTGATGGACAAACCATTCTCTACAGCGCCGCCTGGCAAGGCGGACCATTAGACGTCTTCACCGCCCGTCCCGAAGCCCCCGAAGCGCGCTCCATGGGCCTCAGTCATACCCAGCTTATGTCCGTCTCCTCCGCCTCGGAGATGGCCGTCTTGCTGAACAGCAAGGCTCAGGGCACCTGGGTAAGCATGGGCACACTCGCGCGCGCCCCCCTGGTAGGAGGCGCTCCGCGCGAAGTCCTGGAGCAGGTGCAATGGGCCGACTGGTCGGCCGACGGAAACAGCTTGGCTGTGGTCCGCGACTTCGGCGGCCGCAACCGTCTCGAGTTCCCCATCGGCAAGCCGCTCTACGAAACCGGAGGATGGATCGGTCACCCTCGCGTCTCCCCCGATGGCAACCTCATCGCCTTCATCGACCACCCGGTTCAGGGCGACGACCGCGGCACGCTCTCCATCATCGATCTCTCCGGCCACAAGAAGAATCTCTCCGGCGAGTGGTACACCATTCAAGGTCTGGCCTGGTCCCCCAATGGTAAGGAGGTCTGGTTCACCGCCAGCAAGTCTGGCGTGGATCGCACCCTATACGCGGTCACGCTCGACGGCAAAGAGCGCATGGTCCTGCGCCTGCCCGGCGCGCTGATGCTGTTCGACATTTGGAAAGATGGCCGTGTGCTGATGATGCGCGCCAGTTGGCGCCGCGAACTGGTAGGCATGGTTGGCGGAGAAACCAAACAGCGCGATCTTTCCTGGCTCGACTATTCCTATCCTGCCTCGCTCTCGGCCGACGGCAAGACTCTGCTCTTTGATGAAGAAGGCGGAGGCGGCTCTCTCGCCTACTCGAAATCCGGCGGTCTCTCCTACGCCGTTTACGTTCGCAAGACCGATGGTTCTCCCGCGGTTCTCCTGGGAGAAGGTGGAGCGCTCTCCTTATCGCCCGACGGCAAATCCGTGCTTTCGCAGACGCAAGATTCGCCCGCTCAACTCCGTCTGCTCACCACCGGTGCCGGCGAAGCCCGCGACCTGACCAAAGACAATGTGAACCACACCTGGGCGCGCTGGTTTCCTGATGGCAAGCGCATTTTGTTTTCCGGCAATCAGCCCGGTCAGGGAGTCCGTCTCTACGTCTACGACATCGCGTCGAACAAAGCCCAACCCGTCACGCCCGAAGGGGTGGATGGCAACGCCTTCGTAGTCTCCCCCGATTCTCAATGGATCGCCGGCATCGGTCCCGACCGCAAAGGCTACCTCTACCCCGTAGGCGGCGGCGAGCCCCGTGTAATCCCCGGTCTTAATCCCGGAGAGCAGCCCATCACCTACAGCTCCGACGGCCGCTCGATCTACATCTATCAGCCGGGAGAACTCCCCGCCAGCGTCAATCGCCTCGATATCGAAACCGGCAAACGCACCCTCTGGCGCCAACTCTTGCCCTCCGACCCCGCCGGAGTCGAAACCATCGGCCCCATCATCATGACCCCCGACGCCCAAACCTGCATCTTCGGCTACCACCGGATGCTAGCGGATCTGTACTTAGTTGAAGGCCTGAAATAGCTCATGTGGAGACAGCCGCCTCGGCTGTCAGCCAAGCGAAGCGAGGCTTTTTGGAAATCACGCGCCGGGGGTGCCCCACTTCTCGCCTCCTTTGCGAGAAGTGGGACTGTCGGCAGCGCCCAACGGAAGAAATTTCTACGGCAGCCAAGCAATCACCCCCAACCCTCACCTCCGATGCCCCGACAACACCCGCCGGCTCATCCTCAGCAGATCCCAAGCCTCCTTGTAGCATTCGCACTCGTAACCGCCTCTTCTCTTCGGAGGCGCGACCGGAAACAGCATAAGACTTTTTCTCGGGTCCCGGCCCAGCAGCACCGACGCCGGAATCAGATACCACGCGTTCACCGGAATCACATAAGCCGCGAATAGATCCAACTGCTCCAGCCTGTACCCCTCGCCCTTGCTCCAGTCCGGCTTGAACTGGCAAAAGTACCCCCGCCCCAGCCGGACCGTCGTCGATTTCACCTGCACCCGAAGATAATTAAATCCACACTCAATCCCCACATCGTAAGGCCTCGAATCCCCCCACGGCTTGCACACCAAATGCCGCCGCCGCGCCGCCTCCGCCATAAACTGCAACTCCACCCACTCGCCCCGTTCCTTAAGGCTCTTAAACCGCTCCCAAGTCTTCATCCCAAAAATCCCCTTGTACGTCCCCAACCAATGTCACTTCCGGCTCAGCCGAAGCGACGCCACCATCTACTACTTGTCATTCCGACCGAGCCGGAGCGACCGCGACGGCGCAGTGGAGGAACCTGCTTTTTCGTTCCCCAAGCACCACCGCCGCCCAAAAGAAAAGGCGCGACCCATAGGCCGCGCCTCTTTTCCTAAAGCTTTAACTTGTATATTCATTATATCATATCGCAAGGGCTAAAAGCGACATAGCTTCCAACTTTATTTGCGCCGTGTTTCCTTCACGATAGCCCCGATCGCGTAACTTCTGCCTATTGACAAGATTTTTGCAGGCCGCCTAAGCTCACCTGATCGTCCCAGCCAAAAAAGCGTTCCTGTTCGAGGAACGAAAAGGGTGCCCCATGCCCTGATTAAGCCTATGCTTTATCCTCTTGTTTAGAATATAAACTAGAAGATAAGATGGATGCTGACCAGAGGACGCCCATGCCAACGAAATCGGCCCGCGCCAAACTCTCGACCACGGTAGCGCCGGAAACCTACCGATACCTGGCAAGCCTGGTGAAATCCGGCAGGGCCGGAAGTCTGGCCGAGGCAGTGGATGAAGCCGTAGAATACTTTCGCCGCAACGAGAACCGGCGACGGCTGGCCCGCGCCACCGCCGAATACTTCGAAGGACTTTCCCCGGAAGCGGTCACGGAAGAAAACAATCTAGGCAAGTCGCTGAGCGATGCTGCGAAAGGAATCGACTTCGACCGTGAACCCTAGCCGCACCCCGCAACCCCGCCGAGGAGAAATTTGGACCGCCAACACCGGCGGCAAGAGGCACTTTGTTGTGGTGGTCTCTCTCGATGCACGGAACCTAAGCGACCGAGCCGACTCAATTCTGATTGTCCCGTTTGGAAGTTACGGACGCCCCGGCCCAACAGTCCTAACCATGGCCCCCGGAGAAACCGGCCTACCGCAAGCGTCAGACCTGAAAGCCCATTTCATCAGCGTCCTCCAAAAAGCCGACCTAATCGAACGTCTCGCACGAACGCTCTCCAACACCCAGATGAGAAATATCGTCCAAGCTGTTCAGCGAGCAATCGACCCAGACGCGCCGTTCTCAGGGTAGGAGATGGCGCGGGTTGGGAATTGAGAGTGTAGCGATTCAGAATGTGGGGTGCCCCACTTCTCGCTTCCTTTGCGAGAAGTGGGAACCACGGCCCCGCTATAAAACAGCGCACTGCAAACCCAGATATCCAAATTCATCGCAGTGATTTTCATCCGGGGGTAGAAGAAAAGGCAGCCCCGAAAGGCCGCCCAATTACCCTTAGTGTTCCGTGTGAATCCGCGAAAGTCCGCGGCGAAAAATCTAAATATCCAGATTCTTCACATCCAGCGCATTCTCTTCAATGAACTTCCGCCGCGCTTCCACGTCTTCACCCATCAGCGTGGTGAAGATGGTCTCGCACTCGGCGATGTCTTCCAGCTTCACCGAGAGCAGAGTCCGCCGCTCCGGATCCATGGTCGTCTCCCACAACTGCGGAGCCGTCATCTCACCCAAACCTTTATAGCGCTGCACGTCGTAGCCGCGGCTGCCTTCTTTTTTCACGTACTCGAACAGCTCACGCGCCGTAGCCTTCTCGACCGGCTCAATCGCGGCCCGGTGCTTGGGCGCGGCCTTGGCAGCTTTCTTATCGGACTTTCCGTCCGTCTCCGCGGCTTCGTCATCAGCAGCTTCGTCAACCTCCTCGGCTGCGGCGCCCGCCTTGGTCGCAGCTTCCACCACGAACGGCGGCTCCAGATAAGGCTCAATCTGCTTGAACTTCGAAATCAACTGCCGGCACTCGGCGCTCGAAGCCAGCTCCCAGCTGATCACGTGCTCCGAACCCTGCGAGTTCACGATCTTCACTTCCCACAGATTGTGTTCTTCGTCGAAGACGGATTCGACACTCTTGAACTTCCGGTCTTTCTGCAGCCGCTTCAGTTCTTTCTCCAGCTTCTCGATCTTCTTCGGCGGATTTTTCTTGTCGCCCTCAAAGTCCGCATGCTTCGTGAAGTCCAGCTTCGGCAGCAGCTCGGTCACGCTCTCGTCGCGCAGCCGCTTGTTCACCTTGTCAAAGAAATTGAGATACTCCTTCAGCACGTTCATGAAGCGCGCCAGGTTCGCGCCTTCCAGCTTGGCCGCACCCTCGCCGTAGCGCACAATCAGCCCATCCGCCGCCCGCTTCAGCATCACCTTGTCGAAGGCATCATCGTCTTTGATGTACTGCATCGACTTGCCTTTCTTGATCGAATACAGCGGCGGCTGCGCGATAAAAACATTTCCGCGCTTGATCAGCTCCTGCATGTGCCGGAAGAAAAAGGTGAGCAGCAGCGTGCGGATGTGCGATCCATCGACGTCAGCATCGGTCATCAGAATGATTTTGCCGTATCGAACCTTGGTGGGATCGAAGTCGTCCTTAGCGATGCCCGTGCCCAGCGCTGTGATCATGGCGCGAATTTCTTCGTGCGCCAGCATCTTGTCGTAGCGCGCTTTTTCCACGTTGAGAATTTTTCCCTTGAGCGGCAGAATCGCCTGGAAGCGACGGTCCCGCCCCTGCTTCGCAGTCCCGCCGGCCGATTCTCCCTCCACCAAAAACAATTCGCACCGATTCGGATCGCGCTCCGAACAATCCGCCAGCTTGCCCGGCAGCCCGCCCGAATCAAGCGCTCCTTTGCGCCGCGTCAAATCGCGCGCTTTTCGCGCCGCCTCGCGCGCCCGCGCCGCGTCCACCGCCTTGTTGATAATCTTCCGCGCCACGGTGGCGTTCTGTTCGAAGAAAGCTCCCAGCCGCTCGTTAATAAAGGCCTGCACGATCCCCGCAATATCGGAATTCAGCTTGCCCTTGGTCTGCCCTTCAAACTGCGGCTGCGGCAGCTTCACGCTAATCACAGCCACCAGGCCTTCGCGCACATCATCGCCCGTCAGATTTTCCTTGACGTCCTTGAACAGGCCCATCTGCTGCCCGGCGTAATTGATCGTCCGCGTCAGCGCCATGCGGAAGCCCGACAGGTGTGTTCCCCCGTCCGCTGTGTTGATATTATTTGCAAACGAAAAAACCGATTCGGAATATCCGTCGTTGTACTGCAGCCCAATCTCCATGGCCACGCCGCTGCGCTCCGCTTCCATGTAGATCGGTTTGTCGTGCAGTACCTGCTTGCCGCGATTTAAATGCTTGATGAACTCCGCGATGCCGCCGTTGTACTTGAACTCCGAGCGCTTGGCCCCGCCTGTCTTAGCGTCGGTCGAGCGCTCATCGGTGAGCGTGATCGCCAAGCCTTTGTTCAGAAATGCGAGTTCGCGCAACCGTTGCGCCAGGGTGTCAAAGTTGTATTCCGAGGACGCAGTAAAGATGGTGCGGTCCGGCAGGAAGTGCACCTTGGTTCCGCGGTGCTTGCTGGCGCCGGTCTTTTTCAACTTGCTCGTCGGCTCGCCCTTGGAGTAGGTCTGCTCCCAGGTAAAACCGTCGCGCCAGATTTCCAGATCCAGTTCTTCGCTAAGCGCGTTCACCACCGAAACCCCAACGCCATGCAGTCCGCCAGACACTTTGTAACTTGACGAATCGAACTTCCCGCCCGCATTCAGCGTGGTCATCACCACCTGCGCCGCAGAAATCTTCTCCCCGTCAATTTCCATGTCATCAACAGGAATACCCCGCCCGTCATCCACCACGGTAATTGAATTATCGATGTGGATGGTGACATTAATCTCCTTGGCAAATCCGGCGAGTGCTTCGTCCACCGAGTTGTCGACAACCTCGTACACCAGATGATGCAACCCAACGTCGCCCGTCGAACCGATGTACATGGCGGGACGCTTGCGCACGTGTTCCATGCCGCTCAGGACTTTGATGGAGTCGGCGGTGTAATCGCCGTTGCCCCCATTGGTTGCCGCGGTGATCGGCGTTACCGTTCCGTTTTTTGTTTTAGTTTCGACGATGGGAGTATTGATCTCTTTGGTGGCCATTCCGCTCCGCGGGAGAATGCCCGAACTTTCTATCCGAACCGAGCCCGGCTAAGCTCTGAAAACGGCCTCAGGAAACTCGCCCCAACCCGGCTCCGGATTGCGCCGCCGATGTGACTTCAAGTGATTGAAATGTCGTGTACTTAGGTTCGCTTGGCGACTATAAGAATTATAGCACGAACGGGCTCGTTTTTCCCGGCCCGAAGCAGGCCGGAATCGGGGAAGTTAGCGCCATTTTCGGATCCGTGCGGTTGTGCCGGATAGCGCCCAATTTTGCGGGTTCTTATGCTCGCTGACCTGTGCTACACTCGTACCATATTTGTGCTACAGGAGGTTTTTTGTGGCAAAGCCTGCTGTCGGTATGGCTAAACGTGGAGCTTCGAAATTCGGCTCGCAAAAAATCCGGGATGTGTTGACGATGGCGAAGCATGAGGGTTTGCTCCGGGGCGGGCGCACCAAGATCATCCGCGGGCGCATGCCAGAGGCGCTGGTCTCCGAGGCAAAAAAACGTTCCGGGATTAAGTCGGACACCGACCTGATCGAACTGGCTTTGGCCAATATCGCTGTAAGTGACAACTACGCAGAATGGTTGCTCTCGCGGAGCGGCTCGATCGACCCAGAGGTCGATCTTGAGTACTGACCTTTGGGCCAGCCTTCAGCGTTACAAGCCAGACCGACGCAGCCAAGCGCTTAAGCGGCGCCCGGACGAGGAGCTGGATTTCATTGAGACGACCGCGCCGCCAGCCAAGCTGCTTTACGATACGACCGTCTATATCGACATACTGCGGGGTCGATTTCCAGAGGCGGCCCGATCTCGGTTACGAGCGGCGGACGCCTGGCATTCGCCGGTTACGGAGGCGGAGTTGGTGGTCGTGGTCGGTTTGCTCGATCCGGCTCATCCGAATACACGCAGGATCACTAACGAAATTGCCGTCAGCATCGATAAGCGGGCGATATACCGGACCATCGTTCCCGACGTAGTTGTTTGGAGGGAGGCCGGCATTCTCTCGGGCATTTTGTCGCGGGTGCAAGGTTTCGATAAAGGTCAGCGGCGGCGCCTGATGAATGACGCCCTGTTATTCGTGACCGCGAGGCGGCACGGTTGTACGCTGCTGACGCGGAATGTCAGCGACTTTGATCTGATGCAGCAGTTGGAGCCGGCGGGGAGAGTGATGTTCTACCGGACCTGAACTCGCGCGAAATCAAGAATGCGATTTCCCTAGCGCCTGAGTTCCCAGTTCACGATCTTTACTGCCTCAGCCGCGTGCTTGCAGCAAGGTTCCTGCCTCCGGGCGAAATTGAAGATCGCACTCATGCACTGACAGGCCGTGCGAATGCTACCATCGCTCAGCTGATGTACGGCGACGAAGTACTCGGTCTTGCCTTCGGAAGATTCCGCGAAGAAGTGGAACAAGCGATCACCTTCCGGGAGTCTTTGTTTCGCGTCGGCATTCGGTTGTACTTGGCGAATGTTCATCGCAACCGGATTGTAACTGGATTTTAGCTGGCCCAACATCTACACTGCTGGCGTGCCCGACGTCCCAGCAGAGCTGCTTGAGCTTCTCAGGAAGCTCTCCACCCGCAGGCTCGCCCATGTGTCCAGCGTCGTAACCGGGCTGCTCGGTGCCATGATCGAAAAGCGCAACGAGAAGTCCGATCTGGTCACGGATGTTTTCTTAGAGGAATTCGGCGTTCACCTACTCGCTCACCACGGGACTGCTACACGTCCACTCACCAAGGAGCAATTCGAGCGAGCGATGGAGCGCGTGATAAAGCTCTCGGGCCGTCACGCTCAGCGTTCACCTATGGGAAATCCTGGCCATGACGTCACCATTGACGGCACGAAGTTCTCGCTCAAG
>Ga0209040_10004374_pt1 | contig 10670 bp, 11 predicted proteins | sample BogFormECP12_OM3_FD_188240 | JGI IMG/M metagenome (GOLD analysis project Ga0209040, IMG submission 188240) | Bog forest soil microbial communities from Calvert Island, British Columbia, Canada - ECP12_OM3 (SPAdes) (version 2) | ecosystem: Environmental > Aquatic > Freshwater > Wetlands > Bog ... | reverse complement strand
TCTAGCAGTTGTCCTGGACCCCCGCTTGCGCGGGGGTGACGATAACCCGACGAGATGCGGCTCCACACATTCGCTAATTTATGCAACGAGGTACTAGGCGACGTCGTGTTCTGCACGTCGTCGTCACGGTACGGCGGGGCCTAGCAGCAGCCGGCCAGGCCCTAACCCAGCCAGCTACCTCCGCAAAATAGGCATTCCGGAGTGATCCGTCCACTCGGATCGCCGGCAAAACACCGTGCGGATGCTTAAAACTCGTACGCGTCGATGACCATCGGCTCGTTGCGGGCGGCGGCAATCCATTCCTGCATTGCCGGAAGGCCCATGATCGTCTCGCAATAGGCTTCCGCCTCGCGCTCGAGCTCGATCTTGTAGGTCCGGAAGCGGGTTACGACCGGGGCGTAGGTCGCGTCGGCAATGCTGAAATGCCCGAACAGGAAATCGCCTTTGCCTTCGCCAAACCGTTTGCGGCAGTCGCGCCAGATCGACATGACGCGATTGACTTCGGCCTGGACCTCCGGGGTGACGCCGCGATTGGGGAAGCTCGAACGCACATTCATCGGCAAATGAGCACGCAGCGCCTGAAAACCCGAATGCAATTCGGCGCAGACCGAGCGAGCCACAGCGCGCGCATCGTGATCGCGCGGCCACAGCTGAAACGTCGGGAACGATTCGGCGAGGTACTCGCAGATCGCCAGGCTGTCCCAGACGACGAGTTCGCCGTGCCGCAAGGCCGGCACGGTTCCCGACGGCGAATATTTCATGATCGTCGCCTTGCTGGTCGGTTCGTAGAGCGGAATGACGATTTCGTCGAACGCGACCCCCGTCTGCTTCAGAACGAGCCAGGGCCGCAGCGACCAGGACGAGTAATTCTTGTTCCCGAGATAGATCGTAAGATCGGCCATCAGGCGCGCCCTGCTCAGCTATGCCAGCCCACTCTGACGAGAACCGGGTCCGTCCGCAACGGACGACGGAAGAGGGATCTTTCGGAGTCGAACCCTCCACCCTTCATCATCGTCTAGAAAGCAAATGTTAACATAAATTATGGTCGGTTTTAAAGACCGGTTCGACGGATATATACACATGCGGACCGGGAAATTGAACCCGAAGCTCCACCCATTGCCAATAGATAGAATGGCGACGTCGTGGCATGCGCTTTTCGCCTAATGATTTGGACAAAAGCGCACCAAGCCAACCAAACAAAGAAATCTTCCCCCGGAAACAGTCAATCCACAGCGCTACAGAACGCGAGGCTCAGGCAAAACCGTAGCCGCGACCCTACCAGGTAGCTGTTGTCGATCGCCTAAACGCCGGCATTAGGGATAGCCGCAAGCACCCGTTGATGGTGAGAGCTGGCTTGCTGAACAGGTGCGGACGAGATAAGGATGGTGGGTTATGAAGTGCTCGATCATGCCCGCCGCCATCGCTTTATTTCTACTCGCTACAGCGCTTACAGCGCCTTCGCACGCCGCCCCACCGCAGCCGGCGGCCGGGACCAGCCAGAGCACTATTGTACTCGAGACCGAGGGTAGCGCCGGGATTTCCGTGCGCATCGCCGAGGAACTCGCAAGGGCTGTAAATGATGGATCGACGCGGCGGATTTTACCGGTGATCGGCACTGGATCGCTGCAGAATATCATGGACCTTAAACTTCTGCCGGGCATCGATGTTGCTATCCTGCAGAGGGACGTTCTCGACTACGCAAAGCAGCAGAACCTCGTTCCCCACATCGAGTCGTGGTTAACCTACATTACGACCCTGTACAACGAGGAATTCCATCTGATTGCCCGCCCCGAGATCAAGAGCGTTTCGGACCTCGCCAACCAGAAGGTCAGTGTCGACGTGCATGGAGCCGGCACCGCGGTTACGGCGGCTCGGCTCTTTGATCTTCTCGGGATCGCCGTAACCACCACGAACGACGATCCGCAGGAAGGGCTTGAGAAGCTTCGTCAGGGCGAAGTCGCCGCCGTCGCTTTAGTCGCCGGGAAGCCGGCTCCGGTCTTCAGCGATCTTATCGGCGAAAGTGACCTGCACTTTCTCTCTATTCCGCCCGATGCAGCGGCGGGTGCCGGGTATGTGCCGGCGCGGCTAACGGCTGGGGACTATCCGGGCCTAGTACCGTACAACCAACCGGTCGACACCGTGGCGGTGGGGACTCTGCTCGCGGTCACCGAGCTCCAGGCGGGTTCCGAGCGCTATCGCAACGTCGCCAATTTCGTCGACGCGTTGTTCGGCGGATTCCAGTCATTACTCCAACCCGGCCATCACCCAAAATGGCACGAGGTCAATATAGTGGCCGAACTGCCTGGCTGGCGACGCTTTCCGCCGGCGGCGCAGTGGCTGCAGCGCAACACTCGGGTAGCCACCGCGCCCAACATCGAAGGGCTCAAGGCGAACTTCTTGCGTTTCATCGAGGAGCGCCAGCAAGCAAGTGGTGGTCCGCCTTTGAGCCAGCAAGATAAGGACCAGCTCTTCGACCAATTCAAGCGCTGGACCTCGGAGCGTCCCGAAATCTGGCAGAGGTCGCAGCAGTAGAGCGAGAGTGCCACGCAATCGGCTGCGTCACCCATGGGGGCGATATCGGCTTCGAGTAAGTATCTGTCGACGCCATAACCAAGCGAGACTGCCACGTCGCTGACTCGATTGGACCGCAGAGCGGTCCCCGCCACGATCCTGGTCATGCGGGTTTGCCGCCGGAATGGCCGCCTCGCCCTGATCACCGCGCTATGCCATGTGGGTGATGTTTTTGCCCTGGGGCTGCCAGAAAGTCGCGGCGCGCATGTGATAGATGACCAAGCTGCGGGAGGCCGCACCAACCCGGCCTGACCTGAGGCTCGTCATAGAGCTAGCTGCGGTCCGCGCTCCGCAGCGCCTTTCCGGCGGCACTTTGCGATCGGCCTACTCCGCAACCGTCCGCGGCGTCTCAGGCCTTTGTGCGCGTCCACCGCAACCCGGCTTGGCGGCGTCAAATGGCTTTGTTTGGCAAAAAAAGAAAATTTGGCCTGCAACAAAAAGGTGAAACAGAACGAACAAACCTGGGCCACATTTAGCGCTTTGGGCCGCGCTCGCTGGTATGTGTAGATCTGCGAATGCTCGTTATTCTGTATCTCCTGTGGCCAGCGTAACGGCATCTGAAATCGGCGATGAAGGACGGTTCCGGCGTTTGTCTTGTAGCTGGCGGAGCTCGTCAAGGGCCCGAAAGAGCGACCGTTCCAAGCTCCTATCGTAGCGGGCGAACTTGGCGAAAGCGTCCCCCTCTTTGGCATCGGCGTCGAGCGCGCGTCCGAGGAGGACCTCGTCCCGGTCCCGCTCGTAGCTAGCGCGCCCAAGCGCGTCGCGCGCTTCCGTATGCGCGGCTTCGTCCGTGACGGTTGTCGATGAAAAAGATAGGTCTGGGATATAGCTCTCGTAGCTCTCGTAGGAGCGGACCTCGTTTGCGAGCCGGTCCGCCTTGAGCCCCTGCACTCGCGAATGGAACAGCGAAGTCTCCGCCCGTAACAAGCGCTGGAGTTTCCACATCGCGTTGACCACACGCTCGACGACGAATTCCTCGATCGGTCCCACCGGCGAGAGGTTTGCCCGAACCTGGTTCCAGAGGTCCTCGAAGGCGTCCGCGTCTTCTCCTGGGAGGACGACGTCACGAGAAAGTAGGCCGTGCCGAAACGCGTTGAAACGGACGGCGGCTTTTCCCTCCGGCGTCTTTGGTCCCGTGGAGCCGAGAGCGTTAGCCCGGTTAGCGGCCTTCTGTCGTTCGCTCGTCACGGTCCCCGCCTTCCGCCGATCTTCTCGGAAACACGCCTAAGCATGCCATCATAGCAAAATGTGGTGATCAAAATAATCATATTCATGTACGCAATCTCCTACGAAGCAGAGAGCATTATGCATATCACGACAATATTGTCAATGTAATAATTATTATTGTTGGCTCACGATCGGACATCTGAACAGCCGTCGTTCGCCACGCATCCGCTCGACACCTATCCCTCGTGGTCCGGCCTTTTCGACCAGGCGGAACACAGCGCCTATCTCGACCAGATCGTGGTCGCACAACGGCATGAGGTCGCGCCGCAGCGACCCTCTTGTGGTCGCCGCACGCTGAATGAGGCGAGTTTCAGCCGCGCCGGCTCCGCGTTCCCGTTGGTGTCCACGCTCGTGGTGGAATTTTCGGGCGGATGCGCAGTGTAGGGCTGCGGTGTGGTTGAGGTAGCCATCGGGCCAGGTCGGCTAAGGTGGAGTTGCCGAATTTCAACCTAAAGCACGCGAGAGGCTGTAGAAATCGAGCCCGGTATCCGGGCACGGGCTTGCCCGGCGCACTCGATCTCGATCGCCGGCTCAGAGCAACACGCCGTGCCGGCCTCGGCGTTCGATGCCATATTCCCAGCCGGCGCAATGCGCACCTGGGCAAACTCATCCGCCGCAGCGCGCAACTTTTGCCGCCAGCGATAAATCTGGCCCCGACCAACCTCGCCACGGCGGGCCACTTCGCTGACGACAGCCCCCGGCGCAAGCTCTCAGCGACGATCGCCCGGTTCTGTTCGTCGCTCCGCCGCCGCCGCTCTCGACCAGTGATCACCTCAACTCGCGCCATCGCACTGTCTCTTGCACCAGTGCAAGCGCCAATGCTTGCACTGGTGCCTATCAGCCCGATCAACTCAGCGAGCGCAAGACCGTCCTCGGCGGAGGGTTACGCTGGCGAAGGCCAAAGGCAAGGTTGAGTTTCGGAGACGTACTCGCCTCCCGCGAAATCATCAGGACCACGATTGCGCAAGGCACGGCAAGAGACCCGAAAGCGAGGCAGGATTATCACTGCGTCGCGACGATGGTGACCTGTTGGGTCGTATTCGCGTCAGACGACACCCCGGGTCCGGAGGGGTTAACGATGAGGGTGTTTCCCGAGATAGCGAAGGTCCCATGGTCATTAGAATAGGGAGGGCCAAAAGACAATGTTCCGGTGAAGGGGCTACCGTCACTCCAACTTGGGATGATGGTTGCCACTACCGAGCCCAACAGCGCTGTGTTCGTAATGCTGGGATTGCCCGGATTGAAGTTGAGGACCAGGTAAGGTGCCGGCGTGGTGGGCATGAAGAGCACGTCGACAAAATAATTGCTGTCGTTCCAAGTACTACTGGGAAAGGAATTGCCGTAGTTATAGACGCCGTTCCCGCCGACAGCGGCGCTTCCCGGGACGTTCAACGGGCCATTCGTCACGCCCTGCGTCAACCCAAAAAACACGTCCGCGTACTGACCGGACGGAGCATAGTACGCTGCAATGTAAGTCTGGTTCGCGGAGATTGAGATAGGGGTAGCGAAATCGGCCTCTTGCCATCCCGGGACAGGGCCGGATTCTTGCGCCATATTCACCGACCCCAATAGGGTGCCATTCGCTGCGTAGAGACGCGCCACATAACCCTGGGGACTGACCGCCCCGCGGTAAAACCTGACGGCGGAGATCACGCCGGGCTGAGAACTCCAAAATTTGACGCCAAGGGTTATGGCCGAGTAATCCGCCTCAACAGGATTATTCGGGACGGCGTCACCGAAAATGCTGATTGACTGTGGCCCTGGCGTTGGGGGCGGCGCTGGCGTCATCGGCAGACTGGGCGGTGTTGGCGCCGGAGGAAGCGCCGAAACCTTGACAAATGTTGTTGATTGCCACTGGAAGACATCGTTATAGCTGTCAATCATATAGAGGTTGCCGCCGTTCAAAACCCACATGGCGTTGCCGGACCAGCCAATATCAATGCCTTGCCTGACGACATCGTATTGCGCGCTGTAGTAGGAGTTAGGGGCCCCGAAAGCCCACGTGCTGCCCTGGGCAGTCAGGTACGCCGCGCCGGGAGCGGTTATAGACGAGCCATCCGGCGATGTTGGCGCCGGAGGTGAAGGCGCTGTTGGCGCTGGAGGTAGCGCCGAAACCTGAACAAATGTTGTTGATTGCCATTGGAAGACATCGTTATAGCTGTCAACCATATAGAGGTTGCCGCCGTTCAACACCCACATCGAGTCGCCGGACCAGCCAATATCAACGCCCTGCTTGACGACATCATATTGCGCGCTGTAGTAGGAGTCAGGGTTCCCGAAAGCCCACGTGCTGCCCTGGGCAGTCAGGTATGCGGTGCCGGGAGCGGTTATCGACGAGCCATCCGGCGATGTCTGTGCCATTACGCCAAAGGCGTATAGGCTCGTTACGAGCGCGAGAATGGCCACGCGAATTTTTGAATTCCCCAATTGACGAAATATTTTTTGAAACCTTGGTGAATTGCGCGGCAACGTCTTGGATACTTCGTAGGCTAAGTCCGCCCCGGTCGCGGGGTTCAGCAGTGACGCGTGACACTCCAGCGCCAAATGGAGCTCGTCGCGCACAGCATGCAGATCGATGGATGAGCGGCGACTCTCCGGATGTTTACCGGGCGGCAGCCATCGAGATTGGTGCCCAATCGCAGATGCGCGTGCTTGCAGCCAAACCGCGCGGCGTTCATGTTGCGATTCTCGCTTTTCCCGGGCTGGGTATGTGGATGGTAGCCGGGGACGGGGCAGATGCTCCGCAAAGTTGTCTTTAGAAGTCACGCCGCCCGATATCATCAGAGGCGGGAGCGAAACATCAATCGTCTGACGAAAAGGCATCCGGTCGTCGTCTCCTCTTGCAGGGTATCCGGGTGAGGCAGGCGTTAACCAACGCTCTCCAACCTTAAGCATTGGATGGGCTGGCGGATTAGAAATCAAAATGGACCTGGGTCGTCCCCAACGACCCGGATAAGACAGGCAGAGCCGGGTCAAGGCTACAGCCGGCAATTTAATTGTCAACCCACTTTGTCACTTCGTTCGTCGGCTAGGGGGAGCAGGGTATTGTCTCGACAGCTAACCGACGTCATAGGCATAGGATCTATTTATGCTGCAAATTAACCATTATTTATTAGATAATCGATAGTTGACTTGTAATCGAAGAGCTGTTAACAAAGGTTGAAATTACTGGACGGTAAACGTTCAAAGCCGCAGACTGGGATTTTCCTCATACGCTACGCGGCTGGCAATTCCCGCATCACGATCATTCAGGTCTATTATCGCTGCACGATCGTTCAGGTCTATTATCGCTGATTGAATCATCACTGCGGCCGCGACGACTCATCAGTGAGGCGGGGATCACGCCGTGCCACAGTTTTGACACAGGAGCCGAGCGAGGTGCCCGGATTATCCGCCGCACAATTGCTCGCTCGGCAAGTTGCACCGGGCGCGCGGCGCCCGGACGACTGAGCCACCCGTGATTGTGATGATGATCCCACCACTACCGCATCAGCGACAGCCTGTCTGCTGACCAAGGTGTAGCCTGGCGATCTGATTGCATGTTGATGGGATAGGGGGACACCTCGCGGTGCCACCCCTCCCACACCGCCGGGCATACGGGTCCGTACCACGGCGGTTCGACCGGGTTAAGCTTGGGCGGAGAGATGGAGTCGGGGGAGACCGACGGAGTCGAAAGAGTGGTTCCCCAGGGCCTGTTGGACCGCCGGGTGCCCTGACATGCGCCAGAACCCCCGTCGGTGAACCGGCGACGACCGCTGCATTGAACTTTGGCACGCCACGACGGAGTAGCTCCTTGAAGCGATTGCTCCCGTTCTGCCACTGCCGCCAAAGATGCGAACGTAGTCTTCGGCGGATCCACGCTTCCAAGTTGGTGGGCACGCGTGGGGTCTGACAGAAGCCGAAGTATCCGCGTCATCCAATGACGTATGGCGTGAGGTCTTCGATCAGCTGCTGTCGGCTGATCCCCCGTGTCCGGCGGGTCATGTACCGGATCTGCGCCTTGAATTTGTCGAGGGCTCTTGGCGCGATGGGCCGCTCGCTCCCGGCGTTCGAGATTGCTAAACCAGGAATTTGCGCTCCTCCGGACGATCGATTTTGCTGAATAAACTTGTCCGCTCGCCAGGACCGCGAGCGACAAACCGAATAACCACAACACCGCCTGACGAAGCATTTACCATCTCCGTTTCACCGCTCTAAGCGGGGTTAGGCGGACAGGGGTCAACAAAACGTCTGCGTCAAATTGAAAAACCGTCATTAATCGCCAGCGTGGAAAAGCCAGATCTTTGGCCCTTTTCATTGCAGCAACCGAATCTCCGGACGGTTACAGGACCAGTCGACTTCGGCCAGTGCATCGATGCCCGACAGAGATATTCGCGTCTTCTGGCGCACTCCTCCACGACCTCGCGGATCTCCCCCGCCCTCCCGGAAGGAGCAGCTGCCGCAAATGGGTCGTTGACCACGGTTTCCCGTCAGATGGGCAAAATCCATTTCCGCATTTATTGTTTTGACAACGCCGTGCTTATACGATAAGATTGTTTTATGGATGAGACGATATCATGGCAATTTAGCATCATCAAAGTTATCGGCGCCGCTACGCAGTGATTAGAGCGCCGATCGCGACGACGATCCAACCGATGAAGTGGTGGCAAGCTGGATGAAAAGCTACTGCTTTATCAAGAGCCAAAGATTGTCTTGACGATATTTAATCAGTCCAAATACATCGGGTGGAACTTCTCCTCCTCCCTTCGCAATGAAATGGAAAAGATATGATGCTCCGTGCGACTATGATTGCTGCCGCTCTATTATCAGCTGCTGTTGGCACCTCCGCGCACGCGGCAAGTGTTAGCGGCACCCTGTCAATTACGATTCAGTCGCCGTTGGCGGTGGTCTTTACACCGTCGAATCCGACGATTGCCTGCGCTGCTATGGCAGGGACAGTAGTCTCAGCCGTGAGCACGACGGGTGGCGACGGCAATGCTGTCACGCTGGCGATCTCGGGAGATACGACGGATTTCGCGCTCTCCGGATCTAATGTCGTGGTTGCTACCGGCGGCATCACCTCGCCCGACTGCGGGAAGCTCGAAAACGTCACGGTGACAGCGACCCAACCATGAGTTCCCCAATCGTGGCGGCTACCGTCGCACTTCATCTGACGTTTGGAACGTCGATTCCGTGTTCGGTACTCCCCGGCACTGTCGTGGCGTCGATAAACCTCAGCGGTGGTGATGGGAGCCCCATATCGCTCGGAATGACTGGCGATGCTGGAGATTTCGCTATCAGTGGATCCAACGTCGTGGTAGGGAAATCCGGCATCACTCCGAGTAGATGCGGAACAGTTCAAACCGTCACGATCACGGCCCGACAAAATTAGTGATGTACGCATTCGAAGCTGAACGGCTGTCCGAATTTGACCCAGGTTAGCGGCGGTTGGCAGTTTACCGGCAGGAGGGTGCCGTTTCTACGCTCCACTGCCGGACATTAGACAACAGGTGATGGCGGGGAATTCTGCAAGAAACGGCCATAGCCTTATGAGGGAGTTCCCCGCCCGCTGTTTTCCTCAAATTACCGAAGTTCGCAAGATGAAAGGTGTTCAATGAACATCTGTGGCTCGGCAGGTAACGATGACGACTCAAGGGTTCGCCGGTAGCGTATCATCGGCGCTGTCTATTATCGGTCAACCCGCAGTTGCCGCCGTCTTTACGCCAGCGAATCCAATCGAGCCCTGCAATGCAGCACCAGGAGCTTTGGTTTCTGCGCTGGCCGTGACGGGAGCAGACCGCAATGCCGTTACCTGGAATTTACCTGGAGACACAGCGAATTTTGCTCTCAGCAGCACCAACATTGTTGCCGGCTCCGGCAGGATCGCATCGGGAGACTGCGGTAAACTCAAAAGGGTCACTGCAACGGGGACACAGCAGTGAGGGATCTTCCGAGGAACGTTTATCGCACGGCGAGTGGAAGATTCGCGGCGCGTTACACGGATTTCGGGGTTGGCATTTACATCGCAAGTTTCGATACGGCCGAAGAGGCGGCGCAAGCGGTTTTGGAACGCGAGGCGACTGCCAACAGACTACGTCGAGGTAGCGGCTCCATTTACGAAATGAGGCAGAATTATTTTTTGGCTCGAGGGCCGTCCCCCGAAAGGCCCTATATCGGATGTTTTAGAAATCGATGGGCAGCCGAGCGAGCTTTAGCGAACCTCTGCAATAGAGAGAAACGGCGGAATTAACTCTTTTAGTAGAAAGATTTCAAATTATCAATACGTTGTAGAGGGTTATCCGACTTACGCGAGATGTGGTATGGAGCGGCGCGACGCGGCAAAGGGGGGAAGCCATGGTTGCGGCTCGACGCATTATTGCTCTGTGGGTTGCTTCGGACCAACATTGCCTCACCGTCCTCGACACAAACGATCAGTTCACGACGGCCTTCACGTCGGCCGGGCTGGGGTACCTGAAACAGCTCGTCTCGGACCACAAGAAGTAGAGCGTATCATACGAAACTCGCCCGGCAGCCGCGTGTCGCCGCGGTACTCCGCGTACGCCTACCCTGGCGCATCGTTGTCCTCTCTGCCGGCATCCGCCCCCCCTCCCCCGTGCAACAGCGCAAAAGCCAAAGGAGCGGACCCCAATCGGGGGGGGGCGCCGCTACCCGGGCGTCATCATCCCGGAAGGCCGGGCGAGATCAAATCGGAATGCTGAGCGAGATCATCGCGGATTCGTGGGCGACTCCCCCCGGAATCCGGAATTAGCGGCTCGTCATTCATTCCTTGCGCCGGAAGGTGATGGCCTTAGCCTGTTTTATCGTGACCCATCCTTCATTAAGTCAATCTGCTGGCGCGCCCGGAACACGATCCTTTCCCCGGCCTTGATATC
>Ga0209040_10004372_pt1 | contig 10674 bp, 7 predicted proteins | sample BogFormECP12_OM3_FD_188240 | JGI IMG/M metagenome (GOLD analysis project Ga0209040, IMG submission 188240) | Bog forest soil microbial communities from Calvert Island, British Columbia, Canada - ECP12_OM3 (SPAdes) (version 2) | ecosystem: Environmental > Aquatic > Freshwater > Wetlands > Bog ... | reverse complement strand
GTGGCGCGCCCGCGTCTGCTGCCATGATCCGCAGGGGTGCCAGTGTCAAATCGCTGATAGTGGCAGCGAAAGTGCATTATGTTACAATATGTTAGTGCTCATTCTGCCAGGGTGGCAGGATACATCTCAGCCGAATGATTTTGGCTTTGTGACGGGGGTATGCACAGTTCGTGACGTAGTGGATAAAGAAAGGGGAGTGGCCCGCTACCATGCCATCCTGGCAAAAATAAGCCCAACCCCTTGCGACAGCGCACAATTCTGGTGGCAGGATGTGAGCGACGCTGCCAAGATAGATTAGGCACGCCTAGCCTCCCACCCAGCCGTCGGTCGCCGTCAGCCCCAGCTCGAGCTTCCTGCCGGTGTGAACGCGACGTTGCGGGTTCAGGAGTAACCTTTCCGATTGACCCCGAAAATCATCTACTATCCTTTTGAAGAAGTTGGATTGTCCGACTTAACACATGAAGTCGGGTAAAAAATTTCGCCAGCATTGAGCAACGTGGAGCGTCTCGGCTAGGTCGTTGACGCGATTGTGGGAATGCCGGTGCTCATGACTGCACCTCGCGGTTCTCCCGATAGTCATCTCGCCTCTGCGGCGATGCCGCAGCGCACATGGTACCGGCGAACCTCACGAGGAATGTGACGGCGATAGCGCACGGCGACCTCTCCCATCGGAGGAGCGCTACCCCTCGAGCGGGTGAGCTGTCGTCTAAGTCGTTTACGCGCACGTGAGGACGCCGGTGCTCATAACTGCACCGCGCGGTTCTCCCGATAGCCCTGTCGTCTCGACGTTGATCTCGCAGGTCACATGGTATCGGCGAGACTGCCGGATGATGTGACGGCGATTGCGCATGGCAACAGCCCCCGCCAGTTGGCGTGCGACTTAGATACAAAGCAGGTCCGCGGCGCGCGGTGGTGAGTACGGCGGAGGCAGGCTCTGCCTAACTTGGCCGAAAGGGCGCGCTATTTCGGGAGTTTGGCGACGCATTATGTCACCCACCCACATCCATACCCACAAATCGAGCTAGTTTGCCGCACGACGCAAGTTCGACATGGTGCTCGGGAACTCGGTCGGTTCACGCGCATGGCATGGCTCTTTCCGTGACCGGCTCCTGTACATGCGCGGCTGCTTGGCTATGAGCCGCGATGGCGCGGCGCCTAAGATGCGAAAATCGGCCATGGTTGAGTGCTCAACCGTCCGCCTAGCGACTCCCGAGGCGCCCGCGTTTGCAAACGGCCACCCCCGCTGTCAGCCCCAGCTCGAGCGGTCTGCGGAAGCCGGTGCAATGGCGGCTCGGGGTTTGTTTCCGGGTCTTGACCAAAAAAAATTGGTTGCAACCTACTGACATCGTTGAAGCGAAAGCAAGTCGGGACCCGAGGAGCGCTAGCGTCGAGCGGGGTGGGCTTTCTCTTAAGCCGTTGACGCACGTGCGAAAATGGCGGTGCTCATTATTGCACTGTTAGGTTCTCCCGATGCTGATCTTGCCTCGACGTCGATGTCGCGGCGCAAATGGTACCGGCGAACCTCACGAGGAATGTGACGGCGATATCGCATGGCGACGGACCCCGCCATCACCCGCATTGAGATGGACACAAAACGGGCTCGCATCTGGAAGCATCTTCCTCATTGAAAAATAGGCTGTTTTTGAAGTACAAAGAAAGGGCACAAAAGGATCGTCTCATGGCTACGGCTTTGACAAACCGCGTCGCGATCTACGCGAGGGTCTCGACCGACAACAAAGGCCAAGACCCCGAGAACCAGCTCATGCAGCTTCGCGCATGGTGCGGCCGCATGGGGTACGTGATGGTGCGCGAATATGTCGACCGCGAGAGCGGCGCCAAGGGTGCCGACCAGCGAAAGCAATTCGGCAGGTTGTTCGCCGACGCCGCGCGGCGCGAGTTCGACATGGTCCTTGTATGGGCGCTCGACCGGTTCACGCGCAATGGTATGGCTGCGACCGTCGTCGACCTGCAGCGTCTCAACTCCTATGGCGTCAGCTTCCACAGCTACAGCGAGCCGCATCTGTCGACGGATAACGAGCTGGTCCGCGACGTCCTTCTCGCGGTTCTCGCGTCGCTCGCCAAGCTCGAGCGGGAGAAAATCAGTCAACGCACCAAGGCCGGGCTCGAAAGGGCTCGCGCGAAAGGTAGGTTTCTGGGACGGCCGGCGTTCAGCACCAGGCAACGCGAGAAGCTGCGCGCCGCGCTTGACAGGGGCAACAGTTGGCACGCGGTCAGCATTGAGACCGGCATCCCCTACAGCACCGTCAAAAAGCATGCGCGTGCGCTTGGCTATGAGCCGCGGCAGCGCCCGCCTACGACGCAAAAACCGGCCATGGTTGAGGGCCTTCAACCCTGCCCCTAACAACTCCCGAGGCGCCCTCGTTTGCAAACGGCCACCCCGCTGTGGGCTAGAGCTGCCGCAACCCCCGGTGCAGGGTGCCAACTCTGGCGACCGTCTCAACAAAAAGGCCACCCCGCCCTGTCGTTCAGAGCCATATTAGCGTCGGCGAACCCGAACCCCCGGGGCAAGTTCACGTGGACCCCCGGCCGGGCTTTTCTCGCGCGTGGGTCCCCCCAGCCATCAGCGCGCCGTGGTGTAGGCCGCCATCCGCGCCGCGTCGGGCTCTGCCACTCGGATGGGCCCCCTTTTTTGGAGCGCGCAGGTTCCGACGCCCTGTCGTCTCTTTTGTGCCAAAACCGGGTGTTCGCCTCACCAAGTGTACAGGCCGCCATCGACCCAAACCGGAAGTTCGATCTACCGCCGCTTGGTGCCAATGTCCGACAGTGTCAGACGCCCGAGCCAATGGATGTAATCCGTCGTCATGCCTGTACGGAATCGCTCGTCCGCCTTCGCCAACAGTACCTGAACTCGATCGAGGTGCCGCTCGCCAAGAGCTTGCCAGGGCAATTTTCGCGCATGCCGTAAAGCTACTGGTTCCATAGGCGCTCAGGCTTGGACCAAACGAAGGGGCCGTCGTAGGTAACGCTGAATAAGCTTTTTTGGGCTATTCTGTCTCTGACGCGCACTCGCCTCAAGGCGAAGACCCGCGCGCGACCCGGGGAGGTCGGGAATGGAGCCTGGACAAGAGGCTGGTTGTGCGCCGCCGGTCGACCACAGGCAGGCGCTGGTCAACGTCGCTGTCGAGAGCTGGCGCTTCGCCCGCCTCTTCGCACGCATTCTAACGAAGCTCGACGCCGGGGAGGCGCCGCGCTTTGCAAGCCAGCTCAGATACTATTTGAAGTGCCTCGACGACAATCTCGAGGCGGCTGACCTGAAAATCGTCAACCTCGAGGGTCACCCTTACGACCCCGGCATTGCCGCCAGCGCCCTCAACATCGGCGACTTCGCCCCGGAAGACGTGCTGATCGTCGACCAGATGGTCGAGCCGATCATCATGGGCGCCAGTGGCCTCATTCGCCCGGGAACCGTCATGCTTCAGAAGGTCCCCAGATGACAACCTATGTCGGCATCGACCTCGGCACGACGAACAGCGCCATATGCTCCTTCGACGGGGAGAACATTCAGATTTATCTGAGCCCGGAGCAGCAGGAGGTCACGCCATCGGCCATTTTCTTCAACAGCCGCGGCACTAGCAAATATATCGGCAAGCGCGCCTATGACCAAGCGGCCCGCAGCCCGGACAACTCGGCGACGCTGTTCAAGCGGTACATGGGGACAAGCACGCCCATGCACATAACCGCGCTGAACATGACGCTCACGCCGGAGGAGTGCTCGGCCGAGATCCTGCGCGTGCTTTACGCTTATCTGCCGGAAGAGATACGGAACGACCCGGACACGGGTACGGTGATTACGGTTCCGGCCGCCTTCAACCAGATGCAGAAGGATGCCACCCTCTCGGCCGCCGAGCTCGCCGGGATCGGCAAGGTCGCGCTCATGCAGGAGCCTGTCGCTGCGGTCATGAGCGTCATGAGGCAGCGAAAGACGGACGGCATTTTCCTGGTCTATGACCTCGGCGGCGGGACGCTCGACATCGCGATCGCCCAGAGCACCGCTGGCCGCGTCAATCTCCTTGGCCATGGCGGCATCCAGATGTGCGGCGGGCGCGACTTCGACCGCATGATCCGCGACAGCATCGTCATCCCCTGGCTGCTGTCCAGTTTCGACCTTCCCGAGGACCTGGTCTCCAATCCCGTCTACAAGCGGCTTATCCGCCTTACCGAGTGGTCGGCCGAGATGGCCAAGATCGATCTCTCGAAGAAGGACGAGACGGTCATCGCGATGGACGAGAGCGAACTTGCGCTCCGCGATCGAAAGGGAAAGGACGTCTACCTCGACGTCCCGCTGACCAGGGCTCGGTTCGACGATCTCGTGGCCGACCAGCTCAACCAGTCGATAAAAGCGGCACGCGAGACCATGGAGAAAGCTGGAATAAATCCGCGCGACGTCGGCCGCGTGGTCTTCGTGGGTGGCCCCACCCAATATAAGCCACTGCGCGACAAGGTCGCCTTCGAGCTCGGCATCGCCCCGTCGACCGATGTGAAGCCGATGACGGCCGTGGCCGAAGGCGCGGCCGTCTTCGCAGAATCGATCGATTGGTCGTCGCAGAGCCGCGGTCGCAAGAAGTCGAGGGGTGCGGTTAGCGTCGGGGGCAATCTCGATCTTTCGCTCAACTACATCTCCAGGACCCCAGACCTCAAGGCCCGTGTCGCCGTCAAGCTCGGAAGCGAACCGCTGCCGGGCGCCGAGCTGCAGATCGACAGCCTCGACACCGGCTGGTCCTCGGGGCGTAACGCGCTGAAGACCGGCACCATTCTCGATGTTCCGCTCTCCAAGCCGGGCGAAAACACCTTCAAGCTCTTTGTCTTCGATGCGGCGGGTGGCCCCGTCGCGTTGGCCACCGACAAGATCGTCATCACACGCACCGCAGCCAGCGTCGACGCCATCCCGGCCTCGCATTCGATCGGGATCGAGGCGAGATCCAGAATGGGCGGAAGCCTAGTACTCAATTACCTGGTGAAGGAGGGTGAACAGCTGCCAAAAAAAGGAAGACTCGAGTTCAAGGCGGAAACGTCACTTAGGGCACAGAGCCCGGAATACCTCCGCCTCAAACTATGGGAGGGCGATATCCCGGACCCCATCGCCGACAATCGTTTCATCGGCCTGTTCAAGATCAGGGGTGTCGATTTCTCAGATGGCGTCATAGCGGCCGGAGACCGGCTCATGTGCGACTACGAAGTGCTCGATTCCGGCAACATCGTGCTTGAGGTCTCGGTGCCGTCGATCGGCGGGCTCTTCCACAGTGGCCGGAACTTTTATTCGCGGCAGGAAGGGCTTCTCGACCTCACCGCGGAGGCAAAACACGTTGAGGAACAGGTCGAACGCGTAACGCAGCGTGTCGATGAGGTCGCCGCGCAGATCACAGACGAGCGCCTCGACCAAGCCCGCGCCAAATTGCGACAGGCAGCTTCGCTGCAGCCGAACGACCGGAACCCGGAAAACACCGGCGAGGCAATGCAAAACGTGCAGGAAGCCAAGAAGCTGCTTGCCCAGGCTCGCAAGAGCAACCTTCGCACGATCCGCAAACTCGATCTCGAAAAGACGGTCGCTTTCTTCGACAATAACGTCCGGAAACATGCCCGGCCCACCGAGGCCACCGCCTTCGACAACCTCATCAATACCGCCAAGCGCGCCATCGACAAACACAGTCCCGATTTCGAGGCCCATCTGGACGATTTGCGCGGGCGCAATTTCGCCATCCTGTGGCGTCAGGACTGGTTCGTGATCGATCGCTTCAAATGGCTCGCCGGCGACGTTCACCTTTTCCCAAATGCCGCCGAGCACGGCATGCTCGTCGACGCCGGAAACACCGCGCTCAAGGCCAACGACATCGACAAGCTTCGGGCGATCGTCGCCCAGCTCGATTTCGTCAGGATCGGCGCCGGCGGCGACGATGAGATGCTGTCCGCGGCCAATATCGTCGCCGCGTGAGGGTGGGTAAAATGATCGTCGACGCCTGGCTCCCCATTGCTCATCTCCTGCCTGACGGCACGGAGGTCAGAGGCGCCCTTCACGGCGGAGCCAACTGGCAGATCGTCGAGACGGCGGGACACGGCCGGGCGCTCATCGTGAAGCCGGATCTGGCCGACCGATGGATCGAAGCCGGGCTGATCGGAGAGGACGCGCTGGCGCCGGTTCTATTCGGGCCTCATTCATACCGCTTCCTCACGCGCGGCCTGAGCACGGTTCTTGCCCCGGTTGACGAGTGCCGCTCGCCGTCGTCGAAGAGCGAGGCTCTCGCCTTTGCCGTCGCGCTCAAGGCCACGCGCGAAATCGATCGCGACAGCCCCCTGCAAGACGCCATTTACGTCGAATCCGCGTCGCGCCTGCTGCCCACCTATGGCATCAGCCAGCGGATCAACGACGACGAGGTGCTCGGCCGCTGGCTTACGGGCGGCGCCTATGTGTCGGCCAGATCGATGCGGCGCCTCAGCCACATGCTGAGGTGGCTGCCACCCGCGCACCTCCAAGGCGTGGTCGAGGCGGCGGGTATCGCGGTCGAGGAGGCGTCATCGCAGGCGGTGACGGACGCGGTGGCTTCCCCGAAGGCGCCTGCAGCAGCGCCGGGACTGGATAGCGGCGTTCCCTTCTTGCTTCCCGGCAGGCGAGATCTGGAGGCGTTCATCAACGAGCACGTCGTCGACATCCTGCGCAACGGCGAGCGCTATCAGGCGCTCGGGATCGGCTTCCCGTCGGCCATCATCCTGCAGGGGCCGCCCGGATGCGGCAAGACGTTCGCGGCGCAAAAGCTGATCGAGTTCCTAGGATGGCCGAGCTTCGAGATCGACGCCTCAACCATCGGCAGCCCCTTCATCCACGAGACCAGCCGGAAGGTCGCGGCCGTATTCGAGAGGGCGATGGCAAGCGCCCCCTCGGTCCTCATCATCGATGAGATGGAGGCGTTCCTCGCCGATCGCGAGATGGGAGTTGGGAGCAGCCATCATCGCGTCGAGGAAGTAGCCGAATTCCTGCGCAGGATCCCCGAAGCGACCAGGAACAAAGTGCTGATCGTTGCGATGACGAACCGCATCGACATGATCGATCCAGCCATCCTCCGGCGCGGCCGATTCGATCACATCATCAAGATGGACCCCGCGAGCGAGGGCGAGATCCGCGCGCTGATGGAATCGCTCCTTGCCGGCATCCCCAAGGAAGCCGAGATCGATTGTGCGCCACTTGCACGACAACTGGCCGGGCGGCCTCTCTCCGACGTCACTTTCGTCGTCCGCGAGGCAGCCCGGCTGGCGGCTCGTGCCGGCCGGAGCACCCTAGACGCCGCGAGCCTGAACGCCGCGTTGAAGGCCGCGCCGTCGCGCACCGAAGACGACGGGCCGCGGATCGGTTTCCATGCAAGGTGACGCATGACGCCAGGCCAGCCAGAACAGCAGCCAGCAAAGGGCTTCGCTGCGCTGGGCGCACTGGGCTCCGATATTTCACCTAAGGCGCTTGGCGCGGCCGAAGAAGCCCTGCACGCCGGGAAGGACGAGGCAGAGCCTTCCGATACACGCGCGCCCGCCGGGGCGTCGCCACCCGCGCCGGCGCCGCGGCCCTATCAGGGTCCACGGACATCCGCCGGTGGTGGGTGGGCCTTACCGAGCAAAGGAAAAATGCTCATAGGCGCCGTTGTCGTCGTCGGTGGCATCTGGGCCTACTACGGCTCCGACAACGGCACCTACACGCCGGCGCCTGCAATCGAGACGCTGCCGCCGGTCGGGACCGGCATCGTCCTTTCCACGGATCAGATCCGATATTGTTTGGCGGAAGGCATTCGCCTCGACGCCGCCAGAGGCGCCCTCAATCAGTACAGCCAGTTCGACATCAGCAGATTCAACGGCATGATTTCCGACTACAACAGCCGATGCAGCCAGTTCCGATATCGGCAGGGTTCTCTGGAGAGCGTACGCGCCCAGGTGGAGTCTGAAAGATTCCAGCTCCAATCCGAAGGCGCTGCGCGGTTCATGAAGTAGCCCGCCGCATCGGACCGCAAAACAGCGATGGGAAGCCGCTAGCATGGCGAGCCTCGAAGAAGCAACGGGCAGCACCGACACCTCGCTCCAGGAGAACCCGTTCTGCCTTCTTGGCGCGACGACGCGTGACCCGGCCCAGCGCGTCATCGAGCTTGCGGATGAGAGATCGCTCACGCTCGACGACGATCTCTGCCGCAAGGCGCGTTCTGATCTTACCACTCCTAAGCTACGCGTCGCCGCCGAGGTGGCTTGGCTGCTGGGCGTTTCGCCGGGCGAGGCCGAGCAGCTGGTGTCGGCGCTCCGGCACCGACCCTTGCGGGTTGCCGACGACCAGGGTCTGCCGACCCTCGTCAGGGTCAACCTGATGGCCGCGGCACTCCAGTGCGAGGGCCAGGGCGAACGCAACGACTTCGCCCTCCTTGCGCCCAGCGACGCCGCGCGCTTCATTTTGACGTTCTCCCATCTCATCGAGATCACCCTTCCCGAAGATGTCCTGCGTGACATCAACGAGGACCGCGCCGTCTCGGGCTTTCCCGAAATCCGCGGTACGGAGCAGATCGAAGTCGAGCTCGCCGATCTCAGGCGGCGCTACCGGACCTTCGCCAAGGGCGCGCTGAACCGGATGTCGCCTGCCGCTCTCGTCGAGACCATGGCGATCGCCGCCCGGGTGGACACCGATCGCGGTGACAGGCAAGCGAGCACGTTCCTGGACGAGCTGGTCGACGTCTATCAGGACGAGACGAAGCCATTTCTCGACGACGAAAAAGCCAAGATGGGAAAGTTGCTGGAGACCGCGTCGGGCGCCGCCGCAATGGGAGCGGCAGCGTTGGCGCCGGTCATCTCGAAGCTCGAGGAGGTGGCGGCGAATTGGGTCAAGGTCGCCGAGCCCATTCAGCTCAGCCTGAAGGCGCGCGGCATCGAGCACGACATGAGCCACCAGATCGCCTACGGCATTCGCGGGCTCGGCATCAAGCTCTTCAATGAGTACGGCATGCTGGAAGAGGCGCAGCGGATCACGGCGCTGTTGCAGAAGCTTTTCGCCTATGTGCCCGATGTCGCGGCGCGGATCCACGAAGACGCCGACGCCATTCGCGGCATCGATGAGGCGCGCAAGAAGGCGGTGCAGGACCAGGCGGAATGGGCCGAGGCCATCACCTACCAGACCGACGTGGGCGCCGTATTCAAAACGAAGCTGGCGATATCGCCGGGAGGTGTCGAGTGGCGGGGGTCGCTCTATCCTCTCCCGTCGATCAATCGAGTCCGCTGGGGCGGCGTCAACCACTCCATCAATGGCATACCGACCGGCACGACATATACGATCGGATTCGGCGACGATCGCTCGGAGGCGGAGATCTCTTTCCGGGATTCAAACAAGTACCGGACATTCCTCGACTGCCTGTGGAAGGCTGTCTGTGTACGCCTGATGGGAGATATTCTGATTTCCCTTCGGGATGGGCAGCATCTCGCCTTCGGCGATGCCGTCGTCACCGACACCGGCGTCACGCTCACGAAGCATAAGTTTCTCGGAAACGAAAAAGTGTTCTGCGGCTGGTCCCAGATCAAGATCTGGAGCGCAAACGGATCGTTTTGCATGGCATCGCAATCCGATGCCAAGACGTACTCGCGCATATCCTATATCCACACACCGAACGCGCATCTCCTCGATCATCTGATCAGATTGAGCTTCAAGACTCCTGGCACGACGTTGAGTCGGCTGCTCACTCAGAACTAACGCACTGTACATCATAGAGGGGCGCCGCAAGTGGGTCCGGATCGGGTCACTTTCAGTAGATGGAGGCAGCCCGGAACGTCCGCTGCCCACCGATCCTGCACCCTTCTGAGCCATTCAGATCGAGGACAGCGGAGGACAGCTCAGGGTCACGAACCTGACGTTCGACGCATGCCCAGAATTGGCTCCCGTCGAGTGCACGACAACTTCCGCCGACAGCGTTCATCCGAAACAAAAACCCCGCACCGGTCGGTACCGATGCGGGGTTCGATTTACGAGCGGAGCGGTAAGCGGTTATCGCTTTTCGCCTACCGGTGCGACAGTGGGTCCGACCTGCTCGAGGCGCCCGTCGACATAGCGATAGTTGACGGGGTCGTCGCATTCGGCGACGCGGGTTTCCTTTACGGCAAACCAGCGCATCATCAGATCCTGGACATGGGCTTCGGCCTCTTCTCGGGTGCCGAAGCGCAGCGCGTTGCCGTACCACTTGCCGGTGTCGTCGGTCTGAACTTCGGGCTTGAAGCTCATCTTTGATCTCCTTGCGGAGCGGGATTGCTCCGACGCCTCGACCGTCCAGACCACGCAGATCTGGACGGTGAAGGCGTCAGGCTGTTACGGCCTTCGTTTCTTGGGCGATGACCTCGGCCATTGTCCGATGCTCGGAAAATGCCCAGCTCTCGCCAGGCGGCACATCTCGGGCGGCAGTGGTCTTCTCAACCACTCGCCAGGCACCGTGGGCTGGGAAGCCGATCACGGCATCCCGTACTCGCGCGCAGGCGCCGCAGCTCTTGCAGGTGGCATCCGTGTAGGTCGCGGGGCAGACCGCGATCCGCGTTCCGGCTGGTGTGAACCGCGGCAGCAGGGCCGTCCGGTCCCGCCACTCGGCAATCGTCTCGGCCCACTCGTCCCGCCGTTTCTTGTATCGGGGCCGAACCGCACGGCGTGCGTAGGCTCGGGTA
>Ga0209040_10004371_pt1 | contig 10674 bp, 6 predicted proteins | sample BogFormECP12_OM3_FD_188240 | JGI IMG/M metagenome (GOLD analysis project Ga0209040, IMG submission 188240) | Bog forest soil microbial communities from Calvert Island, British Columbia, Canada - ECP12_OM3 (SPAdes) (version 2) | ecosystem: Environmental > Aquatic > Freshwater > Wetlands > Bog ... | reverse complement strand
GCTGGCTGCCTCTCAGGAAAGCTTCACCGCAGGTTATGCCACCAACCTCGCGGTCATCGAGCAGCAGACCTATCTGGCACAAGCGGAGACCACCGAGGTCATGGCCAAGGCCGCGTGGCTGAAGGCGGCCGCCCAGTTAGACCGGGTGCTGGGGCAGACACTGGAAAAGAGCGGCATTTCGCTCAAAACAGATAAGGAAGAGGGTCGCTCGCCACAGCATTGATCCGTCACGGGTCGACCAGAGTCTCGCAATCGGGTTCATGCGCCTCCTGCGGGTCACGCCGATTGAAAAAGATCGAGAGCCTATGCACGATCCCGGTCGTGATCCGCACTCCCCGGCTCTGCAAGTGCAGGTTGACCGCTTCCAGCAGTGGGAAACGGCGTACCTGGCGTCAGTGCTGGCCCTCAACACCACCATGCGCGGCTGCGAGATTAAGCAGTTGCGCTGGCGGGATATCGACTTTATGGATGAGCGCCTGGCGATCCGACGTTCGAAAACGATAGCAGGCGAACGCGTGATTCCGCTAAATGCCTACGCACATAAAGCAATCATGCGGCTCAGAGAACGCGCCCAGATGCTTTTTGGACCCGATTTGCAACCTGACTGGTATGTCTTTCCCAGCTCTGAAGGATATTCCAAGCCTGACCCGACGAGGCCCATGAACGGCTGGCGCTCTGCTTGGCGAAGCCTGAGGCAGACAGTAAATGTCCGGCTTGCGGAGAGCTACAGAACCCATCGGCGATCTGCCGACGCTTGGAATGTGGGGCAGACATGAGCAAGGTCAAGAGTTCGACCGCTGGCTTGCGTTTCCACGATTTGCGCCACCGTGCCATCACGGAACTGGCCGAATCGCAGGCGAGCGACCGGGCAGTCATGTCCATCGCAGGTCACGTCTCGCAGCGGATGCTAGCTCATTACTCGCACGTTCGAATTAAGGCGAAGAGAAAGGCGCTGGATGCGCTCGTGGCAGGGGTCAAAACAAGAGGTTACGACACAAACGACGACACAAAATCACTGGAAGGTCCCATTCTCTCTTTGCAAAGCATTGAGAGAAATGGCGGGGACGACGGGGCTCGAACCCGCGACCTCTGCCGTGACAGGGCAGCATTCTAACCAACTGAACTACGTCCCCGGATTGTTGCAAGCGAACCACCGATGAGCCCCAGTGGACTTCGGTCTTCTCTTGGACTTGCATGTTGACTTTGCGCCATGCCCTATGAGGAGTCTCGAAGGGCAGATCGCGCGGCTTTCAGACATCCAAACCAAAGTCAGTATATCAGAGGCTTGACCATTTTCTTCCCCAAACACGACTTCGTGTTTCAACGGAATTCCATCGCGTTTGCATCGCTTTTGGCTTGCACCGTTCTGACGGATTATTTCCTGGAACTGCGACCGGCAAAAGCGGCGTTCTGGTAGTGGCCGCGCTTTTTGCAGTCTGAGACATCGTTTATCACTTAAACCCACACCCCGCAACCCGTCACAACAGGGACCAAGAAAGCCGTCACAGCAAGAACCAGGACAAAACTGGACAGGCATTTCATCTCGTAACCCTTCCCTAGGTGGCCTCCAGGGAAATCTTCTTCAAAAAGTGGGTCCTGCAATCAATCACCTGATAGATGATCATAGGCCTCATAAGGTAGCAACGAACGCATCCCTTCAACGAATCTCTTGCCAGGTTAGGCGCACGGGCACGCCAACAATCTGGCATCTGGCTAATCAGTTGGCATTCTGCATATCAAACCTCTCGGGCATATGTCGTATAACCGACAAACCACTCCCCCTTTCTTTTAACGATTTGCTGCTGGAAAATTCGTCTTTATGGTCTGGCGAACCAAGTGCACTTGACATAGAATGTCCAATCAAGTATTGCATCGTTAGATGGGTTGCTTCGAACGAAGGTTTTGACTTTTGGAGGGTCGGATGCCTGTTGAGCAGCACACCGAGCAGACTTCGAATTTTCGCCTTGATGTACCGTTGCATAACCTTCTCACGCAATCCCAGGCTTCGCCGATGGGGCTCTATCCAGTGGGCGAGCCGGAGACCTTTCCCGCGCCGGTCTTTCCGCAGCGGCCGGATCTGCTCGGGCCCATTGACGAAAGCGCCGACTGGAGACCGCCGGAAAAGCGGAAATGGAAGCCGGGGCAGATTTATCACGCGATGGAGGGCTGGCTCTTCCCGTACATTCGTTCACGCGCGACCGCCGGCGACTTCCACCCTCTGATCGCGTATCTCTTTACCGAGTTCAAATGCAACCTGGATTGCCACTACTGCTGGGCCTTTGACAACAAAGTCAAAGGCATGAGCGAAGACACGGCGAAGCGCTCGATCGATTGGCTTCATGCCACCGGCTGCCGGGTCCTCGCTTACATGGGTGGCGAGCCGCTACTCCGTCCTGACTTCATTCATAAAATCACCTACTACGCGGCAAAGAAGAACTTCTGGATTTACCTGCCCACTAACGCGCGGCTGCTGCGTATCGACGTGATCGACAAACTCGCGGACGCCGGGCTGTCGACCTTCAATATCGCCGTGGATGCCGTTGACCTCAAGCCGGGACTGCCTAAGGCATTAGTGCCGATCCGCAAACAGTTTGATTACCTGGTCCGCAAGCAGTACGGCTATGGGTATTCGGTCTTCCTGAATATCAACATCTGCCGCAATAACCTGGACGATGTCAAGGAACTCACGGAAATCGCCCATGACTGCGGCATCGCGACCGACTATCACATCAATGAATCTCCGCTGCTCGAACAGGACGAGCATTTCAAGCATGCGGATAATAACGTCACCTACATCACCAAAGACGATTGGCCGGCCGTCGAGGAAACCATTCAGTGGCTGACTGAAAAGCAGGATTCGGGATATAAGATGGTGAACTCCAACACCCGGCTCTGGCAGATGGTCGACTTCATGAAAGGCAATCACTTCCCGTGGAATTGCCGCGCCGGACAAAACTCAATGATTATTCGTGTCGATGGAACGCTTGCGCCGTGCTTTCCGATGTACACTGCCAGCTATGACTGGGGCGTGGTCGGCAATCACAAGTTCGACACCAAGCAGCTCGACCACCAGAAGGAAACCTGCCAGACCCATTGTTTTTCGACACTGAACCACATTCTCGGCTGGTGCTATAACGACCAGCGGGTTATCAAGTTCTTCTTCAAGCAGCTTGCCCATGGATTCCAGGGAATGAAAGGCCAGATGTAGCCAGTAGCGGGAGCGATCGCGAGGACTTCTGCGTTACGCTAACACCAACTTTTGACCCCAACAGGAGAGGCATATGCCAGCAGCAGAAATCGTTCAGACCGATTTTGAAGTTGAGATCCAGGCTCGTATCGATGCCGAACGTGCGCGGCTGCGCGCGGAGGCTGGGCTGGCGCGCATGCGCGAGTTCAAGAAGCCCGTAGAACGGACATTTACCGCTTCGGAACGCGACTACGTCACCATCCTTTTCGGCGGCCTCACCTGGAAGCACGAAGAGATGATCAAGGCGGTGTTTCACGGGAGCGGTTACCGCTGCGAAAATATACCCACTCCCGTCGTCGCCGACTTCCAGGCCGGTAAAGAGTTCGGCAATAACGGCCAGTGCAATCCAACCTACTTCACCGTCGGCAATCTGGTGCGTTACCTGCAGAGCCTCGAGCAACAGGGAGAGACGAAGCAGCAGATCATCGACAACTACGTCTTCTTCACGGCCGGCTCCTGCGGGCCGTGCCGCTTCGGCATGTACGAGGCCGAATACCGTTTTGCGCTGCAAAATGCGGGCTTTGACGGCTTCCGCGTCCTTCTCTTCCAGCAGACCGACGGCATCAAGGCGGCAAGCGGCGAGCCAGGACTAAAATTTTCCGTCGACTTTGGCATGGGCATGCTCAATGCGCTCAACCTTGGCGACGTGCTGAACGAGCTGGTCTACCAGGTGCGCCCCTTTGAAGTGAAGAAGGGCGAAACAGACAAGGTGATCCATGAGGCTGCCAAGACCTTGACCGACACCCTGCGCGACCGCAAGCGCTGGCACATTATGGATGCCGCGCCGGGGTGGGCCAAGCCCTATCTCAAGAAGCACGACAAGATCGCGGGCATAAGCTGCACTCTGGGCAAGGTGGCCCATAACCTCTATGGCAAGGAATACATCGATGCGCTCCATGCCTGCCGCGACAGTATTGATGCCATCGAGGTCGATCGCCTCCGCGTGAAGCCGGTCATCAAGATCACCGGCGAGTTCTGGGCGCAGACCACCGAGGGTGACGGCAACTTCAATATGTTCGCCTTCCTGGAGCGCGAAGGCGCGCAGGTTCTGGTGGAGCCCATCGCGACCTGGATCGCCTACATGATGTATGTGGCCAAGGAGGGCGCGAAGGCCCGCGCCTATGCCGAGGCTCCTTACCGCGACCCCAAGTGGTACGAGGTGAAGAAGCGCCTTGCAAATGAGTTGAAGCTCTTCAAGAAAACCGGCGGACTGAGCGCGGGCAGCGCAATGTGGAACTTCTTCTACCACCGCACCATCGGGCACCTGGGGGGCACGGCGCATCACCTGATCCCGCAAAAAGAACTCTCGCGGCTGGCGCATCCGTTCTATCACCAACTCGCCCGCGGCGGAGAGGGGTACATGGAGGTGGGCAAGAATGTCTACTACACCGTCAACCATCTCTGCCATATGGTGCTGGCGCTGAAGCCGTTCGGCTGCATGCCTTCCACGCAGTCGGATGGCGTGCAATCGAGGGTCGTGAACAAGTTCAAGGACATGATCTTCCTGCCCATTGAGACCTCTGGCGAGGGCGAAGTCAATGCCCATAGCCGAGTGCAGATGGCTCTGGCCGAAGCTAAGGCCAAAGCTCGGGCAGAGTTCGATAGCGTTCTGGTCCAAACCGGCAAATCGCTTGACGATTTGCGCGAATACGTCGAAGCCCACCCGAAACTGAAGCACGCGCTCTATAAGGTTCCGCATCGCAAGGGAGTCGCCGGAACCGCCGCGCAGTTTGCCTGGCACGTCAGCGACCTGATGGATCGCGACCGTGCCTGGCGTCCGCAAGTGCGCGTACCGCTGGCATCGCAGGTGGCCTGATGCGTAGCGCGCTTCGAGTGGTGCTGGGCGGCTGGACGATTCTGACGCTGGCTCTTCTGTCGGCGGCATTGGTTTGCGCGTTGCGGTCGCTGCGGTCGCAGCGCGCGCCTGTCCGTCAAACTGACGAGTCCGGCAAATTCATGGCTTTGGCGAAGACCCGGTCGCGGCGTCCGGTCTTCTTATCGCGCGGCGATCTTCTGTAGCTGAGGAGAACGCGGCGATCTTCTGTAGCTGAGGAGAAGATGATGCAGAGATTTCTGGTTGGTTTGGATGTCGGTTCGACCACAGTCAAGGCGATCGTCGTGGACGCAGCTACGGACAAGATGCTCTGGTCGGACTACCAGCGCCACGAGACGCGCCAGCCGGAGAAGGTGCTGGAGTTCCTGCGGCGCATGGAGTCCGACACCGGCATATCGCCTGAGAACACGCGCATTTTTATCACCGGTTCCGGCGGCGGAACGATCGCCGAAATGGTCGGCGCGAAATTCGTGCAGGAGGTGCACGCGGTTTCGCTCGCCGTCGAGAAGATGCACCCCGAGGTTTATTCCGTTATCGAGCTGGGCGGGCAGGACGCGAAGATCATCGTCTTCAAGGACGACGAAGAGACCGGGCGCAAGAAAAAAATCCCGTCGATGAACGACAAATGCGCCGGCGGCACCGGGGCGGTCATCGATAAGATCAATGCCAAGTTGAAGATTCCCGCCTCCGAGCTGTCCAACCAGGCCTATCACGGCGTCAAGCTGCACAAAGTCGCCGGAAAATGCGGCGTCTTCGCCGAGACCGACATCAACGGCCTTCAAAAGACGGGCACGCCTTCCGATGAGCTGATGGCCTCGCTCTTCGAGGCCATCGTGCTGCAGAACCTCAGCGTCCTCACCCGCGGACACACGCTGCGGCCCCATGTGCTGTTGCTGGGCGGCCCAAATGGATTCATCCGCGGCATGCGCGAAGCCTGGCAGGCCAATATTCCGCGTATGTGGAAGGAGCGCAAAGTCGAAATTCCGGAAGGCAGCAAACCGGAAGAGTTGATCAAGGTCCCGGAAAATGCGCAGTATTTCGCCGCCCTCGGCTCGGTCGAATTCGGCAAGGATGAAGAGCCGTCAGTCGGTCGTTATCTGGGCACCGAAAAACTGCTTTACTACATCGACTACGGCCGGACAGAAGAGAAGGCGGCAGCCGGCGGCAAAGGACTGGTTGCGGGAGACTCGGAGCTGGTCTCTTTCAAGTCTGAATACAAGAAGAAGAAGTTTATCGCGGCGCAATTCCTTCCCGGCCAGGTTGTTTCCGGTTTCGTTGGAATCGACGGAGGCTCGACATCGACCAAAGCGGTCGTGCTGGGCAAAGACGGCGAAATTCTCTGCAAGACCTATCAGCTTTCGAACGGCAATCCCATCCAGGACGCCATCGAGATGTTCGAGCAGCTCCGCGAACAAATCGAGAGCAAAGGAGCAACGCTTGAAGTCCTCGGCGTGGGCACGACTGGCTATGCCAAGGACATCCTCAAGGACGTTCTGAATGCCGACGTAGCCCTGGTCGAAACCGTCGCGCACACCGAATCGGCGCTCAAGTTCTACGACGATCCGCACGTCATCATCGATGTGGGTGGCCAGGACATCAAGCTGATCGTCCTCAAGGACGGCCGCGTCAAGGATTTCAAACTGAATACGCAATGCTCGGCAGGCAATGGATATTTCCTGCAATCCACCGCTGAAGGATTCGGTCTGAAGGTCGAAGACTTCGCCGATATCGCCTTCTCCGCAAAATCCATGCCATCTTTCGGTTATGGGTGCGCCGTCTTCATGCAGTCGGACATCGTCAATTTCCAGCGTCAGGGCTGGCGCTCGGAGGAGATCCTCGCCGGGCTCGCTGACGTGCTTCCCAAGAACGTCTTTCTCTACGTTGCCAGCATCCCGAACCTCGCTGCGCTGGGCTCGCGCTTCGTCCTGCAAGGCGGTACGCAGAACAACATGGCCGTGGTGAAGGCCGAGGTGGACTTCATCAAGTCCAGCTTCCGCGCTAACGGCAAAGAACCGGAGATCATTGTCCACGAGCATTGTGGCGAATCCGGAGCGATCGGCGCGGCGCAGGAGGCTCTGCGGCTCTGGACCAACGGAAAGCGGACTACCTTTATTGGACTCGAAGCGGTCGCCAACATCCGCTATCGGACCACGCGCAATGAAGACACGCGCTGCTACTTCTGCAAGAACAACTGCCTGCGCACCTTCATCGATGTGGATGTGAGCGGCGCGGAGCAGCCAGCCATCGCTGCAACGGACCGTATGGCAACGCCCGCCGAAATCGCGGAAGCCACTGCACAACTGCCCAGCCTCGAAGCGGTGCAGGCCAATCTTCCTGCCGTAGAAGCGCACGGCTCGTCTTGCAGCACGGGTGGGGGCAGCACCGGCGGCGGATGCGGCTCGCATTCCCATGCCCCGTCTCCCTTCAAGGCGAAGGCTGAGCCCTTGATTCAGATACAGATCTCTCCGGGATCGAGCACGGTCGTCGAGCTGCCGAAGCCGATCGAGTTCCAGCCGCGCAAGACCAAAGTTCCGTTGCGCATGGGCGAGCAGCGCCTCATCATTGCCACCTGCGAAAAGGGCACGGTTGAAGACCTTGCCGACATGAAGGACATCAAGTCCGACATCGACAAGATCAAGGATGCCAATCCCAACTTCGTCGACATCGCTGCACACGACGTCTTCCGTCCCCGCCAGGTTGAGATCGTTGCCGACGCCGTTCCCAGCACTAAGGGCCTCTTTGTTTCAAAGAGCATCAAAGAGCGGGTTTCGCTCATGGAGCGCAGGAAAGATTTTCGCGTCGGCATTCCTCGCCTGCTGAATACCTACACCTATGCGCCGTTCTTCAACGCCTACTTTGCTGCACTCGGTCTGAAGTCCGAAAATATTCTCTACTCCGACTACACTACGCCGGAGCTGTATCGCGCCGGCGCGAGCCGCGGCGCTATCGACCCCTGCTATCCGTCGAAGATCGGTATCGCGCATGTCTACAACCTGCTTGCTACCAAGCACAACAAGAAGCCGCTCAACGCCATCTGGTTCCCGATGTACGACGTGCTGCACTCCCATCTCGTGAACCTGACCGGCTCGAATGCCTGCCCGACGGTGACGGCAACTCCCGAGACTGTAAAGGCCGCTTTCACCAAGGAGAGCGACATCTTCGCAGAGAATGGAGTTCTATATCTCGATCCGATTCTCAACCTTCAGGACCATAAGATCTGCGCCGACCAGATGTACAAAACATGGAGCCCCATACTCGGTCTCAGCCGCGAAGAGAATGAGCGCGCCCTTGAAATTGGCTTCAGGGCGCTTGAGGCATGCGAGTCCGACATCCGCCGTCAGGCCCGCGAAACGCTCGACCAGCTTGAGCGCGAGGACCGCATCGGTATCGTGATGCTGGGCCGTGTTTATCACCACGATCCCGGCCTGAATCACGAGATCATGGAAGAGTTTCAGAAGCTGGGCTACCCGGTCTTTTCGCAGAGCACCCTGCCCATCGATGACGATCTTCTCGACCGGCTTTTTGGAGACGAAGTGCGGGCCGGACTCATCACGCATCCGCTCGATATTTCCGACGTCTGGAAGAACCGCTATTCGACAAGCACGAACCACAAGGTCTGGGCGGCCAAGTTCACAGCCCGGCATCCCAATCTGGTCGCGCTCGAGGTCTCGAGCTTCAAGTGCGGGCATGACGCTCCTATTTATGGCGTCATTGAAGGCATCATCGAGCAGTCGGGAACTCCCTACTTCTCCTTCAAGGACCTCGATGAGAACAAGCCGTCAGGCTCCATCCGTATCCGCGTCGAGACCATCGACTACTTCCTCCGCCGCTATCGCGAGGACATCATCAAGCGCAGGCAGATCGAAGGGGACATCGAAGCCCAGCTTGCGGCCTTTGAGAGGTCGCTCCGCAGTCAGGCCCGGTCCGAGACCCAGAGCGAGGACAATTTCGACAATTACAATGTGGCTGTAGCGGGAGACTGATCCTCAACTGCATGCCCCTCCGCCTCAGTTCGATCAACAGGTATATTTTTTCCAATCTCAGTCATCGACCAGTCCGCACACTTCTGAGCATTCTGGCGATTGCCGTGGAAGTGACGATGATCCTCACGCTCGTCGGGGTCAGTTACGGCACGCTGGATGCTTCCGCCCGCCGCGCGCGGGGAGCCGGGGCAGATATCATGATTCGACCTCCAGGCTCTTCGATCATCGGACTCAGTTCGGCTCCCATGACCGACCTGCTGGTTCCGATGCTGATGAAGCAGCCGCATGTCGTTCTGGCAACGGGCACTGTCGTCCAGCCCTTGGCGGGGTTCGATACAATTACTGGTCTTGACCTCGACCAATTCGGCAAAATGAGCGGCGGCTTCCACTATCTTCAGGGCGGCCCATTCCAGAAGGACGACGATATGCTGGTCGATGAATACTACGCCCGCGAAAAGCATCTTCACGTTGGCGACACGATCCATCTTATCGATCATGACTGGCATCTGGCCGGCATCTTCGAATCGGGGAAGCTCACCCGCATAGCGGTGCGATTGCCTGTTCTTCAGCAGTTGACCGGGAATCCGCATCACCTCAGTCAGATCTACATCAAGGTTGACGATCCAGGCCTTGCGCAGGAGGTTGTGAACGAACTCCGCAAGAAGCTGCCGGGCTATCCCATCTACACCATGGAAGAATTCACTTCAATGCTCTCCGTCAGCAGCGTGGGACTGTTGAGGAATTTCATCGGGGTCGTCATTGGAGTAGCGGTGATCGTTGGCTTCATCGTCGTTTACATGGCCATGCACACTGCCGTCCTGGAGCGAACCCGTGAGATCGGAATTCTCAAAGCCATGGGAGCCTCGCGCGGTGTCGTTCTTGGTCTGCTGCTCAAAGAAACCCTCATCCTGGCAATTCTGGGCGTTATCGCAGGCATCGCTCTGACCTATGGAACGCAATGGTGCATGCGGCATTTGGTGCCTTCCAGCCTAGCGCAGGAGACGGTGTACGCGTGGTGGCCGATCACGGCAGGCATCGCAATTGCAGGCGCTCTTATGGGCGCCATCGTTCCTGCGATGAAAGCTGTGAACCAGGACGTCACCCAAGCTCTTGCTTACGATTAGCCTTGCAAGTTTTGCTAGTCTTGCTCGGCCTTAGAAATGGCTGACGTGGCGCGTTCCAGGTTCCTCAGTGTGTCTACTGCCATCCTGCTCCAGGGAACGGCTGACAATTTCTTTCGACCCGAGGCCGATGGCAAGCGACAACGCCAAAACAATTCCCCCGAAGAGAATGCCAAAGGCCAATTCAACAATCGTTCCGCCGATGCCGAGATGGTCCAGCACCATGGCTACCGTCAACACCAGCACGAGCCATTTAATACCCTGGCTGAGCAATCGTGCGTACTGGAGCTTCATGTTCACGGCGCCAATCAGAACGCTCCGTGCCAGGAAGCGCGCGACCACCGTGCCTGCCAGCAGAAGCAAAATGGCGCTCACGATACGCGTTAGATACGGATAAAGCTGGGACGCAATCTCCTCCGAGGGGCTATATGCCGCGCCGAAGGCCGCAATTCCCAGCACCAGGCCCAGAAAGATAGCGCTCCAAAAGAC
>Ga0209040_10004369_pt1 | contig 10678 bp, 9 predicted proteins | sample BogFormECP12_OM3_FD_188240 | JGI IMG/M metagenome (GOLD analysis project Ga0209040, IMG submission 188240) | Bog forest soil microbial communities from Calvert Island, British Columbia, Canada - ECP12_OM3 (SPAdes) (version 2) | ecosystem: Environmental > Aquatic > Freshwater > Wetlands > Bog ... | reverse complement strand
GCCTGAGGCGCTGCTCGTTGTGCCGAGTCGCCCAGCGCGGTGAGACCGGCAGCATAAGGGCGCACCAGGCCTTGAGGCTCCAGGCCAAGGAGGCCATCACCATGTACGCCCAGTTCGCATTGAGGGTGTTGACCGGGGCGTGCAGGGCCCGGAGGGATTTGAGCTGGGCGATGAGGTTCTCTTGGTCGCAACGGTTGCGGGCTTCGGCGACGACATGGTCGGCGGTGAGGGTGGTGTCGTTGAGCGCCTGCTGGGCGGTGCGGACGGACTCCTGGGCCGTCGCGACCGACTGCTCGTCCGTGGCGATGGTGGCCGGGTTCGGCGCGGTGGTGGTAGTCGTCGTGGTCGGCGGCGCCGTCGTCGTCGGCGGCGTCGTGGCCGGGGTGGTGGTCGGCGATGGGGTGGTGGTCGACGACGGGCTGGCTCCGGACGCCGCCCCTGCGGTGGTCGTGGTCGTCGTGGTCGGCGGACCGTTGGCGGCGAGCGCTGCGGTCGAACCACCGGAGGTCGACGATGCGGCCGAGGCGTTGGAGGCCTGGGACCCCGATCCGGATCCCGCCCCGCCGCTCGAGGTGGTGCCCCCTTGTTCGTCCTGGCTCAACCGGTCCTGGGCCGCGGTCAGGCTGTCCTGGGCCTCGGTGAGGGCCGCCTGAGCCGCCGTCGCGTCCAGATTCGCTAGCACCTGGCCTTGGGTCACCTGTTGGCCAACCGAGACGGCGATCGACGACACAGTGCCGGCGCTCCCGAAGTTGAGGGTGTAGCTCTGGGCGGCGGCCACGTTCCCGGTGGCGGTCTGCGTCGCCTGCACGGTGCCCTGCGAGACGGTGGCCGTGGTGGTCACGGTCGAGGTCGAGGCCGAGGATGAGGTGATCACCGCGGCGGTGACAGCGCTGGCCACGATCAGGGCCCCGAGCGCCACGTCGAGCAGGATCCGACCGCTGACTCGGTTCCGACGGGCCGCGATCGGGCGGCTCGCCGGATTCAGGGCCGTCCGCTCACCTTGGGCGGCCCGGATGTTCATGCCGGGTTGGTCGCGCTACTGCCCGAGGAGGCACTGGCGGACGGTCCGCGTGGGGGACCGAACACACCCTGGAGGTCGGTCCGGCAGGCGTTGGCGGCCGTCGGGTCGGCCTGCATCAGCGACCGGATGGTCTGGAATGTGGCCCCCGACGCGATCTTCACGCCGTGGGTACTCATGCACTGCTCGAAGTTGGTCAGGGCCTGCTGCTGGGCCGCCGTCGGCTTGAACGAGCCGCCAGCACCGAAACCGCCGCCGAACCCGCCGGCCGGCAGCTTGCTGCGGCACGCGGCGAAGGCCTTGGCCTGCTTGGAGTTCGGGTTGGCGACAAACCCGCCTCGGAACCCACCGTTCGGCGGCGTGCCAACCGGGCCACCACCGGGTCCGCCCGGGAAGGGACCCACGCGCCTGGCCTTTAGGATGACGCCGTGCTGGGACAGGCAGGTCCGGAAGGCCGAGATGTTGGGCCTCGAGGAACTCGAAAAGCTCGCGCTGCTCGCCGCGGCCGCGGGACCGCCGGCCAGCAGGAGGGTCAAACTGGCGACCACGGCCAGGCCGGACAGGGCGGCGGCGACCGGTCGGCGGAACAGGGAGACACGGGATCCAGAGTTTCTCATGCTCCCATTCAACCGGTCCGGGCTGTCCCCCGGCTTTGGTCAACCTGTTGATTTTCTGAGGGTTCTGGGCCTCGGCCAGGCACGCCCCCGGCCGGGGGGGACTCGGGGGCCGACGTGGCACCCGCAGCCCGGGTCGCCGGGAATTCGAACCAGAAGCTGGCGCCGCCCCCCGGCGGGCTCTGCACGCCGACCCGGCCGCCGTGGGCCCGGGCGATCGCGGCCACAATGGCCAGGCCAAGGCCGGTGCCCCCCTCGGTCCTGGCCCGGGCGAAGTCGGCCCGGTAGAACGGTTCGAAGATCCTGCCCTGCTCGGTAGCGGGCACGCCGGGCCCGTGATCGCGCACCTCGATGCGAACCGTGCCTCCCTCCCCGGCCGCCCGGACCTCGACCGGGGCGCCGTCGGGCGAGTGGCTGATCGCGTTGGCCAGCAGGTTGTCCACCAGCTGGCGGAGTCGGCCGGGGTCACAGGGGGCCACCAACTCGGTCGGCGACGAGAGGGACACGGGGTGCGCCGGAGCCACGAGGCGCATCGAGGAGACGGCCTTGTCGAGCACGCCCACGACGTCGGTGTCCCGGATCTCGAGGGGGCGCTCCTGGTCCAGTCGGGCCAACAGGAGCAGGTCGTCGACCAGCACGTTCATCCGCTGCGCCTCCTCTCGGATGTGCCGCATCGACGTCGCCAGGTCGGCCGGCCGCTGGCTGGCCCCCAGGTCGAAGATCTCGGCATAGCCGCGTATGGAGGTGAGCGGGGTGCGCAGCTCGTGGGAGGCGTCGGCCAGGAACCGGCGCAGCCGGTCCTCCGACGCCGCCCGGTCGGCGAACGCCGCTTCGATCTCCCCGAGCATGGCGTTGAGCGCCAACCCGAGGCGCCCGACCTCGGTCCGCTCGTCGGCCGGCTTGACCCGGCGACCGAGCTCGCCCCCGGAGATCTCGCCGGCCGTTGCGGCCATATCCTCGAGCGGCCGGAGGCCCCGGCGGACGATCCACCAGGCGAGTCCGCCCAGCCCCGCTAGGACGGCCAGGCTGACGAGCACCTCCACCCACAACAGCCGCCCCAGGGTGTCGGTGACGTCGCTCAGGGGGATGGCCACCACCACCGAGAGATGGTGCTGGTCATCGAGGGTCCGCACGATGACCCGGTAGCTGATCGAGCCGTGGTCTTCACTGGGCACGTCGAAAGGCTGGCTCCCTTTCGCCGACAGGAGCTGGGCCGCCACCAGCAACGGCGCCGGCGGCGGGTTGCCGCCGTAGATGACGGCGATCGGCTTGCCGACCCGGACCCCCTTGGGGCCGATCAGCTCGCCGTAGGTGCCGGCCGGTTCGAGCCCCGAGCCGTTGCGGGCGTCCCGGGGGAAGGCACCTGTCGGGAACGGCCGGGGGAAACCGCCGCGGCCCGACGGGGTCTCGTCGGACGGCAGCCGCGGGAGGGTTCCCGCCCGCGGCACGAACTCCAGGCTGGGGCCGAGCCCGTTGGCCGAGTAGAGGGCCCGGGTCATCGAGAACGAGGCCACCTGCAACTGGGGATCGACCCGGGCGAGGAGGAACGACCGCAGCTGGGTGTAGGTGACCACGTCGGTGATGATCAGACCCGCCGCCACGACGCCGACGAGGACCAGCAGGAGCCGGACCCGGAGCGTCATACGCGGTCGGGGGGTCGCCGGAGCCGGTACCCGACACCACGGACGGTGTGGATTAGACGAGGGCCGTGCGCCTCGAGCTTCCGCCTCAACGAACTGATGAAGATCTCGACGACGTTGTCGTTGCCGTCGAAGTCGTACTGCCAGACCCGGTCGAGGATCTGCGGCTTCGAGACCACCCGATCGGCGTTCACCATCAGGTAGTGGAGCAGCTTGAACTCGGTCGGGGTCAGCTCGATGCCGTGACCGGCCCGGGTGACCTCGTGCTGCTCCTCGTCGAGCACCAGGTCGTCGAACTCGAGGCGCCCGCTCTCGGGTCGAAGCTCGTGGGCTCGTCGCAGGATGGCCCGGGCACGGACGATCAGCTCCTCCACGCTGAAGGGCTTGGTCAGGTAGTCGTCACCGCCGAGGGTGAAGCCTCGCAGCTTGTCCTCGAGCTCGCCCCGTGCGGTCAAGAACATCACCGGCACCCTCGGGCTGTCGCGCGAGAGGCGCCGGGCGATCTCGAATCCATCGACGTCGGGGAGCATGACGTCGAGCACCATCAGGTGCGGGTGGAACGAGTCGAGCGCCCGCATGGCGTCGCGGCCCGAGTGGGCCACCTCCACCTGCATCCCCTCGTAGCGCAGGGCCATCGAGAGGAGGTCGGTGATGCTCTCTTCATCATCGACCACCAGCACGCGTGTGGCATCGGACACCCGGCGACACCTCCCTGCGCCATCCTCCAACGATTTCCTGTGGGTAACCTGTCGGCCAGCTGGGGGTTCACATCGGGCGTCGGCCGGTGCCGGATCGCCGGGTGGACGACGACCTTAACGTTAACGTTAAAATACCGCCCAATGGCATCCGGACGGGCCCATCCGACCAACGGCGGCAGCCCGGCCAACGGCGGCCCGGCCAACGGCGGCCCGGCCAACGGCGGCCCGTCCAACGGCAACCCGGCCTACGGCAGCCCGGCCTACGGCAGCCCGGCCAACGGCAGCCCGGCCAACGGCAGCTCGGCCGGGAAGGGCCTGCCCACAATCCCGGGCACCCATGACAATCGTTACAAGTGGATCGCCCTGTCGAACATCACCCTGGGCACGCTGATGGTCTTCATCAACCAGTCGATCGTGCTGATCGCGCTCCCGGCGATCTTCCGTGGCATCCATCTCAACCCGCTCACCCCGGCGAACACCGGGTACATGCTGTGGATGCTGATGGGCTTCATGGTGGTCCTGGCCGTCCTGCTCGTCACCCTGGGGCGGGTCGGCGACATGTTCGGCCGGGTGAAGATGTACAACCTGGGATTCGCGGTCTTCACCGTGTTCTCGATCCTGCTGTCGGTGACCTGGCTGACCGGCCAGGCCGGGGCGATCTGGCTCATCGCCATGCGGATCGGCCAGGGGGTGGGCGGGGCGATGCTGTTCGCCAACTCCTCGGCCATCATCACCGACGCCTTCCCCGCCGACCAGCGTGGCCTCGGGCTAGGCATCAACAACGTCGCCGCCATCGCCGGGTCCTTCATCGGCCTCGTCCTCGGGGGACTGCTGGCACCGATCCAGTGGCACATGGTGTTCCTCGTCTCGGTACCGTTCGGGATCCTCGGAACCGTCTGGGCCTACCTCAAGCTCGAGGACCGCGGGGTGCGGACACCGGCCCGCATCGACTGGTGGGGCAACGCCACCTTCGCCGCCGGGCTCATCCTGATCCTCGTGGGGATCACCTACGGCCTGCTCCCCTACGGGCACCACACGATGGGGTGGACAAGCCCGTGGGTGCTGGCCGAGATCCTCGCCGGCCTGGCGCTGCTCCTGGTCTTCTGCGTCGTCGAGACCCGGGTGGCCAACCCGATGTTCCGGCTCTCGCTGTTCCGCATCAGGGCCTTCAGCGCCGGCAACGTGGCCAGCGGACTGGCCTCGCTCAGCCGCGGCGGCTTGATGTTCATGCTGATCATCTGGCTCCAGGGCATCTGGCTGCCACTGCATGGTTACAGCTTCAGCCAGACCCCGCTGTGGGCGGGCATCTACATGGTGCCCCTGACCGTCGGCTTCCTGGTCGCCGGCCCGCTGTCGGGCCACCTCGCGGACAGGTACGGTGCCCGGCCCTTCGCGACCGGGGGCCTGCTGCTGGTGGCCCTGACTTTCTTCCTCCTCCAGATGCTCCCCGTCGACTTCAGCTACCCGGTCTTCGGCTTTCTGATCTTCCTCAATTCGGTCGGCATGGGCCTGTTCATCGCGCCGAACCAGACCGGCATCATGAACAGTCTCCCGGCCTCCCAGCGCGGGGCGGGGGCCGGCATGGCCGCCACCTTCAACTCGTCGGCCCAGGTCCTCTCGATCGGGATCTTCTTCACTCTGATGATCCTCGGCCTGTCGGCCACCCTGCCCTCCACCCTCTACCACGGACTGGTGGACCAGGGGGTCCCGGTCGCCACTGCTGTCCGGGTCTCCCATCTGCCCGCCGTCGGCTCGCTGTTCGCCGCCTTCTTGGGGTACAACCCCGCGGCCACGCTCCTTGGCCCCCACGCGCTGCACCACATGACCGCGGCCCAGGTGGATTACATCACCGGCCGCTCGTTCTTCCCGAGCCTCATCGCTGGCCCGTTCGGGCAGGGCCTCGAGAAGGCGTTCGACTTCGCGGCGATCGTCTGCCTGCTCGGTGCTGTCGCCTCCCTGCTGCGGGGAGGGAAGTTCCATTACACCGAGCCCCGCAACGAGCACCTCCCGCTCGAGCCGGCCCAGGAGGCAGTGGCCGAGACCGAGCCGCTGCTGGTGGACTAGGGCGATGGAACGGGGCGTGGGGATGACTGAGCCGCCGGGGGCCGGTCGTCGCGCCGATACGGCCGACGTGCCCGAGACCGGGCTTCGCATCAGCGACGCCGCTGCCCGTGCCGGAGTCTCCGCCCGCACCCTTCGGTACTACGAGGAGCTCGGTCTGCTCATCCCGTCGGAGTACACGGCGGGGGGCGAGCGGCGCTACCAGGTCAACGATCTCGTCCAGCTCGACCGCATCCTCGAGCTGCGCGAAGTGCTCGGCATGAACCTCGAGGAGATCAAGGGCTTCTTGGAGTCCGAGAATCGGCTCGACGAGGTCAGGGCCGCCTACCGGGCCAAGCGGGACGTTCGGACCAAGGCGGCCCGAGCCCAGCAGCGGGCACTGCTGGAAGAGGCGCTCGCCCTCAACGAGGCCCTGGCCGAGCAACTCAACGCCAAGCTGGCCCGGATGGACGCCTTCCGGGCCAAGCTCGCCGGCAACGCGAAGCGCTGCCGGGAGCTGCTGGCCGAGCTCGGCTGAGCTACGCCTGGTCGCGGTTTCGGACAACGACCACCGGGCAGCGGGCGTTGGACACGCAGTGCTCGCTCACCGAGCCGATCAGCATCCCGACGAACTCGCCGTGGCCGCGGCTGCCGACCACCAGCAGGTCGGCGTCCGCCGATTCGTTGATCAGGACGGGGGCCGGATGGCCCTCGATCACCTCCTCGTCGATGTGGATCCCGGGGTGCGCCGCCCGAACGGGCGCCAGCGCCTGGTCGAGCAGCCTCATCGCGTCCGCCCGCGGGTTGTAGTCCGAGGGGAGGGCCAGGCCCCAGCCGTAGCTGGTGGGCCACTCCCACGACATCACCACCCGCAGGCTGGCCCCGGTCGCCTCGGCGTGCCGGGCCGCCCACTCGAGGGCCTCGATCGAGGCGTCCGAGCCGTCCACCCCGACCACGATCCGCTGGGCCGCTGCCTGTCGTCCGTCGGTCACTGTTCACGCTCCCTTCCGCGCCGCCGGGATCGATCCGGCGGGTGGGCCATGTCCCCATCACGGTAGAGACCGGCAATGGTCCCCGACAGGGCAATTGGTCCCACCGTGGCGGGCCCACCGTGAGCTCCCTCGGCAAGGGGCCTCTCACCTCTCATTGATAGGGTCGGGTCGCAGTGGAGCGGCCCACCCACCCGTTGACGGCCGTGACCGGCGGCGACTCCGACGGCGGGGGGCAGCCCACCCAGCCGGGTGAGCAGCTGCGGGCCAACCAGCTCGGCACCGTCGACCTGACGGCTTCGACCGTCGCCAACATCGGCCCGGGCATCGACTTCTACTTCGGTTTCGGGGTGATCGCCGTCACGGCGGGGGTCGGCGCGCCGCTCACGATCCTGGCCGCCGCGGTGGCCGTGTTCCTGCTGGCAGCCAGCGTGGCCGAGTTCAATCGAGCTGAGCCGTCGGCCGGGAGCTTCATCACCTATGTCGAGAGCGGTCTCGGACGATCGGCGGGAATGGTCACCGCGCTGTTGGTCATGGTCGGCTACACGGTGGCCATGGCCGGGGTAATCACCATGTCCGGCGGATTCGTGGCCATGACCCTCAACCACTACACCCCGCTCGACATTCCATGGGGCCCGGTCACCGTCGTTATCACCCTCGGCGCGTTGTGGGTCATGATCCGCGGCCTGCGACTGTCGACCTCGGTCGTCGGGGCGGCGGTGGTGGTCCAGGTCCTGGTGATGGTGGCGGTCTGCGCGGTGGTCCTGGTCGAGCGCCGTGGGAGCCTCTCCGCCGCTCCGTTCTCGTGGTCGCACCTCTCGGGCGGCCTGGCCGGGCTGTCAGCCGGCTTCCCCCTCGCCCTCTACATGTTCATCGGCTGGGAGAACGGGCCGGCACTGGCCGAGGAATGCCGGCGCCCCACCACCACTGTCCCGAGGGCTCTCTACCTCTCGATCAGCATCGCCACCGTCCTGTTCGTCCTGTTCGCCTACTTCACGGTCACCGGGTTCGACGACAACGTCTCGTCGATCGGCCGGTCCTCGGTCCCCTTCCTGACCGTGGCCGACCACTACCTCGGCGGTGCCGCCGCGCTGGCCTGGATCGCGGGGATCGCCTCGATTCTCGCCACCCTGGTCGCCGGGTCGACCTCCCAGGCCCGCATGCTCTATGACGGTGGTCGGGACGGGCTGCTGCCGGGCTGGCTGGGGAAGGTCCGCTCCGAGAGCCGGGTACCGGCCAACGCGTTGATCGCCATCATAGGGGCTGGTCTGGCCATCATCGGGGTCTGGGCGGTCGCCCACGTCGTCGGCGTCGGCACCGGCTCGATGAACCCGGTCGGCCTCTATGCCGAGTGCTCGACCATGGGCACCATCCTGATCCTCTTCGTGTACGTCCTGACCTTGGTGGCGCTGCCGGTGTTCGTGTGGCGGTGCCACCGGGACCGCTTCTCGGTGCTCCGGCACGTCGGGATCCCGCTCCTGGGTGCGATTGCGCTGGTGGTGCCGTTCGTCGAGCTCTGCCGCCCGGGGCAACCTGCGCCCTACAACGTGTTCCCCTACGTCGCCCTGGCCACGGTGTTCGTGGCCCGAGTGGTGGCCGCGGTGGTCGGCCGTCGACGGCCACCGACCGGCGGCCTCAGCGGGCCGGAACTGTCGGGGTCGCCGTGACCTGGGTGCCGGCCCGCCCCTCCACGATCGCCGCGGCATCCTCCAGCCTCCCGATGGCGCCGACACCCCCGGTCGCCTCCACGAAGCGGCACACGGCCTCGACCTTGGGGCCCATCGACCCGGGGGCGAACGGCATGGCCCGGAGCTCGGCCGCGGTGGCCCGGTGGATCGGAACCGCCCCCGGCGTCCCGTACCCGGTCTCGACCTCGGCGACGTCGGTGAGCAGCACCAGGGCGTCGGCACCGACCTCGCGGGCGAGCAGCGCAGCGGTCAGGTCCTTGTCGATCACCGCCTCGATGCCATGCACCAGGCCGCCGACCCGGATCACCGGGATGCCGCCGCCTCCGGCACACACGACGAGCACGCCGGCGGCGAGGAGTCCCTTGATGACCGGGAGCTCGACCAACTCGATGGGTTCGGGGGAGGCGACGACGCGCCGCCAGCACGAACCGTCTCGGTGGACCGCCCATCCCCGCTCGGCGGACAGCCGACGGCCCTGCTCCTCGGTGTACGCGGGTCCCACGAACTTGGTGGGTCGGGCGAACGCCGGGTCTGCGGCGTCGACCACGGTCTGGCAGACGATGCTCGCCACCTGGCGACCGGGCAGGGCGTTCTCGAGCGCCTGCAGCAGCCAGTAGCCGATCATTCCCTGGGTCTCGGCCCCCAGTACGTCGAACGGGTAGGGGTGGGACAGCGACTGGTCGCCGGCGCTCTCCAGCGCCAGGACGCCCACCTGTGGACCGTTGCCATGGGTGATGACCAGGTCGTGGGTAGCGGCCAGGGGGACCAGGGCCCCGACGGCGTCGGCCACGTGGTGCTGCTGGACCTCGGCGTCGGGGTGCTCCCCCCGCTCGAGCAGCGCGTTGCCACCCAGGGCGACGACGACCCGCACCTCAACCGACCAGGGTGGCCACCATGGCCGCTTTGATGGTGTGAAGCCGATTCTCCGCCTGGTCGAAGACGATCGAGGCGGGCGACTCGAACACGTCGTCGGTGACCTCGAGGGCGTCGATCCCGCGCTTCTCGAAGATCTGCTCGCCGATCTCGGTCTCCTTGTTGTGCATCGCCGGCAGGCAGTGCATGAACTTCACCCCCGGGTTGTCGGTGGCCGCCAGGACCGAGGCATTCACCTGGTAGGGAAGGAGCTGGTCGATACGATGGTCCCACTCGTCGGCCGGCTCGCCCATCGAGAGCCAGACGTCGGTATAGACGAAGTCGACCCCCCAGACCCCGGTCGGGACGTCCTCGGTGACCGTGATCGTCGCCTCGGTGACGGTGGCCAGTTCGCGGGCGATGCGCTGCACCTCGCTGCTGGGCCATAGCGAGTTCGGCGCGCAGATCCGTACGTCGAGCCCGAGCAGCGCTCCGGTGACGAGGAGGGAGTTGGCCGTGTTGTTGCGGGCGTCGCCTAGGTAGCAGTAGGCGACTTCGTCCAGAGGCTTGCCGGCGTGGTCGCGCATGGTGAGGATGTCCGCCAGCATCTGCGTCGGGTGCCATTGGTCGGTGAGCCCGTTCCACACGGGCACGCCGGCGAAGGCCCCGAGGGTCTCGATGCCCGCCTGGGAGAAGCCGCGGTACTCGATCCCGTCGTACATCCGGCCCAGGACCCGGGCCGTGTCCTTCATGGACTCCTTGTGCCCCAGCTGGGACTCCTCCGGGCCCAGGTACGTCACGTGCGCCCCCTGATCGTGCGCCGCCACCTCAAAGGCCGACCGGGTCCGGGTCGACGTCTTCTCGAAGATCAGGGCGATGTTGCGGCCCGTGAGGCGCGGCACCTCCGTGCCGTCCCGCTTCATCTGGCGCAGACGCCCCCCGAGGTCGACCAGTGAGAGGAATTCCGCCGGGCTGAGGTCGATCTCCTTCAGGAGGTTCCTTCCCCGCAGGCTCATCGCTTCTCCGTGGTCGGCTCGGCGGCAGGGCCCCGCTCGATCGGACAGGTCATGCAGCGCGGGCCGCCCCTCCCCCGGCCCAGCTCACCGCCGGACACGGTCACCACTTCGATGCCGTGCTTG
>Ga0209040_10004367_pt1 | contig 10685 bp, 6 predicted proteins | sample BogFormECP12_OM3_FD_188240 | JGI IMG/M metagenome (GOLD analysis project Ga0209040, IMG submission 188240) | Bog forest soil microbial communities from Calvert Island, British Columbia, Canada - ECP12_OM3 (SPAdes) (version 2) | ecosystem: Environmental > Aquatic > Freshwater > Wetlands > Bog ... | reverse complement strand
CGGAATCAGTTGACTGGCCAGCGCGGGGAGTTCGTTGTCCTGAACTCCTCCCAGTTCGGCATACTGCAACCACAGATCGCTTTCGATGATCTCGGCTGCTGCCAGGAAACGCAGGATTGCGGCATCACCTGCAGTGAGGGAGCCAGAGCCCTCATCTTCAGGCTCCACTGCCTGCTGCGCTCTGAGATTGACAGCCAGCAGCCCACTGGCCGCCAGTGTTGCTCCGGCAATGCCGGCAGTCTTCAGAAACGAGCGCCGCTCGACGATGCGGTGCAATTGAGAGTCAATGTCTCCTCCCGTCGATGGAGTAGTTGCCTCGGACAACACAGTAGCGGGTAGATTTTTCCTTGCCATATTCCACACTCCGATCCTTTATTGGCTGGATCGTGATTTATGATCCGGCCAGTGATTTTGATCAGAGTACGTGTGGGTTGGCACCCGTGTGTCACACGCCAGTCATGGATTTGTGAAACTTTTGTCGCAGGGGCCTAAACAAGGAGAGTTTTCTCCTCCGCGGTTGTTCTTTCGCACCAGCGATCCGGCTGTCGCCTCTGCGCGCATCGGAATGCAAAGGGCGCCGCCGCGGCGGACGCCCTGAAGTGGGTCCCAGTTGTTATTGCAGCAGCAATCCACTCTCGCCGTTGCCGTTTTCATGGGCCTCTTCCGGCGGAATAACCGAAGTGGCTGCTACACGATCGCCCTCTTCCATATGCAGGAGGCGCACGCCCTGTGACGAGCGTCCACATTCACGGATGGTCTTGGTACCGATGCGGATGATCTTGCCGAATTGGCTGATGACCATAACTTCCGACTCTTCGTTCACGAGCATGATGGAAACTACCTTGCCATTGCGCGCGGTGGTTTTCACGTTGATGATGCCTTTGCCGCCGCGTGATTGCAGGCGGTATTCATCCACATCCGTGCGTTTGCCGTAGCCATTCTCCGTGACGGAGAGAATAAGGTTTGCCTCCTGCGCGTCGCCGTTCTTGGCCTTGCCGCGCACCTTGGGAGTGACCGCCATGCCTACGATGTAATCGCCACGGGCGAGGTCCATGCCCCATACGCCGTAAGCAGCGCGTCCCATCGGACGCACGTTTTCCTCATCGAAGCGGATGGCCTTGCCATCGTGCGTCGCAAGGAAAACAATCTGGTTGCCGTCGGTACAGCTGGCGGCAACGAGTTCGTCTTCTTTCTCGATATTGATAGCGTTAATGCCCACCGACCTCACATTGCTGAAGTCCTTCAGTGGTGTCTTCTTTACCAGGGCGTTGCGGGTGGCGAAGAACACATAGCGGTTCTCTTCTTCCAGATCGCGCACAGTGAGGAGCGCGCGCACGCTTTCGCCGGGTTGTAGCGAGACGAGGTTTGCAATCGCTTTGCCCTTCCCGGCGGCGCTGAGCTCCGGGATTTCGTACACCTTCAGCCAGTACACCCGTCCGTTGTTGGTGAACACCAGAATGTAATCGTGAGTCGAGGCAACGAAGAGATATTCGACGAAATCCTCTTCGCGCGTGCTCATTCCTTTGCGCCCGGTCCCGCCGCGGCGCTGCTGCCGGTAGGTTGAGATCGGGGTGCGCTTCATGTAGCCGGAGTGACTCACCGTGACGGCGACTTGCTCGTCAGCGATCAAGTCTTCCAGGTTGATCTCGGCGGCTTCGTCCTGGATGATGGTGCGGCGCTCGTCGCCGTATTTTTTCTTGATCTCCTCCAGTTCCTTCACAATAAGGCCGCGCAGCTTCTTCTCGCCGGCGAGAATCGATTCGTATTCCGTGATACGGCCACGGACCTCTTCCAACTCCTTCAGGATTTCGTCGACAGAGAGCCCCGTAAGACGATGAAGCTGCAAATCGAGGATGGCGTCGACTTGCCGGTACGTGACAGCGTAGCGCTCACCCTTGACACCACCATACCTCTCTGCCTCAAGATTGTAAGGAGGAATTTCCCACGAGCCTTTAGCAGTTCGCGGTTGGTCAGGCGGAGGAATCGGATTGCCTAGAATGTAGCCTCCGTTAAAGTGTTTATAGAGATTCTCGCGTGCATCAGCCCGTGAACCTGATCCCCGAATAATCCTGATAACGGTATCGATGTGGTCAAGCGCGACCCTGTACCCGATGAGAATCTCTTCGCGCTCGCGGGCCTTCATAAGCAGATAGGCCGTTCGGCGGCGCACCACGTCGATACGATGATCAACGAAGTACTGGATGGCCTGCACCAGGCCCATCTCTTTGGGCTGGCCATTGATCACGGCCAGAAAGATCATGCTGAAGCTCTCCTGCATCGAGGTGTGCTTGAAGAGCTGGTTCAGGACGATCTGCGCCTCAGTGCCGCGCTTGAGCTCGATGACGATGCGCATGCCGTCGCGGTCGCTCTCGTCGCGCACATCGCTGATGTCGTCGATGACCTTGTTGTTCACCAGTTCCGCGATGCGCTCAATCAGCTTTGATTTGTTCACCTGGTAGGGAATTTCGGTGACGACGATCGCATCTTTGTCTTTCGTCATGTGCTCGACCGCGGCCTTGGCCCGCATCATGAAACGGCCCCGTCCGGTGCGGTATGCCTCGGTGATCCCGCTGCGCCCATGAATAAAACCGGCGGTCGGGAAATCGGGCCCCTGCACGTGCTTCAAGAGGTCGGCGAGCGTCGCGTGGGGATTGTTCACCAGCGTGATGCAAGCATCCACGATCTCGGTGAGATTGTGCGGCGGAATGTTGGTCGCCATGCCCACAGCAATGCCGTTCGAGCCGTTTACCAGCAGATTCGGGACTCTTGTCGGAAGGAGAAGCGGCTCGACGGTGGTGTCGTCGAAGTTCGCGACGAAGTCCACGGTGTCTTTGTCGATGTCGGCGAGCAGTTCTTCCGCGATCTCCGTCATGCGCGACTCGGTGTACCGGTAGGCAGCGGGAGGATCGCCATCCACTGAGCCGAAGTTGCCCTGGCCATCAATCAGCGGGTAACGCAACGAAAACGGTTGCGCCATGCGCACCATGGCGTCGTAAACCGCGGTGTCGCCGTGTGGATGATACTTGCCGAGAACTTCGCCGACCACCTTGGCGCATTTCACGTGCTTGCGGTTGTGCAGCAGTCCCATGTCATGCATGGCATAGAGAATGCGGCGATGCACGGGCTTGAGGCCGTCGCGCACGTCGGGTAACGCGCGTCCGATGATGACCGACATTGAATAGTCAAGATACGAACGCCGCATCTCCTCTTCAATGTTGATGGGTTGCACGTTGGCCGCGCCGGAGCCAACATTGTCGAGCGGTAGTTGCTGGTTTGGATCGTCAGCCATAATTAGCTTGCAGCCGTCAGCTCCGAGCTTTCAGCGTGTCCCTTCTAACAACTTATACAGCGGTCAATACGATTGCTAGACTGCGCTGTGCTCTGTTTGCGGGCGTAAAAGCAGCGTCGCCGATCGCTGGGAAAGCCCGCTGGACTAGATATAAGCGATTACAATTTCAGGTGATGGCCCCGATGAAGAGCACTTCAAATTATATCATTGAAGCGAAGGTGAAATCGGTCTGTAAGATACTTAATTTCAATAGCTTACAATGCCTCCTACCGAGGGTTAGCGACGACTGCAGATTGGCATACTTGATACAAATCCTCGTCCCAAAGGACGAGCACCAAAACGGGGACGTTACGGTGCGACCAAAGCTATTTTCGAGGGGGCCGTTGTGCTCTGGTCCGGAGCCATCTTCGGCTGCAGATCAGAATTTCTCGGCGTCGGCTTTTGTGGAGGGATCTGGAACTCGAGCCCGCGATCGTCGTTAGCTTTGATGGTGGCGGGAACATCGAGATCGGCGAGCGCCACTTTCTGCGTGCGCTTATCGAAGACGTAGACCGTCTGGCCCATGATCGCGTAGTTAGTTACTTCCTGCTGATGTCCATCGCGGAAGACGAGGACACTTGGCTCGTTGGGCTTGGCCTCGCGCGCGGTGGACTGCTCCGGATGAGCAGGTTGGACCTGCGACGGAGGAGCCTGCGCGAGGTCTGGGACGTCGCTGGGATAGCGGGCGCCAGGCTGTTCAACCACCATGTGCAGAATCGGGTCGTTCGGACCAATTGGCGGTCCAGAGTATAGATCAGGCCCGCCCACGTAGTCGTAACCGTAACCGTTGATCGGAATGTAATAAGGGGTAGCGTACGAAAGGCCCCCGCGCCCATAACCGTAGCCATAGCCACGGCCGCGATAATACCCGTTGAAATAAGCTCCGTATGGATACCACCTCGTGTATCCGTAATTCGGGATCGAAGTGACGCTCGGCAGAGGAACCGGCAGGTGAGGACCGGCGATCGACGTCACGCTGGGCGAAGGCGCCAAGAAGTGGCCGCCAATCGTGGTCGTTGCTGGCGGACCGTGCATCTGCGCGGCGGACGGCAGCGCCAATAGGACGCCAACCAAGGATGCTAGGCCTACGACCACGGCCCTACGCAGGAATAAGCTCGCGCTTTTTTTCGGATTTCCGAATTGGCTAGCGCCCCGCATTTGCCCTTCAGTGTAGTCCAACCCATTGGATGACGGAAAGTTGTTATCGGCTTCGCGATGTCAGGTGGAGCAGTCCGTAGATGTCAATCATGGCGCTGGCGATCAGGACACCTCCGACCACGGTGTTGGCCGCCAGTGCATAGCGACCTTCTAACAGGTCAGTTGAAACTCCTGCCATGAAGAGAATCAGGAATGGCAGTCCCACCAGAAGGAAGGTGAACCCGGCAAAATGCATACGAGTGGCCGTTGCAACCAGCAAAGCGCCAATGATAAGCGGCGCCGTCGTGCCGAAGAACCGTGTCCTCTTCCAGCCTGCGAAAGTAATCAGGGTAACCGCCAGCAACAGCACTAGACCGATTCCGTTCTGCAGCAACAACGATCCGAACATGGAAGCAATGCCGCGCCAGGATGGTTCGTTGGCGTAAATTTCAAACCAGTTGGCATTGCGCAGCGCCATGCCAAAGGCCGCAGGCCGGAAGCCGTAGAGCGCCCACAGCAGAAGTAGTCCCGTGGCGCAAGCCGCAGCGAAGATGGCCAGCGCCGCGCCGGACCGCACATGGCCAACCCAGAGCATGAATGCGAGCGCGGGCAGCAGCAATATCCACAGAGAAAATTGCGCGCCAATGCAGATGGCAATGGAAAGCCCCATCAGCAGAATGCGGCGCCAGTTCCACAGCACGACTTCGCGGGGAGCATAAAGTGTGTGTGCTACTGCGATGGCGGTGAAGATGAGGCCAAAGCCGCCCCACGCGGCGATGATCGCAGGCCCGACCTGGCTGGACCAGCCAACCATCATCGGCGAAAAGGAGTAGAGCCCAAGCGCGATGTAGCCTCCAATGTTCCCATAGAGCCGCCGCGCGACGTACCACAGCGATGCGCCCAGCAGGAAGCCCGCGAGCAGGAAAGGGAGGCGGATCACAAAGCGGTAGTCGCTCAGATATACGATTTTATTTTCCGCGCCGCTCATTCTTGCGGCAAGTCCGGCCAGCAGTGGCACCAGCGCCGAGCGCTCTGTCGAGCTGGCATTCGAGAGGCGTTCGAGATGCAGCAGACCGGCCTCGATGTAGCTGCCTTCCATGGCGGATAACGGCACCCGCGCCATGAACCAAAGACACTGCGCAAGGAAGACCAGCAGAAGCAGGAGCGCGACAATCTGCGGAACACCGATGCGCGAGCGGAGCTTGGCGAGGGACATCTGCTGTTGTTGTAACACGCCGGGTTGCAAGAGGCGAAGGCAACAAGTGGTCGCTTCATGGTCTAATAACGTTTGCCCCCAGGCTCGCCATGATTGAAGCCCAAGTACGGTGAACCGTTCTGCAAACATCTGGCAAAAGACTGACGAAAGCGCTGATGCAAGATTCCGGCAAGAGGCAGGTTTCGAAGGCGACACTGAAGCTATGTCTGCTGAAGCGGTTGAAGTGCACGCTGAAATACGAAAAGCAGGCTTGGATTGCGGGGGCAAAGCTCGTGGCAGGTGTTGATGAAGTGGGTCGGGGATCTCTCTTCGGGCCAGTGGTCGCAGCGGCGGTCATTCTCGATCCTAACTATCGCATTCGCGGGCTGCGCGATTCTAAGCTGCTCGATCGCGAAGCGCGGGAGAAACTCGCTCCGAGAATTCGCGAGCATGCGCTAGCCTGGGCAATCGCGGCAGTGGACGTAGCTACCATCGACCAGATCAATATCTACTGGGCCTCGAAGCGCGCCATGGAAGAGGCGGTTTGCAAGCTCACGTTGCGGCCCGACCATCTGCTGATTGACGCGCTGCGCATCGCCTTCGATTGCGCGCAGACTCCCATCATCCACGGCGATGCGCTCTCCCCCTCGATTGCCGCGGCTTCCATCATCGCCAAAGTCGAGCGCGACGCGATGATCAGCACCTGGGACCCTATCTTTCCCGAGTATAGGCTGGCGTCCAACAAGGGCTACAGCACACCTCATCACTTGAAGATGCTGCGCGAGAAAGGCCCGACGCCGCTGCATCGGCTGTCGTTCGCGCCGGTCTGGACGTCATCGGCGCCGCAAGAAGTGCTTGAGTTTATGCTGGAGGAAGAAGAAGCAGCCAGCAACTAGGTTTCATGTGCCTTTCTGGCTCCGTCTATCCTCTCCCTTCCCGCTCTTACCTGAAATCAATCACTTAGGCATCGTTCCACTTGCAAGCATTTGATTCTACGCAAGTTATGCGCATCCATTTGATTTACTTGGGCTTAACGCTGACCGACCCGGTCGCTGCGCCGCCGGAGAGCGATTCCGCCTCAGTGCTGCGATGGTAGCGGGTGAGCTTGGCGTTATGAGGCCGTACTCCGATATCACACAGGGGATCAAGACATGCCTCAAGCGGAGCGGTACGGCAGGATACCAGATATTCACCCTTCTACCGAAAAAGAATGAACAGCTTGCCATTCAGAATCATGAGCGCATAGTCCTCATTGTAAGATCAGGTCGGCTTGTCGACCCTGCGGACTTAGTTGCAGCAAGTGCAAAGCTTGAAGCATGCGAGGAGACTGACTCCTGTAGGCTAAGGAACATTGATCGGATCTTTTTGAAGATAAACCGGGGCAATTTGTCCCAGTTTTCGAGGCGCCAGCGCAACATCACTGATTCAGATTAGCTCCACCTGCGTTGTTAAGTCGCTAGAGTTCGTACAGCGTCACCCCTTCGCTTCTTCCAGTACGTGCGAAGCCTCTTCCCATTCCGCCATTAGCGGTTTGAGTTCGTCACGCCGCTTGGCCAGGAGATCGGTCCAGCGCGCCGTTTCCTCCACGCTGACAAACGACTGCAACTCGCGCTCGCACTCCCCGATGCCGTCTTCCAGCCGCGCGATGTCTTCTTCGACCCGATGATGGCGCTCCTGCATCTGTTTGAGCTTGATAGGATTGATGCGTTTCTTCGATTGCGCCTTCTGTTCCACATAGCCTGGAACATCTGACAATGTGGGAGCCCAGTTGCCACTGCCATTTCCATCCGCGGAGCCCGGCACATCCCCGGCGGAAGTCTCTCGCTGCTTGCGCCAAAGGTAATCTTCGTAATTTCCGGGAAAGACCTCGACCCGCCCGCCGCCGATCTCGAAGACGCGCGTCGCCAGCTTGTCGATGAAGTAGCGATCATGGGAGACGAAGACGACCGTGCCGTTGTACTTCTCCAGCGACTCGAGCAGCACGTCTTTGGCGCGCATGTCGAGGTGGTTGGTCGGCTCATCGAGCAGCAGGAAGTTTGAAGGATGCAACAGCATTCGCGCCAGCGCATAACGATTGCGCTCGCCACCCGAGAGCACCCCAATCGGTTTGAACACGTCGTCCTCGGAAAACAGGAAGCAGCCCAGCAGCCCGCGTAACTCCGTCATAGTCTTCTGCGCCGCGACATCAGAGAGATCGTCGAGCATTCGCCGGTCAGGGTCGAGTTCCTTGTACTGGTCCTGTGCGAAATAATCAGGCTCGACGTTGTGACCGTGCTGCAAGGTACCCGCGCTGAGCGGCTCAATTCCAGTCAGCAGCTTAATGAGCGTCGATTTGCCCGCGCCGTTTACGCCGACCAGCGCGATGCGGTCTCCGCGCTGAATCGTGAAACTCACGTCGCGAAATACTTCCTTCACTCCGTAGCTCTTCGCCAGCCCTGAGCACTCCACGACCAAACGCCCGCTGGGCTTCGGCTGCGGAAACATAAAGTGGATGGTCTTCTCTTCCGGCGGAATCTCGATGCGCTCGATCTTCTCCAGTTCTTTGACGCGGCTTTGCACCTGCTTTGCTTTTGTCGCCTGGTAGCGAAAGCGATTAATGAAAGCCTCGAGTTGCTCGATGCGCTCGCGCTGGTTCTTGTAGGCTGCGACAAGCGAATCCCGGCGCTCCTGCTTCTGCTGTAAATACTTTTCGTAGTTTCCGCTGTAAAAGTGCACGCGCTTGTTCCAGATCTCGGCGATGCGATCGACCGTCACATCCAGGAAGTAGCGATCGTGCGAGATCAATACATACGCGTGGGGATATCCAAGCAGATACTGCTCCAGCCAATTGCGGGTTTCGAGATCGAGGTGGTTCGTCGGCTCGTCGAGCAGCAGCAGGTCAGGCTTCGCCAACAGCAGCTTGGCAAGCGCAATGCGCATCTGCCAGCCGCCGGAAAACTCTTCCGTGTAGCGAGTCCAGTCTTCCTTGACAAAGCCCAAGCCATCGAGGACGGTACCAACCTGCGAATCGAGGGCGTAGCCGTCCTTCACGCGAAATTCGCCCGAGATGCGCTGATAGCGGTCCGCCACCTGTGCGTATTCACTGGAAGTGTGATCGAGTTCGCCCATCTTGTGAGCGAGATTTTCCATCTCCTGCTCCAGCGCGCTGAGATTGCTGAAGACCGACATACATTCGTCGAAGACGGTTCGACCGGAGAGCTGCAGGCCATCCTGCGGCAGGTAGCCGTAAGTCGTGTTCTTTGCGGGGGTGATGTTGCCGTAGTCGAGCGACTCCATGCCGCCAAGAATCTTCAGCAGCGTCGACTTACCCGTGCCATTGGCGCCGACCAGGCCGACGCGTTCGTGCGGCGTGATCAGCCAATCCAGGTTGTTGAAGAGTAGTTTGGGGCCGAAGCGTTTGCCGGCTGAGGAGAGCTGAATCATGTTGAAGCGTTAGTTGCTCTTCTTCTGGCTCCGCAGAATTCGCTCGTCAATCGGTTTGCGGCCGGCAAAACCTTCCCCGGTCCCGTGCCAGTGGGTGATCTTTTTTTCCCCAAGCTTCCAGCACAGCAGGATGACGTCATCCCCCACGAGGCAAGGAAAATCGAGCAACCCGACGTCGAGGTCCTTCACCTGCACACCGGTCGCGTCGATCTCGGCGACGGAGTCCTTGGCGCGCTGCACCGCCTTCTCGCGCTCGGCTTTGCGCCGCGCGACCGAAACGATGTCCACCAGCGTGCCACCATTGATGAAAATGCGGCTCGCGAGCGATTGCATCTCGCCGTCAACTTCTTCGATGAGCGCCTTGGCTTCCATGGCAGAGCGTAACAACGACTCCAGAACGGGTAAGAGAGCCTGGGCTTCGGATACTGTGAACGTGCGCGCCATATCGATACTTTCCAACTTTGCTTGTGCCTTGCGGCGATTGAGAACGCGGCGGCGGTATTCACGCAGGTCCAACCAGGACCGGGGAACCCGCCGAAGATATCTTTCCCGAGGACGCTTGCGAACAATCATTGGATCTCTAACATCCTATCAAGAGCGACGCGAGCCCACCGCTTTACATTATCCTTTACTTTGATCTGATTGACGATGTTGCCATCCACCAGGTTCTCCAGCGCCCAGCACAGGTGCTGGGGCGAGATGCGGAACATCGTCGTGCACAGGCAGCCGGACTCGTCCAGCGTGATGACCTTTTTGTCGGGATTTTCCCTCGCCAAACGGTTTACCAAGTGAATCTCGGTTCCAATGGCGAACGAGGTTCCGGCGGACGCCTGCTGCACTACTTTGATGAGGTGGTCGGTCGAGCCAATATCGTCTGCTTTCTGGCAGACCTCCCAGCGGCACTCGGGATGGACGATCACCTGGATGCCGGGATGGCTCGCTCTAACCTTGTCCACATGCTCCGGCAGGAAGCGCTGGTGTACTGAGCAGTGGCCCTTCCACAAAATGACCTTGGCCTTGCGTAGCCGTTCAATGGTCTGTCCGCCTTGCAGCATGTAGGGATCCCACACCACCATTTCATCAAGTGGAATACCGCGGGCGAAGCCGGTGTTGCGGCCCAGGTGCTGGTCGGGCAGGAAGAAAATCTTTTCGTTGTGGTGGAACGCCCAGTCGAATGCGCCCTTGGCGTTCGTTGACGTGCAGACCAGCCCGCCCCGCTCGCCGCAGAAAGCCTTAATCGCGGCAGTCGCGTTCATGTAGGTGATGGGTGTGATGCCGTGGCCTTCATCGTCGGTGAGCCCGAGGTTCACGAACTGCTCCCAGGCGTCCTCCACCTGCGAAATCTCGGCCATGTCGGCCATGGAGCAGCCGGCGTTCAGGTCCGGAAGGATGACCGCTTGTCCGGGCCGCGCCAGTATGTCGGCGCTCTCCGCCATAAAATGCACGCCGCAGAAGACAATGTAACTGCCCTTGGCTTGGGCCGCCTTCTGCGAGAGGCGGTAGGAATCGCCACGGTAATCGGCGAAGCGCACGACTTCATCGCGCTGATAGTGATGTCCCAGGATGACGCATTCGCTGCCTAAAGTTTGCTTGGCAGCCGCA
>Ga0209040_10004366_pt1 | contig 10686 bp, 7 predicted proteins | sample BogFormECP12_OM3_FD_188240 | JGI IMG/M metagenome (GOLD analysis project Ga0209040, IMG submission 188240) | Bog forest soil microbial communities from Calvert Island, British Columbia, Canada - ECP12_OM3 (SPAdes) (version 2) | ecosystem: Environmental > Aquatic > Freshwater > Wetlands > Bog ... | reverse complement strand
CAACGCGCCGCCGACCAGATGATCGGGATTGATGTAGCCGAGAACGACATTGGCATCGGTCAAGGTGGGCAGGGTGCCGCCGAGATCGTAACAGACCGGACCCGGAGAAGCGCCGGCACTGTGCGGCCCGATCTGCAATGCGCCGCCGGCATCGATCCAGATAATCGACCCGCCGCCCGCGCCGACCTCCGCCAGGTCGATCGCCGGAACCTTTAATGTGTAACCGGCGCCCGACAACAGCCGCGAGCCGATCATGACGCCGCCGCCGACCGAATATTCAAGGGCGCGGCTGAGCTCGCCGTTCTCAATCAGCGAGGCCTTGGCCGTGGTTCCGCCCATGTCGAACGAGATCGCCTTCGCGATGCCGATCTGGCGGGTCAACGCCTGGACTCCGACGACCCCCGCCGCCGGCCCGCTTTCGATGATGTTCATCGGGGTCACGGCGGCAGCCTTGGCGGTGGTCAGCCCGCCATTCGATTGCATCAGCAGGAGCGGAGCATCGACCCCGATCCGCGTGAGCTCGGCGGTCAGGGTCGACAGGTATCTTTCGACGATCGGTCTGACATAGGCATTGATGACGGTGGTCGAGGTCCGCTCGTACTCCTTGATCTCCGGCAATACCTCGGAGCTGATGCACAAGGTCACGTCGGGCGCCATCCGGGCGGCAACCCCTTTGACGAGCTGCTCGTGCGCCGGGTTAAGATAAGAGTGGATCAGGCAAACCGCGATTGCCTCGACCCCTTGATCGACCAGTTTTTCGATCGCCCGCGCGGCATCGGCCTCGGTCAGCGGCCGCTCGACCTCGCCTTTGGCGTTGATGCGCTCGTCGACCTCTAAGCGCAGATAGCGCTCGACGAGCGGCGGCGGCTTGGTCCACGCCAAGTCGTAGAGCCGCGGCATCCGCAAGGTGCGGATCTCGAGAACATCGCGGAAGCCCTTCGTCGTGATCAGCCCGGTACGCGCGCCCTTCAATTCGAGTATCGCGTTCGAGGCGACCGTCGTGCCGTGCAATAGCTCGACGATCTCGGCATCCTCGATGCCGCGCTCGCGGATCAGCTCGGCAAGCCCGTCGACAATCGCCGTTGCGTAATTGTCGACCGTCGAGGAAACCTTCTTGGTCAGCCGCTCGCCATGTTCGCCGAGAAAGACGATGTCGGTGAAGGTGCCGCCAATGTCGACGCCGACCCTGTACTGGGTCATCCTCTATTCCGCGGCGACCGCGAGGTCGGGCGGCTCCCAACTTATCGCCGGCGTCTCTAGCCAGTTGCGCGTGCGGCGTAGCCTTTCGCGCAGAGACCGCGTCGCCATTTCGTCGACCGCGAGCGGCTTCCCGGCCAATACAACGCCGTAATCGGCGCGCGCCGAGGCGCGCGAGACGAGCTCGTTCTTGACATCGCGCAGCACCATCGCCGGATCGCGCTCGAGCGGGTCGCCCCAGCCGCCAGCGCCGGCAACCTCATGGCGAAAGGTGTCGCCGCGCCGGATCGTCATCGTCAGCTTCGAAGGCAGCGGGCGGTTCTCGGTGCCGGGGTTCAGATAATTCATCGACGGTTTGCCCGGCGCGCCGCCATAGAGCCCGTAGGGTCGGAAATCGCGGCGGTCGGAGCGCACCTGCAGGATGCCCTCTTCGGCCAGGAAACGGTAATCGCGGCGAAACGGCGCGCCACCGCGGAATTTGCCGGGGCCCATCGCGTCGGCGATGAATTCGTAGGCGGTGATCGCGATCGGCTGCTCTGTCTCGGTCACCTCGATCGATTGCGAGGCCATGTTGGCATAGATATTCGAGTTGCCGTCGAGGCCGTCGGCATAGGGCCGTCCGCCCCAGGCGCAGCAAGTGAAATCGACGTAGATGAAGGGCCGCCGCTCCGTATCCCAACCGCCGATCGAGATCCCGGTGTTGCCGCCGTCGGAGCCAGCGAACACCTTGTCCGGCAGCATCTGGGCGAGCGCCCCGAACATGCAGTCGACCATGCGGAAGCCGGTCAGGCCGCGCGCGGCACAGGCAGCCGGCAATACTGCATTGGCGATCGTCCCCAGCGGTGCGGTGACCTCGATTGCGCGGAACACACCCTCGTTGTTCGGGATGTTGCCTGGCAATATCGATCGGATCGCGCAATAGCTCGCCGATTTGGTGAAGGACAAGGTGTTGTTGATGGCACCTTTGACCTGTGGCGCCGAGCCGGCCCAATCGACGGATATATGATCGCCGGACTTGCTGACGGTCACCTTGAGGGGGATCGGCTTGCCGACATCGATCCCGTCGTCGTCGATATGGTCGAGAAAGCCGTAGACCCCGTCCGGCAACTCGCGGATCGCGGCGCGCGTCATGCGCTCCGAATAATCGATCAGCTCGGTCATGTAATGCTCGACCTTGTCGACCCCGTAATGCCCGGCCAATTCGAGCAATGAGCGCTCGCTGATGTGGCAGGCGGCGAGCTGGGCGCGCAGGTCGCCGAACACCTTGACCGGCACCCGGACGTTGCGCTCGATAAGCGCGTAGAGCGTGTCGTTGCGGCTGCCGCGGTCGAAGAGCTTGAGCGGCGGGATGCGCAGCCCTTCCTGGAAGATCTCGGTCGAATCCGACGCGTTCGATCCCGGCACGCGGCCGCCGACATCGGTGTGATGACACACCGTTCCGGCCCATGCCAATAGCCCGCCGCGCCCCCTCCCATTCCCTCCCCCGCCCTGACCCTCCCCCGCGAGCGGGGGAGGGAAGGGAGGGGGCGAGTGGCTAAGGGGTAGGGTGGGGGCAAAAATCGGCTTGAACACAAAGATGTCCGGCAGATGCATGCCGCCCTGAAACGGGTCGTTCAGAATGAACACGTCGCCCGGCTCGATCCTGCCGGCGAAGGCCTCTTGGATCGCGGCCATCGCGGTCGGCATCGAGCCGAGATGGCCAGGCAGGGTCAGTCCTTGCGCCGCCAGCTTCCCCGAGCCATCGAAGATCGCGGTCGAATAGTCCATATTGTCCTTCAGCACGCCGGAATAGGTCGTCCGGAAGATCGTCAGCGCCATCTCGTCGGCGATCGAGAACAGCGAGTTCTTAAACAGCTCGAATTCGATCGGATCGCTGATCATCGTGGGGCCTTCTCCGCTCTCTGGTCACCTCGTCGGCGGCGCGCCTCACCGCGACGAAAACCATATCAAGCAAGGCAATAACACACCTCTTGACGCGGGTTCCAGGTTGGCATGCCGAGCCGACTTTGGCGGATCCGACACAATCCACGAGCCGCCCAGCGTTCAGCTCGTCCGCGACGCGCCTTACCGGCGAATTGAGCTTCGTCATCCCCAGTTTTCTCGATACACCGCGCCGTAAGCTCGGTAGCGCGGCCCGTCACGCTTCAGCGAAATTAGACGGTCCGGGCTGAGAGCCAGGAAAGCAGCGAGCAGGCGGTAGTCTGTCTTCGCCCAACTCCATCAGCCCCGTGGCGTCCGCAACCGATAGGCGTCCGTGAGCGATATCGATCAGCACCCGCAGGCGCGTCAACTCGATGCGGCTCATCGTGATCACCGTCATCCCACGTCACCCTGACAAGCCCCACCCAAACCGTCGAACGTGATATCTCAATCGGTGAGGCCGGTGACGTTTCGATCGGCGCCTACATGCTTTGTCGGCGCAAGATAGAAATGTCACCCGGCGCGCAAAGTAGAGATGACACCTGTTGGGGGTGGATACGACCAGCGCGACACTGGATCGCAACCAGACACCGCATTGGGATTGAGCTACGATGGTCGGTGACTGGTGAAGCGGAAGCGGGCTCTGCTGGGGAGCAACCCGCCGAGGAATAGCCGGTTGGAGACTCACTCCGACGGACCGGGAGCCGCCACTCGGCGGTCTCCATGCCAGCATTACCGCAAGCATCGGGGTAGATCTCCCGATCCCTCAAAAACCCACCTTAGCCATGCCGCGATTGGCCGGCTCGGCGGGTGGCAATTTCGTTACGTAACGGAATACAAGGGAGGCAGCGGTTGGCGATCAGGCCGGCGCCGCGGCCGCAGCGTGGCGTGGTGCCCGGCCCTTCGACGGCAGACCCGGCGCCTCGAGGTTGTTCGGCGGTCGCCGTCGCGCAACGTGCCCTCTCTGCTGGCGCGCCGGGTAGGCGGCCTGCTGCGCCTTGACCTGCTCCAGCACGGCCGACAGCCGCTTGTTGTCGACGATCGCGCCGGGCTGCACTGTCTGGATCTTGTCGAGCATTTTGAAACCGAGCAGCGCTCCGTTGAACTGAACCGTGAACCGCCCGTCTGGGTAGTTCACAACCTCCACCTTCTGGCGCACCAAGCCACGGGCCAGCGGCGTCGGGTCCAGCAGCAGCAGCATCCGGTCGTAGTGCAGGGTCAGGTTGCGCGTGACCGTGCGCTCCTCCCGCCAGGCCAGGATCTCGTCCAGATCATCGGCTTGTGCCAGCGGTCGATGCAGGTCCTTGGCATTGGCCGGGTCGCGGCCGAAGCGCGTATTGTAGGCGGTGATGAACCCAGGCAGCCATGCGTTAGCCGCGGCAATGGACGATACCCCCGCCAGCCGCAGCTCCCCCGCCTTCGCGAGGGCAGGCTCTTGACCATGCGGTCCTGCAACGTGCCAAACGCGCGTTCGATGCGTCCCTTCGCCTGCGGGCTGTTGGCACAAATGATGTCGATGTTCAGCGCCAACAGCGCGCGACCGAACTGGGTCACCCCGTCGCCGCCGGCAGCCTCCCTGCGGTTCACCCGGAAGATGCCGTGCTTGTCGCTGTAGAACGCGACCGGCTTGCCGTGCTCCTCCACATAGGCGCGCGTCGTCCGGAAGTAATCAAACGCCGATTCTGAGGTGACGAACCGCAGCTGCATCAACCGGCTCGTCGCATCATCCACAAAAGCCAGCAGCGTGCACGGCGCCCCGCGGTCCTCGAACCAGGCGTGCTCCGAGCCGTCGATCTGCACCAGTTCGCCCAGGCAATCGCGCCGCCGGCGCGGCTGATGCGGCGAGGGGAGACGATGCCGACGGTCCTGCCACAGCCCGTCCGCGATCATCCAACCACGCAAGGTCTCGCGTGACACCGAGCAACCGTGATGCTCGGCCAGTTTCTCCGCCGCCAGGGTCGGGCCGAAGTCGGCGTATCGCTCGCGCACGATCGACAGCGCCAGGGTGCGAACCTCAGCGGGGAGCCGATGGTTGCTGGGTTTGCCCCGGTGCTTGGAGAGCAGGCTCGTGGCGCCGTCCTGCTTGAGCCCGCGCAGCAGGCGAAATACCTGACGCCGCTGTAAGCCGATCAGCACACAGGCGTCACTGACACGCAGTCGACCTGACTGAACCCGCAACAGCACCTCAAGACGGCTGAACTCCTGCTTGCTCATCGACAACACCGCCAAGGCGCACCTCCCGGGACCCCAGAACCCGGGGGGAGTGTCACCTCTACTTTGCACAGGGGTGTCATCTCTATATTGCGCCTACAAAGGGTGTCACTGAGTGTACGACATCTTGGACGAAGCATGAACGGGCTGCGCGCTGGTATGTCCGCTGCACCCTTGATGGCTGCCGCTCGGGTGGCGGCCGGCGTCACATCTCTGACGTGCCAAAAGCGGGCGTCCATCCTGGACTGCTGCTCGGCTGGGAACACATCGGGCTGACCGGAGACTACGTTTGGAGAACTGCCGATCAACCGCCGGCCGGTGCGCTCAGACCGCTGCGGCGGCAGCAATCTCTGCTGGCGGCCTGAGTTCGCCCAATGTTTCCAGATGTCGTACACTCAGAGCACTTTCGTGTAGTGACCCAAATGGATTCATGAAGCCGCATGCTGGTGTGGCCGTGTGCCGCGCTAGATCATGCAAACGAATGTATATCACGACGAAGATAGGACTTATTTTTGACGGGACTGATGTATATATAGTGCTCGGTGCTGAAGGCGCTGGCGCTCAGAGCAGCGAATTCCCTTCGTGCCCGTCACGAAATCGCCGCGTTTTTTACGATATCTTACAATTTTTTACCCGTTTTTTACATAAATTCACCATGTGTTTTCAACCGAAAGTACCGTTGTAGGTGTTTACTTTCAGATTATTTGTCAGCGGAGTCCTGCTGGGCTCCAGAAAACAGTGTGAGGTTGCTCACATGCTCGAAGCTTGGGTTCGGAATATAGATGTTTAATGTGTGTCGAACTGTCACAATTCGCTTGCAAGTGGGTTTCCCTCGCGGCAAGCTCAGAATCGGGGACACTGAACAGCCTTTGCGCAACGTGATTGCACAGCACGAGCATCCAGAGGCAACAGCAACCGGACTCGGCATGGACACATCTGCGGAAGTTCATTCAGCCGGCGCCCGCTCGGAACGCGGTTCATCGTCACCCCCTTTACTCGGTCGGCAAGGCCTGCGGTGCGGCGGTCCACCGGGGTCCTCAACTGGACGTCTAAGGAGATAGAGACGCATGATCTCCTCCTGTAGGGTCTCCGGTCTATCCGAGGGTCTTTCGGAAGCCCACCTGGCGGTAGCTCGAAGGTGGAGCGGTCAAGGCTCTCTGGTCTCCTCAGGAGATCGGTCAATCCAGTTGGACAGCCAAACAATCACCGACGTTGGGTGTGACCACTGGCCCGAGGCTCCATCGCGTATGGAATTCAAAGGGCTTGGAAAACAGCTTACAACTCTGTACGCCAAAGCGGCATTGCCGCATGATCTTCCCCAATTGAGGCGAGCCTTCGATCTTGCCCTGATCGCAGGACTGCAAAAAGCCGAGGAAATTCCCGAACCCCGCAGAAGCGAGGTGGTCGCAAACCTGCAACAATTTATGCTAGATGCCGCTAAACCAGCGAGATTGCTGCTCGAAATAAAGGATGGCGTAACGAGGGAAGATCGCATGCCTTCGGCTATGGCAAATTATATCATGGTCTATTCCGCTTATACTCGGGGCGGGCTCCGGCGCGCAGTCCAGGAATTTGGCATCAGGTCTGTGCTATTCACTCTGAAAGCAACGCCATGGTCTTGGCTTTTGAAAAGCCAGAGAGCCGACCGCCTGATTGGCCTTATTGGTCAGCCATCGGAACGAATGCGGGAATTTCAGGTTGCCACAATAATCGGCGGTTTCGCGCAATTGAAGGAAGCTTCTTACCGTTCTAAAATTACGCAAGAAGAAAGAACGAGAAAACTGCAACACTATAAGCAAGTCTATCCGCAAGGACTGCGGCTCCTGAAAACGGAAACCATGCCTGAACCCTTGCGAAGCGAGGCCCGGCACGTGCTAGAGGAAATTACCAGCAGCAACCTCGCGTGATGGAGCGCGACGATAACGAAAATAGTGCCTCCGGCCCGATGTGGCGAAGTCGGCCTAATCGTGACCGTGTTGGCTACCATTTCAGCGAAAGAGCCAGTTCACGACCTCCTTCCTTCGCGATCCTTTCATAGAGACCATCAATAGACATTGTCAATATATCATCAGGAATTAAGTTCCTGAGCCGGTCAGACTGCTCTGCGTTCGTGCGTATTCCTCTTACAACCTCCCAACGCTTGGGTAAGATTATTTCTGCCAGTACCTGTGCTGAGTATGTTGGTTTGAACGGCCACCAACTTAGAATGTCTAATGCGTATTGTGGATGCACGCCGGGCAAAAATTTCTCGCGGCGGAGTTCTGCCCGCTTCTGACCCAATATCCAGCCGGCGGTAACAACGTCATCAACATACTCGTATGGCTGCGCACTAATCCATACAACGGCCTTGATCGCTTCCCGCCACATGTCCTCCGTCCATTGCTCGGGAGCATTCGTGAACACCGCCATTTGTTATCCTCCCTTCGCGTGCAGGAAATATCGGAGCCCTAGTATAAGCCATATCATACCGAATAGGAGGGTTAAAAGTTGAAGCCCGAACGGGATTCCGATCCCGATCCAGTTCCGAATGTCTCTCGTCTGACTCTTCAATGGTGCTAGGAAGACGATGATCAATCCCAAGAACAGAGACCCGAGGAACCACGTAGCCCCTCTGACCACTCGCGCTACCACTTCTATAGGCAAGGACGCACTATTCGACCACAGCTGTACAATCAGCATTGATGCTGGCACAAGAATGCTGACGGCGGTTATCCCGGCGGCGCTCGAGGTTACAATCATCTGGGCCCCAGACCGTCGGGCTTCATCATCTTGCGTTGCTTGGTTGAGTTTCCCGGCAACCTGCAACTGCACCCAAGAGAGAATATGGATGGATCCCAAAACCAGAAACCCGACTAGATCCCACCACTTGGCAAAGAACTCACACATTTGACGCCCTTTACAGCCGTAAGCAGCCGAGAGAGGCTACCTTCTGTCCGGCGAGCAAAGTCATGCGGTCAGCCGCGAAATCGTACTGGCACTGACATTGTAGCTCCGCGCGATCGCGCGCACTGACTGGCCCTCGTCGCGCCGGTGGATGGCTTCCTGCTTCTGGTGCGGGGTGAGCTTCGGCTTGCGGCCGAGGCTTTTGCCGTTCGCCTTCGCGCGCTCGCGTCCCTCGCCGGTGCGGATGCGGATTAGCTCGCGCTCAAACTCGGCAAGGCCGCCCAAGACGGTGAGCATCAGCCGCCCGCGCGCTGTCGTCGTGTCGGCCCATGCGTCGCCGAGCGAGCGGAAGCCGGCTTTCTTTTCGGTGATCGCCGCGAGCGTATTCAACAGGTCGCGGGTCGAGCGGGCGAGGCGGTCGAGCCGCGTCACCATGACCACGTCGCCGGCGGCGAGTTCGGAGACGAGCCGGGCCAGTTGCGGCCGGTCGGTCGTCGCTCCGCTCGCTATCTCGCGGAACACCTTGCCCGCGCCGGCGACGCGAAGCTGCCGGGCCTGAGCGTCAACGCTCTGGCCGCCGGTCGAGACGCGGGCATAGCCATAAACCGTGACATGGGGTTTCGGGACGGCGCGTGCCCGGCCCTTGCTGGCAGGCGCGGCGGCGAACGGATGGGGCCTCGGCATGGGGTTTTCATGCAACGAACTTACGCAACGCGCAAGCCCTTGATGCGGCAAGGGCCGGCCGAGTGTTGCTTAAGTCTTGAGTTTTGCAACGCGGTGGTCTTCGGGCGGGGCGGCGGCGAGAACCCGCGCACCGTGGCGCATTGATTTGGATCAATGCGGTCGAATGCGTCCACAGCGATCAAGCCTCTCGGCTTTCCGCCCCAGAATCGAGCTTCGGCAGGACTCATATGGAATTACGGCACCAAGTCCGTCGCATCTTGCCGGTTGTCATGTTGGTGTGCAGCCTGGCGCCGGCGCAGGCACAGACGCAGTTCTTCCAGCAGGGACCTAAATTGGTCGGCACAGGGGCGGTAGGTCCCGACACGCCGGAGCAAGGCGTCTCTGTGTCGCTTTCCGGTGACGGGAACACCGCCATCGTCGGTGGCATTGCTGACAACCATGGTGCCGGCGCCGCGTGGGTGTTCACGCGCTCTGAGGGGGTGTGGAGCCAGCAGGCGAAGCTGGTCGGCACAGGCGCTGTAGGCACCCCCGAGCAAGGAATTTCTGTGTCGCTCTCCGGCGACGGGAACACCGCCATCGTCGGTGGATTTTTAGACAACAATGCTGTCGGCGCCGTCTGGGTGTTCACGCGCTCGGGCGGGGTGTGGAGCCAGCAAGGCCCGAAACTGGTCGGCACGGGCGCGCTGGGCTCCAATGTTCAGCAAGGCATTTCTGTCTCGCTCTCCGGGGACGGGAACACCGCCATAATCGGTGGACCTGGTGATAGCAATGTTGTCGGCGCCGCCTGGGTGTTCGCGCGTTCGGGCAGGGTGTGGAGCCAGCAAGGCCCGAAACTGGTCGGCACGGGCGCCGTAGGCTCATTTCTTCAGCAAGGTCGGTCTGTCTCGCTCTCCGGCGACGGGGACACCGCCATTATTGGCGGACCGAATGACAACAACGATTCCGGCGCCGCCTGGGTGTTCACGCGCTCGGGCGGGGTGTGGAGCCAGCAAGGCCCGAAACTGGTCGGCACGGGCGCCGTAGGCTCCATCGTAGGCCAAGGCGCTTCCGTCTCGCTTTCCGGCGACGGGAACACCGCCATCGTCGGTGGACCTGCTGACAATCCTCCTCCGGGTTTTACGGGTATTGGTATCGGCGCCGCGTGGGTGTTCACGCGCTCTGAAGGGGTGTGGAACCAGCAGGTGAAGCTGGTCGGCACAGATGCCATAGGCAATGCATCTCAAGGCGTTTCTGTGTCGATTTCCGGTGACGGGAACACCGGCATCGTTGGTGGATATACTGACAACAATGATGCTGGCGCCGCCTGGCTGTTCACGCGCTCGGGCGGGGTGTGGAGCCAGCAAGGCCCGAAACTGGTCGGCACAGGCGCCGTAGGCTCCATCGCAGGCCAAGGCACTTCCGTCTCGCTTTCCGGCGACGGGAACACCGCCATCGTGGGTGGGCCTGGTGATAACAAAAGTGCCGGCGCCGCGTGGGTGTTCGCCCCGTTCGCTGGGACGCCCGGAAAAGCGAACTGTTACGGCAAGAGTGTCTCGGCGCTCGTCCGGCAGTATCACGGGCTCAATGCCGCTGCCGCGGCACTGGGGTTTTCCAGCGTCAGGGCGCTGCAAAATGCTATCTTGGCGTTTTGCGAAGGCTGCCGCCCGACCAGCCACGGCCACGATTGCGATTAGGCCCCACGACCTTCAACATCTAGTGGATAGCTTCTAACGCTTGTCTCCCGCGCTGGACAGCAGCGAGGATGGCGTCGGCGGATTTGGTCCAGACGAACGGCTTGGGCTTGTCGTTGGC
>Ga0209040_10004365_pt1 | contig 10686 bp, 16 predicted proteins | sample BogFormECP12_OM3_FD_188240 | JGI IMG/M metagenome (GOLD analysis project Ga0209040, IMG submission 188240) | Bog forest soil microbial communities from Calvert Island, British Columbia, Canada - ECP12_OM3 (SPAdes) (version 2) | ecosystem: Environmental > Aquatic > Freshwater > Wetlands > Bog ... | reverse complement strand
AGTTCCCGCCGCTGCGGCAGCCCAGGCCGGAGATCGCCGATCGCGGCACAGTGCGCCTCGGCGACGCAAACATCACGGCCGAGTTCCCGGCCCTGCGGCAGCCCAGGCCCGAGATCGCCGATCGCGGCACAGTGCGCCTCGGCGACGCGAACATCACAGCCGCGTTTCCGCCAAGTCGTTAAAAACGTCGACGGTCACCGCGGAAAAACGGAGTGTCAGAGATGGCTAAGCAGTCTGAAACAATCATCTGCCGATTTTACCGGCTCATCCCCGACGCTCCGGCTCCGCGGCCGGCCGACCGCTCGGCCGATGGCATGCTGCCCATGCGGGGCTATCGCTATTGCGAAGCCGTCGCATCCGCCTCGGCGTTCGGGTGGTACATCTACCCGCCGCTGAGCTTCAGCTTGGTGTGGGACGGCGTCGAGATCGCGTGGACCTACGCAGGTGCCGAGGATTGGTACCCGCTGCGGGGGGCTCAGTTTCCTGGATTTCGCCAGCTGTTCGAGCAGGTGGCGCCCGACCCGGTCAAGCCTTTGGCCCCGCCTTTTCTAGCCGTCGCGCGCGAGCCCGGTGTCGTGCAGATCTGGAGCGGCTATCTGGCGCGGACGGCGCCGGGCTGGGCATTGCTGTCTCGAGGCCCCGCCAACATCCCGCGAACCCAAGGTTACGAGCATTTCGAAGGCATCATAGAGGCTGAAACCTGGTTCGGTCCGCTCTTCACCAACATCCGGCTGACGCGCACAAATTCGCCGGTGGAGTTCCACGTCCGCTATCCGCTGTTTCAGGTCCAGCCGCTGCTGCGCCAATGCTATAGCGAGGTCTCCTTCGAGGTCGTCGGCCTATCGGACTTGAGTGCGGCGGATTGGCAAAATTTTGAGGCGACCATGAAACCCAATACCGATCAGATGCGGATGCTGGGACATTACGCCGTGGATACACGACGGCGAAGCCGAAAGAAATCTTGAGGCGGCCTTAGGGTGGTGATGCGTCATCGTCGGAAGGTAGCTTTTGCGAGCAGCTTTAGAGGGCGATTTCTGGCTGCGCGCGCGGTGTTGCAGGCACCAAGGCCAGCAGGCAGCTTGAGAGGATGGCGGCCACGCCCAGCCAACTGAGCAAGTCGGGAACCTCACGGAATAAAACGACACCACCGATAATTGCAACGATCAGACGGAGAAGTGTATATGGCCCAAGACTTGAAGCGCTCGCATGTCTTACCGCCACCATCCCTATGTACATCCCCACGGGCCCGAATATTAAGACACCGGACAACCAAGGCCAGACCTCGGGCTCGGGTAGCCTTGTCGTAGCCAAAACCGGAAGGTTGCACACGACAGCAATGGTATTGACGTAGAACATTGTCGTCAATTCGGAATCGCCTCCCGGGCGTTGCAGATATTTGTTGAGCACGAATGCGAGACCGTTAAAGCTGGTACCGAGCAAAGCGACCAGATAGACGATGTTCCGGTCGAGAAAAGCCGGCTTTACGATCAGTAGGGCGCCAACAGTACCGATAGCAGTTGCAATCCATCGGAGAGTCGTAACGCGCTCCTTTAAGATTAGCGCCGAGAATACTGCAATGTATGCCGCCTGGGTGTAGGCAATCGCCGTTGCGTCGGCAAACGGCATGTGGGCGAACGAGTACATCAGAACCCAAAGATATAGGACCGAAACGAATCCGCGCAGCAGCTGTAACGGCAGCTGAGAGGTCTTCATCACCGACCAGCCGGTGTTCCAGGCGACGACGCCGACCAGCGTCACCCCGGCGCCGCTACGCAGCAGCGCAAGCTGCATCGCGGAGCCGCGCGATCCGATGTGATGGATCATCGCGGTTTCGACCGCAAACAGGATCGCCTGGCCGATCATTAGGCCGACAGCAAGGCGCTGGTTTTTCATGACCGGTCCGCGGCACGGGGCCTTCGGGCAACCGGAGCGAGCATGTCCCGGGTGCGATGCGGGTTTGCATTGTCGTGGACGCCTTTCACCACGCCCGGGTGGTCAGCCTTGATGATCCTGTCGAGGTGGCGGTGGCCTGGACAATAGGGGAGGTTGGCCCCAGAGCGCCGCCCGTCGAGGAAAGAGACCGGGAGGCGAATAGCCGGGACGATGTACGAGTCGGAATCGGAGGCGCCGCTAACCGTCTCCGGCCAGTGGCTCGCCCACACTGATAGCGTGCCCGCTGCGCCGCAGGTCGGCCGCCGGAGCGCCAGTCCGCCGGGGACGATCGTCTCGAAGGTAGCGAGCAGGGTCATCGAGCCGTGCTCCGATAAGGCCAGGCGGGCAGGCCCAGGTCCTGGCATCATTTTAGCCGGTAAGTTTGTCGCCTCTCAAGATGACGTGCCTCGGGCGGCTATCTTTGTGGGCGGGGTCCGAAGGGCTGTCTCGAAACTCGCATAACGGTTCCGTGGTGCTTCCCTTGTTAGGACGAATCGGTTCCCTGTTAGGCCGATTTAATTCCCTGGACGGTCGCTCAGGGAATTTGTCCGGCGTTCGGCAGGATTCCAAAGGCTTGGCGGCGCCGAACCGGCATCCGCGCGGTGCCGGTACGGGTTTTTGCCAGTATTTTGCCGTCGACCAGGGAAGACGAGATGGCCGCGGGTCAGGCTCGGCTCGGCGGACGAACTCAGCCATTACCGATACTGATCGAGGCGGTTTATCATCGCGACAGCGGCAGGTCCGGGGAGGCTGGATGGAGCGCTTCGACGCGATCGTGATCGGCGGCGGGCTGGTCGGCTCGGCGATCGCCTATGGGCTCGCCCGCGCCGGGCTGCGTGTGGCACTTCTCGACGAGGGCGACGTCGCGTTCCGGGCCTCGCGCGGCAATTTCGGGCTCGTCTGGGTGCAGAGCAAGGGCGACGGCGCGCCGCACTACCAACGCTGGACGCGGCGCTCGGCCGACGAATGGCCGACACTCGCCGCCGAGCTCCTGGCCAAGACCGGGATCGCGGTCGGGCACGAGCGGCCGGGCGGCGTGCATCTGTGCCTCGACGATGCCGAGCTCGAGGCGCGCCGCGCGATGATGGAGCGCATGCGGGTGCAATCCGGCAATTTGGGCTTCGACTATCGGATGCTCGATCGCCGCGAGCTGGTAGACATACTCCCCGGGCTCGGACCAGCGGTGATCGGGGCGTCCTGGACGCCTTATGACGGGCACGCGAACCCGCTCTATCTGCTCAAGGCGCTGCACAAGGGCTTTACCGAAAAGGGCGGGCGCTATCTTCCGAACAGTACCGTGACCGAGGCCGGCGCGATGCCCGGCGACTTCCGGATTCGCGTCGCCGGCGGCGCGATCGGCGCGCCGAAAGTCGTGCTCGCCGCCGGGCTCGGCAACGCCGTCTTGGCGCCGCATTTCGGGCTCTCGGCTCCGGTCAAGCCGCTGAAGGGTCAGATCCTGGTCACCGAGCGCGCCGGACATGTCCTGCCGCTGCCGACCACGACGATCCGCCAGACGGTGGAGGGCGGCATCATGCTGGGCGACAGCCAGGAGGATGTCGGTTTCGACACCAGCCAAAAGCCTGCCATGATGCAGACGATTGCCCGCCGCGCCCTGCTGTCGTTCCCGTGGCTGCGCGATCTGCAGATCGTGCGCGCCTGGGCGGCATTACGGGTGATGCCGCCCGACGGGCTGCCGATCTACGACCAGTCCGAGCGTTTCCCCGGCGCCTTCACCGCCAATTGCCACAGCGGCGTCACCCTCGCCGGAGCGCACGCCAATCTGCTGGCTCCGATGATCGCGGCAGGCGCGCTCGACCCCTCGCTCGCGCTGTTTTCGGCCAGGCGTTTCGATGTTTCGCCCGCGGCCTGAAAGCCGTTCGACGATCGTCGCCGTCGTCGTCGAAGGCCGCGCCGTGATGGTTCCCGAAGGCGCTTCGGCGGCAGCGGCGGTGCTGGCCGCCGGGTTCGACAGCATCCGTGAGACGCCGGTCGCGGGCGGCGAGCGGGCGCCCTATTGCATGATGGGCGTGTGTTTCGACTGCCTCGCCGAGGTCGACGGTATGCCGAACCGCCAGAGCTGCATGGTCGAAGTGCGGCCCGGAATGCGGATCAACCGCCAGATCCGGGCGCGGCGGATCGATCCCAAGGCAGGATGACGGTCGAGCTCGCGATCGTCGGCGCGGGTCCCGCCGGCATGGCCGCCGCGGCACTCGCCGCCGAGCTTGGGCTCGACACGATGCTCGTCGACGAGCAGGGCTCGCCCGGAGGCCAGCTCTATCGGGCGATCGAGCGCGCACCACCCGACACCCCGCTCGGCCCCGAGTATCTCGCCGGCCGTTCGCTCGCTGCGGCGGCGCGAGCCAGCCGCATCGACTATCGCACGCACACGACCTTGTGGCATGTGGAGCCCGACGGCACGCTGTTCCTCGAAGCCGCGGGCCGCACCGAGAGCTTGACCGCGCGCCGGATCCTGCTCGCGACCGGCGCCCTCGAGCGGCCGGTGCCGATCCCGGGCTGGACCCTGCCCGGCGTCATGACGGCAGGTGCGGCACAGATCCTCTTGAAGTCCGCCGACCTTGTCCCGGAGGGCCGCGTCGTGCTCGCGGGACAAGGGCCGCTCCTCTACCTGGTCGCCTCGCAGCTGGCGCGCGCCGGGGCGCCGCCGATCGCTCTATTCGAGACGACGCCGCTCGAAAATTATCTGGAAGCCGCGCGGCATCCCGCGAGCTTGTGGCGGGGTCGCCGGCTGCTGCTCAAGGGACTGGGGTGGATCGCGGCGGTCAAGCGGGCCGGTGTACCGATCCGGCACGGCATCCGTGGGATGCGCGCGATCGGCCGGCGGAGGCTCGAGCGCGTCGCCTGGGAGGACGGCGAGCTTGCCGCCGACTACCTCTTTCTCCACGAAGGCGTGATCCCGAACGTCCAGGTCACCTTCGCCCTGCAATTGCGACACGAGTGGGACACGGCCCAGCTCTGCTGGCGGCCCGTGCTCGATGCCTGGGGGCAGACGAGCCTCCCCAACATCGCCGTCGCCGGAGATGGCGGCGGGATCTCTGGCGCCGAAGCGGCGGTGCTGACGGGACGGCTCGCGGCGCTCGATGCCGCGATGTGGCTCGGCCATATCGGCGAAGCCGAACGCGACCGACGGGCGCGGCCGATCCGGGCGGCGCTCGACCGCGAACGGGCACTGCGGCCGTTTCTCGATCGCCTGTATCGTCCATCGCGCACGGTCATGGTCCCGGCCGCGGACGAGGTCATCGCCTGCCGCTGCGAGGAGGTGTCGGTCGGTCAAATCCGCCGCGCGACACGGCTCGGCGCCACCGGCCCGAACCAGCTCAAGGCCTTTACCCGCTGCGGGATGGGGCCTTGTCAGGGCCGGATCTGCGGACCGGTGGTCGCGGCAATCGTCGCCGACGTGCTCGGCAAACCCGTCGCCGAGATCGGCACCTTCCGCCCGCGCGCCCCGTTCAAGCCGATCACGGTCGGCGCCCTCGCCGATCTGGAAGCGGCTGAATCCGCCGCCGAATCGATAGCCTGCCCAAGTTCCGTCGCGCAGCCCCTCACCCTCCCGCCGACGCGGGCCCCTCCCTCTCCCCGCTGACGCGGGGCGAGGGCCTTTGGCGCCACGCTCCCTGCCCCGCTCGCGGGGAGAGGGTCGGGGTGAGGGGCAATCAAGGAACCCCAACCGCTGACCGAACCCCTTCTCTTGACCCCGCTCCTCGCACCCCGTTCGGTCGCGATCTTTGGCGCTTCGAACGATTCCGGTCGTCGAGGAGCAGCTGGCGACCAGCCCCGCGGAGGCGGCAGCCGCGGCCTTTGAGCGGCTGGTCGGCGAGGTCGGCGCACGGGTGCTGCAGGCGGCGGATCGAAGGCCTGCTGATCTCGCCGATGCTGCGCGATGGGATCGACATGATCATCGGCGTGCAAATGGATCCGCTCTTCGGGCCGGTCGTGATGTTCGGGCTCGGCGGCATCTGCGTCGAGGTGATGCGCGATGTAACCTTCCGGCCCGCGCCCTTCGGGCCCAAAGAGGCGCGCCGGACGATCGGCGAGATCAAGGGTGCGGCCGTGCTCGAGGGGACGTGCGGCAGACCCCCCGCCGATGTCGAGGCCCTGGCGCTGTCGCGCCTGTCGCAGGGCGCGGCGGCGTGGCGCGGCCAGTTCACCAGCATCGAGATCAACCCGCTGCTGGTGCGCCCCGGGGTGCGGGCGTCGCCGCACTCGACGCGCTGATCCTGCCTCCCGATCGGCGAGGTTCGCGGCGGGGCGACAGTTGATCCCCGGCAACCCGGATCCACTCACTTCATGCGCCTTGCCCCAACGATGCGCCGATTCCCCTGTCGACAGCGGAAAAATGCGTTTTGCACCTAAAAATTTCCCACGTGACCATCAAAAAAATCTATTAGAATCAACTCCTTGAACGTGTCCGGGCGACCCGGGCGACAGCGGAAATTTTGGGTGCCGGAACGGGGTTGGCAGCGGATCGGCAGCGGAACTCGGCCGCACGTTTCGCGCTTGCTGAATCGGCATCTAAGATGGCCTGCGGGACGACTTCGCGAGCTTTGCGGCGCGCTCTTTCCGCGACCCCAACCCGCGAGCTCGGTTTGCGATGAACCGGCATTTCGAGCTCATCGCCGCAAAGCTCCCCACGGTGCGCGCGGGCCGGATCCGTCGGGTGATCGTCAGCGTGCCTTCGCGCCACCTGAAGTCGCACCTGGCGTCGGTCGCGTTTCCGGCCTGGTGTCTCGGCCATGATCCAAGCGCGCAGATCCTCTGTGTCAGTTACGCGCAGGACCTCGCCAACAAATTGTCGCGCGACTGCTGCCGCATCGTCGCCAGCGACTGGTACCAGCGCCTCTTCGCGAGGCGCCTCTCGCCGAAGCACCAGGCGGTGCCCGAGTTCGAGACCACCGTCCAGGGCTCGCGGGTCGCTACTTCGGTCGCCGGGGTGCTAACCGCGTGGGGTGCCGACATCATCGTCATCGACGACCCCCCGAAGCCCGCGGAGGCCTTGTCGTAGGTACAACGCCAGGCGGCGAACGAGTGGTGCGACCACACCCTCCACAGCCCTTTGGACGACAAGCTCCCGGGTGCCATCGCGCTGATCATGCACCGGCTGCATGAGCGCCTCCCCTCGGGCGCGGCCTCGGCTGACTCGGCCCGCTTGCGCGCCGCCTTGTCGGGACGGTAGGCCTCCTTGCACCTGCAAAAACCATCGAGCGCTCGGCCGGTTTCAAACCCGAGCAGGCGGCGCAACTCGGGTTTGGTCAAATGACCGAGCTTACATTCTCCGAGGGACAGCGCTTCGAGCGCGCCGCGCTCGACCTCGCCGGGGGTGCCGAGGCGCTTCGCCAGATCGTCGGGGATGCGGACGGTGATTTGAAAGCCGGAGCGAGGCCGAAGCCCGCGTGCGGCAACGCGCCATAGCGGCGCAAGTCACCCCTACCCTAACCCCCACCCTTCCCTCCCCCGCTCGCGGGGGCTAGTGCTCCTTATCGATGCCGGCAGCTTCGGCCGGCCAAGCAGCACGCGTCGGTTCATTCGGGCGCGGCCTCCGGCTCCAGCGAGCAGCCGTCCATGTCGTACTCGTCGAAGACGCTCTCGGCGATGGCATAAGGCGACCCGTTGAACCATCCTTCGGCCTCCGCTTCGGTGCGGCTCAGGATGCGGCGCCGCTCGGGCGCGCCGCTTCCGACCTCGACGCGATCGATGCGCATCGCGACGATCGTGCGTGTACCGATGTCGGTGCAGCGCCATTGGCCGCCGCCACACCAGAAGGTTCCACCGATCCGGAATTCCTCATGCCGCATGGCGATCAGATTTCAAAGGCGATGCCGTCGAGGAGCTCACCGGCGCTCACCACGCGCACCATTCCGCAAACCTCCTGCGGAAAATGCCGTTTGTTGCCGGTAACGAGGTACTCGGCCTGCGCCGTCTCGGCGCAATGCAGAAACCTAGCATCGTCAGGGACCGGCAGGACGGGCGCGGGCCCCTGCCGCGCGACGAACTCGCCTTTATCGCGAAACATCGCGATCACGCCGCGATGTCGTCGGCCGGGAACGCGAACTTGGGACGTGCGAGCACTTCTGCATATTCCCGCATCACCTCGGCCGAGACGCAGGGTTGCACGATCCCCCGATGAATGGTGAGGTCGATCAGTGCGTCGTTGTCTGCGGGCGAGAGAAGGCCGGAAACCAGCACATTGGTGTCGATCACTGCCCGGATCGCCTGACCTCAGGGGGTAACCGCGCTCTTTTTCCCGTGGCGGTGCGTGGCGATTTCCGCGTCGATGTCCGCACGCGTGAGCGCGTCAAGGCCGCGCCGTTTGGCACCGGACCAGGCTTTTTGCAGCCAGTCGGGCGGCGGCGCCGCCATGCGGATGAAGTCCCGGACGCTGATAATCACAACGGCCGCCTCGCCGCGGCGGTCGACAATGAAGCGCTCGTTGTTCCTGATGGCGAGATCCATGATCTGCCCGAACTGGATACGGACGATGTGGGCGTCGATGCGGCGATCCATGCGGGTATCCACGCTCCGGTCCGGCACTCGAGCCGCTCCTCGCGCTGGTTGCCGCGGATGATTTAGCCAATCCCGGTGCGAGCACGTCCATCGCCTCGACCGTCCTGCCATCGTCGTTCACCCGCATGTAGAACGCCTTGATGGCCTTCGGGTAGTTCATCACGATGACCGGCTGCTTCGCGTGCTTTTCGGTCAGAAAGCACTCGTTCTCCGACCGCAGGTCCATACCCCACTTGACTGGGAACTCGAATTTCTCGTTCGCCCGATCGAGCCTCCGGATCGCCTCGCCGTAATCCATACCCACGAATTCCGAGCCGACGATCCCCTCGAGTTTCGCGACCAGCCCCTTCTCGATCCGGTGGTCGAAGAAGGCGAGATCTTCCTGCCTTTCGTTCAGTAATGCCGCGAAGGTGTACTTCAACAACCCCTCCGTCAGCCTGGCGTTGTCCCAGAGGTCTGCGAAGGCGATCTCCGATCATTCAGAACTCGGCGAGGTGGCGGCTGGTGTTCGAGTTCTCCGCACGGAATGCCGGCCCGAACGTGTAGACCTTGGTAAGCGCCAGACAGTACGTCTCGACGTTGAGCTGCGCTGAGACGGTCAGGAACGCTTCCCGGCCAAAGAAATCCTGCGCGAAATCGACCTTGCCCTGCGGCGTGCGCGGCAGGTTGGCGAGATCCAACGTCGACACCCGGAACAATGCCCCGCCCCCTCCGCGTCGGAGGCGGTGATGGTCGGCGTATCAACCCACAAAAAGCTCTAGTTGGCATGTGGGTCAACACAGATCTCGACCTACGGACCGAATTTGCGACGAAGTCCTTCGGCAACGTGGTCGAGAAATAAGCGGACCTTGGGAGAAAGGTGCCGGCCTTCCGGATGTACGATGTGAATGGGTGCGGGCGGCGGTTCGTATTCTGCGAGGACGGTCTGCAATCGGCCGGCCGCCGCATGCGGCTCCGCCTGATAAGACCTGATGCAGGTAAGCCCCAAATCTTCGAGCGCCGCGTCGACCGCCGCTGCCGTGGTGTTCACCACCAGCCGGGGCGTAACGGGTACGGAAATGACGCCGCTCGGAGCGTGGAACGACCAGCGGTCGGGAATGGGCGTGACGGCTGTGCACGCCACCAAACTGTGGTGGCCGAGGTCGCGCGGCGTGGCCGGCACGCCGTGGCCGGCAATATATTCCGGTGTTGCGCAAACGACGCGTCGGACCTGTCCGACTCGGATTGCCCGCAGCGAGGAGTCCGGCAGCTGTCCGATCCTGACGCCGAGATCGAGCCCCTCGTCCACCAATGAGACCACCCGGTCGAGCAACAGCAGCCGAACATTGACCTCCGAGTATTCATCGAGAAAGCTTCGCACAAGAGGCAGTACGCGAAGGCGGCCGAACATCGTGGCCGCCGTGACATTGATCCGGCCGCGCGGCTCGACCCGCTCACCCAGATTCACCGCCTCGAGTTCGTCATAGGCTGCGAGCAAGCGCCGGCAGCCATCGAGATAACGGACACCAGCATCTGTCAGCGCGACCGAGCGGGTCGTCCGATTGAAAAGGCGGGTCTGCAGTTGCGCCTCAGGGGCTGCGACTGCCCGCGTCACGGAAGCTGACGATCGGCTCAATTGTCGCGCAGCTTCAGCGAAGCTCTGCCGCTCCGCTACGGCGACGAAGATCGTCAAGGCGTCAAGCCGGTCTTGCATACTGTTGCAAAGCGTGAAACAGAGAAATGCGTTTTTGCCCAATTCAGTTCTCTCGTGCAATCCGCATTTTGGCCTGGACGTCGGTAGGTTCAGGAGTTTCCGATGACCACGATCAATTATCGCTCGGTTGAGGTTGACGGCCTCAAGATATTCTACCGCGAAGCCGGTCGTGTCGACACCCCAACTTTACTTTTGCTGCATGGCTTTCCAAGCGCTGGCCACATGTTCCGCGATCTGATCCCGCTCCTAGCCGATCGCTTTCACCTCGTAGCGCCTGATCTGCCTGGCTTTGGTCAGTCGGACATGCCGCCACGCCATGCGTTCAAATACACGTTCGAGAACCTTGCCGAGACGATCGATCATTTCACCGGCGTCATCGGGCTGAAACGTTTCGCAATCTACATCTTTGATTACGGCGCTCCCGTGGGCTTGAGGATTGCTCTAAAGCACCCGGACCGCATAACCGCGATCGTCTCCCAGAACGGCAACGCCTACGAGGAAGGGCTGAGCGACGCCTGGGATCCGATTCGAACCTATTGGCT
>Ga0209040_10004362_pt1 | contig 10689 bp, 9 predicted proteins | sample BogFormECP12_OM3_FD_188240 | JGI IMG/M metagenome (GOLD analysis project Ga0209040, IMG submission 188240) | Bog forest soil microbial communities from Calvert Island, British Columbia, Canada - ECP12_OM3 (SPAdes) (version 2) | ecosystem: Environmental > Aquatic > Freshwater > Wetlands > Bog ... | reverse complement strand
ATCCCGCAAGCTGCACTAAGTCGCCTTCGGAAACCCGTCCGATCGAGACACTCAGATTATGCAGGCGAGATCGGGCGTCAGCATCAAGTTCCGTATCTTGACCGACCGTCGAGTCTGCGTCCTGCTGCAATGCCGTGAAATCATCCCAGGTAAGATTCTTGGGTGTACCGGAAGGAGGGAGACTTCGCTTTATCTCATTAACGAGGGCGTGGGGCGTCCCTTCCTCCTCGCATCCGTTGACCGGACAAGAACTCAAACTGACGCGGCACGCGGTGCTCTTGCCGTGGTGCGCAACTGGCGGCGCAGTGGACGTCGTGGGACTGGACATGTTGCCGGCCAGCCCGAGAGCCAGGGGCAACATGGTTGCGGCAGAGGTCAACCGTCGGCGACGCGTGCTTCCCGACGTTGGTGTTCGAGTACTAGTACTACCTCGTGTGGGCATATGTCGACCTCAAGCCAAAGTGATCACAGCCAGATCGGAAACGTCGGAGTACTCGATGCATGTGACCTTGATGGTGGCATGCTCGTGTACGGCCGGAACTGCTGGGACCGCTGCCGCGTACCCGGGCGCTGGTGCTGGCTCCGGGCCGTCCGGGGCTCTGTAAAGACCGGAATCGGCATTGATCGTCCCGCGCCCGGCAGTCACTTCCCATCGCACCTTCGCATCCAATTTGCGGACGAGTTGAGCTGAGAATTGTAGAGTCTGTCCGTATTGCACCGTCGCGGTAGCAGGTGCAATGGTGACCGCGACCGGCCGGTCCTCGATGCCAGCAGGATCGGAGAACTGGATCGCTTTGCCCACCGCATAGGAGCTGCCACTGATGCCCAGCAGTGTCAGGATCCCACCCGGAATGGATGCCGGAAACGCCGGCCCGCCTTTCGCGCCAACAATCACGAGAAACAGGCTCAGCGAAATGACGAACGTGAACACCAAGAACTGGAACCGCGCCATGCTGGCGTCGCCATTGGGCTCGCTGATCAGCCGCGAGAGGTCAATGCTTCCGTCAAAGATCTGCCAAAGTACGGCAACGCCCAGCAACCCGATGAGACCGCAAATCAAGTATCCGCAAATCATGGTTAAAGTCGCCATCACAGTTTCTCCTGTTCTCTCTATCGCTCCGAGTTCCCGTTATTGCTCCAAAGTCTTGAATACGCCTTTCCGCCCAAGTAGATCGCGTTACTGCCTCCGACCACCGCGGGCCATGAATCTGGAAGAGGCGGGAAAGTGCCTGGGTCTGGATTATTTAAAACTTGCGTCAGGTAGTACGAAGCTGCGGCCAGCGTGAACAATAACAACTGAACCCGCTCCGGACTGAAATAAAGCGTGTCCTCCTTCTTCCTGCCGCGGGTTAGTCCATCAGGTCCTACTATTGGGGATCCAGTATCGTTCTTTCGGCCGTATAGAAGATTCTTGGTGCTGATCTGGCCTGTGAGCAGGTGCATGCCGACGATGCCAAACAATGCCAAGAGGAACAGTTGCACTTCCCACGTGATGATTTCCGCGATGCCCGGCATACACTTCCTCGCAGGCGGTCAGGCGCACCGCTGCCGGCGTAATATGAGTGTTTTGAACCAGGGGCCCGAGGGGAAGAAAAAATGAAGAAGGTAGGCGAAAGGCCTACACCTTAACGACCGCAATGTTACTCCCGTTTAGATAGGTGTCAAGCAGAAAGTTGAGATAGTATTCCGAGCCGCAGACGAAGTCGATTCAGCCCGAGGTCGCACCAAGCAAGCGGCAATGTCGACTCTGTCAATCCACCTGTACGTCCCCAGACCCAGTGTGCACGGAGACCATCGGGCCGCCGCCCCGCACTTTGCCAATTACGCTCTTTCTCGACTCCTGGATACGGCCCTGGACGGTGGTATTCACCGGATGCCCCAGCGTTACATTTCCGGAATTCGAAGAGATGTCCACATCGAAAGCCGCGTCAGAAGGCACATTCAGGGCCACGTTGCCGGAGCCGGTGCGGACACTCCACAAGTTTTTGGGCGAGCCTTTGCCGTGAATATCTCCGCTGCCCGCTTCGGCGTGAAAGCCACCATTAATTCCGCTTACCGTGATGTTGCCGGAGCCGGTGCGAATGTCCATATCGCCCGCACCCCGTTCCTCGATTTCGATGTCACCGCTGCCCGCTTTAATCTTGGCGGGGCCCGAGAGCTCGCGGCCCCTTACACTGCCCGATCCGGTCTGAAAACGCATTTCACCGGTAAGGCGCGCCAGCCTTAAGTCTCCCGACCCGCTCTCCAGATCGACGTTACCCTTCAGGCCTTCGATCGTCTGGTCGCCGCTCCCGGTATGGGTTCGGATCGCCGTGTTCTCCGGAACCGTGATTTCGTAGTCGACCGAAATGTTGTTGAGATTCACGTAGTCGATGCGGATGCTGTTGCCATTCTGGCGAATCGGAGGATTGTTCTGCAGTTCCTGTACCTCGGCCTTGTGGTCGCCGCCGAACCAGGAATTGCCCGAGTGAATCTTCGCATGAATCGACACCGTGCCGGCAGCGCCGTTCCGCACGGTAATGTCCCCGGAACGTGTAAGCACCTCGAGGTCGACGTTGCCATTGACCTGGAACGAACGGTCAAAGGTTCCGATCACCGACCCGAAGCCGGCCAGTGATGTGGCAAGAATGAAAGCCAACGTTCGAACCGCTCGAAATTGAATCAAGAAGTTAGTCATAACGGTCCAACTCCATTAAAAGTAGCGCCGCATCGGCGGCTGTCCGGCGGGCGTCTCGCCCGCCGCTCCGAGCGGTATTCTCTACAGCACAAACCGTCCAACTAGTGTGCTGTCCCGCAAGTTCGTAGCAAAAACTCATGTTGTCATCCTGAGCGAAGCGAAGGACCTATGTATTTTGTCTGCACCGCGAAACCTTTTTCGCCCGTCCCGAAAACAGCCTCCGACTTTGTTCGTCTATTTCCGGGACACCACACTAGATGTCAATGTGAAGTCTAGTTTTTCCTTACACCTGACACCTGCGACCTGCGCCCTTGCCTTACTGCAGCACTACTTGGTCGCCTTCCTTCAGCCCTTGCAGCAACTCGGTCTTGGCGCCATTCGAGATGCCGATATTGACGGCGATCTTTTTCTTGCCCTCTTTGGCTTTAGGATCCGGTATCTCAACCGACGCCTTCTTGTCCTTGTCGTAAATCAGGGCACCTTCCGGGATCTGAAGAACATTCTTGTGCTCTTCCAGGATGATCTCGGCATTGGCCGTCATCATCGCCTTGAGGACACCCTCCGGGTTATTGATCGAGACTCGCACCTCAAAAGTAGTAACGTTATCTTTTTCAACCCCCATTGGGGAGATCTTGGTCACTTTGCCGGTGAAGGTCTTGTCCTTGAACGACTCGACTTTGATCCGGGCGGGTTGGCCCAGATAAACCTTGCCAATATCACTCTCGTCCACCTTGCCCTTCACATAGACTTCGCTGGTATCTCCCAGGGTCATTACCAGGGTGGCGGACGAACCCAGCACCAGGATGGAGCTGACCGCGTCGCCAATTTCCACGTCGCGCGACAGCACGATCCCATCGATGGGGGATTCAATCGTGGTATAGCCCAGCTGCTCTTCCAGTTGTTTCAAGTTGGCACGGTCCTGCGCCACTTGTCCCTGCGCCTGGCCTATCTTCGCTTGCAGCACTTGCAACTGGGCCTTGGATACATTCTGTTTGTTCAGCGACATTTCGTAATTCTTCTCGGCATCATCGAGCGCAGACGCGGAAACTACGCCTTCCTTCGCCATATTTTGGGCGCGGTCATAGGCGCGCTTCAGCAGCGGGACATCCGGGCCCTCGGCATCGACCTTGGCGCGCTCCAGGTCGGCACGCGTACCGTTCAAACTGGCACTGGAGGCCTCCAATTGCGCCTGTGCCTGGGCCACACGGGCCTGAATCTCTTCCTTGTCGAGTTCGGCGAGCACCTGGCCCTTCTTCACTTTGTCGCCGTATTCGACGTAGAGCTTTTTAACGATGCCGCTGGCTTTGGATTTGATCTCGACTTTGGTGATGGGCTCGATTTTGCCCGTGGCCACCACGCTCTTCGCCAGATCTCCCTTTTCGACTTTGGCCAGCTTCGAGGGATCGATTTTGGTTCCGCCGCTAGAGGCGATCAAAGCGCCGGCCACCACCAGGACTACAACCACCGCCGCTATCGAGCTCCAGATGATGATTCGCTTACGCCGTTTTTTCCTGCCATTAGCATTGCCATTGCCTTCCACAACCGCCTCCTGCTTGAATGCGAATCTGAGAACTGTCATTCACTTGTTGTTACGGGAAAAACCTTGGAATGGTTCCGTGAAAATATCCACCGCATCGCCTGCCTGCATAGAGTTAGACCGTGGGACAACAAAAAAGATAGCGAGTAACTTGAGGGTTACACGGGCACAGCCGCCCTCCTGTTGTCCGACCGGGCGAAGCTCGGCAAGCTGGAGTGCGCGGCGGACCCGATTGCTCGATCACTTCGCGCCGGAACCCGCCGCTTTTTGATTGTATCGCCTTCCCCCTCCAAAAGCAGGGCATTATCCCTTTAGAATGCTAGAATTAGAGTTCCATGGTTGCATACGTGCTGCTGCGGTTGTTCGTCATCCTGCTCCTGGTGGCGGCCAATGCCTTCTTCGCCGCGGCCGAGTTCGCGCTCGTCAGCGTGCGCGAGACTCGCATTCTGCAATTGATCGAAGCCCACCGCGTGGGCGCTCGCACCGTCCTCAAACTCCATCAGCAACTGGGCCGCGTGGTCAATGGTGTGCAACTCGGGATCACCGTGACCAGCCTGACCCTCGGCTGGCTGGGAGAGCCCGTTCTGGCCCGGCTGTTCAATAGCTGGATCGAAAATATTCCCTACGCCGCCATCTATGCTCACGGGGTTGCCGTAGCCGTAGCCTTCGTCATGATCACCGGCCTCCACGTGATCCTGGGCGAACTGGTTCCGAAGTCGCTCGCCTTGCAGCGGGCCGAGCGCGTCGCCCTTGCAGTAGCCGCGCCCATGGACGTCTTCCTGACCATTACCGGCCCCCTGACGGCAGTCATGAGCCGAATCGCAGGTCTGGTGCTGCGGGCCTTTGGGACGCGCGAGATCCGCCACGGGTCGGTGCATTCTCCCGACGAACTCAAGCTGATCGTGACCGCGGCCCACCATTCCGGCCAGCTCTCTTCCGCCCAGGTAGAGATGTTGCTGAATGCGCTTGAACTGGATGGCATTGCCGCGCGCCAGGTCATGGTGCCGCGCACCAGAATTTTCTCCTTGCCCTCGGACCTGACCCTGGACGAAGCCCTGTCTCGGGTGGTCGAAGATCAGCACTCGCGCGTCCCCGTGTATGATCCGCAGCGCGGCCCCGAACATATTATCGGTGTGCTATACGTCAAGGACCTGATGCGTTGGACCCGGCTGCGCCTGACGCTGGCCGCTGCTCCTCCTGCTGCCCAGCGTATTGCGCAGATGAAAATCAGCCAGGTCATGCATGATGTACTGGTCGTACCCGAGACCAAGTCATTGCTTGACTTGCTGGGAGAATTCCAGCAGCGCAAGCGGCACCTCGCGGTGGTGGTCGACGAATTCGGCTCCACGGCGGGAGTGGTCAGCGTGGAAGACGTCCTCGAACAACTGGTCGGCGAACTGGAAGACGAATTCGACGTAGCCTCTACGCAACCAGTGGTGACCGATGCGAACGCTCCCCTGGTGCTGGACGGATCCACCAGCATTCGCGACCTCGAAACCCAATACGAACTCAAGCTTCCCCAGGACGAAGGCTTCGAGACCCTGGCCGGCTTTGTACTTTCACGCTTGCAGAAGCTGCCCGCAGGAGGCGAGGCCTTCGATTACGAGGGTCGCCATTTTATCGTAGAAAAAATGGAAGGCCATCGCATAGCAACAGTGAGAATCGAGCCGGTACCAGCCGTGGATCCAGAGGCGTCAGCGCCAGCCCCGGTGGAGCGCGCCGGAGACTGATCGTGTGCTTGGTCGGCCGATCGATCGTGCGAGCGATCGATTCGTGTGGGGACGGGCGCCCTCGCCCGTCCAAGCCGAGCGCAGCTCGGTCGTGCCCGATTCGTATCAGGGCATCGCTTTAGCGATGCCGATTGTTCTATAAAGGCTGTTGCCCCCTTTAGGGGCTGGCCACTCGATGCCGCGCTACATCATCTCCCGCGTACTCTACACTCTGCCCGTAATCTGGCTGGTTGTCTCCACTGTCTTCCTGTTGATCCACTTCGTCCCCGGCGACCCCATCCAGCAGATGCTGGGCGAAGGCGCGGCCGCCGGAGACATCCAAGCCGCAAGACACGCCTACGGCCTTGATGTCCCCCTGGGCGAGCAATACCTGAATTACTGGCGAGGCGTGCTCCACGGAGATTTAGGTAAATCGCTGCGCTTCAATCAGGGAGTGACCAGCCTGATAGCAAAACGCTATCCCTTCACTCTGCAGCTAACGCTGGCGTCATTGTTCGTGGCGATTGTGCTGGCGATCCCGGCAGGAGTGCGCTCGGCCCAGCGTCGCAATCAGTGGGACGACCGCCTTCTGAGCGTAGTCAGCCTGTTCGGCCTGTCGTTCCCAAACTTCGCGCTGGGCCCGGTGCTGATCCTGTTCTTCGCAGTAGAGCTGGGATGGCTCCCCGTCTCCGGTTCCGGCAGCGTAGCCCATCTAGTATTGCCGGCAATTACCATGGGAGGAGCGCTGGCCGCGATCCTGACCCGCATGGTGCGCACCTCGATGTTAGAAGAGTTAGGCCAGGACTACATTCGCACCGCCCGCGCCAAAGGCCTGCCCGAGCGCACCGTAGTCTATCGCCACGCCCTGCGCAACGCCATGATCCCAATCCTGACTGTCCTCGGACTACAATTCGGCGCGCTGCTCGCCGGAGCCATCGTAACCGAAACCATCTTCTCCTGGCCCGGCATAGGACGCCTGACCATCCAAGCCATAGCCAACCGCGACTACTACCTGGTGCAGGGATGCATTCTGGCGATCGGACTGACCTATGTCGCGGTGAACTTTCTAACGGACTTGCTGTACTCAGCGGTGAACCCGAGGATCAGACAATAATCCTGTCGGGACTGGAATTCCCGGAGCGCCCGATGTTTGCCGGTTCGACCCCTTCCCGCAGTCTTTGGGAATCAAAGATGGAATCAAAGACTTAGGGGCCTATCGCCCCAGGTCATTGAGTTTAAACTGGTTACAGGTAAAGTATTTATTTTTTAATAAGTAGGAGCGCTTCCTGCGTCCCAGAAGCTGAGGAACGTCCTATCGTCCCCGAGTTTCCCCCCGCGGAAATCTAAGTGTAGAGTGGGCCTTGACATCGGGACAAAATAGGATAAAATAGGACCTATAAATGGAGGTTCCGAAATGACTCTGCAATCGCCTCAAACATCAGAATTCCCCGACTCAGCCTCGACTCTTCAGTTCGGACTTGAGAGCTGTCCCACCTGCGGTCAAGAAATTCCCCCCGACAAGATTAAAGAGATCGGCGGTAGGATCGCAGCCAAACAGCGTGAACAAACGCGTGCGATCAGCGCTCAACTCGAAAAGCAGTACGTGATCGAGAGAACGGCCGCAGAAGTCAGGGCAAAGGGCGAGTTGGAATCTGAGCGGCAGCGAAGCGCCGCACGCGAGACACGGGTACGCGAGGAGGCCCAAAAAGCTGCCGAGAAATTGATCAGCGACAGGCAAGCGGAAGCAGAGCAAGCTCGCAATGAGCTTGTGGCCGGATGGCAGCAACAATTGGCGGAGGCGGAATCGGCGCGGAAGTCGGCCGAGCAAACGGAGGTGAACCTGCAGGTGCAGATGAAGGAACTGCGAGAGAGCAGCGCCAGCGCGCTTGAAGCCATACAGGTTAGGACTAAGCAACGTGAGATAGAAATCGAAAATGAGGCCAAGCGAAACGCGGAATCCGTCATCGCCGAGCGTGTCGCCGCGCTAGAGGCGGCGCAACGCGAGTCTGAGGCTGGTTTGCAGGCGCGAATCAACGAAGCAGAAGCGAGTAGAATCGCGGCCGAGCAAAAGGAGGCCGCCGTACAGTTACAACTCGAGAAACTGCGGGAGGCAAGCGCCGCCGAAGCGGCAAAAATAAAAGAAGACGCTGCGAAGGAGGCTACACGCATTCGTCAGGTTGCAACTGAGACGGCGGAGGTGCGCTTCCGTGACACACTCGCAACTCAGGAAAGGGCTGTCGCGGAAGCCAATGCGAAAACGCGTGAGGCTGAGCAGCATGCCTCAGAGATGGAACAGAACCTGAAAACTCAGCGGGAGATTTTGGAACAAGCCAAGGAAGATGCGGTCAACGCCGCGAAAGCAAAAGCCTTCGAGGAAAATCAGAAGCTTTCTACCAAGGTGAACGATTTGCAGCGTGCATTGGACAAGCAAACCAACGAGGAACTTGGTGAAGGCGCCGAGATCAACATTTTCGAGGCGCTTAAGTCGGAGTTCAAAGACGACAGGATCGAGCGCATACCCAAGGGCGCTCCCGGCGCTGACATCCGCCATATCGTAATGCTACACGGCCAGGAGTGCGGAACCATCCTCTACGATTCGAAGAACCACAAGCACTGGCGGGACGAACATGCCGCTAAGCTCAGAAAGGATCAACTTGCCGAGAAGGCTGAGCATGCGATCCTTTCCACGCACAAATTTCCGCGGGACGCACACCAACTTCACCACCGAGAAGGAGTTTTGCTTGCTAACCCAGCTCGCGTCGTGGCAGTTGCGACCATCATCAGGCAGCACTTGCTCCAGATGCATACTCTTCGTGTAAGTAAAGTCGAGCGCGAAAGCAAGACGGCGGCGTTGTACGAGTTCATTATTTCCGCGCGATGCAAGCAGCTTCTTGACCGGATCGATCAGCGGACCGGAGGCCTGCTCGAACTACAAGAAAAAGAAATTAGGTGGCACGAGAAGAATTGGGAGCATCAGGGCACCGCCATACGTGCGGTTCAGAAGGCAAAAATTGATCTTGCGGGCGAGATCGATTCAATTATCGGCACATCCATGAGCGATGGCGAGACGTCGGAGGCATCCTAAATGATTACTCAGATGCCGACCCAACCTTACCCAAGTGGCGTCGATTTGCAAGAACGCCGCCTCGACCGCACGATCTTGCTCACCTACCGCACCAAGGTCGATCTGGATGACGTGATTCCTAATCCGGATCAACCGCGACTCGGCCCGAAAGATGATGATGAACTTCAGCGCCAGATTGAAGCGAATGGCGGGCTCTTCGAACCCCTTCTGGTCGAACCACATCCTGATTTACCTGGGAAGTACCTAATCATTGACGGTGACCGGCGGTGGACGAATTCTCGCAATCTCGTCAAGCAAGGTCGAGAACAATACCGTCAGATTCCTGTCGAGGTCACCGACAGGACGCTCTCGGAAGACGAGAGGCTCCGGGTTTGGATATATATCCATCGTCAGCGAAAAGAGTGGGATGCCAAGGAAAAAGAGATGGTCGCCTACCGTTTGGTCGATCTGGTGGGGCGGGCCAGCGCTGCAAACATCTTAGGCATCACAGTCCGCGAGCTCGACAAGCTCGTCGAGATCTACGAGCTTTCGGGAAGGTTTACCGCTCTGCGCGATCCCAGTGCCGCTATTACTTGGGCGCGTGAGCTAATGGGGGTAAGCAAGAAGCTCCTGGTACCGACGGTGATCGATGCCGTGGTGAAGAAGGTGAACGAGAAACGGATCACCAACTCCAAGGATTTACGGAAACTCAGGACGATCCTTCCGGATCCGGTGGCGCGGGCGCATTTCCTCAACGATTCAGGTGACCTTGAGTCCGCTCAACTCCGAATTCGCCCGATTGAGAAAAAGGATGCTGATCAACCATTGAGTGAATTGAGTGCCGCACTTGAGGCTATGAAGAGTGTGCCTTGGACCACGCTTCAGGAGCTGAAAGGGGATGAAATGACGTTGAAAAAGCTCGAGGAAGCCGAAAGCTTGCTGAGATCGCTACGGAAGGCGCTAACGTCTGACTAAATGTTTCGAAGGGCAGGGCGGGTGCTCATCAATCAATGTGCCGGGTCCCCCATCCTTGCGCGTTCTCTGCGCAAGGGTGGGATTCCACGGAAACGTCCGCTCAGCCCTGCCTGCGCCTCCTCGAAGATGTTTTCCTTCTTCAAGAAGTCGTCAATGCTCGATCCCATATTCTTCTTACTCACCGGATCCTCTTCTTCTTAGTCGCAAGTTCCGGCGGAAGCTCGTCCCCCTCCACAGGCGGATTTCCCCTCCCAACCCGCTTGAGAATGCGGGCGATCTTCGCGGGATCGGCGCGGCGTGCTCGCGCGGTGAAGTACTCCTCCGTTCGCAAGGCGGAAATCTTTTCTGCCACCGCCACGTTGATCAGTTGATTCAGGGCCACACCTTCGGACTCCGCGAGTTTGCGTGCCTCATCCAGTAAAGACGGTTGCAACCGCAATGCGAAATTACTTCTTCTCATGACATGCTCCAATGGTTCGAATTACTTAAGATCGAATCATTCATCTTCATCATTTGCCAGCACCCGGAGAAATTCTCCGGGACGCATTACCCGACAACCAAACCGAGCCGCGACAGGGTTGAAGTCGCGTTGGTTGAAAGTCACGATCGCATCTGCGCGGCCGTTGACGGCGGTTTCCAAGACCATATCGTCATTCGGATCGGTCAACGCGGGTCTCCACCGAAACGCGAACGTCACGCGCTTGCCCACGAGAGCCAGACCATCGAG
>Ga0209040_10004361_pt1 | contig 10689 bp, 9 predicted proteins | sample BogFormECP12_OM3_FD_188240 | JGI IMG/M metagenome (GOLD analysis project Ga0209040, IMG submission 188240) | Bog forest soil microbial communities from Calvert Island, British Columbia, Canada - ECP12_OM3 (SPAdes) (version 2) | ecosystem: Environmental > Aquatic > Freshwater > Wetlands > Bog ... | reverse complement strand
TGGTGCGCGCCTATGACGTCGAGCTCGAAGACTCCGGCGCCGGGTGGGTGGTTGCGCGGCTGGACACCCGCCGGCCACCGAAGTTGTTCGGGCTGATCAAGCAGTCCGGTGGGCACGCGGCCCGCGATTGGAAGGCATTCGAACCGCTGATCGGCCACGCCCGCTCCGACGCCGTGCGGCGCCTGTCGGACCGATTCGGCGAGTTCAAAGCCGCCGAGATCGCCGATCTTCTCGAGGAAGCAGACAGGGCCGAAGGCGGCGAAATTCTCGACCGGGTGCACAGCGACCCGGAATTGGAAGCCGACGTGTTCGAGGAACTCGACCCCGACAAGGCCAGCCGGCTCCTTGATGGCATGCCCGACGACGAGGTCGCCGCCCTGCTGGGTCGGATGCGCGCCGACGATGCCGCCGACGCGATCGCCGACCTGCGCCAGTCGCGACGCCGGCGCGTGCTGGACCTGATGCCCGCCCCGCAGCGCACCAAGGTGATCACCCTGATGGGGTTCAACCCCGAAAGCGCCGGCGGGTTGATGAACGTCGACTTCGTCTCTTGTGCCGCCACCGCAACCGTGGGTTCGGCGCTGGCGCTAATCGCGGCCGCGCGCAACATCCAGCCGGAGGCGCTGGTCAAGGTGCATGTTCTCGATGACGGCAAACGCCTCGCCGGTGTGGTATCGGTGATCACGCTGTTGCAGGGCGAACCCAGTGAAAGCGTTGGTGCACTGATGGATTCCGATCCGGTGTGCGTCAGTGCCGACGCCGACCTGACCGACATCGCGCTCTTGATGGCCGACTTCAACCTGTACTCGATCCCCGTCGTCGACGAGCAGGACCGCGTGCTCGGGGTGGTCACCGTCGACGACATCCTGGAAGCGACCATCCCCGAGGACTGGCGTCGGCGCGAACCCGCCCCCCGCCCGTTCCGCGAAATCACCCAATCCGCGGGCGACGGCCACGCGCCCGTGCCCGGAGGCGAGGCACAGTGACCTCAAGCGCCGACAAGGCCACCCACCCCGTGGCAGCGGCCGGCAGCGGCGAACCAGCCCCGGCGCGGCGCAGCGCGGTGCTCGACACCGCGCACCTGGGCGATATCGAGGGCGCCTTCGGGCGCATCAGCGTCGGCGAGACCGACCATCCCCGCACGTGGAAGACCCGGCTGCTGACCCTGCTGGCCATCGTCGGTCCCGGGATCATCGTGATGGTCGGCGACAACGACGCCGGCGGCGTGGCCACCTACGCCCAGGCCGGCCAGAACTACGGCTACTCCCTGCTGTGGGTGCTGCTGCTGCTCATCCCGGTGCTCATCGTCAACCAGGAAATGGTGGTCCGGCTCGGCGCGGTCACCGGCGTCGGGCACGCCCGGCTGATCAACGAACGCTTCGGCCGCGGCTGGGGCTGGTTCTCGGTCGGCGACCTGTTCCTGCTCAACTTCCTGACGATCGTCACCGAGTTCATCGGCATCACCCTGGCCGCCGACTACATCGGCGTCTCCAGATACGTTGTGGTCCCGATCTCCGCGGCGGCGCTGGTCGCCATCATGGCAACCGGCAGCTTCCGGCGCTGGGAGCGGGCCATGTTCGTCTTCATCGCCGTCACCCTGCTGCAGATCCCGATGCTGCTGATGTCGCACCCCCAGTGGGCGCATGCGGCTAAGTCCTTTGTGGTGCCAAGCATCTCGGGCGGCGTGAGCTCGGATGCGGTACTGCTGATCATCGCCATCGTCGGCACCACCGTGGCGCCCTGGCAGCTGTTTTTCCAGCAGTCCAACGTCGTCGACAAACGCATCACCCCCCGGTTCATGGCCTATGAACGCGCCGACACCGTCCTGGGGGCCTTCGTCGTGATCGTCGGCGCCGCGGCGCTGCTGATGACCGGCGACTGGGCGGCGCGTTCCACCAACACGATCGGTGGCTTCACCGACGCCGGCGCCATCGCCCACCTGCTCGGCCAACACAGCGCAACCCTCGGCTCGTTTTTTGCCATCGTGCTGATGGACGCCTCGATCATCGGCGCGGCCGCGGTGACCCTGGCCACCAGCTACGCCTTCGGCGACGTATTCGGCCTGAAGCACTCGCTGCACCGCGGGTTCGCCGACGCCAAGCAGTTCTACCTGTCCTACACCGCCATGGTGGTGCTGGCCGCGGCCATCGTGTTGATCCCCGGCGCCCCGCTCGGGCTGATCACCACCGCGGTGCAGGCCCTCGCCGGCCTGCTCCTACCGAGCGCGAGCGTGTTTCTCCTGCTGTTGTGCAACGACCGGGCAGTGTTGGGGCCCTGGGTCAATCGGCCCTGGCTCAACTGGCTCGCCGGGCTGATCGTCGCCACCCTGCTGCTGCTGTCGGGGATCCTGATGGCCACCACCATGTTCCGTGACCTCAACGTCGTCGCGGTCGCCGGCTACCTGGCCCTGGCCCTGGTCATACTCGCCGCCGCCGCGGTACCGGTGTTGCGCTGGATGGCCCGCCGCCAACCCGCCCGACCGGCCGCAAAACCCCCGGCACGCCCCGTCGACCGCAACACTTGGCGGATGCCGCCATTGACCCTGCTCGAGCCGGTCACCTGGTCCGCCGGCACCAGACTCGGCATGATCGCCCTGCGCGGCTACCTGGTCGTCGGAGCGCTGCTGCTGGTGGTCAAAGCGATCCAGCTCAGCCGCTGAGCTACTTGTCGTGCTGGAGTAGACGAGCGGCGTTTCGCCACAGCCAGTCCTCCAGGACTTCCCGCTGCAGCGGCAGCGCGCGCATCTCGTCGCACAACTGCGTGTAGGGGCGGTTGATGAGAAAGGCACCGGTGCCGTAGATGATCTTGTCGCGGATTGTGGTCTGCCCGAAGCGCATCAGCGGCTCCCATCCCGCGCCGGGCGCCGCGAAGTACTTGGGACGGTGCGCGGCCAATTCGAGATACACGTTGGGGTGTTTCCATGCGATCAGGCATGCCTCCAACACCCACGGGTAGCCGCCGTGGCTCATCAGGATCGTCAGCTCGGGGAAGCGACAGGCAACGTCGTCGATGTGGCGGGGATGGCCGAGATCGCTGGGTCGCGTCCGAGTCCAATTAGCCGAGGTGTGGATCGAAAGGGGAACGCCGAGTTCGACACATTTGGCGTAGAAGGGGAAGTAGGCGGGATCGGTGGCGGGCCGTCCAATCATGAACGGCCGCAGGCTCAACCCTCGGAAGCCGTGCTCAACCACCCACCGCTCGAATTCATCGACAGCTGCGCTGCCGACCATGATGTCCGCGCCGGCGAAGGGGATGAACCGGTCGGGATACCGGGCCGCGAGGGCGGCCACCGGAGCGTTATTCACGAAAGTGACACCGCACGTCGACTTTTCGTCGAACCCCGTGATCAAGCTTCGAGTGATGCCGGCACTGTCCAGGGAGTCCAGGAGTTCGTTGTCGGTCCAGCGCCGTGTCTCCACGTAAGCGCTGAATTGTTCGGCGCTGATCGTTGCCTTGGTAAAGACCTCGAAGTACGACAGCAGCTCGGCGGGAAAACCGGCCAGTAGGTCGTCAATGATCTCGGCAGAAGGAACGAATGGTGCCCACATGTCGATGACGGGCACCCGAAGTTCGGCAGTCATGAGTCGGATGCCGTTGTCCGAGGGCCGACCGGGCCCAGCAAGAACTCGTCGAAGACCGCGTCGTGCTCCACGGCGAAGGCCTGCTCGAACGTCGCGCTGGGGCTGCCGATCAGGTATCGCTTTGTGCACTCGATCGCGGCCTGGGGAGCCTCGATGATGGTGCGGGCCATCGCCAACGCGTCATCGAGCACTTGCCCGGGCTCGCTGATGCGGTTAACGAGGCCGATGCGCAGTGCCTCGTCGGCACCGATTCGCCGCCCGGTGAGGCACAGGTCGCGCGCGATGCCGATGCCGACAATCCATTGCAGCGGCGTAAACAACGGCGGCGCACCGAATTTGATCTCGGGATGCCCGAATACCGCATTGGCCGAGGCGATCCGAAAGTCGCACAGCACACAAAGATCCATGCCGCCGGCCACCGCGGGGCCGTTAATGGCGGCCAGTAGCGGCTTGGGAAAGTGCCACACGCTGAGGTGATAGCGGCGCGAGCTATCCCGAATGGTTGGCGCGAGATCGGCTTGCGCGAACTCGTCGAGATCGAAGCCGGCGCAAAACGTCGATCCCTCCCCGGTGAGGACAACCGCGCGGACGGCCGGATCCGTCGCCCAAGTATCGAGCTGATCGCTGATCTCGTCGCGGAGCTTGATCGATAGCGCGTTGCGTCGCTCCGCCCGGGCCAGGGTCAGCGTCGCGACGCCGTCGTCGGCTACCTCTGTGGCAATGTCGCGGCTCATCGCTCCTCCAAGCCAGATGCGTCAAGAAATGAACATGTGCAAAGTTACGCCCGGACGGCCCCGCCCTGGCTGGCAATTAAACTTGCACCATGCCACTTGGGAGCGGCTACGCCGGCCAGAGCTGCGCGCTCGCCCGAGCGCTCACGATCCTCGGCGAGCGCTGGACGCTGCTGATCGTCCGCGACGCCTTCCATGGATTGACCCGCTACGACGAGTTCCTGCGCAGTCTCGGACTGGCGACGAACGTATTGAGCGCTCGGCTGCAGAAGTTGGTGGAGCACGGCGTGCTGGAGCGGACGGGGTCGCGCGGTTCGTACCATCTGACCCAGAAGGGCCGCGACTTGTACCCGGTGGTGTTGACGCTGATGGCCTGGGCCGACCGCTACGAACCTGGCCCCGAGGGCCCCGAGGTGTTGATCCTGCACACCGGCTGCGAACACGAGGCCGGGGGCGCGCTGCGATGCGAACACTGCGGAGACCCCATCACGCTGCGCGACCTGCGCGTGGTGCCGGCGTCTGATGCGGTGGGATCGGATGGCGAGCCGACAACGCTGACACCGCCCCAGCTGGCGGCATGGGAAGGTCGCTCCGTCCGGGGTTGAAGACTTGCACCATGCAAGTATGCTCGCTCACTATGTCGATCAGTCCGCAGCTCGGCCGCGAGCACCGCGTCGACGTCCCGGACGGCACGATCAGTTACCGCGACTGCGGCGAAGGTTCGCCGATCGTGTTCGTTCACGGCGTCGGCGTCAATGGCGATCTGTGGCGCGAAGTTGTACCGCGCCTGGCGGGCAGCCATCGTTGCGTCACCCCAGACCTGCCGTGGGGCTCTCATTCGATCCCGCTGAAGCCCGATGCCGATCTGTCTCTGCCCGGCATGGCGCGGATCACCGCGGACTTCCTCGAGGCCTTGGACCTCGAAAACGTCGCGATCGTCGCCAACGACACGGGCGGTGCCGTCGCGCAGGCGTTGGTCGGGCGCCACCCCGACCGGATTGCCCGCCTGGTGCTCACCTCGTGCGACGCGTTCGAGAAGTTCCCGCCGACGCCGCAGAAGTACCTGGAGGTGATGGCGCGCTCGCGGCTGCTCACGTGGATCGTCGCCTACACCGTGCAGTTCAAGCCAATTCAGCGACTGCCGACCGCGTACGGGTTTGTGACTTCGCGCGCGATGCCGCCGGACATCATGCGCTCCTTCACCGACCCGGTGCGCCTGAACCCGGGGGTCAGGCGCGACTTCCGGCGCATGCTGCGAGCAGTCGACACGAAGTACACCTTCGAGGCCGCAGCCCGGCTCACCAGCTTCGACAAACCTGCGCTCGTGTTGTGGGCCGAAAACGACAAGATCTTCCCCCGCGACCACGGACGTCGGCTGGCAAAACTGTTGCCGCAGGGTCGATTCGAGCTGATCGGCGGCAGTCGCACCTTCATCCCCGAAGAACAGCCCTACCGGCTCGTCACGGCGATCGAGGACTTCCTCGCCGCGCACCCAAGCCAGTGAACCGTCGCGGGGCATGCTCCTTCGCCAAAACGCCTGGGCCGGCAGCCCCACCGAAATGTCGCGCCGGCAAATTCTGTCCGACAGAGATTTTGAAATCATCGCGTGGTGCGGAATTCAGCGCCGCAATGGGCGGTGGCTCGCCAGGGCGGTAAAGCCTTCGGTGTCATCGAAGAACGCCCACTGCCCGTCGTCGTCGACCTCCATACGCCAGCCCAGCTCGGCGCTGCCCGCGATGGCGTCGATGAACCACGCGTGAGCGGCCTCCGCGCTGTCAAAATGCTTGGTCGCCACCATCCCGCCATGTGGGTCGATGATTCGGAACTTGGCCATGCGATGTGATTATCCCTTCCAGTCGGGATTCAATCGCACTAAATGCCCGCTGACTAGTGTTTTGCAGGGCGAAACCCCCAGGTGAACCTATGGCCAGCCGGAATGCAGACCACGACCGCTCTGTTGGCGCCGCGATTCGACGGCGACGCGAAACAGCGCTCAGACCGTGCGAGCCAGCCGGTCGGCGAGCAGCTCGGCAAACCGTGCCGGGTCCTCGAGCGCTCCGCCCTCAGCGAGAAGCGCTGTGCCGTAGAGCAATTCGGCGGTCTCAGCGACCACAGCGAGCGCAGCATCGTCGCCCGCCTTCTTCTGCGCGTCCCGCAGGCCGGTGACGAGCGGGTGATTCGGGTTGAGTTCGAGGATCCGCTTCCCGACCGGGACATCCTGCCCGGACGCGCGGTAGAGCCGCGCGAGCGCCGGTGTGATCCCGAAGGCGTCGGTGATCAGGCACGCCGGTGACTCGGTCAGGCGGGTCGACAGCCGCACTTCCTTCACGTGTTCGCTAAGGGTCTCCTTCAACCAGGCCAGCAGGTCGGCGAACTCTTTTTGCTGCTCTTCGCGCTCGGCGTCGCTCTTGTCCTCTTCGGAGTCGAGGTCGACCTCGCCCTTGGCCACCGACTGCAACGGTTTGCCGTCGAACTCGGTCACGGTTCCCACCCACACCTCGTCGACCGGGTCGGTGAGGAGCAGGACCTCGTAGCCCCTGGCCTTGAACGCCTCGAGGTGCGGCGACTTCAGTAGCTGCTGCCGGCTCTCGCCGGTGGCGTAGAAGATCTGCTTCTGGCCGTCCTTCATGCGCTCGACGTACTCGGCCAGTGTGGTGGGCTCCTCGTCGCTGTGCGTCGACGCGAACGAGGACACCCGGAGCAGGATGTCCTGGTTGTCGAAGTCCGACAGGAGGCCCTCTTTGAGGACCCGGCCGAACTGGGTCCAGAAGGTGCGGTAGTCGTCCGGCCGCTCGGACTGCAGTTCCTTGATCGTGGTCAGGACCTTCTTGGTCAGCCGGCGGCGGATCGCCTTGATCTGCCGGTCCTGTTGCAGGATTTCGCGAGACACGTTGAGCGACAGGTCCTGTGCGTCGACAACGCCCTTGATGAAGCGCAGATACTCGGGCATGAGCTCGTCGCAATCGCCCATGATGAACACGCGCTTGACGTACAACTGGACCCCGGTCGCGGCATCCCGGTTGAACAGGTCGAACGGGGCGTGGGAGGGGATGAAGAGCAAGGCCTGGTACTCGAAGGTGCCCTCGGCCTTCATCGCGATGACCTCGAGCGGATCGTCCCAGGCGTGCGCGATGTGCTTGTAGAACTCGTTGTACTCCTCGTCGGAGACCTCGTCTTTGGGTCTGGCCCACAGGGCCTTCATCGAGTTGAGGGTCTCGGTTTCGATGGTGACGGTCTCTTCGCCACCCTCCGCCCCTTCCTCTTGGGGGGCCGGGGTACGTTGCTCGACCTCCATCCGGATGGGCCAGGCAATGAAGTCGGAGTACTTCTTGACCAGGTTCCTGATCTTCCACTCCGCGGTGTAGTCGTGCAGCTCGTCCTCGGCGTCTTCGGGCTTGAGGTGCAGAGTGACCGACGTCCCCTGAGGAGCGCCGTCGACGGATTCGATGGTGTAGGTGCCCTCACCGCTCGATTCCCACCTGGTGGCTTCGCTCTCGCCGGCCTTGCGCGTCAGCAGCTCAATCTTGTCGGCGACCATGAAACTCGAGTAGAAGCCGATGCCGAACTGGCCGATCAGTTCCTCGGAGGCCGCCGCGTTCTTGGCTTCACGCAGCTGCTGGCGCAGCTCGGCGGTACCCGACTTGGCCAGCGTGCCGATCAGGTCCACCACCTCCGCGCGCGTCATCCCGATGCCGTTGTCGCGAACCGTCAGGGTGCGCGCGTCCCTGTCGGCCTCGATCTCGATATGCAGATCGGAGGTGTCGACGTCGAGGTCCTTGTTGCGGAACGCCTCCAGCCGCAGCTTGTCCAGCGCATCGGAGGCGTTAGAGATCAGCTCCCGCTGAAATGAATCCTTGTTGGAGTAGACCGAGTGAACCATCAAATCCAGCAATTGCCGGGCCTCCGCCTGAAACTCCAACTGCTCGACACGCGCATTCATGACATTCCCTGCACTTTCCCTTCAGAACATGACGTTGCAAATTTACCGAGACGCGGATGGTCCACGCCCACCGGCTGGCCCTACCCTGAACGCATGTCTGTCGCGCAACGAGAACGCGCCGCCCTCGTCGAAACCCTACGCAGCGTCGGGCCGGATGCGCCCACCCTATGCGAAGGCTGGAAGACCCGAGACCTGGCCGCCCACCTGGTGATTCGGGAGCGCCGCCCGGACGCCGCACCCGGCATCCTGATCCCGCTCTTCGCCTCCCACACCGCCAAGGTGCAGGACGAGGTGGCCGGGCGGACCGATTGGGACGAGCTGGTGGACAAGGTCGCGTCCGGCCCGCCGGCCTACTCACCGCTCAAACTGCTCGACCCGGTCGCCAACGTCGCCGAGATGTTCATCCACCACGAGGACGTGCGCCGCGCGCAACCGGGCTGGGAGCCGCGCGTGCTCGAACCCGCCCTAGCCTCCTCGCTGCGCCGCACGCTGTCGTTGATGGCCCGGCTGACGCTTGCGAAGGTCCCCCGCCGGGTGGCGTTGCGCACCCCGGAGGGCAAGACGGTGCTCACCGCGGGCCCCGATAAATTTCAGGGCCCGGCGGTCGTGGTGACCGGTGCGCCGGAGGAGCTGCTGCTGTTCTCCGTCGGACGGGAGGCGCGGGTGGAGTTCGACGGCGATTCGGCGGCGGTGCAGGCGGTCCGTGACGCGCCCAAGGGGTTGTAGCGGCGGGCGGTCACGCCAGCCACTTCAGCACCATGACGAAGTGGTGACTCTAATCGGAAAGTCGATAGCGCATGCGCTATCACTTCAGCCGAAGGCTTCGCGCAGGTCTTTCTTGCTCACTTTTCCAAACTGGTTGCGCGGCAGCGCATCGACGATCACCAGGCGCTCGGGGTGTTTGTAGCGGCTGAGCCCTTGCGAACGGCAATGCTGCACTAGGGATTCCAACGACACACCGTCGCCTGACGTGGGCACCACCACGGCGCACACCCGCTCGCCGGTGCGCGGGTCGGAGACCCCGATGACCGCGACATCGGCGACCGCGGGATGGGTGGCCAACGCGTTTTCGACTTCCAGGGCCGAGACGTTCTCCGCATTGCGGATGATCGCGTCCTTGATCCGGCCCGTGACGCGGACGTTGCCGTTGGCATCGATCAGCCCGAGATCGCCTGTGCGCAGCCACCCGTCCTCGTCGAACGCGTCGGCGTCCAGCGTGGCGTCCGCGTAGCCGAGGAAACATTGGGGTCCCTTGAGCCGCAGCTCACCCTCTTGCCCGGCGGGCAGTTCGATTCCCCGGTCGTCGATCACCCGGACGCTGACGCCGGGTCCGGGCGCGCCAACGGTGTGGTCGAGCACCTCCGGCGCGGCGGTAAGCGACGGTGAGGTGGCGACCGGGAATTCGGTGAGCCCCCAGGCGTTGGCGATGCCGGGCAGGCCGAAGGTTTCGCGGACCTGATTTCCCAGTTCGGCGGTGATCGGTGCGCCGCCGGCCAGGCCGCCTCGCACGAACGGGAACAGCGGCTGGTCGTCGTGGGCCCGTTGGGCTTCGAGGAATCCGAGGAAGAAGGGGGTCGCCATGCCCAGGAACGTCGGGTTGTGCGCCGCGATGGAAAGGGGTGTGGTGGCCGGATCGAATACCTCAAACAGCGCTAATCGCATGCCGGTCAGCAGCGCGGCGGCCAGCATCACGGCCCCGCCGATATGGGCGATCGGAAAGGCGATCGGATCCACGTCGCTGCTGGTGATGCCGATCATGCCCACCAGACCCGTTGCGGGGGCAATCACCGAGGCGTCGGTGTGGCGAATCCCTTTGGGCGCCGCGGTGGTGCCCGATGAGTAATAGATCCATCGCGGGTCGCTCGCGGATTCCGGTGGCGTGGTGAGGGAGTCGGCGCTCGCCGTTGGCAGCCGAAGCTCACCGGCCACCGGCGGTGTCGCCAGATCAACGGTGATGACCTCGAAGCCCCTATCCGAGGCGAGCGCTCGCGCCAGCCCACCGTAATCGAATCCGTGCCAAAATTCCGGCACCACAAGGAATTCCGACGACAGCTGCGCGGTGATGAAGCCGACCTCGTGTTCTCGCAGTATCGGAATGATCGGGTTTTGGACCGCGCCAAGCCGGGCTAGCGCCGCCATGACGACCGTGGTCTCGAGCGTCGTCGGTAGCTGCCATGACACGACGGTTCCCGCGCCTATCCCCCGTTCGGCGAACGCAGCAGCCGTCGCGCACGCTGCATCGTGGAACTGGCGTGCGGTCAGGCTGCGTCCATGGGCGTCGGCGAGCAACGCCCGGTCGGATCCGCGCCGCGCCGCGTCGGCGATCAGCGCCCAGTAGGTGACGTCCCCGCCGACCGTCATCCGGCCGGCGGCTCGACGGATGACGGACGAAATCCGGAGTGCGCGATCGCGACAGACACAGCACTGCCTATCGCGC
>Ga0209040_10004360_pt1 | contig 10693 bp, 6 predicted proteins | sample BogFormECP12_OM3_FD_188240 | JGI IMG/M metagenome (GOLD analysis project Ga0209040, IMG submission 188240) | Bog forest soil microbial communities from Calvert Island, British Columbia, Canada - ECP12_OM3 (SPAdes) (version 2) | ecosystem: Environmental > Aquatic > Freshwater > Wetlands > Bog ... | reverse complement strand
TGCTGGAAGAGTCGGTGCTCGGCTGGAAGGAGTACGAGTTGGAGCTGATGCGCGACCTGGCCGACAACGTCATCGTCATCTGCTCCATCGAGAACTTCGATCCCATGGGCGTGCACACCGGCGACTCCATCACGGTTGCGCCCATACAGACGCTCACCGACCGCGAATATCAGGCCATGCGCGATGCCGCCATCGCCGTCATTCGCGAAATCGGCGTCGAGACCGGCGGCTCGAACATTCAGTTCGCCGTCGATCCCCACAACGGCCGCATGGTCGTCATCGAGATGAACCCGCGCGTCTCGCGCTCCTCGGCGCTGGCGTCCAAGGCGACAGGATTTCCCATCGCGAAGATCGCGGCCAAACTCGCCGTCGGCTACACCCTCGACGAGATCACCAACGACATCACGCGCAAGACACCCGCCTGCTTTGAGCCGACGCTCGATTACGTTGTTGTCAAAATTCCCAAGTGGCAGTTCGAAAAGTTTCCGAACGCGGACGAATCGCTCGGCCCGCAGATGAAGTCAGTCGGCGAAGCCATGTCCATCGGCCGCACCTTCAAGCAGGCGCTGCTTAAGGGCGTGCGCTCTCTTGAGACCGGCAGGCGAGTGAACGCTGAGGAGATCGAGCCACGCATCCTTACCAAACGCCTGGTGACGCCGCATCCTGAGCGGCTGGCCTACATCCGCTACGCTCTGGCGCAGGGCATGTCCGTGCGCGAGATCGCGCAGATGACCAACATCGATCCCTGGTTCCTTCATCAGCTCAAGGAGATTTCCGAGGAGCAGACAAAGCTCGGCGAGGGTGAAGTCGATACTGAGCGCTTACGTGAGCTCAAGCGCATGGGATTTTCCGATGCGCGCCTGGCCTCGGCATGGTTCAACGGCGACAAAGGCTCGTCCGAGAAAGTGCATCAGCTTCGTAATCAGCACAGCGTCCGGCCCGTGTACAAACGCGTGGACACTTGCGCCGCCGAGTTCGAAAGCTACACCCCCTATCTCTACTCCACCTACGAAGAAGAGGACGAGGCGACGCCGACCGAGCGCAAGAAAGTCATCATCCTGGGCAGCGGTCCCAATCGCATCGGGCAGGGAATCGAGTTCGATTACTGCTGCTGCCATGCTGCGTTCGCGCTGCGCGACGACGATTACGAGACGATCATGATCAACTGCAATCCCGAGACCGTCTCCACCGATTACGACACCAGCGACCGTCTCTACTTCGAGCCGCTGACGTACGAAGACGTCATGGCTGTGTACGAACACGAAGCCAAAAGCGGCGCTCCCATCGGCGTGATCGTGCAGTTCGGCGGACAGACTCCGCTGAACCTCGCCCTGCCGCTGAAGGCCGCGGGCGTGCCCATCATCGGCACCTCGCCCGAGAGCATCGATCTGGCGGAAGACCGCAAGCGTTTCGGCAAGCTGCTGGAGGAATTGGAAATCCCGCAGCCGCCCGGGGCCACCGCCGCCAGTGTAGAGGAGGCCGTTGCCAATGCGAACCGCGTCGGTTATCCCGTGCTGGTGCGGCCCTCGTACGTGCTGGGCGGACGCGCCATGGTCATCGCCTACGACAATGAGTCGGTCATCCATTACATGAAGCAGGCAGTCGAGTACTCGCACGAGCGTCCGGTGCTCATCGACCACTTCCTCGAGTCCGCGACCGAAATCGATGTGGACGCGCTCTCCGACGGAGAAGACGTGGTGATTGGCGGCATCATGCAGCACATCGAAGAGGCCGGCATCCATTCCGGCGATTCATCCTGTGTACTGCCGGCAGTGGATATCCCCGGGAACGTGCTCGACACCATTCGCGAGTACACCTTCCGGCTGGCCCGCGCGCTGAAGGTTGTCGGCCTGATGAACGTGCAGTACGCCATCCAGCGCGACAAGGTCTTCGTCATCGAAGTCAATCCTCGCGCCTCGCGCACGGTGCCGTACGTCTCGAAAGCGACGGGCATCCCGCTGGCCAAGATCGCCGCTCGCCTGATGACGGGCCGCAAACTGCGCGAGTTCCTGCCGGAGAACATCGAGCGCGGCGCCGACCTTGACACCGGGAATTTCTACTTCGTGAAGTCGCCGGTCTTTCCCTGGGGCAAGTTCCCCGGCGTGGACACCGTGCTCGGCCCGGAGATGAAGTCCACCGGCGAGGTCATGGGAGTGGCTGACAACTTCGGCGAAGCTTTCGCCAAGGCACAATCGGCCGCCGGACAGGTACTGCCCATCACCGGCACTGTATTCATCAGCGCCAACGATCGCGACAAGCCCTTCATGCCGGAGCTGGGGCAGCGTTTCGTCGAACTCGGCTTCAGCATCGTCGCCACCCACGGGACGGCGCGCGTGCTGGAAGAAGCCGGGCTGCACGTTGACCGCGTGTACAAGGTGAAGGAAGGCCGTCCCAACGTGGTTGACCTCATCAAGGGCGAGCGCATTCAGTTGATCATCAACACCCCCCATGGCGTGGAGCCCTGGTTCGACGAGAAGGCCATCCGCCGCGCCGCCGTTACCGCGCGCATTCCCACCATCACCACGCTCTCCGCCGCGCGTGCCGCCTGCGAAGGCATCGCCGCCCTGCAACGCGGCGAAGCCCGGGTGTACGCCCTGCAACAACTCCACGCCGAGAGAGAAGCAGCCGCGAAGTAACGCCTTAATCGTGTCATCCCGACCGAGGAATTCATTCCGAGCGGAGGGATCTGCGGTTGTGGTCCAGCGCCTCGAACGTGCGTCAAAAATTACTTTGGCTTTCGCCAATGGAGTTGGAAGCCCAACGAACCAGCGCCGTAGGCGCGACTCAAGTCTAGCCCAGCACGTAGCCGAAGGCGGAGTGCTGGGTAGAGTGGAAAAATCACCCGAGTCCCGTAGGGACGGCACAGACTTGCTCCCACCCTTCACCAACCCCTGGCGAACGGGCGACGCACCGGCCTGCACCATTCGAAGCCTCGCAGATTATTTCGGCGGTGGTGGCTTTGCCACGCGATCAAAAATGTCGCCCCTTTGAGGCGCCGTGAAGCCAGCAAGGTTTGCCTGTTTTGATTTTGGGGTCGAGAACGTCGGTTTCAGTAAGTTCAAACGTGTGCGTGTTGCGTAATCGAGGCCAATAAAACCGGCTACAGTTCCAAACGCATCTTTGAAGCAGCTTTGTGGATCGCGCTCCGTCTCCTTGCCAGTTTCCAGCTCTATATTGCTGCATGAGTATTTTAAGGAGCTCGCAGCTTTTGCACTGAAGCGCAAGGCGCTTCTTGACGCGGTGGGTCCTTTTGCCGAATTCCGGTTGGCTGGAGACGAGTTGTCCCACAAAGGGTAAGTTCTGAGCCCAGCCCTTGACATGTACGGTATAACCGTACATACTGAAATGGTGAAGGGATGAGATGCAGCTCACCCGCTTTCGCCACAAAGGGCTGAGACAACTCCATTCGGAGGACAACGCCAAAGGGGTGCCGCCCGCGATGGTTGACAAGCTGCGCAAGCTTCTGTTCGCGCTGGAGACCGCTGATGACCTTGATCAGGTGAGCCGCTTTCCCGGGTGGAAGCTGCATCCCCTGAAAGGCGACTTGAAAGGATTCTGGAGCCTGACCGTCACGGGAAACTGGCGTTTGATTTTCCGTTACGACGAAGAGGAGAACAGCGCCAGCGATATCGACTTGATCGACTATCACTAGGAGGTCGGAAAATGCCCATGAAGAACCCGCCCCATCCGGGCGACCTGATCAGGACCGAGATCATTGAAGCCCTCGGCCTCAACGTGTCGAAGGCGGCGGAGGTTTTGAAGGTGCGGCGCGCCACGCTCTCCGACTTGTTGCACGGCAAGGCTGCGTTGACGCCGGAAATGGCCCTGCGCATCGAAAAAGCGTTTGGCCCGGACATGGACCACTTGCTGCGCATGCAGCTTGCGTACGACGTAGCGAGAACGCGACAGCACACGGGCCACATCGCCATCAAGCGGTATGTCCCGGCCTAGAGACGCTGATCTTGGTGGCGGGAACCGGGGCCCCAAGAACGTGCCTTGTTTCTTAGCGCTAAACCTGGGAACCAACTCTCCTATTCCCATTTCGGGAAACTGGCACGTTTATCTAGTCACAGTTAGCACTTTTTTGTTGACATAACCAGCACTAAACTACTAGCGTTGAACCAGTGCGCCATGGCCGCGCCACACTCGCTAACCTCGGGTCCCAGGCATCGGAGTTGAGCGCCGTCCCGTAGCGGGATTGCGGACTGAGGATGCGACATGAAGGGTCGCCTCTCGACCCAGTCCTGGCGGCCGGCTGTTGCGTGGCCCATCCCGCTTGCAGGGGACGACGGTGTCCGCTGCTGACCAAGCGGAAGCAGGGCACGCCTAAGGGCGGGCCGTGTCCATCTTGCTTTACCCGCGCACAGCGGTCTGAGCAGGGCTATCCCGGCGGTTGCGGCTGATCTTCCGCAGTTGTCCCTACCACAAGCAAGCAGTCGTGTGTCTGGCTGGCCGGCTACGGCTAAGGCCAACGGCAGTTCAAGGCGGATCATCGTGCGGCTTTAACCGCGGTGGAAGGGCCGGGCTTTAGCCCGGCGAATTGCGCAAGCCAAGTAAAGCGGGCTTTCAGCCCCGGGGCTGAAGCCCGGATTTGCAGCGCGTCTGATTCACCGGGCTGAAGCCCGGTGCTTCCACCCGGATTCACTCACGCTGGAATGGCTCTAACCGCCAAAAGCCAAGAGCGAAGAACCAAGAGCGAAGAGCGAAGAAGCCGCCCGCCCCACCCAAGGCACACGCTGCCCATTCTCACAAGGAGTCAATCATGAACCACAATCCGAAAACCATAGGAGGTTACAGCCATGGCTGAACCCAGTTACGAAGAGTTACGCGTTGCACTGAAAGACACGAGAGAAAGACTTGACGCACGCGAGCAAAGACTGCGGGAGTTGGGAGTCAATGATTGGGAGCCCACGCCCGTCGAAGAAAAAAAAGTCGTCATCCCGACCTGCCGCCACGTTCGCGAAAACGGCGAGTGCTGCGGCTCGGTCGCGGTCACCGGCCGCAACTACTGCTACCACCACCTGTCGGACCGCGGCCGCCGCCTGAAGATGGCGCGGGCCCGCGCCCGCGGCCAGCGCTGGCGTCTGGAGCTGCCGCCGCTGGAAGACTTGTATGCGGTGCAGGTCAGCATCCACCAGGTAGTGGCGGCCATGTGCGATGGCCACCTCGACCGCAGCCTGGGCGGGGTCGTGCTCTACGGCCTGCAACAGGCGGCCACCAACCTGCGCCTGCCCGAGGAAGTCTGGGAACGTTCCCACCGCTTCGGCAACGTCGCCAGGGTCAACTGGCCCGGCTTCGAGAAGGAGCACGGCCTGCCCAAAGACTTCAACATCGAGACGCCGCCTGAGGAAGCCTTTCCGCTACCAGAGGCGGCGGCAGAGTTGCCCCGCGCCGTCGGGCCGCTGGGCGAAAGCGTGGTGACCGAGGACGACATCGAGCTGGAGGATCTGAAGGCCAAGGACGCGGCGACTTACGAGCGCCGCCTGGTGCAACTCACGCGCAAGCGCCGGCGCAAGCTGGAACGCAAGCAGCGCAAGCTGGCGCGCGCCCGTCGCGTGCTGGAGGCCGATCGCCGCAACCAGGCGGCGCGCCAGCAACCGGCTACGGCGCCGCCCCGCCCATCCCAAGCTGAGGCGGAGGCGGTCAACCTCGATCCCGTCGGCGCGCTAGCCGGCGAGGCCGCCAGGAAGTCTCCCCAGGGCGAGGCCGGGAAGGAGCAAGAACAGGCGGAAAATGCCTAATAAGTCAAGGCGAATCAATATGATACATGTAACCTATGTAGAATCAATATTTTGCGACACAAATGTGAGCTAAGTTATTGAAAACAGGTAGCACAGGGGAGAGGGGAGGGAAGAGCGATCAGCATCTAGCAACTAGCAACTTGCAACCAGGAAATCAGTCAAACCATAGAAGCGAAACTTGATAACTCCCTTGCGAACGCGAGAGCAGCGCGAGTTTGAGCGCCACTTTGCCGGAACGCAAGAGCAGGAGCAAAGCGACCAGAGCCCAACTGTGCTTGCTGCATAAGCTCACTAGTTGCTAGTTGCTAATTGCTAATTGCTAATTGCAAGTGTCGAGTTCGATTAAACTGTGATTATTCGAGCGCAGCCCGCATGAGCACCGCGATTCAGAGTCCCGAGATTTCGTCCACGCCGCGCGAGCGCAACTATCGCCCGGTGCTGTTCGCCGCTGCCGTCCTGTTCGCGGCGGCGACCATTCTCTATAGCGCTTCATGGATGTACTACCAGCGGAGCCGGGCGCCCCAGGTGGAAATTGGGTTCGACGACAATTACACGGCAGCAGGAATTGACGTCAAGAGCGTGTATCCCAAGAGTCCCGCGGAAAAAGCAGGGCTAAGGACAAAGGACCTCATCATCGCCATCAACGGCCGCAAAGCCGATTCAGAAGCGTCTTGGGTCAGGTTGCTGAACCGCACATGGCTTAAGGGACAGCCTGGCGATACCGTCGTGCTCACTGTGGAGCGCGCCGGACAAGCGCAAGCGCTAACGATCACGCCAACGTTTCGTTTGCGGCAAGGCGAAGGCGAAACCAAGACCTTCGTTCGTTCCCTGGGTGAGCAGGTTGTAGATTCGTTTCCAGTTGTCTTCCTCGTTGTCGGCCTGCCGGTTTTGTTTCTGCGCATCGAAGACCGCAACGCGTGGCTGTTGGCGCTGGTCCTCGCAGCCTTTGTTACGCCCGCGGGTATGCCCAATGGATATGCCGGCGCCCCGGAAATGCTTTACTCTTTCCTGCTCGCCTACAGTACGATCTTCCATACCCTCCTTCCCCCAGCGTTCTACTTCTTCTTCGCAGTTTTCCCCACGCGCTCTCCGATTGAGCGCAAGGTGCCCTGGCTGAAATGGGCGCTTCTGGTTGTTGCTCTCTGCCTGGACTTAGGAGGCATTCGACATGGTGATCTCGAGGCACTGCCCTTCATCACCGCCGTGCTGCCTCATCGGATTATCGGCCCTGCGCAATCGGTTGTCGGATACGGAGGAATGGCGCTTGGCGTGTTGTCGCTGTTTGCGAACTTATTAAGCGCATCCAACGCCGCAGACCACCGCAAACTGAAGGTGATCGTCTGGGGCACCTCGGTGGGAGTAACGCCAATTGTCCTCCTCCTGGCAGGCGAGGACTTTTTTCACTGGCAACCTCCTTTCTGGCTGATTTTTGCAGTTATTGTCTTGCTCTTTTTGTTCCCGCTGTCGTTCGCCTACGCGGTAGTCAAGCACCGCGTAATGGACATTCCTGTCCTGCTGCGGCGCAGCGCCCGTTACTTCATGGTGGAGCGCGGCTTCTCGTTCCTGATGATTGCGATTTCCGTGGGCCTGACGTTGTGGTTCGGGCAGGCGTTTTCGCGGCATTTCTCCGCCGGCTCGAAGGCTGCGATTCCCATCGGCGCGACCTTTGGTGTGCTGCTGATTACGGGAGCAACGCAGGTCCATCGCAATGTTCGGACGCGGTTGGACCGCGCCTTTTTCCGCAGCTCCTACGACGCACAACAGATTCTGGAGGACCTAGCGGCCCGAACGCTGACGGTTACCACGCGCGAAGAGCTGGCCGCACTGCTGCAGCAGAACATCTGGAACGCGTTGCACCCGCAAACCATGTTTGTGTATCTTGACAACGGTGTTGGGCAGTTCCACGCCTATGCGGGCGATCCGCCGGCCGAAGCGATGACGCTGTCGCCGCGCAAGTCGGAAGCGATGGCGATGATAGCGAAGTGCACCGGGCCGCTGGAAGTGGCTCCGGACGAGACGCAGGGAACTCAGTTGGAGCTGCTGCAGCCGGAATGTCTGGTTCCCATCCGCGGCGCCGGCGAGGGGCATTTGCAGGGAGGTCTGGCGCTCGGCACGCGGCTCTCCGACGAGCCGTATTCCACCAGCGACAAGCGCCTGCTGGCTTCCGTCGCAAGTCAGGCAGGCATTGCCATGCGCAGCATCACGCTGGCCGAAAAAATGGCCGAGCGCATGGAAGCGGAGCGGCGCGCCGCGCAGGAGATGCAGATCGCGCGTCAGGTGCAGAGCCGTCTGCTGCCGCAGCAATCGCCCTCGCTGGCGACGCTGGAGTGTGCCGGCAAGTGCATCCAGACGCGTGCCGTCGGCGGCGATTACTACGATTTTCTCGATCTCGGTTCAGGACGCGTTGGCCTGGTGCTGGCCGACATCGCGGGCAAAGGAATGTCCGCCGCGCTGCTGATGGCGAACCTGCAAGCCAACCTGCGCGGCCAATACGCGCTGGCTCTCGAAGATATTCCCAAACTGCTGCGCTCGGTCAACCGGCTGTTCTTCAAGAACACTGAGAGCGCAAATTATGCGACCACCTTCTTCGCGGTGTACGACGACGAGACGCGCAAGCTACGCTACGTAAATTGCGGACACAATCCGCCGATGCTGCTGCGGGGAAATGGCAGCATCGAGCGGCTGAGCGCCACCGCAACCGTGCTGGGATTATTCGAGGAATGGGATTGCGATGTGGTGGAGAGCGACCTGGCGCAAGGCGATGTGCTGGTGATTTATACCGACGGCATTTCTGAAGCCGGAGAAAGCGACGATGGCGACAGCGAAGAGTTCGGCGAAGAGCGCCTGATTGCTGCGGTTCGTAAGTATCAGCAGCAATCGGCCGGCGAAGTTTTGGATGGCATTTTGGGCGAAGTGCAGCAGTTCAGTCCCGACGAACAGGCCGACGATATGACGCTGATTGTGGCGAGAGGAAGATAGCAATGCCCAATCAAGACGCCGAATCGGAACGGCGCCGAATCAGAGCTGTATGCCCAGATGGCGGATGGTGAGTTGGAGGCCATTGCAGCCGATTCGTCGGAGTTGACCGACGTTGCGCGACAAGCTCTTGAAAATGAGATCGCTCGCCGGAAAAGCCTCGGAAAGGATGTGGCAAAGTCAGTCTCCGATCCCGGATATGATGCGATCGAATTATCTGACTTTGTTAGCATTCGTCAGCTAAGAGAACTGCACGAAGCCTTGCTGGTAAAAGGAGTATTGGATTCAGCGGAGATCGAATGCTTTTTGGTTGACGACAACATGGTTCGCATGGATTGGTTCTATTCGAACCTGGTCGGCGGCATTAAGCTGTGCGTCAAGGAGGAAGACGCTGAGGCAGCGATGGATCTGCTGGAGCAATCCATTCCTGAAGAATTCGAAGTTGAGGGTCTTGGACAATATCAGCAGCCGCGCTGTCCAAAATGTCAGTCGCTGAACATCGCTTTTGAGGAATTCAATCTACCTGTTGCCTGGGTCAGCGCATATCTCCTGGCGCCGATTCCGCTTCATCGCAAGACTTGGGTATGTCATTGCTGCAGACAACAATGGCAGGAGTTAAAAGAAGAAGGCGGTTGATTTTAGGCTTATGCTGTCGAACAAGGCGCAGGAAAAATACCTGACGAAAAGGGCCTCGCCTAATTACGAGGCCCTTTCGTTGGACTACCGACTGGTTGTTCCTCCTTCTCAGGCTTGCGCCGGCAGTCCGCCATTCGACATCCAGCGCCGGAAGCCTTCCGGCTTCGTTGGAGTGGGCCACTTGGGAAGTATGTCAAGGTAAATTACAGCGTAGCGGAAGGCGATGACGCCCGCCGCAATCACCAGCACGCTCGCGGCCAGTTCCGACCATTTCGGAACATAGTGCGTTCCCATTGCCGATTGCAGAGAGTTGATGGAGACGTTGAGCCGATTGACCATGAATCCTGCTACCACAATCGCACTGGCCCAATAGAGCCGCTCGGGATTGGAGCGCACGCTGTCAAGGCTCAACAGGAAGATGGGAATTGCGACGAACAGCAGCATCTCCAGCCAGAAATATCCCGCTTCGCTGGTGCGCTGGAAGGCGTAACCCCAAGCCTGGTTCGCCGTCAGGTCGAGCACTTTGAAGAAGGCGAACACGATGAGCAGCAACTGGATCATGCGGCCGCAATCGCTCAGGATGCTGAAGTCCACCCGCACGTTCAGCGAGCGCATGCTCAGATAGATGGCCATCACCACCAGCGCCAAACCTGCGGGAATCGCGGAGAGATAGAACAGCGCGTGCATGTACTGCGAGTACCACAGCGGGTGCACTTTGCCGCGCGCAATCAGGTAAAGGCCGCCGAGATACGATTGATGCATGGACGACAGCAGCACACCCGCCAGCACAACAGCGATGAGGACCTTGTGATGGTAGTGCAGCACGGTGTCGCGCAAACGCTTCCACGGAAGCTTCTCGATCACCGCGGGTGCGAACTCGAAGGTCAGCACTGTTGTGTAGGTCATGATGCAGACGCAGACGTCGAACAATACCGACCTGTGGTTCCACATCACGATGGGATGCCAGAAGCGCCACGGCAGTCCGATCTCGTACAGGTATCCGACGCAGACTGTCATGTAGCCGAGGAACGAGATGAGGATGGAAGCGCGCAGGATTGGCCGATAGCGCTCCATGCCCAATAGATAAACGGCGGCGCTGATGCCGAAGCCCGCGGCCGACAAGCCGATCCCGCACAGCGTGCTCAGCCCGACCCACAAGCCCCAAGGCATCTGGTCGCTAAGGTTGGTGCTGGCCCTGAATCCCACCAAGAAACGCAGATACGTCGCATAAATGCCGATAGTAAATATGACAGCTACGATGACGCGCCATAAAGTAATCTCTGACTTAATTCGCGCAATCATGGCTAGCTCCTTTCGTCTTTACGTTTTATTCCAGTGAT